>JGI12109J20283_10451824_pt1 | contig 157554 bp, 139 predicted proteins | sample ElkSlonscriptome_12_FD_20283 | JGI IMG/M metagenome (IMG submission 20283) | reverse complement strand
GGGGTCGGCAGAAGTCAGCGGACTCCCCTTCATCTACCTGTTAAAAACTGCCCTGCTCATTCTGTCGGGACTGCTTGCCCTGCAGGGCGTGTCCGAGATCATCAAGTCGGGCCAGCGCCTGGTCGGTTCGCGGGCAGCCTAGTGGAATACCTGGCCCTGCTCTTCTTCCTGGCAGTCTGTCTGTGTCTGATGACAGGCTATCCGGTGGCGCTGACGCTCACGGGGGTGTCTCTGCTGTTCGCCGGCCTGGGCAGCGTCGGCAACGTTTTCGATCCGGCCTATTTGAATCTCATTCCCAATCGTCTTTACGGTATTCTTATCAACCAGAATTTACTGGCGGTGCCTTTGTTCGTCTTCATGGGCTCAATGCTGGAAAAATCCCGCCTCGCCGAGAACTTGCTCCACAATATGGCAACCGTATTCCGCGGCGTGCCCGGCGGTCTGGGAATATCCGTGGTAGTAGTCGGGATGCTGCTGGCTGCCAGCACCGGTATCGTCGGCGCGACGGTCGTAACCATGGGCATCCTGTCTCTGCCGACAATGCTGCAGCAGGGCTACCGTGCCAGCCTGGCTTGTGGAACGCTATGCGCCACTGGCACCCTTGGCCAGATCATTCCACCCTCGATTTGTCTGGTGTTGCTGGGAGAGGTGATGTCCAATGCCTATCAGCAGGCTCAGCTCGACCAGGGTATCTTCGCTCCTGACTTCGTCTCCATCGGAGATCTTTTTGCCGGCGCTCTCATTCCGGGGCTGCTGCTGGTAATAGCCTACGCGGCGTATGTGCTGCTCACGGCTTTTCTGAATCCAGGGGCCGCTCCTAAACTTGAGATCGAGCCCACAACCGGTGGCAAGTTACTGATTGCTCTGGGCAAGGGCCTGCTACCGCCGGTGTTGTTAATGGTGGCCGTACTGGGATCCATACTCAGCGGCCTGGCGACGCCGACCGAGGCGGCCAGTGTTGGCGCCCTTGGCGCCATCTTGTTGGCAGGACTGCGGCGGATGCTGAGCAGGAAAGTGCTGCACGAGGTCTCCATCGAGACTCTGCGGGTAAGCTCCATGGTCTACCTGATACTGGTAGGCGCCACCATTTTCTCTTCGGTCTTCCGTGGTTTTGGCGGCGACACGCTGATTGAAGATTTCTTGATCAATCTGCCTGGAGGCGCATTGACGGCTACACTCAGTGTGATGGTGTTGATTTTTTTGCTCGGATTCATTCTGGACTTCGTCGAAATAACCTTCATGGTAGTGCCTCTGGTTGGACCGATACTGCTGGCGATGGGTGTCGATCCGGTGCTCCTTGGTGTCCTGATTGCGGTCAATCTGCAGACCTCATTTCTGACTCCACCATTTGGTTTTTCCCTATTCTATTTACGCAGCGTGGCTCCGGCCTCAGTGCCGACGGGAGACATCTATCGCGGCGTCGTACCATTTATTATTATGCAGCTTATGCTGCTGGCGCTGTTGGCCCTGCAGCCCGGCCTCGCAACCTGGCTGCCAAGTATGCTCTGAACAATAAAGACAATCCTCAGGCTTTCAGCCGGCGTACCGACAGCCCGTCAAGGAAAGGCAGCCCTCGCGGCCGCGTTGCACCCCTTGGCAATATCGCCCGCTATTGCCTGCGGGTCGCGCCTTGCAGCAGGAGATTAAAGACTCCCCACAGAGACTTGTCTGCATTATTCAAAGCATCCCTAAAATGATCAAGAGCGGGTGGTGATGAAAAAAGATGAACAAGGGGTCCAGCCCCGTGGTGAGCTGGCGATGCAGACCATCGCCATGCCCAGGGACACTAACGCCAACGGCGACATCTTCGGCGGCTGGCTGGTGTCACAGATGGACCTGGCCGCCGGCATAATCAGTAAGCGTGTAGCCCGGGGCCGTTCGGCCACGGTGGCAATCAAAAGGGTAAATTTTCTGCTACCGGTCAAAGTGGGATCGACCGTGAGTTGTTACGCAGCGGTTGTCAGGACCGGACGCACGTCCATGGACATCACGGTGGAAGTCTGGATCTCGGCTTTCGCCGCCCATGAAGATTGGCGCAAGGCTGCAGACGGCCTGTTTGTCTTCGTCGCTATTGACGACGACGGCAAGCCACGGGCGCTGCCGGTCATTGAGGCTGACTAGCACCTGTTTCGCTGGTCATCTGTCGGGCCTCGATAAAGGCTTCTTCAGCGACTCCATGGTAGGCCTCTACCCTGTCCTGAAAGCTTCGGTAAGAAGCGTAGATGCGTTGAGTAGTGTCGCTCGTCGCTGCCATCTCCGCCACGACTTGCTCCGAGAGACGACGAAATTCCATCAGCACCTCATCTGGCAGTTGCCGAAGCTGCACGCCGTGTTCTTCCACCAGTATGCGCATGGCCTCATTGTTGCGGGCAGTGAACTCGTCCAGCAGGCGCTGGTTAGAAGCCTCGGCAGCGGTAAGCAGGATCGCCTGCAAATCCCCGGGCAAGGCCTCGAACCGCTCTTTATTGAACAGAGTTTCCAATACCGAGCCTGGCTCGTGCCAACCCGGATAATAATAGTACTCGGCGACGGTATGGTAGCCTGCGGCGAGATCATTGTAGGCACTGACGAACTCGGTGGCATCGAGGGCACCAGTTTGTAGCGACGTAAACACGTCACTGGCCTGCATAGTCACCGTAGTGGCACCAGCCCGGCTCATCACCTCGCCGCCGAGACCGGGAATGCGCATGGTCAGACCGCGGATGTCACTCAGAGAGTTGATCTCTTTATTGAACCAGCCAAACATCTGTGTGCCTGAATTACCCGAGCGCACAGGAATCAGGTTGAACGGCGCATAGACTTCCTGCCACAGTTCATTGCCGCCACCGAACTTGAGCCAGGAATTCATCTCTTGTGCGGTCATGCCGAATGGAACGGTGGCGAAGAAGGCGGCGCCAGGTATCTTGCCCTGCCAGTAGTAAGAGGCGGTGTTTCCTATCTCTGCCACGCCCTGGGAGACGGCATCAAAGACTTCGAGTCCGCCCACCAGTTCATTGGCGCCGAAGACTTCGATAGTCATGCGCCCGCCGCTCATCTCTTCCACCATCGCCGCGAAATTTACCGGATTGGTTCCGAGCGCCGGCAGATTGCGCGGCCATGAAGTAATCATCTTCCACCGGTACTGTACCTGCTGGGACTGCGGCGCGGCAGTGGCGGAGTCACCCGCGGGCTGTTCACTACAGGAAGAAAGTGTGAGCGCTGCCAAAAATGCGCTACCGATGCGAAACCAAATTACTTTCATTCAAACTCCAGTTTTTGATCAGCCGATGACTTCGAGCTTGGCATAGGAAAGTACCAGCCACTTGCTGCCGACGGCATCGAAATTTACCTGCACGCGGGCACTCGAACCCTGGCCCTCGTAGTTGAGGATAACGCCCTCACCGAATTTACCATGATTGACACGCTGGCCCAGAGTTAATTCTGTCTCCGGTACCTCGCTGTCATTGATGCGGCTGTGGTTTTTGCTCAGGGCCGAGGAAAAACCGCCTCTGGAAACCGTCGACTTCAGCCGGATCTCGTCGATCAGAGGTTTTGGAATTTCCCGAATAAAACGAGAGGGCCGACACAGGTTGACATCGCCATGCAGGCGTCGAGACTCGGCATGGCAGAGATAGAGTTTCTTTCTCGCGCGGGTGATACCCACATAACAGAGGCGGCGTTCTTCCTCCAGTCCACTTAGATTGTCCATGGACATCTTATGGGGGAACAAACCTTCTTCCATCCCGGCAATGAATACCAGCTGAAACTCTAGGCCCTTGGCCGAGTGCAGGGTCATTAACTGCACGGCATCGTCACTGTCCGCCGCTTGCGTGTCGCCGGCATCGAGAGAGGCCTGATCGAGAAATGCGGCCAACAGCCTGTTCGAGCTGAGATCGAATTCCTCTTCGAGATCCGGAGCATCGAAATCACTGCAGGCGTTCACCAGTTCTTCGAGGTTTTCAAGTCGCGAGCGCGCCTTCTCGCCGCCTTCTTTCTCATGATGCTGGATTAGACCGGTATGGTTGATAACGTACTCGGCTTTAGCGTGCAGCCCTAGATCGGTGCAGGCTGCATCCAGGGAATCGATTAGCTCCAGAAAGGCCTTGACCGAATTGCCGGCCCGAGCGGTGAGATGGCCGTCGTTGATACCCGTAACACAGGCCTGCCAAAGAGACTGATTCTGCTCCCGGGCCAGGCGGCGAATAATATCTATCGTGCGCCCGCCGACACCGCGCGTGGGGACGTTGATAATTCGTTCCATTGCGGTGTCGTCATTGCGATTGATCAAGAGGCGCAAATAGGCTAAGGCATTCTTGATCTCGAGGCGTTCATAAAAACGGTGACCGCCATAGATGCGGTAGGGCATGCCCACACGCAGTAGAGCTTCCTCCAACTCGCGTGATTGTGCGTTTGAGCGGTACAACACGGCCGCATCGGCGCGACGATTACCGGCGTTAAACCAGTCCTGCAGGCGGTCGATAATAAAGCGCGCCTCATCCTGTTCATTAAAGGCAGCATAAAGGCTGATTGGTTCGCCTTCCTCGCCCTCGGTCCACAGGTTCTTGCCGAGGCGACCCTGGTTGTTAGCAATGAGCTCGTTGGCAGCCTTGAGTATGGTAGAAGTAGAGCGGTAATTCTGCTCCAGGCGGACGATGCCGGCGTTGGCAAAGTCACTGCTGAACTGCTGAATGTTCTCGATGCGAGCACCGCGCCAGCCATAGATGGACTGATCGTCATCACCTACAACCATCAGGCTATTGTCGCCGCCGGAGAGCACCTTCAGCCAGGCGTACTGTATAGTATTGGTGTCCTGAAACTCATCCACCAGCACATGCTGAAAGCGTTTGCGGTAATGCTCGAGAATCTGGGGATTCTGCAGCCAAAGCTCATGCGCCCGCAGCAGTATCTCACCGAAGTCGATCATCCCACCCCGTTCGCATGCCTCTTCATAGGCCTTATACAACTCCAGCATGGTTCTGGTGTAGTCGTCATCGAAGTGTTCGATATTGTCAGCACGCAGCCCCTCGTCCTTCTGGCCGTTGATGTACCACTGGCACTGTCGCGCCGGCCAGCGTTCTTCGTCGATATCGAGGGAGCGGATCACGCGCTTGATCAGGCGCAACTGGTCATCGGAATCCAGGATCTGAAAATCCTCAGCCAGTCCCGCTTCCTGCCAGTGCGATCGCAGCAGCCGGTGCGCGAGTCCGTGGAAGGTTCCCACCCACATGCCGTTGTAGGGTTGGCCTAGCAGCATTTCGATGCGCCCGCGCATCTCCCGCGCCGCCTTGTTGGTGAAAGTTACCGCCAGGATGGCAAAGGGGGAAACCTGTTCCGCTTCCAGTAACCAGGCCACCCGATGCACCAGCACTCGGGTCTTGCCGCTGCCGGCTCCGGCGAGGACGAGTTGATAACGAGCCGGATCGGCGACGGCCTGGCGCTGGGGATCATTCAGGGAGTCGAGTAAATGAGACACATCCATGGACCAGTATTCTAGCAAATTGTCCGTCGGCAACCGCAGCCAATTTGCCTGTATCAACGCTCAGGCGTAGGATGCAAGTGCAGGGTCGTGCTATTTATGCAGACAAGCCTGCGCGGGAGTCTGTAAGCCTTTGCTGCATGGCGCAGCCCGCAGGGAATAGCGGGCTCTATCGTCAAGGGGTGCAACGCGCAAGCAGGGGCTTCCGGACGGCACCCGCCGCCATTTCTTGACGGGCTGTCGGTACGCCGGCGTAATGGCGCCTTGTCAGGCGCGCCGACTGAAAACCAGAGGCAAGCCCGCATTAATCAGAGCATCCTCAAGCCAATTGCCAACTACCGGAGGATTCCATGACGCCAATCAAGACATCGATTCTCCTGCTAGCCCTCGCAGCGATTGCCTGCAGCAGCCAGCCCCGTTTTCATCAGATGAGTGCGGGTGAATTGAACGAGTACAATGCTTCGCGACCTTACCCGGAGCGGGTCAGTTGCCAGAGCCTGAGACATGCTTCGAGTCACATCAGGAAACTGCGTTGCCGAACCCTGCGGGAGTGGGCGGAAGGTAATGCGCTCGCCACCATGCGGTTGAATGTCCTCGACTACAGCGGGGCCGTTTACTACACCCCTGGCTATTAATAACAATGTGCGCCGCCGCCGCCACTGCCTGCTCAGCAGCCCGGGGCACAGCAATGGTGTCTGACACTACCAGCCCCACTTTGCTAGACTACGAGTCCCGCGTGACGCCTGCCCGGGAACCTTATCGGACCTCAAGTTAACGAACACTCGGTTTCGCGGTCAGCCTGGCATCCAAATGGAGCAAGCGAACCGTAAACCGTACGCAGTATGTCCCGGCAGCCGCAAAAGATCAGATTCTGGAGAGCGCTATGAATGACCTGTCTGTCAAAGTCGACGACATCGCCTTCGATTGGAAGGACCCGTTTCGACTCGAGGAACAGCTAAGCGAAGAAGAGCGCATGGTGCGCGATACTGCTCGCGACTATGCCCAGGAAAAGTTGTTGCCGCGCGTGCGCGAGGCCTATCGCAACGAAAGTTCGGAGCCGGAAATCTTTCGGGAAATGGGCGCCATGGGGCTGCTGGGTTCCACTATCGAGGGTTACGGCTGTGCGGGCGTGAATTATGTCAGCTACGGTCTGGCTGCCCGCGAAATCGAACGCGTCGACTCCGGCTATCGTTCCATGATGAGCGTGCAATCATCCCTGGTCATGCATCCCATCAACGTCTTCGGCTCCGAGGCGCAGAAGGAAAAATATCTCCCCAAGCTGGCCACTGGCGAATTTATCGGCTGTTTCGGCCTCACTGAGCCGGATTATGGCTCTGACCCCGGCGGCATGATCTCCCGGGCCCGGTCTGTGGACGGTGGCTTTTCACTGACTGGCGCCAAGAATTGGATCAGTAATTCGCCTTTTGCTGATGTCTTCATCGTCTGGGCCAAGGATGATGACGGCGTCATCTGCGGCTTCATTCTCGATAAAGGCATGAAGGGACTAAGTGCCCCTAAAATAGAGGGTAAGCTGGCACTACGCGCTTCCGTCACCGGCGAAATCGTCATGGATGACGTTTTCGTGCCCGAAGAGAACCAACTCCCCGGCGCCAAAGGCCTGAATGGCCCCTTCAGTTGTCTTAACTCCGCCCGGCTGGGCATAGCCTGGGGCGCGCTCGGCGCCGCTGAAACCTGCTGGCATGAAGCCCTGCAATACACTCTGGACCGCAAGCAGTTCAACCGCCCGCTGGCAGCGAACCAGCTCATTCAAAAGAAGCTGGCCGTAATGCAGACGGAAATCACCCTCGGACTTCAAGGCTGCCTGCAAGCCTGCCGTCTGCGCGACGAAGGCAAACTCGCGCCGCCGTTAATATCTCTGCTCAAACGCAATTCCTGCGTCAAAGCCCTGGATGTGGCCCGGGAGGCGCGTGACATGCTGGGTGGCAACGGTATCTCGGATGAGTATCCGGTCATGCGCCATCTGCAGAACCTGGAGGTAGTGAACACTTACGAAGGCACCCAGGACATCCATGCCTTGATACTGGGAAGAGCCCAAACCGGCATCCAGGCTTTTACGGGATAGACACTCTGTGGGCATCTAGTGGGGTTGCCGGGTGAGTCGGTAGCAATCCAGACTCAGTTTGCGGGCCGGCGACGGTTACGGGCATGAAGCTTAGGTAAACTCAACCGCGTGCCTCACTGACCGTGAGGGATAAGAAGTTAGTAAGCGCTCACTTATTATTGGCGCAGAAGTAGCGGATACCGGGCTCCGGGGACTGGGCTCACTAGACCTTTTCATGGATGATTTAGTCTAACTCCCTGCCACGTGTACTAAGCCGCCAGGCGCTCGAACCCTCCCCGAAAGACTCACAGACCTGTTCAGGGGCCAATCTTCGCCAGCGAAAAGCCTGTAGTCTCGCGGCTGCTAATCAGCACCACTGAAGCGTTTGAACGGATCCAGACTTCAGCCGGCGCGAAGGTAATCGACCACCAGCCCGACGAAGATTACCGCCCCAACCCAGTTGTTATTGAGAAAGGCCCTGAAGCAGGCTTCGGGTTGGCGATTGCGGATAAGAAGCTGCTGGTGAATGAGCAGGGCACTGGCGGCTACGAGGCCGATCGTAAAGGACATGCCCAGCTCGAGCTGCAATCCCGCGAACCACAGGGTGGCAATGAACAGAAGCTGTAGGAGGCCAATGCAGAAACGGTCCAGATCGCCAAACAGGATAGCAGTGGATTTAACCCCGATTTTGAGGTCGAATTCACGGTCGACCATTGCATACTCAGTGTCATAGGCAACTGTCCAGAGCACATTGGCTAGAAACAACAAGTAAGCCGGCGCGGGGATGCTATTGGTCTGGGCGCTGAAAGCCATGAGAATGCCCCAGGAGAATGCGACCCCCAGCACCAGCTGCGGCAAATGGGTGAAGCGTTTCATGAACGGGTAGAGTGAGGCGACTGCAATAGCGCCAAACGACAGTACGAAGGTCAGATAATTGGTCATCAGCACCAGAATCAGGCCGATGAATGACAGCACCGCAAAACAACCGGCGGCTTCCTTACGACTGAGCTGGCCTGTGGCGAGCGGCCGGTTCCTGGTCCGCGCTACTTTGTCATCGATGTTGTAATCGGCGAAGTCGTTGATACAGCAGCCCGCCGAGCGCATAACGGCGGTACCCGAAACGAAGATCGCCAGCAGAGCGAGATCCGGCGACCCTTCGCCAGCGATCCACAGGGCCGTTATGGTGGGCCAGAGCAACAGCAGTATGCCGATTGGCCGGTCGGCTCGGGTTAGGGCAATGAAGGCAGGCAGCTTCGCCACCAGAGCTGGATGTTGTTTGAGAAGCCAATTTGTGAGTCTGCCTGACGCAGAGTTGGAGCGGCTCATACTTCAGTAGCCCTAACAAAAGCAGTAGAGAATAAAAGATTTAGAACGCCGGGAACACCGCGGCGGCCTACACCTGCACATAGTTAATACGGTCACCAAGCCAGCGCTCGATGAGGGGCTCGATGCATTCGGGGTACTGGCGCTGCAGGGTTTCTGAGGCCTGTTTGACTTGGTCCAGCAGGCCGGCATCGACACCGACGTCGGCGATGCGGAAGGTCATCATTCCAGTCTGCTGCGTACCGAGAACCTGACCGGGGCCGCGTAGCTCAAGGTCCTTCTCGGCGATGTGAAAGCCATCGTTGCTGGAGCGCATCACCGCCAGGCGTTCTTTGCCAATGTTCGACAGAGGGGTCTGGTAGAGCAGGATACAGTGGCTCTGTCTGACGCCGCGGCCAACGCGACCACGGAGCTGGTGCAGCTGTGCCAGTCCCAGGCGCTCCGGATTTTCGATAATCATCAGGCTGGCATTGGCCACGTCCACCCCGACTTCGATTACTGTCGTTGCCACCAGTAGCTGAATTTCACCGGCCTTGAAACGGGTCATGATGTCGGCTTTCTGCGCCGCTGACAGCCGCCCGTGTATGAGGCCGATGCGCAGTTCCGGTAGTTGCTCGGCGAGAGTGCTGGCGGTGGACTCAGCGGCCTGGGCCTGCAGCGTCTCGGAATCCTCGATCAGGGTACAGACCCAGTAGGCTTGATTGCCGACTTTGCAGGCCTCGTCAATGCGCTCGATAACTTCGTCACGACGCTCGGCCGAGATCAGCGCCGTATTCACGGCCGAGCGTCCAGGTGGCAGCTCATCAATGATCGAGGTGTCCAGATCGGCATAGGCACTCATGGCCAGGGTTCGGGGAATTGGGGTAGCAGTCATCACCAGCTGATGAGGACTCATTTCGTTATCGCCCTTGTCCCTGAGGGCAAGCCGCTGGTGGACGCCAAAGCGGTGTTGCTCGTCGATTATGACGAGTCCGAGTTGGTGGTAATGCACTTCATCCTGGAACAAGGCTTGGGTACCGATAAGGAGCTGTATTGTGCCGGTCAGCAGCGCCTGCAGCAGGTTTCTGCGCTTGTTGCCCTTGGTTTTACCGCTCAGCCAGCCGACGCTGATTCCGACGGGTGCGAACCAGCGTTCGAAGTTTGCCAGGTGCTGCTCGGCCAGTATTTCGGTCGGCGCCATCAGCGCCACTTGATAGCCACCAGCGATGCACTGAAGCGCCGCCAGCGCCGCCACTACAGTCTTGCCTGAGCCCACGTCACCCTGAACCAGGCGCAACATGGGCTGGCCACTGGCCAGGTCTCTGTTGATTTCGGAGCAAGTGCGGCGCTGGGCCGCAGTGAGTTCGAACCCCAGGGCGTCAAGAAACGGGTGGGTCAATTCGCCGCCACCTTCGAGCCTGGGCGCGGGGTGGGTATTGCTGGCCTGGCGCAGGCGCCGCATACAGAGGCGGTGAGCGAGCAGCTCTTCGAATGCCAGCCGCTTCCGGCCCGGATTGGCGCCGTCTTTCAGCCAGGTCAGGGGTGCATCCGCGGGCGGTCGGTGTATCATTTTAATGGCCTCAGTGAGGCTAGGCAGACTCAGAGACCGGCGCATCTCATTGGGAAGAAATTCCTCGATAGTGTTCGCATCAGTGACCCGTTCGAGAGCCTGATCGATGACCTTGCGCAGGCGAGTCTGCTGCAGGCCCTCGGTGCTTGGGTAAATCGGAGTCAGAGTGTCAGGTTGCGCAGGCAGCTGCTCCTCGGCGCCCAGAATCTTGTACTCGGGATGGTAAATTTCGAAACCGCTGCGACCGCGGCGGACCTCCCCGTAGCAGCGCAGTTTTTTTGCAGCCTCAAGAGACTTGCGCTGAGCGGCGCTGAAATAGAAAAAGCGCAGGCCAATTACACCGGTGCGGTCGCGCAGCAGACATAACAGGCTGCGGCGGCGGCCGTACTCCAGCGTGCTGTCCACTATCTGGCCCTCGAGCTGGACTGCTGCGCCCAGTCTGACCCGGCCGATGTCGTGAAGTCTGGTGCGGTCTTCGTAGCGATAGGGGAGATGAAACAAAAGGTCCTGAACACTACTGATGCCCAGTTGCGCCAGCTTTTTTGCCAGCGCCGGGCCAACACCGGTGAGACTCTTGAGGTCTTCCGCGGATTTGACTGGCGCCGGCATCAAGACTGGACCATTTTTGCTGAGACAGGATACATTACGAATGATTTAGCACAGGCACCAAGAGAGCGCCAGTTTGCCCCAGAGCGGGGCTGCTTATAACGCCAGGATGGCGTCGATCTCTACCAGCGCCCCTTTCGGCAAGGCGCTGACCTCGATAGTTGCTCGGGTGGGGAAAGGCTCGCTCAGCTTCGCCGCCATGATTTCATTGACAGTTGCGAACTGGGACAGATCAGTAAGATAGATCGTCAGCTTCAGCGCCCGGTCCAGACTGGTACCGGCGGCTTCCGCGATAGCCTGTAGATTGGCGAAAACCTGGTGCGTCTGAGACTCAATGTCATCGCCTGCCAACTGCATGGACTCGGGATCGAGTGGAATCTGGCCGGAGACGTAGACAGTGTCAGCGGTTGAAATGGCTTGCGAGTAAGGCCCGATGGCCTGGGCGGCCCTGCTGGTCTGTATTGGTCGGCGCTTGCTCATCAGTGCAAGCGACCAATCTCTGTGGGCACGGTCTTGCGCACACGTCGGGACTTCACCCGTGTCACTCGAGTGACGGAAGGAATCAGGCGTACACGCTTCATGACTCGCGCCAAGTGGACCCTGTTACGGACATTCATGGACAGATTGACGATACTGAAACGGGCATCGCGCTCGACTGTGCTGATTTTTTCGATATTGGCCTCGGCGCCGGTAATGGTCGTCGCCAGCGTCGCAATGATACCGCGCTGATTTTCCAGCTCGACTCGCAATTCAACAGAAAATTCGCCCTTAACGCCGGGATCCCAGCTCACGGCCACACACTTCTCCGGGTTTTCCCGAATTTCGGCAATATTGTTGCATTCGTCTGTGTGGATCACCATGCCTCGCCCCGAACTGATGTGGGCGACGATGGGATCTCCGGGGATAGGGTGACAGCACTTGGCAAAGTTCATCACCATGCCTTCGGAACCGCGTATGTCGATAGTGCCTTTTTCTTCGCGCCGGTCTGATTCCCTGACGCCAGTCGAGGCTTTGCTGTCCAGACGCTGGGCCACCATGTAAGCCATACGATTACCGAGCCCGATTTCGGCGAGCAGTTTGTCTAGAGAGTCCAGGCCGGTCTGCTGCAGGAGGTCGTCGATGTTTGCCTGCGGCACTGACTTCAGTTCACTGTCGAAACCGGCTAGAGCCTTGTTGAGAAGCCGCCGGCCGAGTGCTATGGATTCGGATTGTTTCTGATTCTTAAGGTAGTGTCGAATGTTGCTTCGGGCCTTGCCGGTCACCACAAAGCTGAGCCAGGCAGGGTTAGGCTGGGTGCCAGGAGCCGTTATAATTTCCACGGTCTGGCCACTTTGCAAAGGCTCACTCAGCGGTGCCAGACGCCTGGAGATTCTGCAGGCCACGCAGGAGTTACCGACGTCGGTGTGGATGGCGTAGGCAAAATCGACGGCGGTTGAGCCGGCAGGAAGCTCGAAGATTTGTCCTTTGGGAGTGAACACATAGATCTCGTCGGGGAACAGGTCAATCTTGACGTGCTCGATGAATTCCAGGGAATTGCCGGCGCGCTTCTGCATATCGAGAAGCCCGTTCACCCATTCGCGGGCGCGGATGTGTGCATTCGTCGGCAGGTCATCGCTGGATTTATACAGCCAGTGCGACGCGATGCCATTGTTGGCCATGGCCTCCATTTCCTCGGTGCGGACCTGAATCTCGATGGGTACACCATGCATGCCGAACAAAGCGGTATGCAGGGACTGATAGCCGTTGGCCTTCGGAATAGCGATGTAGTCCTTGAATCGGCCGGGTACAGGTTTGTAGAGATTATGCACGGCGCCGAGGACGCGGTAGCACGTGTCTACGGAGTCAACAATGATGCGAAAGGCATACACATCCATGATTTCGGACAGGGATCGGCGCTTATTTCGCATCTTTTGATAAATGCTGTAAACATGCTTTTCGCGACCAATAGTGCGACCGGGCAGGCCCTCGCGCTCAAGACAGGCTTCCAGTGATGTTTGGATCTGGGAGACTATTTCCTTGCGATTGCCGCGAATCCGCTTCACGGCGGCGGCAATACGACGCGAGCGCATAGGGTAGAGAGCGGCAAATCCGAGTTCCTCGAATTCCACGCGGACGTTGTTCATTCCCAGACGATTGGCGATGGGCGCGTAGATGTCCAGAGTTTCGCGGGCGATGCGCCGGCGCTTGTCCGGCGCGAGCACATCCAGAGTCCGCATGTTGTGGAGGCGGTCGGCGAGCTTTACCAGAATCACCCTGAGGTCCTTGGCCATGGCCATGGCCATCTTCTGAAAGTTTTCCGCCTGGGCCTCAGCTCTGCTGGAGAACTTGATTTTATTAAGCTTGCTGACGCCGTCGACGAGGTCGGCGACTGTATTGCCGAACTGGTTTCTAATGGCAGTCTTGGTAATACCGGTATCTTCGATCACATCGTGCAGCATGGCTGCCATCAGGGACTGATGGTCCATGTGCATCTCGCTGAGAATACCGGCTACCGCGAGCGGGTGCGTAACGTAGGCATCGCCGCTGCGGCGCAACTGTCCATCGTGTGCCTGCTCAGCGTAATAGTAGGCACGCCTGACATTATTTACCTGACCTTTTTCGAGATAGCCCGAAAGATCAAGGGAAAGGTCTTCGATGGATTCTTTAGCGATTGCCTGCAACGGCGTTTTCCTGGCTAGTCGGCGGCGGCGGGTTTCTCGTCCGCGCTTTCTTCACTCTCGGCATCGGCGGTTTTTTCCTCTACAGCCGCCTCTTCGCTTGCCGCGCTGGTCTCAGCGGTTTCAGTGCTGTCATCGTCGGTGGCCAGGTCAGCGGCTCCGGAGAAGCTTTCTTCCAAATCAACGCTTGGTTTTTCAATAAGAATCTGTTTACTGACAAGGCCTTCGGCGATCTCCCGGAGCGCGATCACCGTGGGTTTGTCGTTGTCCACCGGCACCATAGGGTCCTTACCCTCGATCTGGAGTTGCCGTGAGCGCTTGCTGGAAATCATCACCAGCTCGAAGCGGTTATCAACCTTGTCGAGACAATCTTCTACTGTAATTCGTGCCATGGTTTTCTATATACCCTGTGAATTGGGGCCAGTCCCCGGAGCTACCTGACACAGTAACCGCCTGGCCCCGGTAGAATCCAGGGGGCAGAACCGACTGTGTTAAAAAGAAGACCGGCAATTGTACGCAAAATTGCCGATATTTGCATGAATTTTGGCCACAAAACCGCCTCAGCCGCCGGTGAGCTTGTCCAGGAGCTGTGACAGGCTTCGCTGCTGTTGCCTGGTGGTCAGGTGCTGGGCCCGCACTATCGCTTTCAGATCATTCAATGCGGTGTCGAAAGCATCATTAACCACGATGTAGTCGGCCTCCGCGACGTGCTCGATGACACTGCGAGCTTCCCCCATACGCCTCTCTATGGTTTTTTCATCGTCCTGGTCGCGCTCGGTCAGGCGGCTGGTGAGGGCCTCCAGGGACGGCGGCAGAATAAAAATGAAACAGGCCTCGGGCATCAGCTTGCGCACCTGGGCCGCCCCTTGCCAGTCGATTTCCAGGATCACATCACGCTGCACCGCGAGTTGCTCCCGCACCCAGTCCCGGGAAGTGCCGTAGTAGTGACCGTAGACCTGAGCGCTTTCCAGGAACTGGCCTGCCCGCAGCATCTCCTCAAAACGTGTGGGCGCGACAAAGTGATAATTGACGCCGTCGATTTCCTTGCTGCGTTTCGCCCGGGTTGTATGCGAGATCGAAACCTGCAGCTGCGGCTCGGACTCAACCAGGGCTCGCACCAGCGTGGTCTTACCGGCCCCCGAGGGCGCGGTGACTACGAACAGTTTGCCCACAGGCAAGTTGGATTCTTCCATGGGCCGACCTATTCGACGTTTTGAATTTGCTCGCGCATCTGTTCGATGAGCACCTTGAGTTCTACAGCATCGAGAGTGGTCTCAGTAACTATGGATTTGGAGGAAAGTGTGTTCGCCTCCCGGTTCAGCTCCTGCATCAGGAAGTCGAGGCGCCGCCCCTTTTGGCCTTTGGCGCCAAGCACCCGGGAACATTCGCGTACATGCGCTTCGAGACGATCCAGCTCCTCGGCCACATCGGCCTTCTGGGCGGCCAGCGCAATCTCCTGCTCGAGACGGGTGGGTTCCAGCTCCGCTTTGAATTCGGCAAGCTTATCCAGCAATGTCTGATGCTGAGCTTGCACAATGGCGGGCATCTTTTCGCGCACATCCTGGACTATGGTAAGGATGTCGTTCAGGCGTTTGCCAATGTGGGTACTCAGCGCCTCTCCTTCCCGCTTTCGATGATCCATCAGGTCTGCCAGTGCCGCATCGAATAGAGACAAGGCCTGTTCCTGAAGGAATTGTGTATCCGGCTCTTCCTCGACAACCACACCTGGCCAGGTCAGAAGATCAAAAGAATTGAGCTGTGTTTTGCCGCCGGCGCGTTGTTCCACCGTCTCGTGAGCGTCGATTAGCCGTCCGATCAACTCTTCATTGAGAACCAGAGTCGATTTCTCCGCGGTCAGGGTCTGAAAGCGCAGTTGACACTCCACCTTGCCGCGATGCAATTGCTTGCGCGCGCGCTCGCGAACCGCGTTTTCCAGTCCGCGAAACTGCTCTGGCAGGCGCACGCTGACTTCAAGATAGCGATGGTTTACCGAGCGCATCTCCCAAGTCAGAGAGCCCCAGTCCTTTTCCAATTGCTGCCTGGCGAAGGCGGTCATACTTAACATCATTGATGGTGCCCGGTGTCAGTGAGGCGCCATTTTAGCCTATCGGCGCCTGATTCCCAGCAACTCCAGAACAGCCCGCAATGGCCACAAGTCGGCGCTGGCTCTGGAGTCGGTCGCGAAACGGGCTATTTTCAAGGATAATCGCGTGTCCATTAATCGCTAACAATTGGAAGTTTTATGTCAATTCCCTCCCGGCCAAGTCAACGCGAGGCCGATCAGCTACGTGCAATCAGATTGACCCGTCATTACACCAAGCACGCAGAAGGTTCGGTTCTGGTGGCCTTCGGTGACACCCATGTACTGTGCAATGCTTCTGTTGACGCTTCGGTGCCTAGATTTCTCAAGGGCAGCGGCCAGGGCTGGATCACTGCCGAGTATGGAATGCTGCCGCGTTCCACCGGCGAGCGCATGGACAGGGAGGCAGCCAGGGGCAAACAGTCGGGGCGATCGCTGGAAATCCAGCGCCTGATCGGGCGTTCATTGCGGGCGGCGGTTGACCTGCGCAAACTGGGCGAGCATACCATCAAGGTGGATTGCGATGTGATCCAGGCCGATGGCGGTACTCGCACCGCCTCCATTACCGGTGGCTGTGTGGCCCTGGTGGATGCCGTAAATTATCTGCTGGACAACAAGATGCTCGAAACCAATCCTTTACGTCAGCTCGTAGCTTCTGTCTCCGTCGGCATCTGTCAGGGACAGGCCGTACTCGATCTTGACTACGCCGAGGATTCGACAGCGGAAACCGACATGAATGTGGTAATGACCGCAGGCGGAGGCTTCATAGAGATTCAGGGCACGGGTGAGGATGGAGATTTCAGTCACGACCAGCTCCTGGCGATGGTGAGCCTGGCTGAAAAGGGCATCAAGAACTTGATTGGTGAGCAGCAGGCCGTGCTGGCCTGACACCGATACTCGAGCAAGGATTCGACCGATGCAGAATTACCAGCAGGAGTTTCTGAACTTCGTCATCGCCAACGACATACTTCGATTCGGCGAATTCACGTTGAAGTCGGGTCGCAGGAGTCCGTATTTTTTCAATGCCGGGCTGTTTAACACCGGCAACAAGCTGGCTTTTCTGGCCCGCTGCTACGCCGCCGCCATCGCTGCCTCTGAGCTGTCCTTCGATGTTCTCTTCGGGCCTGCCTATAAGGGGATTCCGCTGGTCTCGGCCACAGCGATTGCACTGGCGGCCGAACAGGGCGTCGATAAACCCTTCTGTTTCAACCGCAAAGAAGCCAAAGACCACGGCGAGGGTGGCAGCATCGTTGGTGCCGAGCTAAGTGGCCGGGTGTTGATCATTGACGACGTCATCACCGCCGGGACGGCTATTCGCGAGGCGGTGGACCTCCTAAAAGAGAATCAAGCGCTGCTGGCCGGTATTGCGGTGGCTATGGACAGACAGGAGCGGGGCCGCTCGAAGACTTCGGCAATTCAGGAAATTGAGCAGGAATACGGCGTTCCGGTGGTGAAAATTATCGACCTCGGGGACATTGTCACTTACCTGCAGAGCACCAGCACTGCTGCGCTGCGCCCGCATCTCGATGCGGTACTGGCTTACCGAAAAGAATTCGGCGTCTGACTAATTGCATCGGGTGTCTGTGGCTCTATCTGGAACGGTTCCAACAGGTTGCTGCCGAGTTGCTTCCACTGCAGGTCCCAATACTCCAGCGGGGATTTCCTGAATTCGCTGCGCACGAATTGCAAAAGCTGCCCTTCTACGACGGCCATCAGCAGGTTAGCCTGGGCGCTGGCGGAGATCGTCGGTCTCAGGTTTTCCCGAAGCTGAGCTTCACGAAGAATCTGTTTGAGCTGTGCCTCCAGGCGCTCGAAAACCTGGGCTATTCTTTCGCGCAACCGGTGAGTTTCGCCGGCCAGGGCATCACCGGTCAGCAGCCTAGTCATGCCCGGATTCTTGTCGGCGAAGGTGAGGAGAAGCGTCAGAATTTGGTGACAACGCGCCTCTGCTTTTTCTTCTTCCTTTAGCACCCGGCCGATGCGGATGAAGAGCGTTTCCTCAATGAAATTGATCAGGCCCTCGAACATGCGCGCCTTGCTTGGGAAATGGCGGTAAAGTGCAGCTTCCGAGACGCCTACTTCCCTGGCCAGTGCGGCGGTCGTGATTCGTTCCCCGGGGGCGCTTTCCAGCATGCGCGCGAGGCATTGAAGAATCTGGTCTTTGCGGGATTGCTTGCTGGTATCCATGATGGCCTCAGGCCTGCTTCTTCAATCCGTCTTTCGTTATCAGCGTTCCCACACCCTCGTCGGTGAAGATCTCCAGCAGCACGGCGTGTTCGACTCTGCCGTCAATAATATGCGCACTGTTGACGCCGCCCCTGACCGCGTCAAGCGCGCACTCAATCTTGGGCAGCATGCCGCCATGTAAAGTCTTATCGGCAATAAGCTGGCCAACTTGTCTGATGCTGAGGCCAGTCAAGACTTTGTTGTTCTTGTCCTGTACGCCGGCCACATTAGTAAGCAGTATCAGTTTTTCAGCCTTGAGCACGCTGGCGATCTCGCCGGCGACGGAGTCGGCATTAATGTTATAACTGGCCCCCGAGGCATCGGTACCGATTGGCGCAATGACCGGAATAAAATTGCTGTCCTTCATGAAATCCAACACTTCGGTGTTGATGCGCTCAACCTCGCCCACCTGGCCGATGTCGATTTCTTCGCCATCATTTTTTCCATCGCGGCGCTTCACGGTCAGTTTTCTGGCATGAATCAGGTTGCCATCTTTGCCGGTCACGCCGATGGCCTTGCCCTGGTTCCTGTTTAAAAGATTGACGATTTCCTTGTTTACCAAGCCACCGAGAACCATTTCTACTACGTCCATGGTCTGGCCATCGGTCACACGCAGGCCGTCAACAAAAGTTGACTCAATGTTCAATTGTTTCAGCACCCGTCCAATCTGGGGACCGCCGCCATGGACAACAATAGGATTCATACCGACCAGTTTCATCAAAACTATGTCGCGGGCAAAGCTTTGTTTGAGTTTTTCGTCAACCATGGCGTTGCCACCATATTTCACTACCATGGTGCGGCCAGTAAATTTCTGAATGTAGGGTAGCGCCTCAGTCAGTACGCGAGCGATGTCGTGGGCGCGATTGATTGTCAGCGACATAGGTTCCTGCGTTCCAATTTATCAGTGATCCGTCAACAGAGTTGCAGCTGGAAATCCAGGCTGTCGTCTACGCTGCTTAGCAAGGCCTTAAATTTTTTAGCGATCGCATCGAGTCGTTCACTGGTCTCGGCCTCGAATCGCAGCGACAGCGCCGGGCTGGTGTTGGAGGCTCTGATCAGCCCCCAGCCGTCGAGATATTCAACGCGTATACCGTCCATGGTAATGACTTCCGCACCGGGGAAATCGCAGGATTCCTGCAGCTTTTCTATGAGCTTAAACTTGTTCGATTCATCGACAGGAATAAAGAGCTCCGGAGTGCTTACCGGGCTATGGAAATCGGCAAACGCTGCCGATACTGGACCTGTGTACTTGCTCAGGATCTCAAGCACGCGAGCCGCCGTGTAGAGACCATCGTCATATCCGAACCAGCGGTCTTTAATGAAGACATGGGCTGCATATTCGCCACCCAGAGGGGCACCGGTTTCCTGCATCTTCTGTTTCATTGGTGAGTGTCCACTTCGATGCATCACCGGCTCACCGCCCAGTTCCCTGATCAGCTGTGCCAACTTGCTGGAGCATTTTACGTCGAACACCATGGCGGCGCCGGGATAAGACGGCAGTATGGCGCGCGCAAGCAGCATCAGGAGCCGGTCCGTACCGATGATTTCACCCGTCTCGGTCACCAGAGCCAGGCGATCGCCGTCGCCGTCAAAGGCCAGGCCAAGGTCAGCGCCAGAAGCAGTGACCTGTTTCCGAAGCGCTGTCAAATTGGCGGCTACCGTGGGGTCGGGATGATGGTTGGGGAAGTGACCATCGATACTGCAGTAAAGGGGTGAAACCTGACATTGTAGTCGCTCGAAAAGTTCGGGTGCGATGCTGCCCGGCACAGCGTTACCGCAGTCAACGACTATCTTGAATTGACGCTGCATCGTGAGCTGACTGCTGATAGCGTTCAGATAATCTTCGCGTGGATCCAGTGTGTTCAGCTGGCCAGTGCCGATGGGGAAATTGCCCAGCTCCGCTCGTCGCCTGATGGACTGAATTTGATTGTCGGCGAGGCAGTTCCTGTTGAAGACAATTTTGAGGCCATTATAGTTGGCTGGATTGTGGCTCGCTGTCAGCATCACCCCCGAGCGATGAGGGCTGCGGTGGGTGGCGAAATAGAGTAGCGGTGTTGGGATGAGCCCCAGCTCGACAACATGACAGCCGGTACTGCGAATTCCGGCTATGAGTATCTCCGACAGGCGCGGACTGCTCAGGCGTCCGTCGAAACCGACCAGCAGAGTGTCGATGCCGTTGTCCAGAGCCTCGCTGGCCAGCGCCCGACTAATGGCTTCCATTGCCGTTTCAGTCAGCTCGGAATCCACCACACCGCGAATATCGTAGGCACGGAAAATCCTCGGTGAGATAGCGGGCTTGTCCGTGACTTTGTGTTCCTTTGCTTCCTGCATCGTGCTCACGTTTTCAATTTCGCGCCATGGATAGGCTTTCGGCGGGCTCCCGGTTGCTCAGTCGATTGGAGATCAACTGCAACATGATCCTGGCCACGGCGGTCTTGCTGCCGGGCTTGATAGCTTGTGCACCCTCGTTGCTGATAGCAGTTGCACTGACAGTGTCACTGTCAAAAGTTGCGGTGGCATCGTTGGCAAAAAGCAGATCAAGCTTCTTTTTCAGCAGCTTGGCCATCGCGTTCTCGACCAGATTTTCGGTCTCGGCGGCGAAACCCACCACCAGCGGTGGGCTCGGGAGTGCCGCCACTTCGCTGATGATGTCGGGATTTCGCACCAGGGTGACCTGCATGCGCTCGGCATCCTTTTTGAGTTTCACCGGCGCCGCGTTTTCGGGGCGATAATCTGCGACCGCTGCCACGCCGATGAAGACGTCAGCGCCCTTCACCGTTGCCAATACCGCTGCCCGCATTTCCTCTGCACTGACCACATCAATGCGCTCGATCAAATCGCTGCACTCCAGCTTGACTGGCCCACTGACTAGGGTGACTCTGGCACCGGCGTGCGCCGCCTCTGCGGCGAGGGCATAGGCCATCTTGCCTGAGCTGTGGTTGCTCAGAAATCGTACTGGATCCAGCGCTTCCCGCGTCGGACCAGCGGTGATGACCAGTGCCTTGCCAGCGAGGTAGCCGGCTGCAAAGAAATCGGCGCAGGCTCTGACCAGAGCGCCCGGCTCCAGCATTCGTCCCGGTCCCGTGTCGCCACAGGCCTGCTCTCCGCTGTCGGGGCCGAGAATCCGGATGCCGCGCCCGCTCAGCACGGAGAGGTTGTCCTGGGTACCCGGGTCTGCCCACATCATCTGATTCATGGCCGGGGCTACCGCCACCGGAGCTGGGGTAGCAAGAATCAGGGTAGTTAGCAGGTCATCGGCCTGGCCCAGACGCATGCGGGCCAGAAAATCTGCGGTCGCCGGCGCCACCAGCACGAGGTCGGCCCAGCGCGCCAGCTCAATGTGGCCCATTCCGGCCTCGGCGTCGACGTCGAGCAATTCCCTGTGCACTCGGTTTCCGGACAGTGCCTGCATCGTCAAAGGAGTAATAAATTCGCAGGCAGAGCGGGTCATGACCACCCTTACCCTGGCGCCGGCGCGGATCAACAATCTGGTGAGCTCGGCACACTTATAGGCAGCGATGCCGCCAGTCATCCCCAACAGGACCTGTTTGTTAGTGAGGCTTAACATGGGGCACCTTTAAAAACGGGCTTGCAGCCTTAAGGGAGCGCTAGACTAGCAGTTAGGTCCAGGTAGCGCAATTGAGCTCAAGTGGTCTGATAGCGAGGAATTACGCAAGTCCGGTGAGACTTACTATGCTCTATGAATCCAACAAACAGTTCGAGAGCGCAATGCGATTGTGTGACTGGCCTGAACATGAGCGGCCGCGGGAAAAATTAATGTGCCGCGGCGCCGCCTATCTTTCCGATGCCGAGCTGCTGGCTCTGCTGCTGCAGTCCGGTACCAGGGGGCTGAATGCCGTAGACCTGAGCCGTCAGCTGTTGCGGCAATTCGGCAGTCTAGATCAACTGCTGGCGGCAGAGGTGCCGCGGCTGCGGCGCGTAACCGGCCTCGGCCCGGGCAAGGTCGCACGACTGCAGGCCGTGCGGGAACTGGGATTACGGCAGCTGCGGGCGCGCATGGAGAAGCGTGATCTACTGAGCAGCTCCACTGCAGCCAGGGACTACCTGCGCAGCCGCTACCGACATCACCAGCGCGAAGTGTTCAGCTGCCTGTTCCTTACTAATCAACACCATGTTGTGCAGATCGAGGAACTGTTTAGCGGCACAATTGATGGTGCCGCGGTTTATCCCCGCGAGGTGGTCAAGCGCTGTCTGTATCATAATGCTGCAGCAGTTATTTTCGCCCACAACCATCCCTCCGGGGTGGCCGAGCCCAGTCAGGCCGACATTGCCATCACTGGAAAGCTGAGGGCGGCACTGGGGACGATAGAGGTGCGGGTACTGGACCACCTGGTCCTTGGAGCCGATTCTGTGGTCTCAATGGCTGAGCGGGAATTACTGTAGGCAAATAACCGGCCAGCCATGCCTTGCTGCCAACGGCTGGTAGTTCTTGCCATAGCCCGGGTCTTCTGGTATAAAACGCGGCTCTTTATTAGGGCCCCAGTACCGTCAAGGGGGCCAGCCCGACCACCGAATCACTGAATACACAAAGACGAGGCCAGAGCATGTCCATGGTTTGTATGGTTACCGGCAAGAAGCCCGTTACCGGGAACAATGTGTCCCACGCCAACAACAAGACCAGGCGCCGATTTTCGCCCAACATCCATTCGCACCGTTTCTGGGTTGAGTCTGAAAAGCGCTTTGTTAAACTGAGTGTCTCCACCAAGGGGATGCGCATTATCGACAAATTGGGGATAGAAGCCGTGTTGGCAGACATCCGCAAGAGCGGTGCCCGCATCTAGGGTAGTCGCGGTTCACAGGATAAGCACATGAGAGACAAAATCAGATTGGTATCGAGTGCCGGCACCGGCCATTTTTATACCACCGACAAGAACAAGCGCAACATGCCGGACAAGATGGAAATTAAGAAATTCGATCCGGTTGTCCGCAAGCACGTGATCTACAAAGAAGCCAAGATCAAATAACTAACACCCGCAGATAAAGCCAACAGCCGGTGGTTCTCGCAATTACCGGCTTTTTTGTGTCCATTCTCTGTCGCCCTGCATCCCGCCCTGAATACCGGCTCCAGTATCAAGCCTGTCTACCCTTACTTAGGCGCTTGCCAAGTTTCTCCACGGTAGATTTGAGTTTCGGGTCCTCGGCAAATTCCTTATGCAATTTGCCAACGGTAGTAGAGACCGTTCCATAACGTTTGAGCTTGAAAAGCCTGGCTATAGATTGCAGGGTGCTGGCTGAAAGCTCCTGGCAAAGGTACATAGCCACCCAGCGCGGTACATTCTTGGAGCCGGGCCCGCGCGCAGCTTTGTAGATACTGGCTTCGCTAACCTTGAACTGGCTGGCCACGGCCGCAATGATTTCTTTACATGAGGGCCGCCATTTGGCGTTGACGCCTCGAGACACCCCGCGCGCCTTACCAGTGGAGCGCTTTCGCTGGGCTACTTTGCGAAACTTGTCGTCGCCCATAATCGAAGAAAGATTTTTCTTGCCATAGAAATGCGCCAACTCCGCATCAATGCCGTCTTTCACATACTGGCGGTAATTGTCTGCCCGCCTGGCTGCCGGACCTGTTACTTGCCTGAGTGTCTCATCCCGATTGAACCAGGCCGGTGGCTTCGGCTTCCTCGTATAGTAAGCCATGCTGCTGTAAGGATACGTCAACAAATCCGATGCTTTTGCCTGACAATGAATGAAGCGTGAAAGTGGTAGCAGGTACTTCTCGGGCTGAACGAGCACCGCCTTGTAGCGACCCCGGAACAAAGAGCCGCTGGACTTTTTCATGCGCTGATAGTCCTGTGTGTACAGGCCATCAACCTGACGCATGAAGCGACTGAGGTTGGCTTCAGGTGTTTTCAAGACCAGATGGTATTCATCTCTCAACAGGCAATAAGCGTGGACCTCAACATTCAGCCTTGAGCAGGTTTCTTCCAATCCTTCGAGAAAGGCCTCGAAATACTTCGTGGATGGGAATACTCGCTGCTTGCCAGTTCCATAATTCGAGACGTGATAAACAGCATCCGGGTATTCGATACGGAGAGGTCTGGCCATCGTTGATTCTCTGTTTTTTATGTGGATAAAATGAGAGCTGACCCGTCAAGGCGTGAGTCAAGTGTTAAACGATTGCGCTCAATGCGTCAACAGTAACCCGAATTGAAATTGACCTGCCAGGCTGCGCCCTGTTGTTTACTCGATTTGTGTCACTGCAATCGCAATGCTGACGCCGCCGAATCTTGATAAAGCGAGGCTTGACCCCTTTTTATTGCATCGACTTTACACCTAGCGACTTACTCGGCTAGCAGTATGGCCCGGGCTGGAGCTGGATAGCCTTCAATAGTGAGGTCGGGGTTGGCCTCGTCCAGAGACTCCTTAAGACTATCGAATGGCATCCAATCGGTTTGGCGCTGCTCGGTCCGGGTTGTCCGGGATTCGTCGATGAGGCGGATACTATTGAAGCCGCAGCGTTGTAGCCAGCTCTTCACAGTCTCCACGCTGGGTATAAACCAGACATTGCCCATTCGGGCATAGCGCTTGGTGGGCGTTAGGGAATAGCCCTTTCTCCCAGGAACGACAATCGATTCCAGAACCAGTTCGCCGCCGGGCTTAAGACATTGGCGGAGGCCGAGCAGATGGTCTAGTGGCGACCGACTGTGATAGAGGACTCCCATTGAGAACACGGTATCAAAAACCGGTTCTTTGTCCGTATATTGCTCGAGAGAAATGGGCAGGACATGAACCGGAAGATTTGGGATAAATTTCTTGATGGCCCAGAACTGACCAACATAGGGTAAATGGGGTTCCAGTCCGAGACTGAGACAGGCGCCGCCCTCGAGCATGCGAAAGCAGTGGTAGCCGTTGCCGCAGCCCACATCAAGAACGCTCTTTCCTGACAGCGAGCGGATCTGTGAGCTCAGGCGCTGCCATTTCAAGTCGCCGCGCCACTCGCTATCCACGTCGATGCCGAAGATTTCAAAGGGACCCTTCCGCCAGGGGAGCAGTTGTCGCAGCGCCTCCACCAGGACTTCATGTTGCTCCGGCTGCAGATCGGCAGCCTCGCCTATGCGGATAACATCGCCCGGCTCGAACCGGCTCGCTTCTACTGGCGGCAGACTGGCGATCAGTTTTCGCCAGCGCTGGAAATCGCCATGGCGTAGGCTGTCGAGAAACTCGGGACTCACAAACCGTGTCAGACTGTGGAGGGGGCCACCATCGAGCGCCGCCACCAGATTTGAATAATCCATATCTGGCATTATTTGAAAGCCACTATGGAGGCGAAATTGAAGCATTGAAACCAGACGTCGAAAGACTGGAATCCGGCCCGCTGTAAGCGGCTTCGGTGTGTCCCCAGGGTTTCCGGCAGCAGCACTTTTTCCAGTGCCGCGCGCTTCTGGGCAATTTCCAGCTCGCTATAGCCCATGCTCTGCTTGAAATCGTGATAGAGGTCGACAAGGAGTTCATCCAGGGCGGTATCCGGTAGCCGTATTTTTTCAGAGATAATCAGCAGCCCGCCAGGCTTCAAGCCCTGATAGATTTTTTTCAGCACCCGGTCGCGCTGCTGCGGCGGCAAAAATTGCAGGGTGAAGTTCAGTATGACCATTGAGGCAATAGCGATCTCGCTTTCCAGGATGTTTTCACAGCGGCACTGAATCGGGACTATAGACCCTTCCTCGGCAATTTTGTTCTGCAGCCTGGCAATCATGGCCTCCGAATTGTCGATGGCCACAACCGAGTAGTCCCGGTCTGGAACTGCCTTGACCACGGCGAAGGAGGCGCCGCCGAGACTACAGCCCAGATCATAGACTCGCGATCCGTTCTGGCAATAGCGCTCTGCCATCACACCTATCATGGCCAGAATGGTGCTGTAGCCCGGCACCGAACGGTTGATCATGTCTTCAAAAACGCGGGCAACGTTTTCGTCGAATACGAAATCCCCAGGCAGCGCCGGTTGCGCGAAAAGCTGATCTTTGGTTGCGTCGTCCTGAGTCATAAAATCTTCACATTTCAGAGCATTCTTTAATGGGGCTATCATTACTGTCCCACATATTCTTCAACGGAGATAGTTGCATTGGAGTAGTGATAGGCTTGTTTGCATTAATCCGAGCATCCCCAGTGTTTCGAGCGTTTCTTAACGGTTCCAGATATCGAGCCATGGGCTTCAATACACGATACTAAACTGCGAGGCGGACCACTCGAAGCCGCTTTTCAGCGTTAGGAAAAGGGCCTGAAACTGTGGGACAGCAATGTGGGGCTTTTGCTGCATGAAGAAAAATTAATCCATGCAACGCCAAAGAAATTTTCTGGGCTAACGATAATTAGGCCAGTGAGATTATTGTAGTGCCAGCAAGTTTTGCTTATTTTACCCACGATATCTGGATCTGTTCCACGGTCTATATTTCGGCACTCCATGACACATTCAAACTCCGGTGCGGCGCCATTGCTAGTTGAGAATCTGTCGCTAATCAGGGACCTCGCTCCAGGCCCGGACGCACTCGATCTGGCTAGCGGCAATGGACGCAATGGTCGCCTGCTTCTTGAACAGGGAATGTTCGTGACCTTTGCGGATCGCGATCCGGAAGTATTGACTCAGTTGCGGGAGGCAACCTGCGAGCAGGCCGATCTCGTTAGTCTCTGGACAGTGGACCTGGAGCAGGGGCAACCGAATCCGCTTGCCGGGAGAAGTTTTGACGTGGTGCTGGTTTTTAACTACCTGCACAGACCGTTGTTGCCGGCTCTTCGGGAATCCGTACGGCCTGGCGGCTTGATATTTTATGAGACATTCACCACGGCGCAGCGAGCTTATGGCAGGCCGAAAAATCCAGACTTCCTGTTGCGCCCGGGTGAGTTGCGTCAGGCGTTTGCCGGCTGGCGAATTTTGCAGGATTTCGAGGGCACGCTTTCAAACCCGGATCGGGCGGTAGCGAGCCTGATTGCTCACAGGAAACCAGCCCATGGGTAGACCCCGTATTGCGCCGCTCAAATTTGGCAGCGCTGGAAAAGAACTGGCCCTGCCTTTCAGCTGCGAGTTTGAGCGCAGCAAGCGCAAGACTATGGCGATACACGTGGCCCACCGCAAGGTGGTTGTGCGTGCTCCCTATCAGGCATCCAACGCCGAGCTGAGCAGTTTTCTCCTCGATAATCGCGACTGGATCGAGAAGCGGCTCAACGAAGAATCACTGCGCTATCGGGAGAGCCTGCGAATTGAGCGTGACCAGAAGATTTATTACCGCGCTAGGGAGCTGACGATCGAATTCAAAGAAGGGCGTAAGCAGCGAGTGCTGATTCGTGGTGACCGTTTCATTATTCAGGGTCACAAGCTGACGCCAGCCGGGGCTCGGCAGCAGGTCGAGGATTATCTGATTAAAAAGGCCGGTGATTACATCGTGCCTCGTGCCAGGGGATTGGCCCGCCACCTTGGCGTTGATGACAAGATAAGGGAAATACGTCTGCGCAAGACCAAGTCTAAATGGGGGCACTGCACTTCCACAGGTGTTCTGCAATACAACTGGCTGATTATGCTGGCCCCGTACAGCATTATCGACTACATGATTACCCATGAAGTCTGTCACCTGGTGCACATGGATCATTCCAGGCGCTACTGGGAGCTGGTGGAAACCTACTGCCCTGACTACCGTCACTATGTTGACTGGCTGCAGGCGCACGAGCATCGATTTTGGTTTTGAGTGAATAAACCTGGGCTCGCGGTCGGTATCCTACTGCGGCCGCCCCTGGCCGCGACCTCCGCGCCTTTCACTCGGTCGGAATGCTCGACGTACTTTCCAAGTACGCCTGTGCGTTCCTCGGTCGCGAAAGGCGCCGATGCCACAACCAGGAACGCCCTCGCTATGGATCCCGACCGCAAGCCCAGGTTCGTGCTCGCGGTCGGTATCCTACTGCGGCCGCCCCTGGCCGCGACCTCCGCGCCTTTCACTCGGTCGGAATGCTCGACGTACTTTCCAAGTACGCCTGTGCGTTCCTCGGTCGCGAAAGACGCCGATGCCACAACCAGGAACGCCCTCGCTTTAGCCGAGCTTTTCGTAGAGGAGGTCGCGGACTTCGTGGCCGAGGCGTTGGCCTCGGCGTTCAAATTTGGTTTCGGGACGGTCGGGGTTGGACCAGAACCGGCCGGGACCCTGGGTGTTTTTTAGGGCGGAGTTGGCCTCCAGGACTTCCAGCATTTGCTCCGCGTAATTTTCCCAGTCTGTAGCCAGGTGGAAGCGGCCGGCAGGCTGAAGGCGGGAAGCTACCAATTCGACAAAGTCCGGCTGCACGAGTCTGCGCTTATGGTGTTTCTTCTTGGGCCAGGGATCTGGGAAAAGCAGCAGCACACGCGCGAGGCTATTCGGGACGATGCAGTTTTGCAGGACTTCACGGGCATCCCTGCAGAGGATACGGACATTGTCGATCTGTTCGCGGGCGAGGCCGTTGAGAAGTTTGCCAATGCCTGGTTTGTGTACTTCGATGCCGAGGAAGTTGCTGGCCGGATTTTCTCTGGCCATGGCGAGCAGGGAATCGCCCATCCCGAATCCAATCTCCAGGTTTACGGGCGCCGGCCGCGGGAACACCGCATCCAGATCCAGCACACCGGACTTATAGTCGAAGACGTACTCGTCCCAGTGCTGCCGCAGAGCCAAACGTTGTGAATCGGTCAAGCGACCGGCTCTGATAACGAACGAGCGTATAGGCCGCGGGTCCTGGTTTCTTGTGTCGGCGTTCAAGTCGAATAGCCTGGTTTTCAGACCAATGTGGCCCTGGCTCTGATCATGGGGTCTGGAGGAATGTGCCGTCCACTGGCGAGGAGGCACTGGCATAGGCTCGCATCGGCATGCGTCCGGCCAGCCAGGCTTCGCGGCCGGCCTGTACCGCCTTGTTCATCGCCGACGCCATAAGTACCGGTTGCTTGGCCTCAGCGATAGCCGTATTCATCAGAACGCCGTCGCAGCCGAGTTCCATGGCAATGCTGGCGTCAGAAGCTGTGCCGACGCCTGCGTCTACAATGATCGGGACCCGGGCGTTTTCGAGTATAAGGCGAATATTGTAGGGATTGCGGATACCCAGTCCGGAGCCAATGGGAGCGCCCAGCGGCATCACCGCCACGCAACCGATCTCTTCCAGTCTCTGTGCGATGAGCGGATCGTCGCTGGTGTACACCATGACGTCGAAGCCGTCCTTCACCAGACTTTCGGCAGCCAGCAGCGTCTCGGTGACGTTCGGATAGAGAGTCTTTTGATCACCTAGCACTTCAAGTTTCACCAGTTTGTGTCCATCCAGGAGCTCTCGCGCCATCCGGCAGGTCCGTACGGCATCGTCGGCGGTAAAGCAGCCAGCCGTGTTCGGCAGAATCGTGTATTTTTCCGGAGAAATGCTGTCCAGAAGGCTGGGCTGGCCGGCATCCTGACCTAAATTCACTCGCCGTATAGCAACTGTGATGATTTCGGCGCCACTGGCCTCCAGGGCTGCCAGATTTTGTTCGAAGTTCTTGTACTTGCCGCTGCCGATTATGAGGCGGGACTCATAGGTCACGCCGGCAATCTTAAGGAGCTCGTCGGTCCTGGCTATCATGGCTTTCCTTGCGGCTTAACCGCCGCCGATGGCCTGAACAATCTCCAGCCGGTCTCCCGCCTGGATATGTCTGGCACTGAATTGGCTTCGGGGGACGATCTCACCGTTTAGCTCGACAGCGATTCGACCCTCGCCCAGGGTGAGTTGTTGCAGTAACTGCTGCACCGTGGTGGCTTCCGCCAGTTGATGGCTGGAGCCGTTGATCGTGATCTCCATTGCTTTCATTCGCTTGTTAGCCTTAAGGATGCTCTGCTTAGTGCACAAAAGACCCACCCTGCGGGGCTTCCAGTCGGCAGGCGCTGGCATTTCTAGACGAGCTGTCGGCACGCCGGCTCGATGGCGTCGTGTCAGGCGCGCCGATTGAAAGCCAGCGGTATATCATTAATCAGAGCATCCTCAAGGCGAATCTGAACAAGCAACCCCAGGCGGCGAGGAACGCCAGGCCACCGATGGGGGTAATGGCCCCGAGCCAGGAGATGCCGCTGAGACTGAGTACATACAAACTGCCAGAGAACACCAGTATACCAACAATGAACAGTAGCCCTGCCAGCTTGAGAACGGTGGCTTGGGGATATTTCTGCAACAGCGGCGCCAGCGCGATTAGAGCAAGGCTATGGTACATGTGGTAGTCCACTGCCGTGTTGAATGTTGCCAGTGACTCTGCGCTCAGACGCGCTTCAAGCCCGTGTGCGCCGAAAGCCCCCAGAGCAACGGCGAGGAATCCGCTGAGACTGGCGGCGATTAAGAGACGTGCTGGCATGGTCGAACCTTCTGGCGCAAGGAACCCGGCTGCTTCAAGTGTACCGTCGCAGGGCGGGTTCGTGTGTCAATAAAAAAGCCGCGAGCGGGGCTCGCGGCTTTTGTACGCTCGGTTTACGGCTCTGGCGTCAGGCTTGCATCGAAGCCTTGATCTTGTTCATCGCGTTTTTTTCGAGCTGGCGAATGCGCTCGGCAGATATGCTGTACTTGCCGGCCAACTCGTGCAAGGTGGCCTTTTCGTCACTCAACCAGCGGCTGCGCAGAATATCCTTGCTGCGGTCGTCCAACTCATCCAGGGCGAGGTAAAGTCCATTATTTTTAACCTCTTCCCACTCGACCTCTTCGAGATATTCCTCGACGTTGGAGCCATGATCCTCGAGGTAGTAGGCCGGTGCCTTATAGGCGTTGTCTTCATCGCCATCGGGCTCTGCATCGAAGGCCGTGTCATAGGCACTCATGCGACCTTCCATCTGTCGTACTACTTTGGGATCGACGCCCAGATCGTTGGCCACCGCTTCCGCTTCCGCGTTGTTCAACCAGCCCAGCCGCTTTTTCGAGCTGCGCAGATTGAAGAACAGCTTGCGCTGAGCCTTAGTGGTAGCGACTTTAACAATACGCCAGTTGCGCAGGATGTATTCGTGCATCTCCGCCTTGATCCAGTGCACGGCGAAAGACACCAAGCGTACCCCGACTTCTGGGTTGAAGCGTTTAACGGCCTTCATTAAGCCGACGTTGCCTTCCTGGATCAGGTCGGCCTGGGGCAGTCCATAGCCTGAGTAAGTCTTGGCCATGTGAACTACAAATCGCAGATGCGCCATAACCAGTTGGCGTGCGGCGTCGACGTCATCGTCGTAGTAGTACTGATTGGCCAGTTCCAGCTCGCGCTCGGGCGTCAGCACCGCAATACTATTAACCGATGCAATATAGGCGGTCAGATCACGGCCCGGAGTGATCGGGTCGATTACCTGCAGGCTCTTGCCAGTGCTCACTCTTGCGCTGCTGGCACCGGCCGTTTTTTCGACTGTTTTGACGTTCATAGATTTAGTCAATGCTCTAGTCCTCCTAGCCAAGGTGTCATCTCGACACTTCAATACTTAATTGTAGCATTTTCCCACGCTTTCGGCTAAGCCTAAGGCTTTCGGAGCGGGTGTTCACGCGCGGGCCGTAAGGTGGACGTTGAGACCCGATTTATTCGACCGAAAATCGAATCGATTCAGCGTCGAACGGAATATCAGACGCTCTTTAAATCACCGGGACTCTACGTGATCAACCTCCACTTGCGCTTAGGCTGCCTCGAAGCCATTCGGATCCTGGGTATAGCACTCGTTGGGCGTACCAACCAACAGCCCTGTTAAAACAAGCTGGACAGGAGCCGACCGGATTGGCCAGTTATAAGTTGGGCGCCTAGACAACTAGATACGGGTAATCTATACCGAGAGTTCACAGCTGTCAGGCGCTACAAGCACTTCCGGGCGCAGGGAAGTGTCGCACTGACGCTTGCCCCTTTCAAGCGGACTAAATAGTAAGTGAGCACTCACCCCAGCCGAGCGATTCGGAGCTTCAATTAGGCCTTGGGGCTGCCTTCCCGGTTCCCCTGATCACCCGGAACCCGGTCCTAACGCCGTGTTTCAAGCCCTGTGGGCCGAGTTGCCGTCCGCGAATTTGACGGCTTCCGCCAATCGCCCTCGCATAAGCCTTGCCGTGGATAAGCGCGTCCTGGCCCCAAGGCGGTTCTCAATCTGACCGCTCAGTTTGGGAATTATCAAAAAGCGCATCGACGAACTGGTCGGCATCGAACGGGCGCAGATCGTCCACCTTTTCGCCAACACCGATGAAGCGAATGGGCAGGCCAAGGCGCTTGGCTAGAGCGAATACGACACCACCCTTAGCGGTACCATCGAGCTTGGTCAGAGCGATCCCGGACAGATTGACCGATTTATGAAAACTGTCGGCCTGGCTGAGTGCGTTCTGACCTGTAGTTGCGTCCAGAACCAGCATAATTTCATCCGGCAGCCTTGCGTCCTGTTTTTTCAGTACCCTCACTATTTTTTCCAGCTCCTGCATCAGGTTGTCCTTGGTGTGCAGGCGCCCGGCTGTGTCGGCAATCAGGACATCGAAAGAGCGTGCCTTGGCGGCTTGAAAGGCATCGAAGATTACCGACGCACTGTCAGCACCAGAAGCTTGAGCGATCACCGGCACTTTGTTGCGTTCGCCCCAGATCTGCAATTGCTCAACTGCAGCAGCGCGAAAGGTGTCACCGGCGGCCAGCATTACGCGTTTACCCTGAGATTGAAATTGTTTAGCCAGCTTGCCTATCGTCGTGGTCTTGCCGACGCCGTTGACGCCCACAATAAGAATCACAAAAGGCGTGGTAGCTGATTCAATATCCAGCGCAGCGCTGCAGGGCGCGAGAATATTGCGCAATTCAGTGCGCAGAGCGGTAAGAAACTGCTGCGGGTCAGCCAGCTTCTTGCGATCGAGTTGGCGCTTCAGGTTTTCGATTATCTGATCAGCTGCGTCCAGTCCGACATCGGCCGCCAGTAACTGGGTTTCGATTTCTTCCAGCAGATCGGCATCGATTGTTTTCTCGCCCAGCACGAGTGTGCTGAGGTTATCGGTGAGGGCGCGACGGGTCCGGCTGAGGCCGTCTTTGAGCCGCGAAAACAGGCCACCAGTATCCTTCTGTTCGACCGCTTTGGGGTTGGCATCAGCGGTTTCAGCCCCATTCTCCGGTTTCGTCGGAGCATCCTTCTTTTTTCCTAATCCAAACATACTGCGTTCTGTTCCCCTTGGCTGAGCAGGCCAGTATCCTACCACTTGGTTCGGGACTGGGACATTGATTCCTTGCTAGTAGCCTGTGGTTGCCGCGCCGTTTTAACTATGTATATATGACTGTATTACTATAAAGGTGCCATGGGGTGAAGTCCGATGCCGGTCAGGCGAATAAGGTTCGCATCATTGGCGGTTCGCTGCGTGGTCGCCGCGTGGAATTCCCCGCCCGCCCCGGCCTGAGACCTACAAGTGAGCGCATCAGAGAAACCCTGTTCAATTGGCTCCAGCGGGAAATTCCTGGGGCCCGTTGCCTGGATCTTTTCGCTGGGAGCGGCGCTCTCGGCATTGAGTCCCTGTCGCGCGGGGCAAGCGCGGTCGACTTTGTGGAAGCCGACAGTAAGGTTTGCGATCGGTTGCGCGAAAATTTACACAAGCTGAACCTCGGCAAGGCTCAGGTTTACCAGGGTAGGGCCCTGGACTGGATCCAGGCGCGGTCGAACTGCGTAGCCATTTATCAAATTGCCTATCTGGACCCGCCCTATGCCGGCGCCAGCCTGCCGGCGGTGGCTGCGAGCCTCGATAGCAGCGGCCTGCTGGCTGCTTCTGCCAGGGTATATATGGAGCACTCAGCTCCGCTTGACAGCGAAGTCATGCCGGCTAGCTGGACTGAATTAAAATCAAAACGCGCGGGGCAGGTTTACTATTATCTTTATGCCAGCCCGAAGTCTGAATAGCGCCTAAGGTCGCTAGAATGTTGCCCAGCAGAACCCCAACATCAACTATGGAGTTTAATCCACCCTGGTGGCTTTCTGGCGGGCACACCCAGACTCTGTGGCGCAAGTTCAGCCCAACTTCGAGTATCGACCACTGGCGAGAGCGGATAGAGCTGCGGGACGGAGATTTCATCGATCTGGATTGGTCGGTCGGGATCCGGTCTTCCTCTGCAGCGGCCGGGAAAATTGTGCTTATCCTGCACGGCCTCTGTGGTTGTTCGCGGTCGAGCTATGTGCTGAGCCTACAGAATTCATTGGATAATCGCGGTATCAGCAGCGTTGCCATGAACCTGCGCGGCTGTAGCGGTGAAAGTAACCGCCTGGCACGCTCCTATCATTCTGGAATTTCCGCCGATGTACAGGAAGTGATGAGCGTTTTGTCACAGCGCTTACCCGCAAGCCGGTTCTTTATTGTGGGCTATTCCCTCGGTGCCAATGTCCTGTTGAAGTGGCTGGGAGAGCAGGGAAGCTCGGCCGCTGTCTCGCGAGCAGTGGCGGTGTCGACGCCGTTCGAGCTTGCAGCCTGCTCCAATGCCCTCCTGCGCGGGGTTAGTCGTTTTTATGGAGCCCATTTTGTGCGTCGCCTGCGTCAGGATCTGCGCGGCAAGCGCTATCAGATGTCCCGCGATTATGCCGAGGAGGCCCAGCGTATCGATGCCCTGGGCCCACTCGATCAAATCCGAACGATCCGGGAATTCGACGAACGGGTCACTGCGCCGCTCAACGGCTTTTGCGATGCCGATGACTATTACTCACGCTGCAGCAGTCGCCAGTTCCTTCCGGCCATTACCGTCGACACCCTGTTGCTGCAAAGCGCAGACGATCCGTTGATCCCGGTCTCCGCGATACCGACTGCGGCTGAACTGCCGGAGAATGTGCGTCTGGACCTGCACTCCCGGGGTGGCCATGTTGGATTCTATACCGGCGCCCGCTCAGATTGGCTGGATCAGCGCATACTGGACTTCATCGAGGTCGATTGAGCGCGGTCTGGCTATTCGCTAGAATGCATTGACTAATGCACGCAAGCCTCTGCGGTAGTCTGTAAGCCTTTGCTGTAAGGCGCAGGGGCTCTATTGCCAACGGGTGCAACGCGACAGCCGGGGCTTACAGGCGGCTCCCTGCGGGGCTTCCAGTCCGCGCGCGCTGCCATTCCTCGACGGGCTGTCGGCACGCCGGCGTAAGGGCGTCTTGTCAGGCGCGCCGACTGAAGGCCAGAGCCATGTCTGCATTAATCAGAGCATCCCTAGTTAATTCGTTTGAGCAGGCCTATGAGAATCGCCGTCTATCCCGGGACTTTCAACCCGATTACCAACGGACACACCGACCTGGTCGAACGCGCTGCTCGCCTGTTTGACAAGATCATTGTGGCGGTCGGCACCAATCGGCAGAAGACTGACACCCTGCCGACCGAACAGCGCGTAAAGCTGTGCAGGCTGGTGCTGGCAGATCTAAAAAACGTGGAGATCACTGCCTTCGATAGTCTGCTTACTGAATACGTCAAATCCTGTGGTGCCAATATCATTCTTCGTGGCTTGAGGACGGTTGCAGATTTTGAGTATGAATTTCAACTGGTCGGTATGAACCGGGTTTTGGATCCTGAAATCGAAACGGTGTTCCTTGCCCCGGAGGAAAATCTGTCCTATATCTCCTCGACGCTGGTTCGTGAAATTGCCTCTTATGGTGGCGACATATCCAAGTTCGTGCACCCGGTCGTCGCCGCAGCCATGCACAGCGGCTGACAGGCTCAATTCTGGCAGCGGCTGCAGTACACTGTGCTACGTCCACACAGGCGAATTTCCCTGAGCAAGCTGCCACATTGCCTGCAGGGCTCGCCGCTGCGACCGTAGACGTTCAGGGACTGCTTGAAGTATCCCGGGTCGCCGTTGCTGTTGGTGAAGTCCCGCAAGGTCGTGCCGCCAGCCTCGATCGCTTTTTGCAGTACCCGACGAATGGCTGTGCTCAGCTTTTCAAAGCGCGCCAGGGCGATGCGGCCAGCAGCTCGGCGCGGGTGAATGCCGGCCATATACAGCGCCTCATTGGCGTAGATATTGCCGACGCCGACGACCACATGGCTGTCCATGATGAATGCCTTCACCGGCGTGCGACGGCCTCGACCCTGTTGCCAGAGATAGCGACCGTTGAAATGCTCACCCAGGGGTTCCGGCCCGAGCCTGGATAACAACGCGTGCTGCGCTACCTCATCCGCTACCCAGAGCAGGCAGCCGAAGCGGCGCGGATCATTGAAGCGCAGCAGTGTCTGATCGGCGAAACAGATATCCACGTGATCGTGTTTACCCGCCGGCGTGTTTGCCGGCAGGACCCGGAAGCTGCCGGACATGCCAAGGTGGGCGAGCAGCGTTCCCTGCGCAGCCGAGAGCAGCAAATATTTTCCGCGCCGGTCGACCGAGCGAATACTGCTGCCGGTTAGCTCTTCAGCCAGTGTCGGGCTAACCGGCCAGCGCAGAGCGGATTGCCTGACGATTACCAGAGTGACGGTTTTGTCGACAATGTGTGGCTCGATGCCGCAACGAGTGGTTTCAACCTCTGGCAATTCCGGCAATTCGGTGTCCTCAGCCCCGGGCGGTGTAGTCTGATGGGGCTGCAGTTATAATCGTTTTAAATAGCCTTGGAAAGATGGAGCTGATCGTTGCGTAGAGAAATCCTCCTCGGAGTGGATGCAGGCGGCACGTTTACCGATTTCATTGCTATCGATCTGTCACCGCCGTTTTCGGTGCAAATCCACAAGACTCTGTCCACACCTTCTGCGCCCGAGCGAGCTATTTTGCGGGGTATTGCCGCTATGGCCCTCGACCGCCTGCACGAAGACGACACCCTGCAAATAATTCATGGCAGTACGGTGGCAACCAATGCAGTCCTTGAGGGAAACCTTGCCCGCACGGCCTATGTTGCCAACTACGGGCTCGCTGACATCCTTTCGCTTGCTCGCCAGACGCGCTCTGAACTGTACGCGCTGGAGATCTCGCAGCAGCGCATACCAGTGCCCGAGGCGCTTTGCCTGGAGACTGGTGGGCGCCTTGGAGCCGACGGCTCGGTGGTGGAAGAGCTGGGAAACGAGGAACTTGAGCAACTGCTTGCGAGGCTTAGGGATTTGGCTCCTGAATCGGTGGCGGTAAACCTGTTGTTTTCTTTCCTCGACGATCGATTCGAGAAGGCGATTTCGAAGGCTATCGAGGCGTCCGGGCTGCGGGTTTTCGTCAGCCGATCCTCGCAGGTTCTGCCGGTCTACAAAGAATACGAGCGTGGAATCGCCACCTGGTTGAATGCCGCTCTGGGGCCAGTAGTTAGTGGCTACCTCAACCGTCTGCTGGAAGCGCTCCACAGGACTCCGCTGCAGATTATGCAATCCAGCGGTGAGACTCTGGCTGCCAAACAGGCGGCAACTTCTGCCGTGCAGCTGCTTCTTTCCGGTCCCGCCGGAGGATTGACCGCCATCCGCTATCTCGGGCGCCAGTTAAGCGAAGACAGGATCATCAGTTTTGACATGGGAGGCACCTCGACCGATGTGGCACTCTTGGACGGCGATCTTCAGATCACCACGGAGGCAAGTGTCGCCGGTTATCCGGTGTCAGTACCGATGGTGGACATGCACACAATTGGCGCCGGAGGCGGCTCCATCGCCTACGTCGATAGCGGTGGAATGCTGCAGGTTGGGCCGCGGTCGGCGGGGGCTGAACCAGGCCCGGCCTGTTACGGTCTAGGCGGTACCCAGGCGACAGTTACTGACGCCAACCTGGTTCTGGGGCGACTGCTCGAAGACTCCAGCCTGGCGGGTAATCTGCCGCTGCAGCCAGATCTTGCCCGCTCGGCGCTGACAGAGCTCGGCCACCAGCTGGGACTGAGTGTGGAGGCGACGGCGGCTGGAATTCTACAGATTGCCAATGAACACATGGCCCAGGCCATTCGCATGATATCGGTGAATCGTGGCCACGATCCCGGCGCTTACTTGCTGGCCAGTTTCGGTGGCGCCGGAGGTCTGCATGTGTGCGAAATCGCCGTTGCCATGAACATTAATCGCGCCATCGTGCCGGTATATAACGGTGTGCTTTCGGCGCTGGGTATGCTGGTGGCAAATCAGGGCAGACAACACAGCCGCACGCTGAATCGCGTCATCGACGCTAGCGTCGATGCGGAGCTGACAGAGGCTTTTGAGGAGTTGGAGACTGTGGCTGGAAGCGAGCTGGTGGCGGCGGGCCTCGATGCTGCTGCGCTGCAGGTGAGCCGCAACGCTGACATTCGCTACGTGGGGCAATCTTACGCACTTACGGTTCCCTGGCAGGGGGCGACGCGGACGCTAAGAGCGTTCATTGACGCTCATCGGCAGCGCTATGGCTATGCCCTCACGGGTTGCATCGAAGTCGTCAACTTGCGCGTCAATGTCTACCTTCCCCGCGGTCGAATTGAACTGCCGAGGGTGACCGGTGCTGGGGAACTGAAGCCCTGTCGCTACACGCGGGTGTGGGAACTGGAAACTGCTGTTCCGGTTTTTGACAGGGACTCGATCCCTGTTGAACACAGCGAGTGCGGGCCCGCTATCATCCGGGAAGCGACAGCCACCACTTTCGTGGCAGCGGGTTGGACTTTTCGGCGCGATGAGTGGGGGAATCTTCAATTGCAAAAACTGCGAAAGCAAGCTCAGGTGGTAGCTGGTACTTGATAGCTCTGACAATTGCAGGGCTTGATAGCCGGTGATATAAGGTCCAGAAGACTCGGTTTCCGGGCCTGGCCGGGCAGATGAACCCGAAAGTGCGGTAATTCGTATAAAATGGTTAGATCATTGGCTTTCCAGGCTGCAGGGCAGGCGGAGTTCTCCACGTTCCCTCCCCGACAGTCTCCAAACTACTCATTATGAAGATTGTGCTTACAGCCAAAATCCTCAACACCACTCTGTTGCTCATACTCGCAAGCTTTACAAGTGAGTTGGCCGCTCAACCTGCAGAGCCCGAGAGAGCCGCATCCGCGCCAGAGTCGAAAGCGGAAAATCGCGGTCGAGTTTTGTACATCGACGCGCCGCAGCCGGTCCGGGATGACAGGGACGTGGTTTTTCCAGAGCCGGCATTGTTCGTGAATCAACCGGCCACCGAGGCGTTGATGGCGGAGCGGGTTGAAGCCATCGAGAACTACAGCTCCCGAGTTGCGGAAATTGAGTCTCTTGGGGGTGCCTGGGATCTGGAGCTTACAGAGGAGTTGACGGCGCTGGGTCGGTTGCAGCAGCAGTTGGGTGATCATCGCGCCGCTATAACAACCTTGACTCGGGCCATGCACGTCAGTCGCGTCAATGCCGGCCTGCACTCCCTGCAACAGGTACCCGTCGTTGAGGCGATGATACAGAGCTTCGGAGAATTGGGTGACTGGGGACAGGTAGACAAGTATCAAAACTATATGTATTTCGTGCAGCGGCGCGCCTACGGCCACGAAGACCCGCGCATGATTCCAGCGCTGGAAAGGCTGGGGCGATGGAATTTGGAGGCATTTTCTCTCGGATTCGGTGAGCCTCTGGGTGGGCGCCTGAGCACTGCGCAGCTCATGTTCCGTGCCGCGACGCAGATGGTTGGCATGCATTTTGGAAGAAAAGACGAACGCTATCAGACCTACCTGCGGGATGTGGCCCGCTCAGCCTATCTGGTATCGCTGTATCCAGAGTATATGGCGGAGTTGAGCCGACCGGAATACCGTTCCAGTGAGGACAAGCTGCGGGACACCTTGTTTGAATTCGGAACGCCTTCGGCCCGCGGCTACATGGCTGGTTCGCAAGCGCTTGAAGAAATCGTCGCCTTTCACGAGGAAGAGGGCGATTCACCTTATCTGCTGGCCGAAGCCATTACTAACCTGGCGGACTGGGAGCTCATTTATGAACGTCGCAACGCCGCAGAAGAGCTCTACGGTCGCGCCTGGACAATTCTTGCCGAGCAGGACGACAGTGAGGAACTATTTCAACGTTTGTTCGGTCAAGTAGTAGCGATACCGTCGTTTGTAGAGCTACCGGTCAATCTATTGCTGGGATCAAGCAGCAGTCGTCGGCCACGTTTAAACGCCGACTATGTCGACGTCCGGCTGGATGTGACCGATTATGGTGCGCCGCGCAATCTCGTGGTGCTTACCGAGCAAACTGAAGCCAACGCGGATCAACTTTCCAGAGTACGCCGGGAGATTCGCCAAACCGTTTTCCGACCACTGATTGTCGATGGCGTGCCCCAGGATTCAAGGGGGCACCGGTTCCGCTACCGCTACTGGTATTGATCGAATTTTGATATTAATCGGCTGCGCTTGGGGTTAGCATCAAAAACAGATCCAGCGTCCATTCAGTCGGTGTTAAGCGCTCCAGCCGCATAACTATTCACTGCAGGGCAATGCCCAGTCAGCCGTGGAAGTTGCGACAGAACCCGGCGTTTTGCGGCTAAATGCGGTTAAAAAGACACCAAGCGCGTTCGCCCGACGTAGTTACAGTTGTAAAGCGGTGGCCCAGGCGTCATCACTAACATTGCTTTTGGCAAAAGAGTCGAACATGCACAGCTATCAAAAAAATTCCGTCTTCAACTTCGCCGCACGCATGCTACTCATGTGGGTGCTAAGCGGTCTTCTGCTCGCCTGCCAGTCGAGCAGTCAGAGCTCTTCGTCGTCCAGCACGCCGTCCATGCCCTCGAGCCCATCGGCATCGTCAAGCAGTATGCCGACGCAACCAAGTTCCAGCTCTAGCTCCAGCTCCAGCTCTAGCTCTAGCTCCAGCTCCAGCTCGAGTTCCAGCTCCAGCTCAAGTTCCTCGAGCTCAATGCCCAGCTCGAGCAGCAGTTCCTCAAGCAGTCAGTCATCGTCGCCTTCCAGCAGCAGTTCAGCCTCGAGTAGCTCTCCTGCGAGCGCCTCCGGCTCGAGCGCCGGGAGTCCCTCGACCGCGGGCTCTAGCAGCAGCCAGGCTGGCACTGCCAGTAGCAGCGGTAACGATGCCAGCTTGGGCGGAATGGGCTTCCCAGCCCAGCCCGGCAGTAGCGGGCAGACCGGATCCGATGGTCCCACTGCAGGCAGCAGTGCTGGCAGCCAGGCCGGCGGTGACAACAATTCGCCGGGAGCGGCCGCAGGCACGCAGTCAAGACTCCCCGCCAGCAACGGCGCCGAAAGTGGCGCACGGGATAGCGGCAGTGGGGAGCTGGGATCCGGCGACAGTGGGTTAAGCAGCCAGTCCGGTGGCGGTCTTGGGCAGCCGGGTGGGGATTACAGCCTGGATACGCTTCCTTCTGGAGCCCTAGGTGGGAATTCTCGCCAAGCAGGCTCCGCTGGATCCCAGCCGGCAGGCCAACAATCCGGAGGCAGTAGCCAGGCTTCCGCGGGTCAAGCACCGGGCACCGCTGGGGGGGCCATCACTGCCTCCGAGCGCGCCGCCATTCTCGATGAGCGACTTCGACGCGGCTACGAGGATTTCGATGGATTCATTCTCGGTGAGCGGGAGCGGGCCCAGCGCGAAAGCAATGCAGCCGGCAGTGTCCAGGCGGGAGCGAGTGGCGGCGGCTCGGCCGCGGCCAATCAGCCGCAAACCATGCCTGCCGAGGGCGGAGCCTCGACCTCGGGCGTGATCGCTGCCTCACAGCCTGTGCAACAGTCATCGCAGCCAACGGAAAGCTTTCCGCCGCCCGAAGACATTCCCAGTGGTCGCGACGACGACGTTGTGGCCCGACAGATTCGAGAGGCTGCTATGAGTGAACCAGATCCAGAGCTGCGAGAAGCCCTCTGGGATGAATACAGACGCTATACCGGCATTGCCGAAGGTGATGAGTAAATGAGTACTAATATAAGAAGCCTGTGCGGATTCCTTGCTACAGCGCTGCTGGCAAGCGCCTGCGCCACGCATACGGTCAAGTCTACGTCCTACACCCCTGTAGTGCAGGCTAGTGAGTCCGTACCCGAAGCCCTGCTCATGGATGTGGGGGTGATGGTTTTTAATCCTGGTATCGATGAGGTCATGAAGCAGGAAGAGGACACCGTGAACCACGAGATCAGGGTTGCAGAGTCGCGCTATGCTTCCTTTTTTCTTGCGGAAACCCTGCAGCGCTCGGGCAACTGGGGTATGGTCCGGGTCCTGCCCAATAACGCCACACCCATGGACGTCAAAGTCGAAGGTACGATCCTGCAGTCGAACGGAGAAGCCATGCGGGTTCGGGTCCAGGTCTCGGATTCCACCGGTCGTGAATGGTACACCCGGGAGTATTCCGAGGTGATCAGTCAGTACAGCTACGAGCCGGTTCAGCGTCAGCAGAACGACCCGTTCCAGGTGGTCTACAACACTATTGCCAACGATATGTTGGCCTACCGCGAAGAGAACATTTCCGACCAGCGCATCCAAGAGGTCCGCACAGTTTCCGAGATGTTATTCGCAGAGCGTTTTATGCCTGAGGCTTTTGATGAGTATCTGGTCAAGGACCGCAATGGTTACTATCAGGTGAGCTCCCTGCCAGCAGAAAATGACCCGCTTCTGCTGCGAATCCGTCAGATTCGTGAGCGTGATTATATGTTTATCGATACGGTCCAGGATTATTTCGCGACCTACACCCGCCAGATGCGTCTGCCTTATGATTCCTGGCGTGAGCAGAGTTACCACGAGACCATTGCCTTGCGTGAGCTGCGCGACTCGGCCAGAAGGCGCTTTATTGCCGGAACTGCCGCCGTGATCGGCGGCCTCGCTGCTGCCACCAGCGGTGGTAACTATGCCACCCAGACAAGCGGTGCGGTGGGAGTCGGAGCCGGTGCCTACCTGATCAAGAGCGGCTTTGACAAACAGGCCGAGGCCCGCATGCACATGGAGGCGCTGGAGGAGCTGGGTCAATCTCTTGAAAATGAGGTCGCACCGCGAGTCATCAATCTGGAAGACCGCACAGTTACCCTGACCGGTACAGTCGAGGAGCAGTACGCGCAATGGCGAGAAATTCTCGAAGACATTTACGCCGCCGATCGGGGAGAGCTCCAGTCCACAGTCAGGTGAGCAGGTGGGGATGACCCCCTGATGCAAATTCTATGTCCGATAAAAAATTACAGGCATCAGAGCAGGCTAATGACTCTGGCGCCGGCCAATCCCCCGGCGGGTTTTATACCGAGCCAGCAAAAAGTTCGTCTGCGCACAAACCTCCCGTCTGGGTCTGGTTTGGGCTGGGATCGCTCCTGGTTGTGGCGCTTCTGGTCATATTCGTGCTGCCGACAGTGGTTTCCGAATATGAGCTCCCTCTGGAGCGGCGTGTGGATGTTGCCGCCACGACCCCGGCAGCCCAGCCGGATCCCGCCGAGGCGATTTCTCCATTCGAAGAAGCGCAGCGGGCCCGTCAGCGCAAGGAAGCCCAGGATATCCTGGCAGTATTACTGGAGCGGCAGACCGAGCTAGAAGCGCTTGACGTCAGCAGTTGGGCCTCCGCCGCCTATGAGCAGGCTCTCGAACAGGCCGCAACTGGTGACGACTACTATCGCAATCAGGATTTTGTGCTGGCAGCACGCTATTACACTCAGGCCCAGGATCAGCTTGAGTCTTTGTTGGAGTCGACTGACGAGGTATTGCAACAGACCCTGGCTGAGGCGGATTCCGCTCTGGCCGCCGGCGACTCGGCAGCAGCACGTAGCAAGTATTCCCTGGCACGAGTGCTGGATCCCCAGAGTGAAGCCGCAGCCATCGGTATGGAGCGATCCAGGGCACTCGACGAGGTGCTGTCCCTTTTCGACGAAGCGGAAAGACTTGCGGAAGACGGTGAGTTGGAACAAGCGCGTGAGCTTTACCGACAGATAGTGGCTCTGGACAATTACAACGAGGACGCCCGTGAGCGCATAGACACGGTAACCGCTCGCATTCGAGAACGGGAGTTCGGACAAATCATGTCCGAGGGGTATGCGCTGTTGGAACAGAGAGAACCACAGCAGGCCATCGCCGCCTTCGAACGCGCGGCAGGGCTAGGTGTCAATGAAGCGCAGGCACGCGCTGCCATCGAGCAGACCGAGAACGAGGTAGCAAACGCCCGCATTACCCGACTTCGAGCGCGGCTGCTGACGGCTGAAGCCTCAGAACAATGGCAGGACGCGGCGGAACTGTACACAGAGGTTCTGTCGATAGATCCTAATCTCACCTTTGCCCAGGAGGGGCAAGACTACGCCGGGAAAAGGGCGCAACTTGACGCGCTGTTGGAACACGCTATCGCCAACCCGGAACGATTCTCAGACGAGGCGGTCTATCAGGAAACCCTGGACGTCTACTACACCGGCCGCAATATCGCGAGTCCCGGCCAGCGCCTGCTAAATCAGCTCGATGAGCTTCAGGGATTGCTCGAGACTTCACGGATCCCAATTGAGGTTACCTTCGTGTCGGACAATTTTACCCAGGTTACTCTCATGCGCGAGGGCGAGCTTGGCACTTTTGAGCAGCGTACGCTAACTCTGCAGCCAGGCCGTTATGTCGCCGTGGGCAGTCGCCCGGGATATCGGGAGGTGAGAAAGGAATTCGTAGTCGGTTTCGGCCAGACACCGGAAACTGTCACCGTCCAGTGTGAAGAGCGCGTCGTTAGCAGCCGCAGGTAAGAGTACAATGGCAGGCATTGATGAGAACAAAGCGAATCATGGGCCAGCTGACCCCATTGTTCCTATCGACTTTTCGCCGAACGAGGAACAGACGCGGAGATTCAGCTTCCGTTTTCGTTGGCTGCATGTCTTTGTCGCGGCCTTTGCGCTGGTCTCGATAATCGCTGGATGGTTCGTGCTCACCGCCAAATCCGTGTCCATTGAAGTGACTCCGATAACGGCGGAAATAGGTATTGAGGGTGGTCTCAATTTTCGCCTCGGACAGCGTTATCTCATCCGCTCCGGTTCGTATCGGATCAGCCTCACTAACGAGGGCTATCATGACAGTGTCACGCAATTGCTTGTGGGCACTGAGCAGTCTCAGACGCACCAGTTTGAGATGCGCAAACTGCCGGGTCGGGTGACAGTCACCACTGCCGACCCGACGCCGGCGCGCGTTCGCATCGACGGCGTCGATGTAGGGACGACTCCGCTTACAGACCTCCCCGTTGAAGCCGGTGAGCACAGCCTGGTCATAACCCGTGACCGCTTCCTGGATCACAGTGAGACCATCAATATAGAAGGCCGCTCAGTTGAACAGAGTTTTAGCGTCGAACTCAGCCCTGCCTGGGCGGAGATCAGTTTCTCTACCTCACCAGCAGGCGCCCAGGTCCTAGTCGATGGTGATCTGGTGGGTGTGACGCCGCTGGATGCTGAAGTCCTGCAGGGGCGGCACGAGGTTACCCTTAAGCTGGCCGGACACAAGGCCTGGCAGGACGATTTAGATGTCATCGCCGGTGCCGGCTTCGCGGTGCCTATGGTGGCTCTTGAGCCCGCTGACGGTCTGGTGTTTTTGCAGACCAATCCGACTCAGGTCAGCGTCACCGTCAATGGTCAGTTTCAGGGCCTGACTCCACTGGAGGTCGCGCTTCCTCCCGGACAGGATCACGAACTGTCCTTTTTCAAGAACGGTTATCATTCCAGTCGTTCCAGCATTCGTACCGAGCCTGATCAGGAACGTGAGCTGACGATTACCCTGAATCCGGTCATGGCCAGTGTCGATGTCGTTGCTGAGCCTCCAGATGCAGAGCTCTACGTCAATGGAGAGTTTCGTGGTTCCGCCAATCAAACCATCGAGCTAATGGCTGCCAGTCAGCAGATTGAAATCCGCAAGGACGGATTTGTTCCCTACACAACAGATTTCACTTCACGGCCGGGCCTCGATCAGCAGATACGTGTCACCCTCAAGTCCCTCGAGCAGGCCCGCCTGGAGCAGATCGAACCGGTGATCACTTCACCCGCCGGCCAGCAGCTTAAGCTCTTTTATCCCACAGCTTTCACAATGGGCGCATCACGTCGCGAGCCCGGGCGAAGGCCTAACGAGACCCTGCGAGAGATCCAGTTGGAACGCCCGTTTTATCTGGCTGCGCGCGAGGTGAGCAATGCTGAGTATAGACTCTTCGATTCCGAGCACAGCTCCGGAACTGTGCAGGGATTGACGCTGAATAATGAGGCTCAACCGGTCGTGCGCGTGACCTGGACGCAAGCCGCCCGCTACTGCAACTGGCTCAGCGAGCAGGAGGGCCTGCCGCTGTTTTATCTGATGGATGGCGAAGAGGTCGTCGGCTTCAATCCCGAGGCGACGGGTTATCGTCTACCGACCGAGGCCGAATGGGCCTGGGTAGCGCGCACCGACGCCAGCGGTGCCACGCTTAGATACCCCTGGGGTGAGTCTTTGCCGCCACCGGAAAATTCAGGCAATTTCGCCGATGTGACGGTACAGCAGTATCTTGGTCAGGTCTTATTCGACTACGACGACGGTTATTTTGCCACAGCGCCCGTCGGTTCTTACCAATCCAATCAACACGAGATTTACGATCTGGCGGGCAATGTCGCTGAATGGGTGCACGATTTTTACGGCTCTAGCGCCGGCGCCTTTGGCGCTGTTGAGGTTGACCCGCTGGGACCCTTGGATGGGCAGTTTCATACTTTACGGGGCTCTAGTTGGGCCCATGGCTCGATTACAGAATTACGTCTGTCCTTTCGGGATTTCGGCTCCGAGCCACGGGACGATGTGGGCTTCCGTGTAGCCCGTTATCTGGAGGAATAGTCATGGTCAGACTGACGCTACTGCTACTGTTTGTACTGGCATCCACCGTTCTGGCCCAGGATGTCGAGCCTCCTGTCGACGCAACGGCCGAGGCCGGTGCCGATGGGCAGGCGGAACAGCAAGACGATAACGCTGGCGGCGAGGATGAAGAAGCCACTGAGGACGAGGCTGATGCACGCTTTATCCCGACCGAAGAAATTTCGCAGGATCTCGGTGTCTCATTTCCCGTGGACATTTAGGCAAAGGCCACCGGTGAAGAAGAGTTGAAGCAGGTATCAGGGACAAGGATTGATCTATGAAGCAGGGCTCGTTGTACGAAACACTCCTCCAGCTTGGCATTCTGATTGTCGTGGTGATCGTAGTGCATGCCACTTATGTCACCTTGATCCGCCCTAATGCCGAGCTGATCCAGGAGCAACAGAACCTCCTGCAGGAAACCAACCCAGATTTCGTTCCAGAACGCTCCGTCTTCATTATTTTGCGCGATTTCGAGCAGGAGACCTGCATTATCCTGATGTTTTGGGCGTTTTCGATTATCGCCATGAAGACTCAATATACGATGCGCCAGCGCTCACTGTTGGATCGCACCCTGATTCAGGTCTCGGAGGGCATGAGTATTCTGCCCGAGGACGCACGTAACTACGCGCGTCCCATCCAGGCGCTGCCCGAGAAGGAGCAGGAATATCTGCTGCCGCGGGCTATTCTGGCCGGGCTGCACAGGTTCCAGAGCACGCACAATATTCAGGATGTCGCTAATACCGTGCACGATACCTGCGAGACCGAAGCCGACCGCATGGAATCCGAACTCACGATCGTACGATATATCGCCTGGGCGATTCCCAGTATTGGCTTTTTGGGAACAGTTCGCGGTATCGGCACGGCGCTGGGCCAGGCTTATCAGGCGGTCAGCGGCGACATTGTCGGCGTCACGGTCAGTCTTGGCGTCGCCTTCAATTCAACTTTTGTGGCTCTAGTAGTGAGCATTTTTTTGATGTTCATGTTGCATCAGCTGCAGCTGGTGCAGGACAGGCTGGTGCTGGATTGCCAGAGATATTGCGATGAGAAAATGATACGCCATCTGCAGGTTCCGGAGCGCGAGCAGCAGGTATGACCAGCCGAATTATCGAACTCAATGACCGCGCAATCAGAGTCAGCGACGAATCCGGGATAATCCTCCAGAGTCCCGGCTTTGCGCTGGTTGACGATTCGATAGTTCTCCTTGGCGAGGAGGCGGAAAAGCAGGCCCGGCTGAAGCCCACCAGCTCTTACAATAAATTCTGGCAGCAACTCAGCCTCGATCCACTGAAAGACAACAGCAAATTTCGCCACTACGGCGACATCGCTCACGCCCATTTGCTGCACCTGGCTGAAATTGCGGGACTGGAAAACGAAGTCATTTTCGCAGTCCCGGGCAGCTTCAATCGTCAGCAGCTTTCGATTCTCCTCGGCCTGGCACAGCATACACCGATCAAGCCCGTTGGCGTCGTCGATACTGCCGTTGCCGCAGCGGTGGCGATGGCCGAGGCGGACACGGTTGTTTACGCGGACATGCATCTGCACCAGGTTGTGCTTACGCGCCTGCGGCATCGCGAAGGCAGCTACCACAGTGATTCGGTCATTCAGATCCCCGGAGTCGGCAGCCAGAACTTCATGGACCTGATGATGCAGCTGGCAACCGGACTGTTCATTCAACAATGTCGATTCAACCCGCAATATGACGCCGCCTCAGAGCAGCAGCTCTATAATAGTCTGCCGAGCTGGCTTGCCCAGGACGAGAAGGAGGGCAATCTGATCCTGGAGCTTAAGAGCGGGGCCAACACCCATACGGCCAAGATGCCGAGGGAAAGCCTGATCAACAGCCTGTCTTCCCATTACCGCAAAATCAGCGAGCCGGTACTCGCCCTCGCAGAAAACCAGCCACTGCAACTGCTCTTGAGTCAAGATCTCGCGGCCATGCCAGGGCTGGTCGGTGCTCTTAACCGGCTTGCTGATCTGCAGGTGGTAGCGGCCGACGAGCCGTTTCAGGCAGTGTTAAGACACCAGGCTCTGATTCGCTCCGGCGACGATGGGCTGCATCTGGTGACGACCCTGCCCGCTGGCCGAAGTGAAACGCAAGGCGACCAGAAGAAAACGCAGGAGCGCCCGACCCATGCATTGTTTAAGCATCGCGCCTATCCAGTGAAGGACCTGGAGATCGTCAACGGGGACGCAGTCAATGGAGCCGCAGTTACCGGGCTGCCGCGTCCCCTTAAGCTCAGCATCGAAGGCCTACCAACAGCGCTGGGACGTTTTGATCTGCGCCGTGATGGGCTCTATATTGAATCAGCGGCGGATTTCCGACTGAATTCCCAGGAATGCCGGGGCAGTCACAAACTGGCTCTCGGAGACAGCATCAGTTTTCCAGGCAGTAACGAGACCATCAGCGTCATAAGGGTGAATCATGGCTGACAAGGCTGCCAGACGTCGAGTCAATCCTATGAGCCTGTCCTTTCTGGACGTCATGTTCTGTGGCTTCGGCGCCGTCATCCTGATCTTTCTCATCATCGATCACACCAGCACGGTGTCCGATGTGGAGACCAGTCCCGAAGTCACTGCCGAGATCAATCTGCTTGAGGAGGAAGTCGAACTGGGCCAGGAAGGACTTGTCGAGTTGCGCAATACTGTAGACGAAGTCAGCTTCGAAGTGGTTGAGGCTCAGGGCCTGGCGCGACAGATCCAGGAGGAGCTCGACAATTTTCTTCAGGAACTCGCGGCACTGGAAAATACGACAGTCGCTCAGGTAGAGAGCGAGGAAGACCTGCGTGCCGACATCCGGCAACTGGAAGAAGATGTGCGCCGTCTTCGGGCTCAGGCTGAGCAGATGGAAGGCAACAACGTGCGCCAGTTTCTGGGTGATGGACAGCGTCAGTATCTGTCCGGACTATTCCTCGGTGGCCAGCGAATCCTGTTGCTGGTAGACAGTTCCGCCAGCATGCTCGACAGCACCCTGGTGAATATCATTCGCACCCGCAACATGTCCCCCGCCCGCAAGCGCCTGGCGCCAAAATGGCAGCGGGTTATCAAAACTGTGGATTGGATCACCACCCAGTTGCCGGTGACGAGTCAGTATCAGATGTGGGAGTTTGCCGCAGACACTGAGTCACTGGTGCCTGGTGTACCTGCAGACATCTGGCTGGAAGTGGCGGATCGGGATCAGCTCAATAGCGCCATTGAGGAAGTCCGCGCGCTGGTACCCGATGGTGGCACCAATCTTGAGCAGGTTTTCCGGGCGGCGGCAAACATGAATCCGCGGCCTGATAATATTTTTCTTATAACCGATGGGCTGCCGACGCTGAATGGGCGTAATGCAGACGCCGGCCTGATCACCCCCCGAGAGCGTCTGGCACTCTTTGAAGATGCGGCGGAGGAATTACCTGGATCTATTCCGGTCAATATAATTTTAATGCCCTTGGAGGGCGACCCGAGCGCAGCGGCGGCCTATTGGACGTTGGCACAATACTCGCAAGGGTCCTTTCTGACGCCATCGAAAGATTGGCCCTGAGCGCTCCCTATGCTGAATCGAAGCCGAAATCGCGAAACCGAGTCTTTCTCCGTGTCCTTCCTGGACGTCGCCTCCTGTGGCTTTGGTGCCATGATCATACTGTTGATGATCACCAAGTCATCGGCCCCGATCACCATCGAGTTCAGCGACGTGACGCCTGAAACGTCCATTTCAGAACTGCAGGAGCAGCTCTTCGCGATACGCGGCGAAACCACGATTCTTAATCGGGAGCTGAATGCCAAGCGTGAGCAGATCTCAGCCCTGGATGAGCGGGTGGCGCGACTGCGCCGGGACCTCAGCGATGTGCGAGGTCAGTTTGAGGCGTCCCGCCAACTGGCAGACGAGACCACCGACGAAGTCGGTCGTCTGCAGATAGCGAGACAGTCACTGACCGCAGAGATGCAGCGCTTGCTGGCCAACACCGTAGCACCGGAAAACAATGCTATCGGCGGCGTGCCGGTAGACAGCGAGTATGTGATTTTCGTTATCGACACCTCTGGCAGCATGTTCAATAACCCCAGTTGGGGCAAAATGCTGCAGGTAATCGACGACACGCTGAACGTATACCCTGAGGTGAAAGGTATACAAGTCATGAACGACATGGGCGACTACATGTTCGATTCGTACCGGGGCGACTGGATTCCCGATACCCCCGGACGGCGGGCGCAGATTATTTCTACGCTCCGTAGTTGGAATCCTTACAGCAACAGTAGCCCCGTAGAGGGAGTGACACGGGCCATCAACACCTTCTATTCGCCGGACAGGAAAATTAGTATCTACGTGCTAGGTGATGATTTTCAGCCGGGAGGCTCTATCCAGGATGTGCTGCAGACTATCGACCGTATCAACGTGGAAGATGCTGACGGCAACAGGCTGGTCCGGATCCACGGCATCGGGTTCCCGACCATTTTCGCCGGTCCTCAACGATTCCAGCAGAGTGTCTATCGATATTCACAGCTCATGCGGGAGATGACGCGGCGAAATGGTGGTACATTTGTAGGTCTGAACGATTTTCGCTAGACGCTATGTTTCGCCCGAACGGGCTAGAGCAATGCGCAAAAGGAAAGCAATGATAGCCAGAATGAGACCAGGTCAACAACACTTCAAGCGTCGATGGCGAGTAGCCGTGATGGCTCTGGGTTTGCTGTTGAGTGCCTGCGGCGTCAACAACGTGGTGGTGGAGGGCAACTTTCCTACCCCGAACATTGCGCGGCTGCCCCTTACCGTAGCCGTTTACTACGATGATGCCTTGCGTGACTACGCGTATGTCGAATATTCGGAAACCGGCCAGGAGGAATACAACATAGAGAGCGGCATCTCTCATATTCGTTTGTTTGATGCGGTTCTGCCGGCCATGTTTGACAATGTGGTCCTGATAAACGATCTGGAGGAAGCGGCCCAATTGGGAGTTGATGCGGTTTTCGCGCCGGCGATTGAAGAATTTCAACTCGCGCTTCCGGCCAAAACCAAACTCGACGTTTATGAAGTATGGATTAAATACAACATGCGCCTCCTCACTTCTGAAGGGGATTACATCGCCGACTGGGTGCTCACATCCTATGGCAAGACCCCAACATCGACATTCGGATCTGTGGAAGCAGGAATCAATGACGCGGCCATCGTCGCACTTCGCGACCTGGCCTCCAGCTTTTCACTCAGCTTCGGCCAGGTCCCGGAAGTGCGTGATTGGCTGTCTGCCCGGGGCATCCGGTCCTGATTTTGGAGTTTGACATGAACGCAATGATGAAGAGCGTCTTCGCTAAGTTCGCAGCAGTGATGGTACTGGTGCTGCTCGCCTCCTGCACCAGCACCACCGTCGATGAATTCAGACGCGCCGAGACTGGCATCGAAAGCCATGAATCGGTAGTGATCCTGGGGCGCCGACAGGCCAGTGACTACGAAACCCGCTCGGAGTTTGTGAAGTGCGTGGGAGAACGCATGACCCGGGGCGACAACGCGATTGCTGTGGTACCCGAGCAGGAGTTCATTGACGCTATGTTTCCCTGGTTCGAGCCGCGCACGGCTCCCTTGAGAACCCAGGACCTGGAGCAGCTCATGGTCGAGGACGTGGTGGCGGCCAAGATGAACGAATTCGGCATCCGCTACATTGTCTGGGTGGACGGGTTCACCGAGACTACGGATCGCGCCGGTTCAATTTCCTGCACCATTGGACCTGGCGGCGGTGGTTGTTTTGGTTTTGGAACCTGGGAAGACGATGCCAATTTTGACGCCAGGGTATGGGACGTAGGAACCTTGACCAACGTAGGTACAATCAACACGGACGCGACCGGCCAGTCCTACCTCCCGGCCCTGGTGGTGCCCATACCGCTAATCGCTCGCGTGGAGGCTAATGCCTGCAACCGACTCGCCGCGCAGCTCAAGCAATTTGTAAACGGCAGCTAGTTCCAGTGAACCGGCTTGCCTCGGCTACGATAGGTGGCACCATGAGTAATTCGAACCAGTCAGTTTTCCCGCTCAATCACTTTCGCTTCAAACGAGTCAATCTTGCCCTGGCATTTCTGAGCGCAGTACTGTCGGTGACGCTGCTGAGTTCCTGTGCCGTCAATCCGGCGACGGGTGGTCCCAATCTGGTGTTGATGTCGGAAAACCGGGAGAAGGAAATAGGCGCCGAGGAACATGAGAAAATCCTCTCCAGCTTGCCCTTGTACCGGGACGAGGAACTTCTGGCCTACGTCAACGAGGTCGGTCAGCGTCTGGCAGCGGTTAGCCACCGACCGGATTTGGAGTATCAATTTTTCATCATTGACAGCCCCGACATCAATGCGATGGCGCTCCCTGGCGGCTATGTGTATGTGAATCGCGGGTTGCTTACCTTCATGAATACCGAGGCACAGATGGCGGCTGTGATCTCCCATGAAATCGGTCATATCACCGCCCGCCATGCGGTTCAGCAGCAGGCCCGGGGCACCCTCGCCAGAACTGCGGCGACTGTTGGCGGACTGGTAACCGCGGTGGCAACAGGCAGCGGCTACGCCGGCTCGCAGATCAGTGAGGTGGCTTCCATTTGGGCTCAGACCGGCCTGAGCGGATTCGGACGCGAGGGTGAACTAGAGGCTGACCGGCTGGGTGCCGAGTACCTTCTGAGAGCGGGGTATGATCCCAACGCCATGATTGATGTGGTCACGGTTCTGAAGAATCAGGAAGACTTTAATACCCGTGTCCAGGGCAATCGCGGCGGCTATCATGGCCTGTTCGCTACCCATCCGCGCAATGACACCCGCCTGCAGGAAGTCATCAGATCGGTCAGTGAACTCGATGAGGTTGAAATAACCCAGACTGACAACACCCAGTTTCGCGAGCATATCGAAGGACTGATACTGGGTGCCAGCCGCGCCTCCCAGCAGCAGGATGAGCGCAATCGCTACTATCAGAATCTGCTCGGCTACACCCTGGTCTTCCCCGATGAATGGGACGTCAAGGAGACTCCCACCACGGCAACCGCTGCGGCGCCAGGATTCGGTAACCTGCATGTTTCGGCGCGCCGTCTGCAGAGCAACATTGAACCGCGGCTCCTACTGAGGGAGATAGTCGGCACTGACAATATTCGCCAGTCCGAACCACTGTCTCAGTATCGACTGGTAGGCCATACAGGCCTGGTGGATAATCCGATGACTGGCATCCCCGAGCGGGTGGCAGTGATCTACCTGGGCCCGCGAGCCTATTTTTTCCGGGGTGGCATACATAACGCCAGTGCGGTGGATGAAATCGATGAACTGCTGCTGGCGTCGATTCGCACTTTCCGACCCATACAACGCGGAGAGGCACCGACAGGCAGAGAACCAAAAATACGCTATGTGCGGGCCAGCGAGCACTTCGACTTCGCCGTCGTCGCGCAGCAAAGCCCGATCACAAGCTATCCAGAAGAAACGCTGCGTCTGCTCAACGGCTACTATCCCTCGGGCCAGCCCGAAGCGGGGGAGTGGGTCAAACTGATCGAGTAGTTCCTGTCCTGCGTCCTTACTGGATTCACTAACCCGGCCCATTAGAGCCGGGTTATTTGTTTTCGGCCCCGCGAAAGCTAAACTTGCCTGCGCGGCAAGGATGCTCCCGGGTGCCGGGCGTGTCGGCAGACCGGCTCCTCGGGCTGGGAAGCCGTTTATGGGGTGATGCCGTTAACAGACTCGCTACAGTCTTCTATCGATGCTACTTGCTCGGAGCCAGAACTGCGTCGCAATACCTACGCAGAGGCCATGTTGAGTCTGTGTATGAGCGCTGCAAAGAAGGTGGTCAATGGTCTAATTCCGGTCAACGAAGTCCTGTACGCGACGCTCTAGGCACAGAGCGGAATTTGCCACCGCGGGTCGGGCTCGAAGCTTCAGCAGCGAATTGTTTATGAACGCCAGGTCGCGGGAAAACATTCTTGTTATTGGGCCTTCCTGGGTTGGCGATATGGTTATGGCTCAATCGCTTTTCATGCTGTTGCGGCGGCAAAATCCGGGCTGCACGATAACGGTCCTGGCGCCAGACTGGACGCGTGCACTGCTGGATCGTATGCCCGAAGTGAGTGCTGCCATACCCGCCCGGCTCGATCATGGTGAACTGGCTCTCGGCAAGCGCAGGCGTATCGGTAGGGACCTGCGCAGAGAGAATTTTACGCAGGCGATCGTGTTGCCTAATTCTTTCAAATCTGCCCTGATACCTTTCCATGCCGGTATTCCGAGACGCATTGGATGGCGTGGGGAGTGGCGTCAGGCCTTGCTCAACGACTGCCGTACACTGGACAAAGACAGCTTTCCGCGCATGCTGGACAGATTCGCAGCGCTGGCCTTTGACGCCAGCGACAGGCCGCCGGCAGCGGTGCCTTATCCGGCCCTGGTGACAGACGCTGGCGCAACTGCTAACGCGCTGGGGAAATTGTCGCTGCACCTCGACTATCCAATTCTCTCACTTTGCCCGGGCGCCGAATTTGGTGAATCGAAGCAGTGGCCGCCAGAGCATTTTGCTGAGTTGGCCAATGAGTTTTTACGCAAGGGCTGGCAGATCTGGCTGTTCGGGTCGGCCAATGACCGGATTGCCGCCGAATCTGTCATGGCCGATGTGGAAAACGAGTTTCTCGACCGGGTCGAGGATCTGACCGGGCGGACGATGCTGGGGGAGGCCATAGACTTGCTCGCACTGTCCGCTGCGGTAGTGAGCAATGACTCTGGTTTGATGCATATCGCGGCCGCCCTGGGCAAACCTTTGGTCGCACTTTACGGATCTACCTCTACTGCCTTTACACCGCCATTGGCAGAGAGGGTAAAATCCTTGCACACTGACATAGAATGTCGACCCTGCTTCAAGCGTGAGTGCCCCCTTGGTCACAAGCGCTGTCTCAAGGAACTGTCGCCACATCGCGTAGCTTCGGCGGTAGTTGAATTAGCCGCTGACCCGGAATAAGGATTCTCGGGATGCCTGCATTAATCAGAGCATCTTTGACAGTAAAGCCTCTGCGGGAGTCAGTAAGCCCCGTCTGCAAAACGCAGCCCGCAGGGACCAGCGGACTCTATTGCCAAGGAGTGCAACGCGGCATCGGGCGCTGACAGACCGAAGCCATTTGTTTAATCAGAGGATCCCGAGTGCGAGTATTGATTGTCAAAGTTTCTTCCCTTGGAGACATTATCCATACGCTGCCGGCGGTCACCGATGCAGTGCGCGCGCACCGCAATCTTCAGTTCGATTGGGTCGTTGAAGAAAACTTTGTCGAAGTGCCAGCCTGGCACCCGGCGGTAGACAAGGTCATCCCGGTAGCAATCCGCCGCTGGCGCAGGAGTCTGATTAAGACCTATATGCAGCGCGAGGTGCGTGCCTTTCGTCATGCTCTTCAGGGTGAGCACTATGACCTAGTGATTGATGCCCAGGGCTTAATCAAGAGCGGCATAATAAGTCGCCTGTCCCGGGGGCTGACGGTGGGTCTCAGCAACAAGACCATCCGTGAACCGCTGGCGACACTTTTCTATAACAAGGTGTACTCGGTACCCTGGAACGAGCATGCCGTTGGCAGAGTCCGAAAACTCTTTTCCCGCGCTTTAAAATATCGCTACGACAAGAGTACTGTAGATTATGGGTTGGACATTGAGCGTATAGATCCCAATCGATTTGCCTCCGCGCGCAAGAGAGTGGCCTTTCTTCACGGTACTACCTGGGCCACCAAGCACTGGCCCTGGATTTATTGGCGCCAGCTCGCGCAGATTGCCTCAGATTCGGGTTATGAGATTTTGTTGCCCTGGGGTGATGTGGAGGAAAAGCGGCGGGCGGAAGCCATTGCCACTGGAATTGACCGTGCGATAGTGCTCGATAAGCTCAGTCTTACCGGTATTGCCCGGGAACTCAACCGCTCGACCGGCGTCATCGCTGTGGACACCGGTCTGGGCCATCTTGCCTCGGCACTGGCAAAGCCAACCGTTTCTGTTTACGGACCAACGAATCCCGACTTGTCAGGAACCTGTGGTAGGCGTCAGCTCCATCTCAGTTCCGATCTCAGTTGTGCTCCCTGTGTCAAGAAGGTCTGTACCTATACCGGGCCCGGTATCACAGACCACTTTGAGGGCAAGAGGTTGCAGGTCGAGCCGCCCTGCTTTTCCACCCACGGGCCAGAGGCTGTCTGGCAGAAGTTCACGCAACTTGTTGCAGCGAATTGATGTGAAACTTGCCCTGCTGATCTATACCTATTTTCCTTTCGGTGGTCAGCAGCGCGACTTCATGCGCATTCTCCGGGAGGCGCTGAGTCGCGGCCATCAGCTGGACGTCTATGCATTCGAGTGGCATGGTGAAGTACCGGAACAAGTCAATTTTATCCAGGTACCGTGCCGGGGTTGGGGGCGGCTCTCGCGCTATCGCTGTTACACTCAATTTGTACAGCGGGCTTTGGCGACCGCATCGGTGGATGCGGCGCTGGGTTTTAGCAAGATGCCCGGGCTGGACATCTATTTCGCGGCCGACTCCTGTTTTGCCCACAAGGCGCGCACTCAGAGAGCGGCTTATTACCGCTACACCCCAAGGTATCGCCACTTCATGGACTACGAAAGGGCTGTTTTCGGACCCGACAGCGAAACTCATTCACTGTTATTGTCGCCGCTTCAGAAGGCAGTGTATCGGCGTTACTACCCTGCCAGTTACGAGCGCATGCACGAGCTCCCCCCCGGCATCTCTCCGGATCGCCAGCTCGGCGGTCGTGAACCGAAGAGACGCCAGCAATTCAGGCAAGAGTTCGGGCTGGCGGCAGACGAGATTTTGTTGCTTCAGGTAGGCTCAGGTTTCCGCGTCAAGGGGGTTGATCGGGCCCTGCGTGCAATCGCGTCGCTGCCGCCGGAACTGCGCCGGCGCGTGCGCTATATATTGGCCGGTCAAGACCGCCCGAGACGTTATTACCGGCTTGCCAGGCGACTGGGCCTGTCGCGGCAGCTACGGGTGTTTTCCGGCCGTGAAGACATCATGCGCTTTTTCGCTGGCGCCGATCTGCTGTTGCATCCAGCCTACGAAGAAAGCGCCGGCTATGTTCTGCTGGAGGCTGCGGTTGCTGGCTTGCCGGTGCTCACCACAGCCAGTTGTGGTTATGCGACTTATATCGATGAGGCCGGCGCGGGGGAAGTTTGCGCTGAGCCATTCAGTCAGGACGAGCTCGACGGGCGTCTTGCCTCAATGCTGGAAAATCTGAATACTGCCCCCTGGTCAGAAAACGGGTTGTTGTTCGGACAGAGCCCCGATCTTTATAAAATGCCGCAGAGAGCCATGGATATCATCGAGAATCTAGTAGAAAACAAATCCACCGCGAAGCCAAGCTTATGAAGCAGGTCACCCTGGGACTGGCCGGTGCCATAGGAAGTGATCCCGCTGCATCGATCTTTGTGGACGAGAAGCTCGTGGCCGCGGTGGAGGAAGAGCGCTTGGTCCGGCGCCGCCACGCCAAGGGCGAGATGCCCTACCTGTCCGCCCGCCAGTGCCTGAGGAAAGCCGGGTTGCGCTCTTCGGACGTGACTCATGTGGCCATACCCTACGCACCGGTGTCGATTTTCAGCCCCGGCCGCTGGCACTACGCCTACCGGCACTGGTATGCACCGGATCGAAGTCTTGATGCGCTGATCAACGGTAATCGTCGTTATCGCCGCTATCTGCTGGAGTTGCGAGACCTTCTGGACAAGCTCCATATAGCCGCTGCAAAGGTAGAGATTGTTCCCGTGCCGCATCTCATCGCGCACGCCAGCAGCGCCTATCACCTGACAGAGAATGACGAGAGAACCGCAATTTTCGTCGTCGATTCCAAGGGTGAATACGCCAATATGTTTTTCGGATACGGCGAGCAAGGACAAATTCACAAGATCAAGGAATTCTATAACCCCGACTCTCTTTGCGGCATGTATGCTGCCCTGACCGACTATCTGGGTTTCGAAATCATTGACGGTGAACTCAAGGTCATGGGAATCGCCCCCTTCGGAGAACCGCAAAAATATGACCTCTCCGATTTGGCCTCGTTCAACGGAAAAGACTTTCGGGTCAATACCAGACTAATCACTACGGTGGGATTGCGACGCTATAAGGCCAAGTCCAGGGGCCACTATTTTTCCCGTAAACTGGTGGAGAAGCTGGGGCCAAGGAGAGCGGGTAATCTGCTCGAAGATCCCTATGTGCATTATGCTGCCGGAATCCAGAAGCTTTATGAGGACATGGCTGCAGGGCTGGTCCTGCATTATCTTGGCAGCGTTCTCAAAGAAACTGGCAGGCTGGTCGTGGCTGGCTCTGGCGCAATGAACATACGTCTGAATCAGCGTCTGAATGCGTTGCCACAGGTGCGAGAACTGATCGTTCATCCCGCTTGCGGCGATCCTGGCACGGCCATTGGCGCTGCGGCCCACACGGCACGACAAGCGGGCAAGCGTCTGAAGCCCCTGCGTCACATGTACCTGGGGCCCTCCTACAATACTGCTGAGTGCATTGATGCCTGCAAGACCCATCGGGAAAAACCCCAGTGGGAGATTCTCAATAGCCCCCATGAGAAAGCGGCGGGGCTGCTCACCGAGGGTCACCTGGTTGCCTGGTTTAGGGGTGCCATGGAATTTGGGCCAAGGGCGCTGGGGCATCGCAGCATTCTCGCCAACCCCTGTCACCCGGGCGTGATCGAAACAATCAACAAACAGGTGAAGTTCCGTGAGCACTGGCGCCCATTCTCACCCAGTGTGCTCGACGAAGTAGCGTCAGAAATGCTGCCAGAAAAGTACCACAATAAGTATATGTGCCTGAGTTCTCCGGTCAGTCCCCAGTGGCAGGAGAAATATCCGGTCTTTGCCTATCGGGACGGCACCACGAGAGCCCAGGTGGTCGATGCGGACAGCAGCCCTGATTTCTATCGTCTGCTAAAAAGCTTTCAGGAAAAATCGGGGCACGGCCTGCTAATTAACGCCAGTCTCTGCCGGCCCGGCGAAGCGCTGATATGTTCCCCGGAGGATGCCATCAACATGTTCATGGGCACTGACCTGGTGTATATGATCCTGGAGGATCTACTGATCACCAAGCGGGCGGAATCTGAAACCTGGTAGCCCCGCAGAGGCTTGTCTGCATTAATAAGAGCATCCTCCAGGTCTGCTCCTTGCGGGATGGACTTCCAGACTGCCGCAGAGACTCGCCTGAATTCGGCATGTCTTCATTGGTCAGAGCATCCCGTTTTAGAGGCCTCTTACTCCAGGCGCCGGAATACCTGGATAATCGGATCATCACTGTCTGGAAAACTCGCCTGCAGACGAAACTGGCGTCTTAGATCCTCGTTTCCCAGCAGGTCGGCAAGTTCCGGAACCATTTCCAACACAATGACGTCTTCCGGGCCAGTGGCCAGTACGGTTTCTTCACTTGGCGCCCGGGGCACCTCATCGTAGTTTTGTACCAGGCCACTGAAATAAGCGATGCTGTGGTTGTTAGTAATTACTGCGCCGGTACTGCTTGCCTCTGCGGCGGCGAAGGCAGCGGCATCGAGAAGATAGTCGCGGTCATCGCCAAAGCTGGTGTAGGCATCGAAGAAACAATAAATGCAAAAGAGGAACAATGCACCTGTGGCCGGCCTGCGCCAGCGACTATTGGTTGTACGTTCCAATACCTCCAGAACCACGATCGGTACCTGCGTTGCCAGCAGGAGGCAAAGCAGTATGGCGTAGCGGCTACTCAAATAACGGGTCAGATACAGGAACACGATAAGGATGATGGCGTTGATCAGCATTGCCGCCAGAAGAGGCCGTTGCGAGAGCTGCTGTAGATCGATCTGGCGCTGCCACAGCCCATAGGCCAGAATCCAGAAATAGGCACCCAGGCCATTGAAAAAAGTGATGAAGAGAATGGCCAGAAGACCCAGGCTGAACACGGCTGGCAGATACTCGCTGGAAAAAATGGCGGCGTGATCACCGAATAACAGGCGGCTGATCTGGGCGTTGCGTTCAGGATCAGGATTGAGAGTGGCGTCGACAAAGGGCAGATACACAGAGAAGAACTGGCTCAACGATTCAAACACGTTGATACCGGCAAGCGAGAAAGCTAGCGCAACGAACGCGGCGAATCCGTAACTCAGTCCGATAAGAGATGCCGCCAGGCGTCGCCGTTTATCTCGCTCCAATGTGGGATCCACGAGTAGCGACAGAGGCAGCAAGAGAAGATAAAGAATAGCCTCGGCGCGAAACAGGACAGCCAGCGACAGGGAAACTGTAAAAGCTATGGACTGATGCGCGGAGCCTTCGGCTCGATAGAGCAGTAACTGCCAGATCGCGATCAGCGTCAGAGCCCAAAACGCGACATCGCGGATAAGATAAAAACGGAACTCATTCAGTTCCGGATATAGCAGTATCGTGACAATACCGATTACAGCGACTGCTCTGCGCTGACTCAAAGCAAGAATAATGCTCAGGAATGCATATACCAGCAGGGCAAAAAACAATGCATTTAGCAGGTAACCCGAGGAAACTAGTGACAGGCCGAGACGACTCAGGCTGGCGATAAGAATGGAGTAGGTGGCCCAGCCGTAGTGGGCGAATGCCGCACCTGCTCCGTCATCAATAAATATCTCGGCTGTGCGTAGGTAGACGTAGGCGTCATCATTTGGAAGCCCCGGCAGAAGAAAGCAATAAACAGAGATAAGTAAGCTGACAAGGACCCCGACCAATCTTGGATCGAGTTGTCTCCTGGTTTGATGGGTCATCGCTTGTAGGGATTTCTATTGCTGCCGGGCGGCGGCGACTTAAAGCGCTTGTGCAGCCAGAGGTATTGATCCGGATGTTTTCGTATCGCGTCCTCCACCAAGCTGTTCGTGATGCGCGCATCCTCTTCTTCGTCGCCGCTGGGATAGCCCTCTAGAGGTGGGCTAAAAATCAGGTCATAGCCACTGTTGTCCGGTTTTCGATAATAACTGAAAAAGATTACAGGAGACTTATTGAAATTCGCGAACCGGCTCCCTGCTGTTATGGTGGCTGCCGGCACCCCGAAGAATGGCGCAAACACTGAATGTTGAGCTCCGTAGTCCTGGTCTGGCGCATACCAGAGAACCCGGTTTTGTTTCAGGCAGCGCATCGCACCACGGATATCCTTGCGCTCATAGACACCCCGGTACAGCCGGCGTCGACCGTTGTACATGAAAGCATCGAAGAGCGGATTCTTGTCGTTGGCGCGATAGGTGACATTCAAATCGGCAATATGATTGCAGAGAAAACCGGATATCTCAAAACAGGTCAGGTGTGCACCGAGCAATAGGACACCTCGCTCCTCTCGTAGCGCCTGTTCGAGGTGTTCCTCACCGTGAATCTCTACCTTGTCGCTGTAGCGCTCTTTTTTACCGCACCAGGCGATGGCGATCTCGAGGACTCCAATACCGCTAGAAATAAATGTTTTACGCACCAGTTCCCGGCGTTCTCTGTCATTAAGTTCTGGAAAGCAAAGTCTGAGATTGACATCGCATACGTGTCTCCTGCTCCAGGCGAGATGATAGAACAGCCAGCCAACGCTGCGTCCAAGATTGATTTGCCAGTGGAAAGGCAGTTTTGCGGCCAGCCGCATGGAAGCAATGGCCAGCCATGTGGGCCAGTGTCGGGGCGACCAAAACTGATTGAGCGGGATTAACTCATTCTTGCTATCTGACGCTGGCATGGCATTGGAAGCTTGTAGGGTTGGGCATTGACAGCGACGCATTTTATCAGATGCCTATTGAGGGATCCTCAGATTAATTCGGACGCGTTGGCAGGAATCAAAAGTTCACGCCTCTCATCTGTACAGGAAATGAGTCTGGCAAACACCAGAGCCCATACCCAAAACAGAGCGCAGGCCCTGTGTTATTATCGACCGCCATCGGATAACTGACCGCTTACAGCGCCCAGACCTTTACGGAGTACTACATGAATCTGGATATGCCGCCCTTTCAGGATGCCAGGGTTCTAGTTGTCGGTGATATTATGCTGGACCGCTACTGGCATGGCGCGGCGCGCAGAGTATCGCCGGAGGCGCCCGTGCCGGTGGTGCAAATCGCCAATCAGGAAGGTCGGCCTGGTGGCGCCGGCAACGTCGCTCTGAACCTTGCCGCCCTGGGCAGCGCCACCAGCCTCATCGGGGTTGTGGGGAAAGACGAGGCTGGAGCGGAACTGCAAAGCCGGCTGAGTGCCGCAGGCGTGTACTGCGACTTTATCGTGTCGCCAGATAAACCTACTGTCACCAAACTTCGTGTTATCAGCCAGCATCAGCAGCTGATTCGTGTCGATTTCGAGCAGACTCTTGAACGTGCGGATGTGACTGAACTGCCTGCAATAGTCCGCAAACACCTGCAAGGCACACAGGCGGTGGTGCTGTCCGACTACGCTAAGGGCAGCCTGAGTGACATTCAAACACTGATAGCCCTGTTGCGGGACCACGGTATTCCAATCGCAGTCGACCCGAAGGGAACGGACTTTCAGCGCTATCGCGGCGCCACTGTCATCACGCCCAATCTTGCCGAACTGGAAGCGGTAGTTGGGCTCTGTCGCAGCGAGCAAGAGCTCGTGGAGAAAGGGTTAGAACTGGTGGCGGCACTGGAACTACAGGCGCTTCTGGTTACGCGCGGAGAACACGGCATGACGCTCATTCAGCCAGATCATCCGGAGATTCATATGCCGGCAAAGGCGCAGGAGGTTTTCGATGTAACCGGCGCCGGAGACACGGTTATTGCGGTTATTGCCGCGGCCCTGGCCGCAGGAAAGACACTCGAGGATGCCGCGGCTTTGGCCAATCTCGCTGCTGGTCTTGCAGTCGCGAAGCTGGGAACCGCCGCCATAAGCGGTCCGGAACTGCGACGGGCGATATTGGCTGATGAGGTTACAGGTCGTGGAACAGTGACGGCGGAACAGCTGGTGATAGCGGTAGCAGATGCCCGGACTCACGGCGAAAAGATTGTTTTCACCAACGGTTGTTTCGACATCGTTCATGCCGGCCATGTGGGATACCTGGCTCAGGCCAAACAACTTGGCGACAGGCTGATCGTCGCTATCAATGAAGACGAATCAGTCAGGCGACTGAAAGGCCCGGGCCGCCCTATCAATTCGGTCGAACGGCGCATGGCTGTGTTGGCAGGTCTGGAGGCGGTGGACTGGGTAGTGAGCTTTCCGACCGATACACCCGAACCGTTGCTCGAAAAGCTGAAGCCGGATGTTCTGGTTAAGGGAGGGGATTACAGCGAACGACAGGTGGTCGGAGGCAGTTACGTTGAATCTTATGGGGGTACGGTGAAAGTTCTGGACTATCTGGACAACTGCTCCACTTCTGCCATAGTTGAGCGCATGCAGAACCTGGAGTAGGACTGATTCGGCGGCGCCTCGTTCAATCTGGAGCCGGGTCAGATATAACGCCAACGTTCGCCGCCAGGTGGGCGGGGTTGATGGTGCCGACGATAACACTGCTGACGCCGGGATAATTTACCGCATACTGCAGACTCTTGCCAGGATCATTGCTGTGACCGCTGCCCAATGCCTTTTTGATGAGCACGCCCCTGTTTCGGTCCAGAGCATTATCGACAACCTCTGCTTCTTCCCGGTAGTCAAGATTGAGTGACACCATGACTACATCCATTAACTCTGCCGCCCGGCGCCCGCCTGCGATAGTCTTTGTCGAAATACCGGTGGCTCGAACCAGTCCCTTTTCCTTCAGTCGCTCCAGGGTCTCGACGCAGTCGGTCTGGTCGAGTACCTGACAGTCTCTGCCGTCGGAGTGGATGAGCACGATATCCAAGTAATCCGTGCGCAGATCGCGGAGACTGCGCTCGACACTCATATTTATGTGCTCAGCATTGAAATGATACTGGGAGATCCCTCCGACAAACTCTTCCCCAACCTTGGTTGCTAGTATCCAGTCCTGCCGATTTCGCAGCAGGCGCCCCAGCCGCTGTTCACTGCTGCCGTAGGCAGGTGCCGTGTCCAGGAGGTTCAGTCCCAGTTCTCTGGCCCTGGCAAGAAGCCGTTCAATCTCCAGGTCACTAGGCAGGGAAAATCTCTCGGGGTACTTGACTTCAAAATTGCGTCCGAACTTGACTGTGCCTAATCCAAGACAGGAGACCTCCAGTCCAGTCTGACCCAGCTTGCGTTTTTTCAGCACGGTATTTTCTCCCAGAAATTGCTGGCTAAATCCGGCTGCGGAAGGAGCTTAAGCAGCCTCGTGTGATCGTCCTGAGCGCTGGCCTGAACTCCAGCTTCCTGCAGCTCGAACAACACCTTATCCGCCATCACCGGCGCCAAGGTCAATTTGGTAGGCCAACCAACAAGGACATTATTTTTAGCAACGACAACAGCATCATCAGGCCGATGCTGCTTGCCGACACGAGGTTCTGCTCTGTTAATCAAAAAGCTGTGCCAGTCGGCGCCAGACAGGTCCAGCGCGGGAAAGTAGCCGGCGAGAAGTCGCCTGGCAGTGTCAATCTGTGTCTCCTCGTTCCTGTCTATCCCCGACTCCGCCAGTTCGCCGCCCAGGTACCAGACCACCTGTTCCGCCTCAGTTCGATGCGAGCTTATGGTCAATCTCGGTGTCAGGCTGAAGCTGTCGCCAATGCAGTGTACGAAAGCTTCTGGAAGATTCTTACGTGCCAGGTAAACCATATGCAATGGCCGAACCTGTGTCATGACTCCTTTAAGAGCGGCCAATTTAATCAGCTTTTCATTACCCCCTCCGGCACAGAACACGAATCGACGGGCTTCTATTTCCATCCGTTGGCCACCGTGAGCGAGCCCAACGCTGTCGATTTCTCCTCGCTTGTTCAGTCTGAACTCTAACTGGTTCGCGTCAATTTTGAATATCCGATCATTAACAGCATACGTGAGCGCTCCAAGCAGTGAGCGAGTTTCCAGAACAAAATCCGGCAATCTATAGAGCGTGCCAGTCTTGCCGGCGTCTTTGAACAGATCGGGATAGTCGGGCTGCGCTACGATTTCTACTCTGCCGCTAAGGCTCTTGCTTCCGAGGAAACTTTTCAGGCGTGAGCGTACTCCGCTCCCAGACCACATATAATAGGATTCGCTCAGTATCTTGACTGAACTTAGATCGGGGTGCATTTTGCTCGCCAGCGATTGCCGCCAGCGATACGGCATTGACGCGATGGATTGCGCGGCGCCCGAGAGTTTACCGGAAAGTGCGTATTTTAGTCCGCCGTGAATAATACCCTGGGAAGCAATGGTTTGAGCGCCGCCTAGTTGCGAGGATTCCAGCAGTATAGCCTGATAACCTTGGTGCCTTAGTGTATTCAACAACCAGAGCCCGGCAATGCCGCCTCCAATCAGCACGAGGTCAGTTGAATAATTAGAACTCATTGGTTACCTTTGCCGGGAAAGTTGAGCGGGCGCTGCCTTTAGCCAATCTCTTATGGCGCAACCGTGCAGCGAGTATAGCGAGATCGATTTCTTTTTCCCAATCAGTCACCCGCTAGCGGGTCACTAGCGCTGGACTAACTATGGCCCGCCTTTTTTATAGCCTGATCCTGACGCTGGCGTTGCCTTTTTTATTTATTCGCCTGCTAATTCAATCACCTCCTTCGCATCCGTATCGACGCCGTATCGGCGAGCGTTTTACAGTCGGTCGCTGGCCATTCAAAACCGACCGGGTTCTAGGTTTGATTTGGATCCATGCCGTCTCGGTTGGAGAGACGGCCGCGGCGGCGCCGCTGATCGAAGAACTGCTGGCGAATGAATCCGATTGGCAGATTCTGGTGACCTCAATGACTCCTACGGGATCGGATCATGTAATTAAATTGTTCGGCAACAGAGTGCTGCACTGCTATTGCCCCTACGATGTGCCTGTGCTTATGCGTCGCTTCATAGCCTACACGCGGCCGGCGCTCTGCGTACTCATGGAAACTGAACTTTGGCCGAACCTGATTCACTCCTGTCGAAAACAAAAAGTACCGGTCATGCTCGCCAATGCGCGCATGTCCCGGGAATCGGCGCGCAGCTACGCCCGGCTCGGCAAACCGGTCCGCGAAATGCTCCGGTCGATTGATTGTATTGCTGCACAGTACCAGCCTGATGCAGATCGCTTTATCGAATTGGGAGCGAGCAGTGGCAGGGTTCGCGTTGCCGGGAGTCTGAAGTTCAGTACACCCGTAGCGCTCACGCCCGCGAGCCCAATCTCCATCCTCGATTCAGTCCGGGCATCGGGCCGTCGAGTTATCATTGCGGCGAGCACCCGAGACAAAGAAGAAGAAAAGGTTCTTGATGCTTTCGAGATGGTTTTGAAAAGCGACGCCGACATACTTTTGCTGCTGGTCCCACGACACCCGCAACGCTTTCAGGGTGTAGCCGGATTGTGTGAGGCGTTAGGGTTCAATTTGCAGAGACGGAGCGAGGCGGACAATCTGTCGCCATCGACGAACGTTTTGCTGGGGGATTCCATGGGTGAGATGGGCCAGTACTTCGCCGTCTCAGACCTTGCCTTCGTCGGTGGCAGTCTCGTCGATACCGGTTGTCAGAACGTCCTGGAACCGGCAGCTCAGGGTCTCCCCATCGTGGTCGGGCCGTCGCAATACAATTTTGCTTCCATCTGCACCGAGCTTGAAAAAGCCGGGGCTTTGATAACGGTTCAGGACGCGCGAGGTCTCGCTACGACTCTGGTGAGCTTACTCCATGCGCCCGAGCGCCGGGAAGCCATGGCGCGAGCGGGTAAGGAACTGGTGAAAAGAAACCAACAGGCACTGCCCACCCACCGCGAGATCATACTGGGGATGCTTACGGGACAGAACAGTGTCTGATTCACTGGGCCTCAATCTGGGTGCGGATTACGCGTAAGGTTTTCTGGCTCATCCCTGGTTACCCTTACATTGTCCTCGATCCGAATTCCGCCCAGGGGATACAGCTCATCCACCAGCATCCAGTTGATCATCTTTCCTCTGTCACTGTTGCGTTCTGGCTCCAGTAGCAGAGGAATAAAGTAGCAACCGGGTTCGATCGTAAATACCATGTCAGGTTCAAGCTTGCGCGTGTTCCGAAGCGCACGGGAATGGGATGGCGGCGACTGCAGCGTGCCGGCAACGTCCTGTTGATGGCCGCCTACGTCATGGACCTGAATGCCCAGAAGGTGGCCGACCCCATGGGGCATGAAGAGCTGGGGCAGCTGCCGGGTCATGAGTTCGTCCTTGCTGCCCTGGCAAATCTCCAGAGACAATAGTAGATCGGTGATGCCGTTCAGTGCCGCCATGTGCAGCGACAGATAGTTTGTGTCCGGCCGGGCTTTACTCACCAGTTGCAGGGTAAGGTTTTCGATGCCGTCTCGTAGCGCGCTGAATACAGCCAGAGTTCCATTCTCGATCCAGGTGCGGGTGATATCAGAGCAGTAGCCATTAACCCTGGCGCCGGCATCAATAAGTAAGACTTTGCTCTTTTCGGGAGCCGCCTTGCGCTTGAACTGATAGTGCAGGGTGGCGGCCTTTTCATTGACTGCGACGATATTGGTGTAGGGAGTCTCGTCTTCCAGTAGCCGGCAGGCAGACAAGTAAGCCATGTGTATATCGAATTCGCTTCTCCCGGCAAGGAACCCGGATTTCGCTGCTTCATGACCGGTCATGGCTAGGCGATTGGCTTGCCGTAATTGAGTCAGTTCGTAAGCGGTCTTGAAGGCGCGGTGGTAGTCGAGGTAGCGAACCAGCTGAGATGGGTTGACTGCTTCGCTTTCGAGTCCAAGAGCAGCTGCCAGATCCCGGTTTTCACCCAGATAACACAGACGGTTAGTGGGCAACTTGCCTCTGAGCTCATCGATGCCGGACAGGCGGGTAAGTGTCCACGCGTCAGCCCACCACGGTTCGTTCTCGATGTGTTGGTCGTGCCAGAAATCTTGTGGCAGGATCTGGAAATAGTGCGGCGCCGCCTCTGTCGAAATTAGCAGCAACTGGTCGGGACGGTTGACGGGTAGCCAGTTAAGAAAGTGGCCGAAAGCCTGGAACGGCACGCTGCGATCATCGGCGAAATAGTACTGCAGTGAGCCGCTGTGTATCGCAACGGCGTCGAAATTTGTACTCTCCAGGGCGCGCGCATACAGGGAGCATAGATGTTCCAGGTGTTGGCGGTAGAGCTGTTGCAAGGTCCGGTCTCCTTTCTAAGCATGTCCTGAACAGTGCAGACATGTCTGAATTGTTCAGGCCATCCCCAAGGTCGGGCGGGTGACTGACAGCCACATTATATGCCTGCCGCACACCGTCAAAATACCCGGGCTTGTAGTCTACTGTAGCATCGCCCGCTCGGCGTTTTCACCCCGGCTTGAATTGTCCAAGCCGACGACAAGGTCGTAGGCCAGAACAGGATAATGGTCAGGGTGAGCGGGACCGCGTTCAAGTGTAGCTGAGCGGAGTCTTCAATCCATACCAGTCATTGGCGAACTGTGAGTTTGTCGACTAAGCTAACAGACAGCTGTCTCCTTCAACCCACGGACGGGTGAGGCATTGGCTCTCAGAGCCCGGAAAAGCTGACGAGCCCCGATGCATGCTGACAGTTAAAGAAACCACAGGACCGTGAGTTCTGTCCGGTTCCAACTTCGTGCTGTCAGGTTAAGGAAAACATAACAGCTATGCCGCCGTTGCAATCTTCTGGATCCCCGACTCGATCCCAGCAAGTCAGCGCTTGCCTACGTGAGCCACTGAATATCACGCTTGCCCATCTGCGTGCCAACGCCCGCTTACTGGGGCGGCTCGATGCGCTGAGGGCGCGCAATTATTCACAGCGTTTCATGCGCAGGCACGCTGCAGGGATCAGGGTCCCGCGGCAGGCAATGTTTCAGGCTCTAAGCCGCGACGACACACGTTCACGCATAATCGCCAGTTTTCATTACGGCGACTATGTCTTCGGCCTGAATACCCTGATGGCCGCAGAGGCGAATTCCCGACGCCGTTGTGTCATCACCCTTAAGGCCGGCAGCGCGGCCTATTTTAACAATCTTGCCAGAGCCTTCGGTGATCGGGCGGCCGGCCCGGAAAGCGAACTTATCCTTGAGGGATTGTCTATGCTCAAGGTTTCCAGGCTGCTGCGGGCCGGCAGCACAACCCTCGTACTTTTCTGTGATCTACCGCCAAATTATGGCGCCAAACTGGAGCTGGAATTTCTCGGCCGGCGGGCCCTGTTTGGACGCGGCGCCGCTACTCTCGCGGTGACCAATAGCGTGCCCATCCTGCCGGTTATCTGCCAGACCCGATCGGACCAGACTACTGTTTTCATAGAAGCCCAACTCGAACCAGTCGTCCGTACCGGTGAAAGCCGGACGCTGGCAATCAGTCGACTGTCTGAATCGTTAATCGGCCTGCTCGAACATCATGTTCTTCAGGACCCCTCGCAGTGGCGATATCTGAGTCTATTGCCTGCCTATATTCAATTTCCTCAAGTGAATCAGGAACTGTCTTGACTGAGCACTATCCGAGTAAGGACTTGTTCCGGGACCAGTCGCTGCGTTACCGAATGGCTCAGCCACAAGATCTTTCCGTGCTGCTGCGTGGAAATGACCTACCGGCCTGGTTGGGTTGGGCCCTGTTGCTGCTGTTTGTAGCGCTGCTCGCGGTGTTGATGACCATGGACTATCGATCCACGGAATCGGCACGTGGAATAGTAGTAACCAGTGAAGGTGGTCAGAGAGTCTTTGCGCCTGATACAGCGAGTATCCGCGACATTCATGTTAAGGCAGGCGACCGGGTCGAGCCCGGTCAGGTGCTGGTCACACTCGTGAGCAGCGCCAACGATCATCGTGGCCGACCAGCCAGAGAGCGGGAACTTGACAACCTTTCGGCGCAGCGCGCGCTTGCTCACACGGAACTGGAAGTGATGCAACGACAGACTCAGCAGCGCCGGCATCAACTGGAGAACCAGTTACAATCAGAAATTGCGCAGCGACAGTTGTTGGACGAAGCACTGGCGACTCTGAACAAACGTACGCAACTCATCAATCTGGAACTTGAATCTCTTGCCGACCTGCTGGCCCAAGGAGCTATTGCCCGAGCCGAACTTTCCCGCCATGAGCGCGAGCAGCTAGCTTTTCGGCATCAGGAACAACTGGCACTGCACGAGCGCCGGCGTCATGAGGCAACGATCGAAGAACTAAGGCAGTCACTGGAGGCGGAAGAGTTGAACTGGGAAGCCTCGCGTCTGGCAATCAGTCGCCGGCTTCAAGAAATCGATCAGCGCCAGGAGCTGGCTACCGGCAGGGGTGTGACTACTCTGGTCGCGGAGGTCGCGGGTACGGTGACAGCCATCGCTCTGGATCGGGGAGAGAGGGTTCGAGCCAGCCAGACCGTACTTTTCCTCGATCGCAACGAAGCAATGGTTCAGGCGCTTGTCTATGCTCCATCGCGCGTCGCCGACCGAACGCTCCCGGGTCAGGCTGTCATGCTACGGCTGGATGCATTCGATTACCGCCACTATGGTCGTCTTCAGGGCCAGGTCGTTTCTGTGGCACGATCGGCTCTGGACCCCCGGGAATACCAGCTCCCAGTGAGCGCCGCAGGTGAGCCGGTGTTTCCAATCGTGGTTGCCATTGGTGAAAACGAAACGGCAACACTCAATTCAGTGCAGATCAACGCCGGGGCAGCGCTCACCGCTGACTTCATCTTCGAGACTCGACCTCTGATCGAATTCATCTTCGAACCGATTTTCAGGTTGCGAGGCAAAGTGGTTTGAGCTCCTTGTTCGGCGGGCACCGAATGGAGATGGTATTTCAGTCAGAGATGGCCGAATGCGGGATCGCCTGTGTTGCCATGGTAAGTGGCTATTACGGCGCCCGCGTCGAGCTGCGGGAATTGCGAACCCGCCTTCGTGATCATGTGCTGGGGGTGAATGCTCGGGGTCTGCTTACAGTGGCCAACTCAGTGGGATTGCATGGCCAGGTATACCGCCTGGAAGTTAAAGAGATGCCGGAACTTACTCTCCCGGCCATACTGCACTGGGACATGGATCACTTCGTAGTGCTGGGCCGCCTCGGCCGTCGCTCTGCCCTCATTTACGACCCGGCGGTCGGGGTACGTCGCTACACCAGGGGTGAGTTGGCAAACCACTTCACGGGAGTCGCGCTGCAGCTTTCGCCCGGACAAGATTTTAAGGTCCAAGAGCCTGCCTCCAGTCTGACTCTGAAGAAACTCATCATCCCCTATCCCGGCTTCTTCAGAGCCACGGGCCAGATTCTGCTCACGTCACTATTACTGCAGCTTCTTACCCTGATTTCGCCTCTTTATCTGCAGTTGGTCGTGGATCACGGGATCGTTCGTGGGGACATGGAACTAGTGTTGCTGCTAGTGCTCCTGTTCCTTTTGTTGATAGCGGTCCGCTGCGCCCTCTCCCACATGCGAGGATTGATCACTCTTTCCTGCACCAATCGCATAGGCATGCAGCTCGTTGGGGATACCTTCCGCCACCTGCTTTACCTGCCTCTTAAATTTTATCAGCGCCGTGAAGTAGGGGACATAGTCTCTCGCTTCAATTCTCTGGAAAACATTAAGCAGTTTATTTCCCGGGAACTGGTGACGGTTTTCGTGGATGGACTGTTTTCGGCGCTTACTCTCGGTATTCTTTTTTTATACAGTCAAGCTCTGGCGATGATTGTAGCCACAGCGGTAGCACTCTCCCTGCTGCTGCGGCTTGCAACCCTGGCGGAGGAAAAAGCACGCAGACAGAAATTGCTTCTTGCGTCGGCACTACAACAATCGAAATTCATTGAGAGTCTTCGCAACGTCGCAACGATCAAACTCAATCAACTGGAACCAGATCGAGAGCGAGACTGGGGGAACAGATATGCGGACTATCTCAATGCCGACTTCAGCCTGGGCAGCCTGCAGTTGGGAATTGCATCCTGGCAGGGGCTGGTACTCGGATGTGAAAATCTTGCCAGCATCTATCTGGGTGCCAATGCTGTCTTCAGCAATGAACTGACCTTGGGTCAATTCCTTAGCTTCTTGTTTCTTAAACAGCAGTTTATTGCCTCGACCACGGCATTATTACCTAAGTTGGCTGAGCTGCGCCTGATGCATCTTGAACTGGAACGGGTCGCGGATATTCGACTGGAGGCCGCTATCGCACCGGACTCGCTGTCTAGTCTGTTGACTCCCACTCTGCAGGGTGACGTCCGGGTCCAGGGTTTGAACCTCCAGCGTGCCGGTTCCCGCGAGCCATTTTTCGAAGCGATCAACTTCGATCTGCCGGCCGGCTGCATCACGGTGTTAACCGGCTCTTCCGGTAGTGGCAAGACAACCTTGATCAAAGTCTTACTGGGGCTGGAGCCGGACAGCAAGGGAACCATAAGCGTCGGTGGGCACAGTCTCGGAAATCGGGGGCTCGCCGAGTACGGCCACGCTATCAGTGCAGTGATGCACGAAGACTCACTCTTGTCAGGCGACATCGCCTACAACGTCAATCTCGGCGTTGACCCGGGGAATGCGCAGAAAATGCGATCAGCCTGCGCCAGTGCCTGTATCCTCGATCTGATCGAGGCGCTGCCGCTGGGGTTTTCAACCCGAGTGGGTCAACTTGGTTCCATGCTTTCAGCCGGACAAGTTAAACGGCTGCTGCTGGCGCGCGCCTTGTATCGGCGCCCGGTCCTTGTCCTGCTGGATGAGGCTTTGACGCATCTGGGGACGGGTATCGCGATCGAGATCATCAATAACATCAAAGAGCAGCGGCTGACTGCGCTCATCGTCAGTCATGACCAGGAAGTCATCGGGCAGGCCGATCAACTGCTGAATTTGTCGAGGGGTGGATTACAGGTAAATAACAGCCACAGGAGCCGAGGGCATTAGCAATGAACAAGGTAAAAAAAATTTCAGCACCGAGCAGTCAGGGGCTGTTCACTGTCTATCAGCACTGCAGGCTATGTTCACCGGGATTTGTGGACGAGGCCTGCTACTCCTACTATCTCTTGCGACTGCGCTATCGGTTCTCGAACTACGGTGTGTTGATCCATGCTTTCAGTCTGTTACCGGATCGTCTCTATCTGCTGGTCACCGCTCCGGCTGCTTCCAGCATCAGTCGATTGCTTGCCTCGGTCAACGACAGTTACTCCAATTATTTCTGCAGTCGATTCAGACGCAGCGGCAAGGTGTGGTCCGCCAGGCCCACGCTGACGCCGGTGCGGGGGGCGCAACTGTCTCTGGAATTCCAGGTTTTGATTGAGAGGATGGCTATCTCAGCGCTCGGACTAGGACATCCCGGCCGACATCGCTGGAGTAGCTATTGCAGCAACGCTTTCGTGGCCGGTGGTGGCTGGCTCGAGCGCTCGTGGGCATTGAGGCAACTGGTCCCTACGGTGTCGGCCAGCGCTACTTATCGCGACGTTGTGATGCGCCGGTTTGACGCCGACCGGGAGGGCTGGCTGCTGTCGACTCTGCACGGTAGCTCGCTGGGGCAGGGGCCGGCTTGCCGGCGGGCGCAGCACTGGCGCCTGGTCCAGGCCGGCGCTATCGATGGGCGGTCGGGCAAGGGCAGAGGTCCGGCCAGGCAGTAACCTTGATTGAGTAGAAAGTGGATGTCGGTGCGGCCGGAGAAGCTGTAGTAACCGTGCCCGGATCTGCGGGGCAGATGATCCAAGGCAAACCGGGCCGCATCAATCCTGATAGCTCTCTATTGCCGGACAGGCGCAAAACAGATTGCGGTCGCCATAAACATTGTCGATGCGATTGACCGCGGGCCAGAATTTGAATTCCGGGTGCTGGCCGCCCGGATAGACCGCTTCCGCTTTGGAATAGGGTCGATTCCAGTCAGGGTCGAGCAGATCGGCTATGGTATGGGGAGCATTTCTCAGCGCACTGCCTTTAGCATCAATCTCCCCGGATTCAACCTGGGCGATTTCCTTGCGGATCTGGATCATGGCATCAATGAAACGATCCATCTCGTCCTTGGATTCACTCTCCGTTGGTTCGATCATCAGGGTACCGGCGACTGGAAAAGACATGGTAGGGGCATGGAAGCCAAAATCCATGAGACGCTTGGCCACATCTTCCTCTGTTATTCCGGAAGCCTGCTTGAGGGGGCGCATATCGATGATGCATTCGTGCGCGACGCGGCCGTTGCGACCGGTATAGAGAATAGAAAAATGCGGCGCCAGTCTGTTTGCCATGTAGTTGGCATTGAGAATGGCTATTTGCGTCGCCTTGAGCAGACCACTGGCACCCATCATGGCGATGTACATCCATGAAATCGGCAGTATGCCACAGCTACCCCAAGGCGCGGCAGACACGGCTGTATTGCTGCTGTCGGGTCCTTCGATGGGAATGACGGGGTGGTTGGCTACGTGCGGGGCCAGGTGTGCCTTGATTCCAATGGGTCCCATGCCGGGGCCGCCACCGCCGTGAGGAATACAGAACGTCTTGTGCAGATTGACGTGGGAGACGTCGGCACCGATGTCGGCTGGTTTGGCGACGCCAACCTGAGCATTGAGGTTGGCTCCATCCATATAAACCTGGCCGCCGTTATCGTGAATCACCTGACAGATCTCTTTCACGGCCTCTTCATAAACGCCGTGGGTCGAAGGATAGGTGATCATCAAGGCAGCTAAGGTTTCGCTGTGCTCACCAGCTTTGGCCTTGAGGTCCGAAAGATCGATATTGCCGTCGTCGTCACAGGCAACCAGCACCACTTTCATGCCAACCATCTGAGCGCTCGCCGGATTGGTACCATGCGCGGAAGTGGGGATGAGACAGATATTGCGCTGCTCCTCACCCTGACTATCCAGGTAGTTGCGAATGGCCAGCAGGCCGGCATACTCACCCTGAGCGCCGGAATTAGGCTGCATGCTGACTGCATCGAAGCCGGTAATCTCAGCCAGCATTTGCTCCAATTCGTCGATCAGCTTGCGGTAGCCTTTCATCTGTTCCACCGGTGTAAACGGGTGTGGTTTGGCGAAGCCTGGCCAGCTTATGGGGATCATTTCCGCAGCCGCATTGAGTTTCATGGTGCAGGACCCGAGGGGAATCATCGAGTGGGTTAGAGAGATATCCCGATTCTCCAGGCGCTTGGTATAGCGCATCATTTCCGTCTCGCTGTGGAAGCGATTGAAGTTGGGATGCTGTAAATACTCTGACTGTCGCTGCAGCTTTTGAGGTATGGCGTCTTCGAGGTCGCCGGCAGTAATTTCAGCATCGATCTCTTCGACGCTGCATCGGCTGGCAGCATCGCCGAGCAGGATGGACCAGAGGACATCTATTTCGTCTCGAGTCGTGCACTCATCCAGGCTGATGCTGATTCGGGTTGCTCCGTCGTGGGACCAATAGCGTAGGTTCACCGCGGCTTCTTCTGCACGCTGGCGAATGTCGCTGGCCTGCTCGGAATTGACCTCATAGGTCAGTGTGTCGAAATAATGTTCGTTGACGGATTCAAGCCCAGCCCGTGTGGCACCGGTCGCCAATATGGAAGTGAGCCGGTGGATGCGCTGGCTGATGCGTCTTACGCCCTTGGGGCCGTGATACATGGCATAGAGCGCGGCAATATTGGCGAGTAATACCTGCGCCGTACAGATGTTGCTGTTGGCTTTTTCCCGGCGGATGTGTTGCTCACGGGTCTGCAAAGCCATTCTGAAGGCCTGCTTTTGACGGCTGTCCACAGACACCCCAATGATCCGGCCAGGTACGGCTCGCTTGTAGCGTTCCCGCGTTGCAAAAAAGGCAGCGTGGGGTCCCCCATAGCCCATGGGCACTCCGAAGCGCTGGCTGTTGCCCAGCACAACATCTGCACCGATTTCTCCGGGCGGCTTGAGCAGCGCCAGGCTCATCAGATCGGTAGCGATCACGGCGATGGCATCATGCTCATGCAGGGAGTCAATAAGTCCACTGAAATCCCGGATCTCGCCGTTCCTGTCTGGATACTGGAACAAGGCACCAAAAAAATTCTCTGGATTGATCTCGGACGGCTTGCCAATCTTCAGCTCAAAGCCAAACGAATCGGCACGAGTCTTCACCACGTCAATGGTTTGCGGAAAACAGTTTTCGTCTATAAAAAAGCTATTGGCCTGTTTGTTCTTACTTACCCTTTTTGCCAGAGCCATAGCCTCGGCGGCTGCAGTGGCTTCGTCGAGGAGTGAAGCGTTAGCAAGCTCCATTGCGGTCATGTCCAGAACCATCTGCTGGAAGTTCACCAGACATTCGAGGCGTCCTTGGGATATCTCCGGTTGATAGGGTGTATAGGCGGTGTACCAACCGGGATTTTCCAGCACATTGCGAAGGATCACATTGGGCGTGTGGGTGTCGTAATAGCCTAGGCCGATAAAGGAACGATTCCTTGCGTTCAACTCCTCCAGGTTTCGCAATCTGGACAAAGCCTCCTGTTCCGTCATCGGCGCGCCCAGGGCCAGTGATTCATCGAGGGCTATAGTCCCAGGGACGGTTTGCTTGATCAGTTCCGCGAGTGAATCAAGCTCTAAGGTCTCAAGCATCTGTGATGTCTGATTTGCGTCCGGGCCGATGTGTCGCAGCACGAATTCGCTTCCGTACTGCAGAGATTGCAGCGTCGATGCCGCGTCGTTTTGTGCTCCTGAAAGATCAGGGCTGAGGTTTTCGAGAGGCGTTGCCATAGTTGTTACTGACTCCAGTAAACTACATGAACGAATTAAATAGAGAATCGGATGGCCAGGCGACAAACAAAATAGTTCCTGGTCTTGTCCCTGAACTAAACGTGGTTCAGTCCGGGCAAACGCGTGGAGCGCGGGATTGGATCGTCAGCTGTGCGCCCTGTCACTCGTTGTCGCAGTGATCGCTGTAGGCCTCAGCATCCATGAGTTCGTCGAGTTCGGCCTGGTCGCTGATAGCTATCTTGAAGAACCAGCCTTCATCATAGGGGCCAGAGTTGACGGTTTCCGGCGCATCGACCAGGGCCTCATTGATTTCGGTTATTTCCCCAGAGAGGGGCGAATAGACGTCCGAGGCCGCCTTGACGGATTCCACTACTGCGACTTCTTCTTTCGCATTCACACTGGCGCCGGGTTCAGGCAACTCAACGAAGACGATATCGCCCAGTGCTCCCTGAGCGTGATCGCTGATGCCCACGGTGGCGACGCCATCCTCATCGACGCGTATCCATTCATGGGAACTGGCGTACTTCAGGTCGTCAGGGATTTTGCTCACGAATGTCATTCCTCAGGGTCGATGGCGGATAAACGCTCTACTGGTCGAAGAGTCCTCTGACTCGACGGCTGTGAGCACTGTATCGGTTGACACTATCAATTTACGTTAAAACTATTCGACTACATTCTTTCCAAAGCGGACGAAATTCGGTTTCACAATCCTGACGGGAGTCAAGTTGCCGCGAATGTCAGCCTTGCAGGATGCACTCAGAACCGGAATTCTAGCTAATGCGATGGAATGCTTCAATGTAGGTGAGAAACTGCCGCTGGTGATGACACCCTCCCCCTTATCAGTAATTAGCTTCTGGCCTGGCCTCAGCACCCCTCTCTCCTCGAGCACGAGCCCTACCAGAACCGGAAAATCACCGGATTCCACCAGCCTCTTGTGCACGGATACCGCCTCACGTCCGATAAAATCGCGCTCAGCCGGCTCCCAGGCAATTGAGAACCCCATGTTGGCAGAAAGGGGTGAGGTCTGATCGTCCATATCCTGCCCATAGAGATTCATCCCCGCTTCAAGACGCAAGGTGTCTCTGGCTGCCAGTCCAACCGGCAGGACCCCGGCGGCGAGCAATTTATCCCAAAGCTCGGGCGCTTGCTGTTGCGGGAATATGAATTCCAGGCCTTTCTCGCCAGTGTAGCCAGTGCGGGCGACAAACCAGTCATCGAATTCAACGCCTCGGAAGTTGCCCAGCTTCTTTACGGCGTCCGCCTGCTCGGCTGCCAATACCGAGCAGGCCGTTTCGATGGCCGTTGGGCCATGCACCGCGAGTATAGCTAGCTTGGGCTTCTCGTCTATGAAAACGCTGAAGCCGCTGGACTGGTTCGCCATCCACTTCAGATCTTTCATCCGGGTGGCGCAGTTCACCACCAGACGATATCCAGTATTCATCCGATAAACGATCAAGTCATCCACGACGCCACCATCGAGATTGAGCATGGCGCTGTAAAGAGCCCGTCCAGGCTCATCGAGTTTGGCTACGTCGTTGGCGAGGAGATGGCGCAGGTATTTCTCGGCGTCATTGCCAGTGATATCGACGACTGTCATGTGAGAGACATCGAAAATACCCGCGGCTGAACGCACCTGCTCATGCTCCTTGATCTGGGAGCCGTAGTTGATCGGCATATCCCAGCCGGCGAAATCCACTATCTTGGCGCCGGCTTCAAGGTGTTTGTCGTACAAGGCCGTTCTGTTGCCCATAGTCCGTAGCCTGACTGTCTGTGATTTAAGACGCAAATTTTAACCACAGACCCGAATGATTACCATGACGTGAGGGCAGACTGGGAAGTCAGAAACAAAGTTTCTTCGATTGTAGCGCCAAGCGGGGCTGGCTCTCTGCCAAGTTGCACCGAAATCGAGCATGTTCTGTGCGCCTGGCAGAGCCTTGGAGAAATCCTTCCTGTTCGTTGGCAAATAATGGGGCCGCGACTCGAGCGGCCAAAAGGCATGTCTGGACTGTTTAGAGCATGTTTACTTTACTGCTGTGCCGCCGCATCGAGCCTGTCTTCGAGGATCTCCAGCATGGCCTCGGCAGCCGAAGGGTAGTCATCGAGCCGGCGCAGTGCGCGAATAGAGGCACGTTGCACCATCGCATCCTGCGAGTTTCGATACAGATCGAGCACAAGTGCAACCGCGGATTCCTGTTCGCTGTCACCCAGGGCTCTGGCTGCTGCAGCCAGAAAGCTCGGATCTGACTCTGTACTTATCAGACGCGCCAGTATTTCAATTGCCTGCTGACTTTCGGCTCTACCAATGCCATCGAGCGCGGCTAGTTTTCGTTGGGAGTTGTCGCTATTGAGATACACGTGTTCGAGTGCCGAAAGTCCTATATTATCTTCACGGCTGGCAATGCCATCTATGGCAATGCTTGCCAGTTCATCGTCACTGCTGCTGAGTGCGGTCTCGGAGAGGAGATTCATGACGGTAGCGTTCTCCCGATCTGCAATCTGATCCAGTAACAGAGAACGAATGGGAATTTCCTGGCGCGTGTTGAAGGCGTTTATCAGTATGGCCATGGCTTCATCATTGCCACTGTCGGACAGGGCGTCGGCGGCTTCCTCCACCAGTGCAGGATCGCTCGACTGTTCGACAACCTGCCTCAGTACCGGCAGAACCTGATTCATGTCCCAATCATCCATTGCACCCAAAATTTCCGCCCGTACAGGTATTCCATAACGGTCATCATCGACAACTTGCAGCAGGCTGGCGCGGGCAACCGGATCGTCCCGGTCGAGCAATACGATGATGGCGTTTTCCCGTACCAGCGGCGAGTCGTCTGTTGCCGCAATAGCTATCAGCTTCTGAGTGACGTTGTCGCCACTGATGTCTTCGAGCAGCAGAACGATTCGCGATCTTAGTTGCGGACTATCACTTGCATCGAAGCGCTGGATCAGAATTTCCGAGGCGCGTTCATTATTGCGCAGAGCCGCAATGACCGTTAGCAGCTCATCGTCGACGGATTGACGGACGCGGCGATCACGCTCGAATTGCCGGCGCGCACGTTGAACCTGTCGGCGCGCCTGGTCGCGGAGCTCTTCGATTTCCTCTCGATCAATATTGACGTTGAAGTCTACATTGGGATTCGGGCCGTCATCGATGAAAATGCTGTCCGGGAGTTCCGGAAGCTCGGGCCTCTCCATGCGCTCTGTTATCAATTCCATGCGCTCGAGTTCTCTCTCTGCAGCGTCCATTGCCCGGGCGACAGACTCACCGATGTCCTCATCGAACTCGAGGTCAAAATCGAAGTCGAAGTCATCGCCGGTGGGAAATGACAGCCTTTGCAGGAATTGGGGATTACCTCTCGCGGCCAGCCCCGAGCCCAGCACCAGCAACTTGGAGCGCGCATCTGAAATCCAGGAGCTGTCGGGCCAGTCGTTTATGAAGTCTTCGAAACACAGAAATTTCTCTTGCTCATTCGTGCTTTGCTGTTCGAGGGCATAACACTGCCAGAAGGCGGCGTCGTCAGCCCAACTGCTGCCCGGCCACTGCTCTCGAAAACTCTGGAAATGGTCGCGCGCAGCGCTCCAGCGTTGCTCGAGAATCATGCCGTAACCCTCACGATAAATACTGTTGTCTTCCTGAGAAAACACCTGGGCGGCGCTCAATGAAAGTAAGCCAAGGGTCAGTGTAAGTGTCGATTTTTTCATGGTCTTTCCTCTCTGCGCTCTGGCGCCAAATAAACCGCTCTGACTGATTCAGAGTGTTCTTGTGTATTGAGGCTGTCGCATCTCCAGCAATCGCATCCGGAACAGAATGCCGTTGTCTTCAATGAAGCGCTGTAAAAGCCGAACACCTTCGTTCATGTTGCCAGCATCAAGGTTGGCAATTTGCAGCAGCACGGATTCGATATCTCTGAGCAGGCGGGACTGCCCGGAGTTGAACTGATCGTCCAGCTTGGTGGTCATGTAACCCGCTTCCCTAGCCATGCTGCGGGCAAAACCCTGCCGTAGCGGCGACTCTGCGTTGTTCTCAGACTCGCTGTTGGCGACGGTGAGAAGCAATGTTTCTACCCGCCGAAGGTAGGCCATGAGCTCCGCATTTCCCGAAGGTTCGCTGACTGCCGTGTCGGCAACCTCAACCAACGGTTGCCTTGACTGAATGCTCAAGTCAAACACGAAAATGACTATCAGCAGGCCGGCAGCCATGGCGCCGGCGCCGGCGAGATAGGGCAGAAAGCCGCTGCCTGAGCGTCGAGGAGATCTTTCGCCATCAATCTGATCAAGGGCAGGCTGCAGTCGGTCCCAGAGCTGGTCGAGTTCGGCGGTATTTTCAAAGCGGCCTGCTGCAAGGCCATTGGCGTTTAGCAGCCCTTGCGTTTCACGCAGCTCGTAAAAGAGCGACTGACAGCTTCCGCATGACCCGAGATGCTGATCCAGCTGGCGCTTCTGCATTAATGACAGTTCATCCAGCAACGCATCGGCAATCAGGATTTCGCAGGATTCGCATGTCAACATCTTTCCACCTCTTGCAGCTGGCTCTGGCTACCCTGAAGTTGGCCCCGTAGTTTTCTGATGGCTCGAAACAGAATATTCTTCACTGTGCCTTCAGATCGATCGACGACCTCGGCGATTTCGCGCAGCTTGAAATTCTGCATGTGGTGCAGTGTGAATAGGGTCTTCTCGAAGTGACTCAGGCTGGCCACAGCACTTTCGATTTGCTGGCGCAGCTCGCTATTTTCCGCAGCGCCAGTGCATGAGCCACTCGGTGCGCCGGAAAAAGCGTCCAGGTCGGCCTGCAGGCTGGCTTCGACTGCAGCGTCCAGTTTGTGCTGACGGTCAAGCTGTCGCTTCTGGTCTATCGCGGTCAGATAGGTGATCCGATACAGCCAGGTGGACAGGCAGGCGTCGCCACGAAAGTCCGACAGGGCGCGATAGGCTTTGATAAACGCCTCCTGCACTACGTCCTCTGCGAGATGCGGGCTTCCCAGGACACTGTTAGCAACGCTGAACATCCGTTCCTTCTGCTCCTCAACAATTCGCTGAAAGGCACGCCGGTCACCCGTCAGAGCCTGTTGTACCAGAGCTCGGTCCGCCGCTTGACGTGTTTTTCTGTCTCTGTCCTTGGCCTCGAAGGAGAAGATTTCGGCGGTCTCCATGCAGAATTACTCTTCACTTTACTACTGAGACGATGCTCAGTGATAAAGGTTTGCAAAGCAGGCTGAATTCAACAGGCGGGAAAGGGCGCAGACTATTCGCGGTGTCGGCTCGAGCAGATTGATTTTACCGATCGTTATGATAGCGATCGGTTTACTGGTGCTTGTTGACAGAGCCCCTAAGCTACAGGGCAAAAAAAAACAGGAAGCGGGGCTTCCTGTTTTTCTTAACGCACAAATTGTCGCCAGTGCTGCTGTTTACTGAGCAGTCATTGCCTCAGCAGCCTCGAGTACGTCAACGAAATCGGGCCTGATGCGATAACTCTCTTCGGCAAACTTGTAGCGGATCACGCCGTCGGGGCTGACGAGGAATATGCCCGGGTAGGGCACACCATAGGCACGCTGGCCCGGCTCATAATCCGTGGTGTTGAGAATGCCGAGCTCGATAATGTGAGCGCTGTCTTCGTCATGCAGCATTGTGAAAGGTACACCCCGATCAAGCTCGGCGTCTTTCAGGGTTTCGACAGAATCATAAGTCATCGCAGCGATGTTGATTCCCATGGCTTCGAACTGGTCTGCTATCTCAATCAGCTGCACGAGCTGAGAAATGCAGAAGGGTCACCAGTCGAAGGAGCGACTCAACATGAAGAGGAGTCCGTTTTCTCCTGCCAGGTCGTCGAAAGTTTGCAGGTTGCCGTCCTGGTCCGGCGCGCTGATTGCCGGTAATTCGCTGCCGGCAGGAAAATCAGGTGCCCAGACGAAGTCCTGAGCCAGCGCAACAGGCGCCACTGCCATAATGGCCAGACCTGCGAGTAGTGGCCGCAGTCCGCTCAGCACCTTGGTTATATGTGATTGCATGGAATCTCCTGTGATTGAGAATATTTTTATCAGTTGATTGTACATTGTTGTTGGAGCCCGGATAGCCTCATTTGATAGAAACCGGCGAACCGGGGGTTTTATTGCACAGGCCGGGCGAAACGCGAATCAGCAGCGGCGGATTTACTCAATGGATTCTTTATTGAATGTTTTCAAGAAACCTTTCGCCGCGAGGCAGGTAGTGGTTCTGGCTGTCCAGGGAAAAGACAATCGAGCTTGAGCGACCAATGAGTTCGGCGCGGGGAATAAAACTGTAGACTCGGCTGTCGGCGCTGTTGTCGCGATTGTCTCCAAGAACGAAGTACTGATCATCGGGCACAATGACCGGGCCGAAGGAGCGCGTCGAACGGTTGACGAAATTGCTGGAAACCTGGGCCTGATGCGCACCGTCGGGGAACTCTTCCAACACGATCAGCGCCCCGTCGCCCTGACTGAGAATCTCGTAATCGGCGGGTTGGCCGTTGACCACCAGGGTATTGTTTTGCATGTAGATGGAGTCTCCTGGCAGGCCAATCACCCGTTTCACCAGGCGTTTGCCGGCGCGTTTGCTGTCAATAATAACCACGTCACCGCGTTCGGGATCCGAGAGTTCGGCGAGGGAGATTTCTGTAAAGGGGATCTTAACGTCGTAGGCAAGCTTGTTAACCCAGACTTTGTCCCCATCCAGCAGCGTTGGCTGCATTGAGGCACCGGAGATAGAACTGAGATCGGCAATGGCGCTCTTGAAAAACACGATGCAGCACAGCAAGGCTAGGAACTGGCGATTCTCGCGCCAAATCTGACTGATATTTTCCTGCATGCGAGTCAGCAGGGGAGCGGTCGGCGGTTTTGGCGTATGTGGATCTTGAGTCGGCGGTTTTTGCATGGGAACAATTCGTGAGACTATCAGTAAAATCTAGCCTTGGCGCCGGAAGTTGTCAATCGTCAAAGTGCTGGCCCTAATCTGCTGCCGGCATCGATTCATCCCACCCGGCAAGTCACTTGCATTGCAAGGCTGGCTCCAATAACCTGTACGTTCGTACAGTACTGCAGGCGCCCTCCGAATGCCTCTGTCCAGCTTTCATCCAGCCTGCCGTAACTGGTTTCTGGCTCGCTTTGACGAGGCGACACCAGCCCAGGTTAGGGCCTGGACTGCCATCAAGGCTGGCCGGCATACGCTGATTTCTGCGCCCACCGGCAGCGGCAAGACCCTGGCAGCCTTTTATTCAGCGATCGATGATCTGGTGTGGAAATCAGAGGCCGGGCAACTGCCGGACGGCGTGCAAATTCTCTATGTCTCACCGCTGAAGGCCCTCAGCAACGACATCCACCGCAACCTTGATCAACCCTTGGACGGCATTGCTGAGCATCTGCACCTCACGGGTCATGCGCCCGCGGACATCCGCGTGGCGGTGCGAACGGGGGATACCCCCGCCAGTGAGCGCCAAAAAATGATCAGGAAGCCTCCGCACATCCTGGTCACGACTCCGGAGTCCCTGTTCCTGCTGCTTACCAGCGCCAGCGGTCGCAACATGCTTGCCACCGTCTCTACCCTCATTATTGATGAGATCCATGCCTTGCTTGGCGACAAGCGCGGCGCCCACCTGAGTCTTTCCATCGAGCGGCTCGAACATCTCGTTCTTGCCTACAGCGGCCAGCACCTGCAGCGGATCGGGTTATCCGCCACCCAGAAGCCAGTCAGTATGGTTGCAGACTATCTGGTCGGGAATCGGCCCGAGATGACCGCTGACTGCGAAATTATAGATACAGGCTTTCGCAGGCAGCTCGACATCCAGCTGGAGGTGCCAGGATCGCCGCTGTCCGCGCTCATGAGTAATGAGGTCTGGGAAGAACTCTACGAGCGTCTGGTCGAGCTGGTGCAAAGCCACAGGACAACCCTAGTGTTCGTGAATACCCGGCGCCTGTCCGAGCGGCTTGCTCTGGCGCTGTCGGAACGACTGCAGGCTGGCAGTGTATGCGCTCATCATGGCAGCATGAGCAAGGATCATCGCCATGCCGCAGAACAAAAGCTCAAGGCAGGAGATTTGCAGGTGCTTGTGGCGACGGCGTCAATGGAGCTGGGAATTGATATTGGCTCCGTCGATCTGGTCGTGCAGTTCTCTTCGCCCAAGCGTATCGCCACTTTTCTGCAGCGAGTCGGCCGCAGCGGTCACTCGGTGCGGGGAACCCCAAAAGGTATCCTGTTTCCTCTGACCCGGGACGATTTGGCGGAGGCGGCGGCGCTGATGCGCAGTATTCGCCAGGGCGAACTCGACCATATAGTTATGCCGGAAAAGCCGCTGGATATCCTTGCCCAGCAAATCGTCGCAGAGGTCTCCTCGCCCTTCTCCGCCTCCGATTCAGACGTTGACGGCTGGCACCTGGACAGCCTGTATGAACTATTTCACAGAGCTTACAGTTACCGCGATTTAACGCGTTCTGAATTCGATGCCGTAGTAACCATGCTGGCAGAGGGTTACTCGACCCGGCGCGGGCGGCGGGGCACACATCTTCACCTGGATGCGATCAACAACATAGTCAGGGTGCGTCGCGGTGCCAACCTTACCGCCTTGACCAACGGTGGAGCAATTCCCGACATGTTCGACTATCAGGTCGTGCTGGATCCGGAGGACATCGTTGTCGGCACACTCAACGAAGACTTCGCCCTCGAGGCACTGCCGGGAGACGTATTCACGCTCGGCACTCACGCCTGGCAACTACTGCGAATCGATGGCCTCAAGGTTCGGGTCAGGGACGCGGAGGGTATGGCGCCGACAATTCCCTTTTGGTTTGGCGAGGGGCCAGGTCGCACACAGGAGTTATCGCAGTCGGTCGCAGCGCTGAGGGAGACCATAGCTCGACTTCTGCTGGAGAAGTCTGCTGATGCCGCCAGTGACTGGCTGCAAGAAGAGGTTGGCTTGCCGCGAGCCGCGGCTACCCAGCTCGTTGATTATTTGCACGGCGGCATGCGGGCACTGGGAGTGATGCCTACGCGCGAGACCCTGGTTATTGAACGCTTCTTTGACGAAGTGGGTGATATGCATGTTGTCATCCATTCCCCTTTTGGCAGTCGATTGAATCGAGCCTGGGGATTGGCCCTGCGCAAAAGATTCTGCAAAACTTTCAACTTCGAGTTACAGGCGGCCGCGAACGAAGACAGTATTGTCATTTCCCTGGGTTCGGTGCACAGCTTCAGTCTCGAGGAGGTATTCCGCTATCTGCAGCGGACCACGGTCCGCGACGTGCTCATTCAGGCTATGCTCGATGCACCCATGTTTGAGGTGCGCTGGCGCTGGAACGCTACCCGTTCACTGGCAATCCAGCGCAATCGCAACGGCAAGCGCGTGCCGCCCCAGTTTCAGCGTATGGATGCTGAGGACCTGGTCGCTCAGGTGTTTCCGGATCAGATTGCGTGTCAGGAGAACATCACGGGTAGGCGCGAGATACCGGATCACCCGCTCGTTAATCAGACCATCGAGGATTGCCTCACCGAGGCTATGGATATAGTTGAGCTTGAGGAACTCATCGGCAACATCGAAAATAATCGTCTCGAACTGGTGGCAAAGGATCTGCGCGAGCCGTCACCATTCGCACAGGAAATCATTAATGCCCGGCCTTATGCCTTTCTCGATGATGCTCCCTTTGAAGAGCGCCGCACCAATGCGATCAGAAACCGCAGTTGGGCGGACCCGGCCGAGACTCGTGACTATTCCGCACTGGATAGGGGCGCAATCCAGCGGGTTCGTGACGAAGCGTGGCCGCAAATCAGTGATGCGGAGGAACTGCACGATGCGGTCTTCAGTCTGGGTTATCTGACAGCGGCAGAATTTCAAAGCCACCAGTGTGGCCGCTTCGCAGGGGCCCTGCAGGCCGACCACAGATTGCTGCGAATAGACAACGGTGAACAGGAGCTTTGGATCGCCGCAGAAAAAGGGCCCTGCTTCAAGAGTCTGTTTCCCGGCCTGGAACTTGCCGACAAGCTGCCTCAGGCCCTGCGCGATCAGGAGTGGACACCGGAAACCGCCCTGCGCGAAATCGTGCGCAGCCGGCTTGAGGGTCTAGGGCCAATAACAGTGTCACAGTTAGCGCAGGAACTGAATGTCGACAGCAAGGCCGTGCAGGCAGCCATGATAGCGCTGGAAGTTGAGGGCTTTGTTTTTCAGGGCAGCTTCTCCCCCGGCGCGGCTAAAGTCGGAGGCGAAGAAAAGGAGTGGTGTGAGCGCAGGCTCTTGCAACGCATTCATCGCTACTCGATCGATGCGCATCGCAAGAGTATCAAGCCGGTTTCTCTACAGGCTTACACAGAGTTTCTGTTTCAGCGGCATCAGCTTAAACCACTGGGCTCCGAGGCCGACACTATTGGCCTGGATGGACAGACCAGTTTGCAGAACAGCTTGAATCTGCTCGACGGCATTTCGGCGCCTGCAGCGAGTTGGGAAGCAGATCTGCTGCCGGCACGGACACGGGATTATGAGCCCGGGTGGCTTAACCTCATGTGTATCAGCGGTCGGATCTGCTGGAGTCGTTTAACCCTTCCTGTTAAACAGAAAAGACGGCAAAGCCGCAGTTTGACGAGTGGCCCGGTGAAGAGCACACCCATAACGCTCGCACAAAGAAAGAATCTCGATATTTGGCGGGCGCTCGCAAGGCATCACTCTCAGGGTGAAGTGGCGCCCGAGCTTGGTGCCTTCGCGACCAGAGTTGCCGCCGATCTGCAATCCCATGGAGCCAGTTTTTTCGATGAGGTTCAACGCCGTACCGGGCTTCTGCGCAATCAGCTCGAAGCGGGAATGGCAGAGCTGGTTAGTGTCGGTAGATTGACTAGCGACAGTTTCACAGGCTTGCGGGCCCTGCTCACACCGAGTCACAGCAAGTCTTCGGCTTCGCGTCACAAAGGTCGGCGCGCCATGTTCGGCGTCGAAGACGCGGGGCGATGGAGTCTTATTCCGGAGTCAGGAAGACGCCCGGAGCCAACCAAATCAAAACAGCGGCCATGGCAAGCGCTGGATGAAGAGCAGATGGAGCGACTGATAACTATTTATTTGCAGCGCTGGGGAGTGCTGTTTCGATCCATACTGGCGCGAGAAAGCATTGCGCCGCCCTGGCGTATGGTCTTAACCTTTCTGCGCCGACTGGAGCTGCGAGGCGTTATCAGGGGTGGGCGTTTCATTGCTGGGGTTGGCGGTGAGCAGTTCGCCTATACCGAGACTGTAGATGAACTGCGTAGACTTCAACAATCCATAGACAATCGTGTTGGCGAGCCTTTCTACTGTGTGTCGGCTTGTGATCCACTTAATCTCTACAATCTCTTATCGCCCAACAGTCGCTTGCCGAGGCTACGCAAGAATCGGGTGCTTTATCAGGGCGGTGTTCCTGTTGCCATGCTCAATGCTGGCGAAATCAGTTTCGAGCGTCAGGTCGCCGACGACGAACGCTGGCGCTGGCAAAAATTTCTGACCACCGACCACTTCCCCGCGCGCCTGCGCAGCTATCTGGGGGCTTCCTGAACTGAAGAGGCTTTGAATAATGCAGACATGCTTTTGGCTCTCAGTCGGCGCGCCTGACAAGGTGCTGTTCCGCCTGCGAGCCGACTGAAAGTCCCGCGGGGTTGGGCCCCTTGGCAATTGCCCCTATTCCCTGCGGGTCGCGCCGTTGAGCAGGGGCTCACAGGCTCTCACTGAGACTTGTTTGCATTATTCAGATCCTCTCTCGTGGCAAGGCCCTGACCGGGACCTCGAGTTGTAGGCCAGAGCGCGCAAAAAAATCCCGTGATTCGTTGCCGAACCACGGGATCTGCTTGCGTTCAAGGCGTCAACCCGAAGTTCCTGGTGGATTAACCTGGTAAATCGGGTCGGGCTTTAACATCAAGCGTCTACGTATGGGAGCAAGGGACACCGAAAAATCGGTAATCCTCTCCAGTCGCTTAGCTCAGATTATCCGCAGGCGGATTCAGAGAAAACAACCGGAGGCTCCCTTAATAGATTGACTATTGATGGGATCACCTCCTTTTGAGCAGGGACTGTAAAAGGAAAGGGATTCCATCTGTAGGCACCCGAACTTACCGGAGCAAGCCGACTGCCGATACTCAGAATCCTCTGGCTAGTCGATCCCCCCTGGTAGGATCGCTAACGCTAGGCCAGGCTTTTTTATATAACACTCAGACCGACAGGTAAAGGATGAATTATTAGCGCGTCTGCCTTGGCTCAAAGCGTCACAAAAAACTGTAGCGAAAAGAACAGGACAGCGAACGCCAGTCCGACATAAAGTGTAAACCGCAAAGGGTCTTCACGAAAACTTTGCCACATTGTTTTCGCCTCGCACCGTTCTTTATTGAGTTGATGCTCTCGTCGAACTCTCTCACCACGTTCGGCCTGGTAAATATCCAGCAGGCGTCGAGCCTCCGGGAACTGGGCGTCGTTTCGCACCCACAGTCCCGGTAGCGAGATTCCCCAGTTGCCGGCGTGGGTTTCGTAAAACTCGATCGCATGTTCATCGAGTAACTCTCGAACTTCTTCCGCCTCGTCCTGTGGAACCCCCCGCAATCGAAATAAGAGCCTGGACATAGTTGCGGACCTGTCAAGATATTGAGATAGTTGGCGGCTATCGGCCTGAGTCAGGAATGCTAACGGTATCTGCCAGGCCTGTAAATTTCCGGAGTTGGGTCATGACGGCAATAGCTGCTGCGGGTTGGTATCGCTGGGTGTTTGCGCTTGGCTTCTCGACCGCCTGCTTGGCCAGTCTTACCGTGTCGGCTGAGAGTTCGGTCTGGGCGGTGAGGCTGAACGGCGATGCAGTCTATCTGGGAGGGACGGTACACCTGCTGAGGCCAGGTGATTATCCTTTGCCCGCTGAATTTGAATTGGCATACGAGCAGGCCGATCAGATCTACTTCGAAGTCGACATCAATTCGATGAATGAGTTGTCAACTCAGGCGCAGGTTTTACAGGCGTTGACCTACAACGATGAGCGCACGCTCGAGTCTGTTCTCAACGACAAAGCCTATCAGGCACTGGCCAATTATACTGCCAGAGTCGGGCTGCCACTGATGATGATGCAGAAGCTCAAGCCCGGAATGATAGTGACTACGCTGCAGCTGCTGGAGTTTCAAAGGATGGGTTTCACACCCCAGGGAGTGGACACTTATTTTTCAACTCGTGCCATAGACGATGCAAAGTCCCTGGGAGCACTGGAAACAATCACCGAGCAGATCGGCTATCTCGCTGCTATGGGTGAAGGCTACGAAAGCGAATTCATTCTGATGTCACTGGCAGACCTTGCAGACATGGAGGTTGCTCTGGATGCCATGATTACGGCCTGGCGCTTAGGGGATATGGCTTCCCTGGAACAGCAATTTGTTCAGGATATGCGCCAGCAGGCACCGGAAATTTATGAATCGCTGCTGCGGCAAAGAAACTGGAGGTGGCTACCGGAGATCGAGGCCATGTTTGGTGACTCAGAGACCGAGTTTGTGCTCGTGGGAGCCGCGCACCTTGTCGGCGACGATGGGTTGATCAAACTGCTTCGAGAGCGTGGGTACGAAGTTGCTCAGTTGCAGGGCCTGCACTGATGGGCGGCGGTGAATCGCCTGAGTAAACATTGCTTAATGCCGTCGTTTATCTCACGCACCGGGTGTCGGTACAAGCTAGCTCTCGCCTCGAGTCAGGAGCTGGTTTTGTGGCTGAGCACGATCTGGCGCGGACCGCTGGTGGAAGTTTGACCGCTTACACCGGACGGTATCTGTTGGACCTTGCCGCCGGACTTAAGAAACGCTTCAACATGATCCTCAAGGTCCTCGCGATTGCTCACAGCAGCTTCCTTCTTTGATTTATTCGCCATAACTCCACTCACCATCCGTTACAAAGCCAACTAGTATACATCAAATCGCCGACCGCCGCTATTTGACGGTTCTGTGCAGGATCCGGTGGCTACTGGTCAGGGGGTGCATCTGGCGCTGCAAAGTGTGGCGATTTCCTGATTTTATTGGGCTTTGCTACCCATTTGCTTGCGTGGCCGCAGGAAGTAGTCGGAGTAGTAGTCATCGGGTAGGCTGCCCACTATCTCATCCAATGAGGTCTTGTAGATCACCTTAATCTTGGCCAGCAACTCGAGATCCAAGTGACATCCATAATTGCGAATGGTTTCCACGTCCTCTAGTTGTTTTCGCGAGATACCAAGTAGCCGTGCGCCTTCATTCATGGAGTATCCGGCGTTCAGCCGCAGCTGGCGAACATTCCGCTTGACGGCAACAGTGATCGGAGAGAATTTGGAAAATTGTGGGTGGTTCTGTGGGTGGTTCATAGAGTCATTTATCCGCTAGTTCACTCAGTAACTGCATGCGGCTCCGCTTAAATTTAGTAATAGCTCTGTGTTAACTGCAACTGCAACTGCGCTGGGTACGGGGAACCGACTCAACGCAGACGAAAAGGACGGTATCACAGGGTTTTTTGGTTGGTAACAGATTCTTCGAATCGCCGGATAAGCCTGGAAAATTGAAGGATTTAGTACGCCTGTACTTCAAATTTCAGAATAGAAATCGGTCCATAAAGGCAGGTTTCTTGTGCTTAGGCTTTGAAAACTCGAGGCGCCCATGAATTAGGTGGGGCGGAGTTGTCAAACTGAGCACATTGATTCGCTAGCGTGGTTGTTGCTCTACGAATAGTTATTTAGAGTCCTACTTACTCTGCAGTTCGGAATAGGCTGCGATGGAATAGGACGGAATAGTGAGAAGGACAAAAGGATCACGGCAATGGACGCAGTTCGCAGCAATTAATGAAGGGCTGGTGCGCCCCTGTCATTGTGTGTACCTACTCCCGCAGGCACACGCTGTGTGCCCAACGTCCCCCGGTCGATGCAGACGGGTTGCTGCCCGTGAACATGGGACTCGGCGCGGAATTGCGCTAAAAGCGGGACTTGTATTGATGGTTACATGCTGCCGCTAAGGATATGATAAGGTTCTCGCAGCAGCCCCGGCGGTGAAAGCAGCTTTGCAGCCAGAGGGACACCTACAATCAGCTAATAACAATATCAGCGAGGACAAGATGAATCCCGAAGACAATGATCGACGAAAATTACTCAAAGGCGCCCTGGGGAGCGGCATATTAGCAGCGGGCTTCGCCTCTACCCCTTCATTTATACTGCCTGCCCTAGCCCAGGGCGAACGTCTGATACCGTTCACCGATGTACCGGATACATTCCAGGTGCGTCCGGTCCGGCCCAATTCCACGCATTATCTGGACACCAGGGAAATCGACAGCTTTGTTACTGACAACGATGATTTCTATCTGGTGCAGCATTACGGTCAGCCTGAAGTAAATCCCGATAACTGGCGCTTGCGCATTACCGGCATGGTCGACAACGAGATCGACGTCTCGCTTGCGGATCTCATGGCGCGTTCGGCTGTAGAAGAGACTATCGGCTTCGAATGTGGAGGCAATGGCAACCGGCTGTTCCATGGATTGGTTGGCAATGCGCTCTGGCGCGGCACTTCCCTGGCGAGCCTGCTATCTGAAGCAGGAATTCGCGATGGCGCGAAGGAGGTGGTTTTTTTCGGTGCCGACAGGGCTAATGAAGAGATCAGGGGCCGGGAAGTAGAAAAAGCATTCGCCCGCAGCCTGTCCATTCCGGACGCAATGCGACCAGAAAACATGCTGGCCTACAGCATGAATGGAGAACCTTTGCCCCATTACCACGGCAAACCGGTGCGGCTGATTGTTCCGGGCTGGTATGGTGTGGCGAACGTCAAGTGGCTTACCCAGATTCATGTGCAAAGTACGCGCTACATGGGCCGGTTCATGGGGCGAGACTACGTTACCTTGAAACGAGCCAATGTGGGTGGTGTCGATCGCTGGGTAGAGAATTCGGTAACGACCATGAATCTCAAGTCGGTCATAGCCCGGGTGACCGAGATGGGAGGGCGCTATCGCATCATGGGATTCGCTCTCAACGACGGTACTCCCCTGCGTAGTGTGGAAATAAAGATAGACGATGGACCCTGGATGCAGGCGCAGCTTGACCCTCAAAATAGTCGTTATTCCTGGAAGCTGTTCAGCATGGACTGGCCCAACCCCGGGCCCGGAGAACACACGCTGCTTTCCCGTGCCACGGATGTAAATGGAAATGTGCAGCCTGGCGCGGATGAGCTACCTGAGAAGGTGAGCTACTGGGAGGAGTTTGGTCAGTTTCAGAGGACTTTGCGTATATAATTTCCTGACTGCACTGGTCAATGGCTAACCGGGGAAATGCAGGGCTCTTCCCGTAAGCAACAACCCGAGAGAAACCGGTGGCGCCGGCCGGCGCCACCGGTTTTTTGTTTGAGAGCTGTCTGAGAACTTGAGTGCGCAGAGTGTCTGCAAGCTATTTGGCCCAGGGCAATAGTGCGAGGGCGTGACTGTTTATCTACCGCGGATTTACTACTGGTGCAGGCTTAGCTGGCGCCAGCCGCGCTCTGTAGCGATTGCGCTGAGCCGTGCATCGCCGTTAACTACAACCGGCTCTGCAACGAGTTCAAGCAACGGCAGATCATTACTGGAGTCGCTGTAAAAAATGCTGCCTTCCAGACTCAAGGACTGCGGCGATGAAGCAGACTTCAACCACTCCTCCAGGCGAAGCACCTTGCCTTCCCGATAACAGGGAATGCCTCTGATTCGGCCGGTCAGCTTGCCATTGGATTCCTCTGTTTCTGTGGCCAGAAGCAGATCGACCTTGAAGCTGTTTGCGATGGGGGTGGTGATGAAGCTGTTGGTGGCCGTGATGATCACACAATAGTCAAAATCATCCCGATGCTTGTCCACTAGTTCCATCGCTGCTGTCGGCACCATCGTGGATAGCACCTCTGCCGTGAATTCTGCTTGCAGTTTTTCGCGGCCAGGCTGATCCAAATGCAAAATCGGCCCCAGCGTGAATGCGACATAAGCTTCTATATTTAATCGATTGCGACGGTAGTCTTCATAGAATTCATCATTCTTGCGGCGATGAGCATCTGCGTCGTCGACCAAGCGCTTGCGAATAAGAAATTCGCCGAAAGCGTGGTCACTGTCTCCAGCGAGCAGCGTATTGTCCAAGTCAAATAATGCAAGACGTCTGGGCATGGTAGCTGGCCAAAAAAGCGGCATTATATCGACCTTGTCAGCGGCCATATACCCTGACAGTAAATAATCCCGGGTCCGGCGGCCTGGCTAAGCCCAGGCCAGTGGAAAGGTTGCTGAATGGAAGTCAGATCAGCTGTTGCCGTCGGCCCGGTCTCAAGCGACTGTGCAATCAATATAGGTTATATTTGCCGATTGAATTATTTTGCGGTCGTTGCAGTCGGGTCTGTGTGGGGGGGCAGGATCGATCAGCAGCTTTAGGGCGCGAACTGCGCAGCTTGCAGCAAATCCTACTGGTCAGGTAGGCCGGAGATTTGATGAACTGACGAGGATCCTCGCTTTAAGAGGTTGATATGATCGATTCTCAAGGATACCGAGCGAATGTAGGAATTGTGATCAGCAATGCCTGGGGTGATTTGCTTTGGGCAAAAAGAATCGGGCAGTCCGCATGGCAGTTCCCCCAGGGAGGCATCAGGCAAAACGAATCTCCGGAGCAGGCACTGTTTCGGGAACTGAAGGAAGAAGTAGGGCTCACCGAGCGCGATGTGAGCGTCATTCATGAGACGCGCGACTGGCTAAGGTATGAACTGCCTGAGAACTATATCCGCTATAACCGGGACCCTCTTTGCATTGGACAAAAGCAGAAGTGGTTTCTGCTGAATCTCGAATGTGAAGATTCAAGTATCGAGCTGAGCAGAACGGCACAGCCTGAATTTGATGATTGGCAGTGGGTGAGCTACTGGTATCCGCTGAATCAGGTTATTGAGTTTAAGCGAGAAGTCTACCGGCAAGCTCTGCATGAACTTATAATACCGCTAAACAATTTTTTAAAATAGAAGACCTGGCACTTTTGGTCCGACTTACCAGAAATCGAATCTGGAGCTGAATTCCCGTAATAATCGGCAGCGATAAGGCGGTGAACCGAGATCAAGGTCAGAGTTAGCAGGAAGCTTGCATGCTAGAGCAGCTACGCAGGATCGTACAGGAGGTCAATTCGGCGCAGAGCCTGCGGTCCGCACTGGACATCATTGTCAATCGTGTAAGGGCAACGCTCGGTGCTCAGGTCTGTTCGATCTTCCTGCTGGATAAAGACATAAACGCGCATGTACTCATGGCCTCCGAGGGATTGCGCGAAGAAGCTGTTGGCCATGTCTCGCTGGAAGTGGGAGAGGGGCTGGTCGGGCTGGTGGCAAAGCACGCGGAGCCCATCAACCTCCAGGACGCCTCCTTACATCCGAGCTACCACTTTCTGCAGGAAACCGGAGAAGAAGAATTTCACGCCTTTCTGGGAGTGCCCATCATTCACCATCGGGGCGTGCTGGGAGTTTTAGTGGTGCAGCACAAGGAGCGGCGCCGCTTCGATGAAGGCGAGGAGGCTTTCCTCGTCACGCTCTCAGCTCAGCTCGCAGCGACTATTGCCCACGCGGAAGCCACTGGCGCTATAGAGGGTACCAGCCCCTCTGGTCACAAGATATCTGACACGGTGTTCCCTGGGGTTTCAGGTTCTTCCGGGGTAGCGATTGGGCGCGTCGTCGTCGTCTTTCCTCACGCAGACCTCAATCATATTCCAGACCGGCCGGCCAAAGACATCGATAAGGAAATAGCGTTCTTCAACGATTGTCTGGATTCTGTACGTCAGGAAATGCGAGAGCTCCATGACCGGCTTTCGGGTCGGGTCGCAGAGGAGGAGATGCAGCTATTCGACGCCTATCTGCATATGCTCGATGACAGTGCTCTTGGCAACGAAATCGTCGAGCGCATCAAGACTGGCTCCTGGGCCCAGGGTGCGCTGGCCGATGTCGCCAGGGAGCATGTTCGCAATTTCGAGATGATGGATGACGACTACCTGAGAGAGCGAGCTGTGGATATCAAGGAGCTCTGTAGCCGTGTCCTCTTCTATCTGCAGGAAAAAGACCGCGTTAGCACGGACTATCCGCAGGACACCATTCTGGTCAGCGAGGAGCTGACGGCGACAATGCTGGCCGAAGTACCCAAGGAAAAACTCAAGGGTCTCGCTTCAGTCAAAGGTTCGGGTAATTCCCATGTCGCCATTCTCGCTCGAACCATGGGCATTCCAACCGTGATGGGTGCCCTGGACCTGCCCATAAATCAACTCGATGGCAGGGACGTGATTATCGATGGCTACAAAGGTGAGGTAATCAGCAATCCCTCAAAGACCCTGCGCAAACGCTTTCTGAATACCCTGAAGGAACAGGATGAGCTGATAGCGGGCCTGGCGGGACTGAAGGACCTTCCCTGTGTCACAGCTGATGACCATAGAGTCCATCTTTGGGTAAACACCGGCCTCATGTCTGATGTTCTGCATTCTCTTGATCAAGGAGCGGAGGGCATCGGTCTGTTTCGAACAGAGGTGCCCTTCCTGCTGAATGAGCGCTTCCCTTCCGAACAGGAACAGACCGAGATTTATCGTGAGCAGTTAGCCGCCTTTGCGCCAAAGGTGGTTACCATGCGGACTCTCGATATTGGCGGCGACAAGGCGTTGAGCTATTTTCCCATCGTAGAGGCGAATCCATTCCTGGGGTGGCGCGGGATTCGGGTAACGCTCGACCATCCGGAAATATTTACCTCTCAGGTACGGGCCATGATGCGTGCCAGCGTCGGTCTAGAAAATCTGCAGATCATGCTGCCAATGGTGAGTAACACCCAGGAGGTCAGTTCTGCGCTGCAGTTGATCAAGAAGTCCCATCGTGAATTACTCCAGGAAGGGCTGGATATAAGGTTTCCGCCAGTCGGCGTCATGATCGAGCTGCCAGCGGCTGTGTATCAGACTCGGGCCCTGGCCCGCATGGTGGATTTCATCTCGGTGGGGAGTAACGACCTGACGCAGTATCTGCTGGCAGTGGATCGAAACAACTCACGTGTCGCCCATCTCTACAGCGCTTTTCATCCGGCAGTCCTAAACGCCTTACAGCAGGTGGTCGTTCAAGCTCAGGCAGAAGGAAAACCGGTGAGCATATGCGGTGAAATGGCAGGTGATCCTGGGGCGGCGATGCTGCTTGTGGCGATGGGCTTCGATGTCTTGTCCATGAATGCAATGGCCCTGTTGAAAGTGAAGTCTGTCATCCGAAGCATCTCACTGGAGGCGGCGCAAGACCTGTTGGACCAGGTGATGCAGATGGATGACGCCCATATGGTTCGCAGTGCGGTGGACATGGCACTTTATAACGCTGGCGTCGACAGATTACTGCGCTCATCCCGAACCAACTGACGGCGAGTGTGCCTAGTTTGGTCAGTGCATCCCAAAATTATGGCGAAAGGCGCTTGTTCTTTAGACAGGTCAAAGCGCTTGCTGGCATTAGCCTCGTCCCGGGCGCGGGCCAGGGCAATGAATAGTGCATTGCCGGCGTTCAGACGCTCAAGCGCTTGCCTGGCGCTAATAATCAGGGGGCAGTTGTCGGGCTGCCGACTGATTAGAGTCGATACCGGCCATGCGGGTGCTCAGTCTTGATCGTGATGGCCTCCGAGAGGCTTGTCGGTAAAAAGATAATCCTTTAGCTCTTTATCGAAGACCGGGTCGCGGCGCCGGATCCATTCAATGGTCATCGCGGCGTGTTCTTTTTCCTCGTCACGATTGTGAGCGAGAACCGCACGCAACTCGTCGTCCTTGCAGGCGTCGACGCGCTGGTTGTACCAGTCCATCGCTTCGAGCTCCTCCATCAGGGAAATGATTGCACGATGCATATCCCTGGTTTCATCCGACATTTCCTCAACCGGCTCGTGATAACCTTCGTTGGCCATGCTGTTTCTCCCTGTAGACAATTTACAATAGTCCTATCTTAACCCGCGCTACCATTACAAAGAATCCCCACACCACTTCCAGGTAAGCGAGTAAGTAAACAACGTTCTGGGTTCGCTGCCCGGTCGCGGCTGGCTTTACCTCAGGCGCGGGCTTAAATGGAGCGCCATTCGAAGTAATGGCTGCTCGTCTTGTCGCCGTGGGCATTGAAATTCTGTTCACTAAAGCGGAGTTCTCCGTTGGCGCTCCGCATCAGGCCGGTCGAGCAGCGGGTTCCGTACTGTCGTTCTGAATCATTGATAAAGGTTGCAGAGAGTTTGCGCTCCAGCTCGATGGGAACTCCGGTGGATGGCAGGCGCGAATCCGCAGCCTGCTGCCGATCTGCCATCATGCCGAGTAGGTCGTCAGTGCTGAGGCGGTGAGCCCTCTGCGGACCCTGCAGGAGTGCTGCCAATTTTTCCCGGCCACGATTAATCTTGGGCCAGTCGCTGTTGAGTTGGCTGTTGGACAGACCATAAATCCCCGGAGCAAGGGTCTCGATGAGTCGAGACAGGCTGTTCACATAGATCAGCGCTTCATTGTCTCCCAGCAGCAGGTTATAGCCGGCATAGTCGGTGAATGACGCCGACAAAGTCTCTGCATGAGCGCGGGCGCTGGCGGCGCCGGCGAGGAAGTCTCTGGTGAGCGCCCCTCGCGACCGCGGTTTTGATTCCGTCTGCGATGGATCGCGGATATTGGTCACGGCGGCAAAACGTCCGCTTTCGCTGACGCCGAGCCAAGTTCCCCCTGCCTGCAGGTCCCGACCGCTCAGCAGTCTGGGCCCGCCGCCGTCAGCGCTCCAGAAATCCACAGTATGACTGCGTCGAGTATAAAACTCATCGCGATTGGCGGCCACGACCAGAGGCAGGTCCGCAGCAAACTGGTGGGCAAAAATAATCAGACACATGCCGGAGAATGTTAGCGTCAACAGGCGAGGCTGAGAAGTAATCTTGATATACTGCCACCGGTTATCAGCAGCGGTTAATTCTTTTCAGCCCACTAATGCTCACCCATCCTCAGTTCGATCCTGTCGCCTTTTCCCTGGGGCCGCTCTCCATCCACTGGTATGGCGTGATGTATATCATTGCCTTCGGCGGCGCCTGGGGGCTGGCCAGCTATCGCGCCCGAACGGGACGCTGGCAGTGGCAGAGCGAACAGATCTCTGATCTGGTCTTCTACGGCGCGCTGGGTGCGGTCGTGGGCGGGCGCCTCGGCTCCGTGTTGTTCTATAATTTCGATCGCTTTCTTGCCGATCCGCTGTGGTTGTTCCGGGTCTGGGAAGGCGGCATGGCTTTTCATGGCGGCTTCCTTGGGGTCCTGCTAGCCATCTTTTTGTACACTCGCCGGATCAAGCGCGATTTTTGGGAGACCATGGACTTCGTCGCTCCCTTCGTCCCCTTCGGCCTGGGAGCCGGACGGCTCGGTAATTTTATTGGTGCTGAGCTCTGGGGACGGCCAACGGACGTGCCCTGGGGTATGGTCTTCCCGCTTGTCGACCAGCAGGCCCGTCACCCGTCTCAGCTCTATCAGTTTGCCCTCGAAGGTGTGGCGTTGTTCGTAATTCTTTGGCTGTTCTCGGCAAAACCCAGGCCCCGGCTCGCGGTGTCGGGCCTTTTTGCGTTTTCTTACGGCTGCTTCCGATTCTTTGTAGAATTTTTCCGCCAGCCTGATGAGCAACTTGGCCTGCTTGCTTTTGGCTGGATGACGATGGGACAAATACTGAGTCTACCCATGATAGTCGCCGGAGCGATTTTCCTGCTCCTCGCCTATACTAATGCCGGCCGCTTTCAATTTCGTTCCGGCCACTCTTGACACCCGACACCGACATGACTCATGCAGCAGTACCTTGAGCTTTGCCAACGACTCATCGACGAGGGAGTCTGGGTCGATAACCTGCGCACCGGTAAACGTTGTCTGACGGTTATCAATGCTGACTTCGAGTACGATGTCGGCGGCAATCAGTTTCCCATCATCACCACCCGCAAGAGTTATTGGAAAGCCGCCATTGCCGAACTGCTTGGCTATCTTCGCGGTTACGACAGTGCCGCCGACTTCCGTGCCCTGGGAACCAAATCCTGGGACGCCAATGCGAATGCGAACGCAGCCTGGTTGAAAAATCCTGCGCGCAAGGGTGAGGATGACATGGGACGGGTCTACGGTGTTCAGGGGCGAAGCTGGCGCCGACCGGATGGCGGTAGCCTCGATCAACTTAAAAAAATCGTCGACAATTTACAGGCAGGCGTAGACGACCGAGGCGAAATACTGACGTTCTACAACCCGGGCGAGTTCGATCTGGGTTGCTTGCGACCTTGCATGCATACACACACGTTTTCGCTTCTGGGTGACACCCTGCATCTCAGCAGCTACCAGCGCTCCTGCGATGTGCCGTTGGGCCTGAATTTCAACCAGATTCAGGTCTTTACTCTGCTGGCATTAATGGCTCGCATCACCGGCCACAAGCCCGGCAGCGCCTATCACAAGATCGTCAACGCGCACATCTATGAAGATCAATTGGCGCTGATGCGCGATGTTCAGCTCAAGCGTAGACCCTTTCCGCTACCAACTTTATCTATCAATCCCGATATCAAATCGCTGCACGACCTGGAAACCTGGGTAAGCCTGAGCGATTTCCAGGTGGATGGCTATCAGCACCATGAGCCGATTGCCTATCCTTTCTCCGTGTAAGCGCAGTCGCGAGAAATGCTGTTGTGAAACTTGCCTTGATCTGCGCCATGGCCTCAAACAGAGTCATTGGGCGCAATAACAGTTTGCCCTGGCACCTTCCAGAGGATCTGCGCTACTTTAAACGTGTCACCATGGGCAAGCCCATAATTATGGGTAGAAAAACCTGGGAGTCGATCGGGCGCCCCTTGCCTGGACGTAGCAATATCGTTGTCACCCGTCAGAGTGGCTATGAGGCTGCCGGTGCAAGCGTCGTCAGCAGCCTGCCGCAGGCGCTGAAACTGGCTGAAAGTATCGCCCTGATAGACGGATCCGAGGAGGCCTTCGTCATCGGCGGTGCGGTCTTGTATCGCGAAGCACTGGCGCAGGCCGAGCTTTTCCATCTTACCCGCGTCCATGCCGATGTTGAGGGGGACACACGACTGGATGAATTTGACGAGTCGCTCTGGGATGAGGTCTGGCGCGAGGATTTCGAAAAGAATGAAAACAATCCCTACGACTACAGCGTTTGCCTGTTGGCGCGCAGATGACTACTGCGTCAGCTGCTTGCGCAGAACCTTAGAGTTTCGCTGGTAGTTATAGAGCGACTGCCGCGGTTCCGGCAGTTGCTCGGGGCTGCTTTCGCTGAAGCCGTGCTCAAGAAACCAGTGTGAGGTAACGGTGGTCAGGACGTAGAGCTCCAGGATTCCTCTCTGCCTGGCTTCGGTTTCCAGGCTGGACAGCAGGCGCGATCCCATCTTCTTACCCTGATACTGCGGATGAATGGCAATGCAGGCGATTTCTGCACTGCCTGCGCTGATAGGATACAGAGCGGCGCAGGCCACCAGGGTGTCTTCCAGCTCTATCACCTTGAAATTGCCGATCTCATTTTCCAATCGCTCACGCGAGCGTTCGACCAGCGTGCCGTCCGCTTCCAGGGGCCTGATGAGACTGAGTATGGCGGCCACGTCTGCGGTCTGGGCCGGCCGCAGTTGGTCAAAGCTGTCGCTGCTGAGTAGACTGCCCCTGCCGTCGCGGGTGAAGAGCTCCTGGAGCAGGGCGCCGTTGTCGCGAAAGCTGATCAGATGGGATCTATGCACTCCCTTGCGATAGGCCTGCAGTGCTGCCCGAAGCGCCTGCGCTATACATTGAGAATCGCTGTCGCTGTAGCCTTCCAGGCGAGAAGCATTTTCGTTTGCTACCTTTTCATTCAGTGAGGCGATCAGTTGTCCCCTGCTGTTCTGAACGCCCGCTGTGGGTACCATCAGTATAAGTTTTTCTGCCGCCAGGACTATTGCCGTCTCTGTTGCGACCTCTTCGGCAGAGAGGTTGAACACGTCGCCGGTCATTGAGTTTCCCATGTTGGACAGCAGCACCATACTGTCATTATCGAGCTGCTCGCGGATGGCTGTTGCATGGATACTGCGAACTCTGCCGGTAAACTGATAGTCAATGCCGTCATGGACTCCAACCGGTCGGGCGGAGACGAAGTTGCCCCGGGTCAGACGCATGCGACTGCCATGCATGGGCGAGTTTGCAAGCCCCATGGAAAACATGCCATCGAGTTTCAGGCAGAGACCGCCGACGATATCGCGCACCGTGGCAATACTCTTCGCGTCAGTAATCCTCAAGTTGCGGTGGTATCGGGACTCTATGTTCGCTGCGGCCAGAGCTTGAGTGATCTGGGGTCGGGCGCCATGAACCAGCACCAGTTTCACACCGAGGCTGTGTAATAGGGTGATATCAAAAACGGTATTGGCAAAATTCTCGTCGAGCAAGGCTTCACCGCTCAAGAGGATGACGAAGACCTTGCCTCGATGGGCATTAATATAAGTCGTCGAGGCCCGAAACCAGTCGACCATCCTGGCATCTTCAAGCATTGGCGGCCTCCATGCAGTGTGCGCTGATCAATTTGCGTAATATCTCAATACAGGGATTGATCTTGTCGATCCCAACATACTCGTCGGGCTGGTGGGCCTGATCGATTGCACCTGGTCCAAGGATGATGGTGTCCATACCGAGTTGCTGTAGATAGGGTGCCTCGGTGCCGAAGGCCACACTGATGCTCTCATGGCCAGTAAGCGCTTCCACTGTTTTCAAGAGCGGGCTTTTTTCATCTGCGAAGAAGGCTGGGACGCCGTGAAAGAGCGTCCGCATCTCGAACTGAATATTCTGCGGCTCGGTTATTTTTCCCAGCAGCTCCCTGATCTCGGCGCGCACGGTTTCCATATGCATGCCGGGCATGAGCCGGACATCGAACTCGAGCTCGCAGTGGCCACAGATGCGATTGGGATTATCGCCGCCGTGGATACAACCCAGGTTGAGCGTCGGGTAAGGAATGGAGAACAGCTCGCTATGGTAGCGTTCCTTGAGTTCTTCCCGATACCGCATCAGTTCCGCGATAACGCCGTGCATGGCGTCCAGCGCATTCCTGCCCAGACTCGGGTCGGATGAATGCCCACTCTGACCCGTAAGTCGTATGGCATCCATCATGATTCCCTTGTGGGCGCGAACTGCTTGCAGTCCGGTGGGCTCACCGATGACCGCCGAGCGAGCTTTTGGCCTGCCAAGCTCGGCAATCGCGCGCGCGCCCTGCATAGAGGTTTCTTCATCCGCGGTCGCCAGGACAATCAGTGGTTCATGGAAATGATGAGCCAGTAATGGCCTTACCGCCGCCATGATCAGCGGGAAAAAGCTCTTCATGTCGGTGACGCCGAGTCCGAAAAATCTGTTGTCCCTTTCTGTCAGTTTAAAAGGATCGACAGTCCAGAGTTCTTCATCGAGCGGTACAGTATCGGTATGACCAGCCAGGACAAGGCCTCCTGGCCCGGTACCAAGGGTCGCGATCAGGTTAACTTTTTCGTCGTCGCAGGGTACCAGCTCACAGACAAAACCGAGTGACTCGAACTCATGGGCCAGGTGTTCCACAAGAGGCCGGTTACTCATGTCCAGCTCACTCTGAGTCGAGCTGATGCTGGGAATCCGGATCACCCGGTCCAGCCCCTCGATCAGTGACTTGTCCAGATTAGGCATGATGTTCGGCGCAGCTTGCGCCGTCAGGATTGCTTGGGAGCGTCAGGCTCGTAGATGACATCGGTCCTGGCCGCCATAATGAAATCATTGACATGCAGACCGCCAATTTTGTGCGTCCACCAAAACACGGTGACCTTCCCCCATTCGGTCAGGATCGCCGGATGATGGTCTTCGGCTTCCGCTAACGTCGCAATTCTGCTGCTAAAATCGAAGGCGTCCCTGAATGTGGGGAAATTGAATTCCCGGCTGAGTTTCTCAACGCCCTCATGGAGTTGCTTGTTCCAGTCCGGAATCCTTTCTTGCAATTCGGTGGCCTCGGCTTCGCTGACCAGAGGCGCATCCGCACTGCAGGCCTCGCAGTGGCGCTGGTGAAGATCGTCCATCAGATAAATTCCTCGAGTACTGTATTGAGAAGCCGGTAGCCGTGGTCGCTGCAACGTATGTTTCCCTGCTGGCGTTGCAACAGGCCCCGATTGATAAGTGATTCTACCTGCTTTGCGATTTGGTCGAAAGGAAGCCCGGTGCGACGACTGAAGAGTGACTCGCTGAAGCCCTGCTTCAGACGCAGCCCGTTAAGCAGGAATTCTACCGACCGGTCCTCATGGGTGAGTCGTTTTTTACGGCCTGCCTGCTGTGCAGCATCATTGAGATAGGCATTCGGCTGGCGTTTTTTCTGAGTGCGCAGGATGGCATCTGTTTCCGGCAAGGTCAGCTTGCCGTGGGCGCCGGCGCCGATCCCTAGATAATCGCCGAATTGCCAGTAGTTGAGGTTGTGCTTGGCCTCGCGGCCGGGCCGGGCGAACGCCGACACTTCATAACGCTCCAGTCCTGCTGCGAGCAATGCTTGCAATCCGCTGTCCTGACTGGCGCAGATCAACTCCTCAGCGGGTAAGTTTGGGGGGCGATTGTAAAACACCGTGTTGGGCTCGATGGTGAGTTGGTACCAGGAAACATGGCTGGGTTCGAAAGCTAACGCCGTTTCCAGGTCCGCAAGCGCCTCCTCGGCGCTCTGTTCCGGCAGACCATGCATGAGGTCTATGTTGAAGTTGTCGAATCCGGCAGCAGCAGCTTCAACGAGGGCTGCTCTGGCCCGGTCTGCACTGTGGATTCGACCAAGGCGGACAAGCTGGTCGTCGGCGAAACTTTGCACTCCCAGTGAGAGCCGGTTGATGCCGGTCGCGCGGTAATCACGAAATCGATCAGCCTCAATGCTGCCGGGGTTGGCCTCCAGAGTGATTTCAATATCCTTATTAAACCCCAATCGATTCTGAACGCCGGCAAGGAGCTTCTCGTAACTGGCGGCATCGAACAGGCTCGGTGTGCCGCCACCAATGAAGATGGATTGAAGCGGGCGTATAGGAATCCATTCACATTCCTGATCCAGGTCAGCGAGCAGAGCCTCGACGTACTCTTGCTGGGGCAAAGCTCCACTGTGCTCGTGGGAGTTGAAGTCACAGTAGGGGCATTTACGCACACACCAGGGAATGTGTACGTAAAGGCCTAGGGGCGGGAGTTCCAGCATTCGACGAGTTTACGCAGTGCCTGACCTCTGTGGCTCAGAGAGTTTTTAACCGTTGGATCCAGTTGAGCCGAAGAGCAATCATGACCAGGCACATAAAAGAGTGGATCATAACCGAAACCATTGTCTCCGGATTCAGTATACAGAATGCGCCCCTCCCAGCTACCCTGGCAAATCAGCGGCGTAGGATCGAAGGTATGACGCAGGTAGACGATTACACATTGGAAGCGCGCTGTTCTATCCTGCTCACAGACCCGTTCCAGATCACGCAGGAGGCGAGCGTTATTCTCCGCGTCGGCATTGGCGCCAGTGACACCGGCGTAGCGAGCGGAGTAAATACCGGGTTTACCATCGAGAGCGTCAACCTCAAGTCCGGAGTCATCGGCGATACTGGGCAGACCGGTAGTCTTGCAGGCGTGCCGAGCCTTAATAAGGGCATTCTCTATAAAAGTTAGCCCGGTTTCGGCAACTTCGGCGCAATCGAATCGCGACAAGGGCAATAACTCAAGTTCGCAGGAGCTAAGCAGTTCTCGCAACTCTCGCAGCTTGCCCTCATTGCCGCTTGCCAGCACAATCTGTTTATGACTCACGCTTCCTCCCGGCGGGTGAGGTGATAGATGGCAATCTCACCAAGGAAGTTGGGCCAGTGTCGCATTGCCCAATTGCCCTGGTGTTCAGAATCGACGACGGTTCGTCCGAGTATTTGGAAAGATTTTTGCCGGCACAGTTCGTCAAAATCCTTGACCGTGCAAAAATGAATATTGGGGGTGTTGTACCATTCATAGGGTATGAACTTCGACACCGGCATGCGGCCCTTAGAAGCCAGGTAAACCCTGCTTTTCCAGTTCCCGAAATTCGGGAATGTGACTATCCCGGTCTGGCCGATTCGCAGCATCTCGTCCAGCAACAAATCGGGCCTGGTAAGCGCCTGAATAGTTTGCGCCAGCAGGACAGTATCGAAGCTGGCGCTGCGGAAATTATCCAGGCCACTGTCCAGGTTCTGTTCGATGACGTCGACGCCCTTGTCCAGGCAGGACTCGATATTATCTGGATCGATTTCCAAGCCGAGACCGGACACGGATTTTTGTTCCTGCAGAAAATCCAAAAGCGAGCCGTCGCCACAGCCCAGGTCAAGCACTCGGGTTCCAGGATCAATCAGCCGCGCAATTATCTGCAGATCAGGCCGCATGACGGGTGATCTCGCGATGAATTTTATCCATGTAAAGACTCAGGGCTTTGATGTATCGGGGCACCGGCAGTAAAAAGGCATCGTGGCCCTCATCGGCCTCGATCTCCAGATAGCTCACGCGCCGCCCGGCGCTCAACAAATTTTCTACCAGCTCACGGGACCTTTCCGGCGGGAAGCGCCAGTCCGTGCTGAAAGACATCAGCAGGAAGCGGCAATCACTATTTGTGAACGCGTTACTGAGGTCTCCCTGGAAATCGACTGAGGGGTCGAAATAATCCAGCGCCTTGGTCATCAGGAGATAAGTATTGGCATCGAAATTTTTTGAGAAGCGTTCACCTTGATAACGCAAATAGCTCTCCACCTGAAAGTCCACATTGAAGCCGAAGTTGAGCTTGCCTGTGCGCAGGTCGCGACCGAAATTGGTCCCGTTGAGTTCCTTGACGGCCTTGCCAAATTTGGCGCGCATCGCGTTTTCTGAAAGATAAGTGATATGGCCTACCATGCGCGCAAGGGTGAGGCCCTGTTGGGGCGAGGTGCCTTTTTCCAAGTAGTGACCGTCGTGAAAATTTGGGTCACTTATGATGGATTGACGGGCCACCTCGTTGAAGGCAATGTTCTGGGCTGAAAGTTTGGGTGCTGCCGCGATGCAAATCGCATAGTCGAGTCGTTCGGGGTAGCTGATGGCCCAACGCAGGACCTGCATGCCGCCCAGACTGCCACCGGCAACGGCAGCCCACTTCCTGATGCCGAGCCGGTCCATCAACATGACCTGGGAATTGACCCAGTCCCTGACCGTCACCACCGGAAAGTCAGGGCCGTAATACTTGCCGGACTGGGGATTGATAGTGTTAGGGCCAGAACTGCCGGCGCAGCCACCGAGGTTGTTCAGGCTGACTACAAAAAATTTGTTGGTGTCGAAGGGTTTGCCGGGACCAATACACGTCTCCCACCAGCCCGGCTTGTCGTCCTCTTCGCTGTGAAAACCGGCGGCGTGGTGGTCGCCGCTGAGGGCGTGGCAAACGAGAATGGCATTGCTGCCCTCGGCGTTCAACTCGCCGTAGGTTTCTACCATCAGCTCGAACTCCGACAGAGATTCGCCGCTTCTCAGCTCCAACGTCTGGTCGAAGTGATAGGACTGAGGTTTAACCAGGCCGACTGAATTTTCAGGAAATTTTTTGCTCATCTTCAACCTGCTTTCCCCCGACTCCTTCGGGCCGTCGCTATTCCGGTTTCTCATGAGCTAAAAAGGTCTCCGTCCGGCTGCGGTTTCTGTCTAGGTGCCTAAACAGTCAGAGCTGGAAGCTCAATTGCAACTGAATATAAGAGTCTCTAAATGCCAATAACAACTGTGGCAACCTGTTCAGTTATATTAAAAGTGGTTATGAGTAGGTTCTTGATCAGTCCGATAGCAATGAAAATAAATATTGGTGAAAAGTCAAGGCCGCCCATGGGAGGAATGATTTTGCGCACGGGCCCCATCACTGGTTCAGTGATCTGCCAGATCAGGCGCAATATGGGATGCGGGTTGGTATTGCCGGAAAAAAGCATCACGAAGGACATGATGATGGACCCGATGATCGCCCAGTAGTAGATGTTGATGATGAAATAGAGTATGCCGACGAAGGCCCAGGTGATCACGAACCCTGCCGAGGGAATGGTGCCGCCATAGAAGAGGATAAGCGCGCAGATACAGAGCGCTTCCACACTCAGTGCCAGAATCAGAGTGGAAAAATCGATACCGCGATAGCCGGGAATGAAACCGCGAAACAAGCGCACAGCGGGGTCGGTGACCTTCACCACGGCCTGCGATACCGGATTGTAGAAATCGGCGCGTGCCACCTGCAGGAGAAACCGCAGCAGGATGGCCAGCAGATACAAGCCAGCCAGGGCATTGAATACCAGTGCGGCCGAACTACCTAGGACTTGCATCTAATTTCTCCCATATTGTGTGCTTCAGACTTTGGTTTCTAACGATCGTGATCAATTACTGGATTCTCGGGCCAGCTCGATCGATCGGTCGCGGGCCGCTACCAGTGCTTGCTTGAGCAACTGGCGAATGCCGTTTTCTTCAAGGCTGGCGATCGCCCGCTCGGTGGTGCCGCCCGGGGAGGTCACCCTCCGACGCAGTTCTTCGACACCGACCTCGCTTTGCCGCGCCAGCTCGGCGGCTCCGGAAGCGGTCTGCAGCACCAGCGCGTGAGCCGTTTCCTCGGGCATGCCGAGGTCCCTGGCCGCCTGCTCCATGGCCTCCATGAACAGGAAAAAATACGCCGGTCCGCTGCCCGAAACCGCCGTGACTAGATCCAGGTCTGATTCCTGCGGCATCCAAAGGCTCAATCCTACTGACCCCATGATGTCCGCGGCCAGTTCCTTCTGCGCCGCAGAGACGCCTGTGCCGGCGTGCATGCCACTTGCCCCCTGTCCCACCAGGGCTGGCGTATTGGGCATGCAGCGCACGATCGCTGTGTCCTCGCCCAGCCATTTCCCAAGCTGATCGAGGGTGATTCCTGCCGCCACGGAAATATACAGTGGCAGAGTTCTGCTTGCCGGCAGGGAGCTACAGACTCGCTGCATTACCTGTGGCTTGACCGCAAGGACAATCACGCTGCAGTCTGTTAGCCGATCAGGTCCGCCGGTGTTAATGCCGCATTCGGCGTTAAGTACTTCGAGCTTTTTGGCGTCGATATCGGTGGCAGTGACGTTAGCGGGAGGGCAGCCCTGCTGCAATATGCCGCGAATCAGACTGCCGGCCATATTGCCAGCGCCGACAAAGCCTATCTGGGATTCTTTCAATTTCAAGCTGGGAAAGCCTGCTCAATAAAACGCGCTATTCTAGCGCAATCCCCCGACCCTGAATAATCGGATTTGCCGGCCTCAATCCTGCTCACGGGGACCGAACAAAGCGGTGCCCAGACGAATTAGAGTCGAGCCCTCGGCAATGGCCGCAGGGTAGTCTGCGCTCATGCCCATGGACAGGGTATCAAATTCGTCGAAGCGATCGCGCAGACGCTTGTACAAGCTGGCGAGCTGGTGAAAAACGGCACGTTGTTCCGAAGTGGTATCCATCGGTGCGGGTATGGCCATGAGACCGCGCAGGCTCAATCGCGGCAGACTTTCAACAAGCTCGCATAAAGATTCGCAGTCGGCGCTTGAGACCCCGGATTTGCTCGCCTCTGCCGAGACGTTGACCTGCACACAGGCATTCAGCGGAGGCAAGCTGTCGGGGCGATGCTCGCTCAGGCGTCTGGCGATCTTGGGGCGATCGACAGTCTGTACCCAGTCAAATTGCTCCGCCACCGCTCGTGTCTTGTTGCTCTGTAGGGGGCCGATAAAATGCCAGTGGCAGTCGATGTCAGACAGGGAGGCCATCTTATCTTCGGCTTCCTGCAGGTAGTTCTCCCCAAAATCTGTTATCCCCGCGCCAAAGGCCGCGCGAATACTCTGCTGCGAATGACGCTTGCTTACGGCCACCAGCCTGACCGAACCCAGCTCGCGCTCGAACTCTTGCTCGCACTCTCTGATTTCGGCCCGGATACGATTGATGTTCTCTGCTATTCTGATCATGCTGACAGCGGATCCTTAAGAAGTTAAGGGGGGTGGCTACTATAGGCAAGCTCAAGACCGAAGACCAGAACATCCTTGGTGTGCCGGGAATTCGATCTGGCAGTATTCCAACTGAGCACGGATAAGGAAAGATGGGCATTAAAGAATTGCTTGCAATCTCCGTCGAACAGGGCGCATCAGACCTGCACCTGACGGCGGGTATGCCACCACTCATCCGCGTGGATGGCGACATCCGTCGCATCGATGCGCCGGCGATGGATCACCAACAGGTTCAGGCGCTCATCTATGAATGCATGAACGCCGGACAGCGAAGCAGTTACGAGAAATTTCTTGAAACCGACTTTTCGTTCGAGCTTGAGAATTCGGGGCGCTTTCGTGTCAATGCTTTTGTCCAGCACCGCGGTGCCGCCGCTGTGTTTCGGATCATTCCTTCAAGAATTTTGACGATCGAGCAACTCGAATTGGGAGAAACCTTCAGAAACATTGCTGAGACAGCGCGTGGTCTGGTGGTAGTGACTGGCCCAACAGGTTCGGGGAAGAGCACGACGCTGGCGGCGATGATTGACCACATCAATGACACCAGGCAAGAACACATTCTTACTATCGAAGATCCGATCGAGTTTATTCATCAGAGTAAGTTAAGCCTGGTAAACCAGCGTGAAGTCCATCGCGACACCCGGGGTTTCTCCGAGGCGCTGCGCTCGGCCCTGCGGGAAGACCCGGATATTATTCTTGTAGGAGAATTGCGGGATCTGGAGACTATCCGCCTGGCTCTGACGGCCGCCGAAACCGGTCACCTGGTTTTCAGCACCCTGCACACTAACTCGGCGGCTAAAACCATCGATCGAATCATCGACGTTTTTCCGGCCGCCGAGAAGGCTGTCGTCCGCTCTATGTTGTCGGAATCTCTGCAGGCGGTTATTGCCCAGACTCTGATAAAAAAAATCGGCGGCGGACGGGTCGCCGCCCATGAAATTATGATTGGTACTACAGCCATCAGAAATCTGATTAGGGAAGACAAGGTGGCGCAGATGTACTCCGCCATCCAGACCGGTGCTGGGTCTGGCATGCAGACCCTGGATCAGTGTTTGCAGAGTCTGCTCGCAAGGGGCCTGGTAACCCGTGAAAGTGTTCGCTCGAGAGCAAAGATGCCGGACAACTTTTAGGGGTGCTCTGAACAATTCCTTCATCGTCTTGAGCAGTCCTGGCTTATTTCTGCCTTTATCTGGCAACATTGCTGTCGCCAGTTTCAGAGCTTTTTCGCAGTGCTCAGTAGCAGCTTCGCACGGTCCGCCCGGCAGTTAGCTTGTACCGCTGCGGACCACGCTCCTCCGGAGTACCTTCACTGTGAAAAATGCGCTGAAAAGCGGTCATTTTCCGCCGTTCAGCGTAGGTCCTTGATCGCATCGACACGAGCTACTCAGCCGTCTTGCGCCGAGTCTCGGCCGTGTTTTTTGGAAATCTAAAACGTGCTTAGGAAATGTTCCTGCAGCGAGCTCCGGAATCGTGCGTCTGAGCAGTCTTCAGCGACGCGTTGCAGGCCTTCCGTGCGAACGGCAGTCCACAGCGCCTCGTCGCTATATAGCTCGATGCATCTGGCGCTGAATTTATCTGCGCTGTCTCCTGCGAGAAGTTGACGCCTGTCTTGCCATCCCAGCTGCTGAGCGAGCAGGCTGGTGGTCACCGAGGGGAGCCCGTGGGCCACTGCCTCGTGCACCTTGTGGGGAATACCGGCGGCGAAACGGGTTGGGGCGATGAAGACCCGGCATCGATTGTACAAATCGGTCAGGGAATCCTGACGTCCGAGGAAGCTGACCAGGTTTTTATCCAGGTTTCTCAGTGACGGTGCCCCGCAATCCCCGGCTACAAGCAGCCGTGTACCAGGCAAACGCTCCTGAATCAGCGGCATAATATTGCTGACGAACCAGAGCAGGGAATCCACATTCGGCGAGCCTTCGTCCCGGAGGGCGCCAACGAAGAGAAAATCACGTCGCTCCTTGAAAGTCTGTTCACCGGGTTTCAATTCGAGGGTATGGCCCAGAACGATTACGGATTCGTGCCCCGCTTTCCGGAAAAAACCCGCCTCGTGCTCTGAAACAGCGATTACGGCGTCGGCGTGCCGCGCCTGATTGAGCTCGCTTTCGATTAATCTGCGTCGCTCCCGGCCTGAAACTTGAATACCCTGCAGTTCCAGCTTCAAGATCTCGCGATTGGCGAAAATGGCCTCGGCATCGTAAATCAGCACTGTGGTTGCGAGTAAGTCTGGCTCGCGCTCAATAAGCTCGTTGAGAAAAAGCATATTGTGAACACGACTGACCACGATGCGGTCATAGTAGCCCCGGCGCGCGTGAAGAAGCTGCCGCAATCCGCCGCGCCCCTTGTCCAGCAGGACCTCCACCCTTGGGTCAAGGCTCTTGTATACCTGTTCCCAGTCGTCGGATGGAGTCTGAAGAGGATAGAAACCAACGTTGATGGGTAGAGCGCAAAGGCTATTAACCAGCTGTGCGCTCCTAGGGTAGCCTGATCCCAGCCAGGGATGGGGAACCCGATCATCGATTAGCAAGAGGTTTGCATGCCGATTGGCTGTGCGCGCTTCGATCACGATTTTTTCGTCGGTCTCGAACTGCTGTTGCAGTAAATTCTGATGCTTGTCTAGCAGGATTTTGCGATGCTCCTGCTGCAGTTTAGTGGCCCCGGCGAGCCCCCCCGAACTGGCGAATTCGTAGTGGGTGATGGTAACGAAAGGGTCATAAATGACCTTCTTGCCTTGCTCTCGGAGCCGAAGGCAGAAATCTGACTCTTCGTAGTAGGCTGGTTTAAAAGCTTCATCGAAGCCGCCGAGGCTTTGAAAATCCCTCTTGCGAAACAGCAGGAATGCGCCTGAGCAATAGTCCACCTCACGCCGGAACATGAATTCCGGATTTGCAGGCGGCTGTCCCCGTCCATAACCCAGGCAGGAGCCGTCCCTCCAGATTATACTACCTGCTTCCTGCAGGCTCCCATCAAGCAAGGTGATGCGGGCGCCAACGGCCCCCGCGTTGTCGACCTCGTCGAGTACCTTCATGGCTCTGGAAAGGGTCTTGCTGTCGATCAGCGCATCGTTGTTAAGTAAGAGCAGCAGTTCATTCTGTGCTCGCTCCGCGGCCTGATTCACTGCAAGCACAAAGCCCAGGTTTTCGGCGTTACGAATTATCTGCGCATTGTCGATCCTGGCCAGCAGTGCATCGCTGTCATCGGCGCTGGCATTGTCGACTATGATCAATTCAAAGTCCGCATCTGCCTTCTCAAGTAGGGATCGCAGACACAAGAGACTGAGATGTGCCTGATTGTAAAAAACAAGCAGAATGTTGAGCCTGGCATTCACCGGGCGGGGAAATTTCAGTCTTTCTTCGGAATCCAGAAATGCGCGCAAGGCGGCGCGGGCGGCTTCCTCATGTTGATGTTTAGCCTGTTCTATCACCCGGGCAGTTTCCTGGGGGCCACGAGCAGCCGTCTGCTCTGGTGGCTGCTGGGCCGGGGCCAGCTCCGGTTTTCTCAGCAAGGACCGGACTGTCCGCAGGGGACTGGTAATTTTCCAGCTCAGTGAGTTATGTAGCAATTCCAGTTCGAACTCGATAGCAGCGAGCTGATTGTTGAGATCAACTAGCTGCCGGTTTAGTTCGGACTTCGATTCCCGCAGGGCCGCGATACTTCCTTCCAGTTCAGTGGCATAGTTGTCCTTGAGCCGAATTTGCTCCTCACGATCCTGTAATGCAGACTTGAATTCTTCCCTGTTGGTGTCGATGATGCGGTCGAGCCTTTCTGTATTTTTGAGTTCTTCCTGCAGACGCTCGGCCGTTCGTCGAGAGTCGGCAGCGCAGGCCCGATACTCTTCGCTGAATTTCTCCAGAAGCCGATTAAACTCCCGCCCGCTCCACTGGGGTAGCCATTTGTCAAAAAGCAGCAGCCGGGCCTGGCCGAGATGGCTTGCCTCCTCGTATTTCTCCAGCGGGTTATCGGTCTGAGTCGCAGATTCTCCGCCTTCCCGATAAAAGGCGCTGATGACGTCGAGATGGAAAAAATTGGTGTGGCGCGACAATTGCAGCCAGAAGTCCCAGTCCTCGTACACCTCCAGCGCTTCGTCAAAACGACAGCCCTGCTCAATGAGGTCCCGGGAAAACAGCACGGCATGCATAGGAATATAGTTATCCCGCATGAGTAAAACGGGGTTGTAATCCTCGGCGAAGGTATAGTCGAGTGCTTCTCCGCTCCTGTTGGCCTTTCGAACATTGCTATAGGCCGCGCGACAATCAGGGTGTTCGACCAGGCACTGTAGGAGCGCCTGAATATGGTTCGGTGCGATCCAGTCGTCTTCGTCGAGAATCAGGATAAATTCGCCGTTGGCCGCGTCCAGCCCGACATTGGCAGCCTGGGGACGGCCCAGGTGTACGTTGGCGCCAACGTGGCGAACCGTACAGTCGGGCAATTCAGAGTCGAAGCATCGGAGATCCTTGCCCAGGGCATTCACGAGGATTAGCTCCAGCTCTTTATGGTGCTGTGCGGCGATGGAGCGAAGGCACTCTGTTAATTCCGGTCGCCCGACAGTGCGACAGATAATTGAAACGACTTTGCCGCTGTAGTTGTGAGTATCCTCAGGCATAGTTCAAGTACAATGTTGAGTTCCTAGCGCGCCGGGTCATCTTTTTTGATAATGCAGTGTATCGAGTTCGGACAGCCAGTTCTCGAGGATAATTCGCGCGGCAATGTGGTCGATGTCCGCTTTGTTTGTTGCCTTGCCTGCATCCGAAAACTGTTCACTCGCTGCCCTCGAGGAAAGGCGTTCGTCCATGCCATAGACCGGCAGGTGAAAACGGCCATGCAGGCGCCCGGCAAACTTCATAGCTTGCCGCAGCAGCTCGCTGTCGCTGCCATCCATGTTGAAGGGCAGCCCAACCACGAAGACGTCCGGCCGCCACTGCTCGATTAGGCGCTGGAGTTGGTTCCAATCGGGGATGCCGTCTCTGGCCTTGAGCACGGCTATGGCCTGCGCGCTCGCCGAGACACTCTGGCCGAAGGCGATGCCCATGCGCTGGGTTCCGTAGTCTATACCCAGAGCCGACAATGGCCCGGGCATCTGCTCAGGAAACCGGGCAATTGCTTTCACGTCGCGCGGGAAGCCGGAATCAGGAATGTCCGGCTTCTGGAGAGATCTGCTTCAGATCGATACCCAGAATCGCCGCAGCCGAGGCTGCCTTGCCGGCATAGTCGGTCGAAAACAGGAGTTCCGTATCGGCGGGCGCGGTCAGCCAGGCGTTTTCGCTGATCTCGCGCTCCAGTTGACCGGCTTCCCAACCGGCACAGCCGAGCGCGACCAGATAATTCTCGGGTCCTTGACCGGTTGCAATCGCCTGCAGTATGGTCTTGGAAGTGCAGACGCTTATGTCGGCCGTCACTTCGATTGAAGAATCCCAGGACCGCCGGGAGTCATGGACGATAAATCCCTTGTCCCGCTCCACAGGACCGCCCGCCAGCACGCTGCGGCTACGAAAAGGGCCCACAGCTATGGTGCAGCTAATATCCAGCTCGTCGAAGATATCCGCAATGCAGGCCGGCAACGGTTTGTTGACCACAATGCCAAGTGCCCCTTGGTCATTGTGTTTCCACAGATAGGTGACGGTGTTGGCAAAATACGGGTCGACCAGCTGCGGCATGGCGATGAGGAACTGGTTTTCCAAGGATGTGCTATGAGTAGTGTCTGCCATGGGCCAAAATCTGTGGCTGGGTCAAATACGTGGGCGGAAGTTGGTCTTATTACTCTTAAGTCTAGTTTTTCCATTATATCAGCTTCAGTTCGTAGTGCTTGCCAGGCGTGTCTCAATGCACTGCATCAAATCGCCGGCGATGTCGAGCCCGCAATCGCGGTCGATCTCCCGCACGCAGGTAGGGCTGGTCACGTTGATTTCCGTCAGGTAGTCGCCTATCACATCGAGCCCCACGAACAGTAAACCTCTTTCCTTCAGCGCCGGACTTACCTGTTCACATATCCAGCGATCACGGTCACTGAGTTCCTGAGTGATACCACTGCCGCCGGCAGCGAGATTACCGCGACTCTCACCTCGTGCCGGAACGCGCGCCAGGGCATAAGGTACAGGCTCTCCATCGACCATCAGTATGCGTTTGTCGCCGTTAACAATCTCCGGGATAAACTTCTGGGCCATGATCTTCCGCACTCCACCGAGGGTGAGTGTCTCGATGATTACGCTTAGATTGGCATCATCTTTCCTGACCCGGAAAATTGAGGTGCCACCCATGCCATCCAGGGGTTTGAGGATGACGTCTTCGTGCTGTCGATGGAAAGCCTTTAACTTGTCCGCGGCACTGGCCACCAAAAAAGGGGGACAGCAATCGGGAAACCGAGTGGCAAATACTTTCTCGTTGCAGTCACGCAGACTCTGAGGGTCGTTGACTACAAGAGCGCCTTCCTGCTGGGCTTGCTCGAGCATATAGGTGGTGTAGATGTAATCCAGGTCGAAGGGTGGGTCTTTCCGCATCAGGATCACATCGAGATCGGCAAGTTTCCTGTCTGACTCGTCGCCGAAATCGTACCAGTGCTCCTGATTATCCTGTACTGAGAGCTGACGCATGCGAGCCCGGCATTTCCCCTGCAGCATGTACAAATCTGTCTGCAGCATGTAGTGAATTTCCCAGCCGCGCCGCTGGGCGGCCAGTAACATTGCCAGGGTTGTATCTTTCTTGACCGTAATGGAGTGTATTGGGTCCATTACGACACCGAGCTTGATGGTCATTGGTCCACCTGATGGGAATCCACGTCATACTGCTGGGGCTCGCAGTTCGAGGCGCAGATCATAGCTCACTTTAAACCGCTTCGCGACGCGTCTGCCCGGCGCGCCTGGCAGGCAAACCGTTTATAATGGGCGCTGTTGTTTGACAGGCGCTTGCGTTGGGCAGAGTACGACCGTGAAATTCATTGGATTCTATTGGGGAGTGGGTGGTGTCCTGCTGCTGCTTTCCTTCGCCATCTTCCGCCTTACACCCATGGCGCTTGAACTTGTCGGGCTGCCCCTGTCTGCCTGGCACTATCTGGCGCTGTGTTTCAGCATTGTTTTGATGGCCTACTCGGAGGGCTACAAGGGGTTTCATCTGGCTTTCGCTCCACGGGTGGTAATGCGAGCTCACTACCTGGCTCAGAATCCTCGTACCAGCCATGTATTACTCGCGCCGATTTTTTGTATGGGATTCATCCATGCCACCCGCCGGCGACGGCTGGTCTCTCTCAGCCTAAGCCTTATGATCTTGGGTTTTATCATGACTGCACGCCTGTTGCCGCAGCCCTGGCGGGGTATTCTGGATGCCGGGGTCGTCACCGGCCTGAGCCTGGGCAACCTGTCGATCCTGTATTTTCTGGCAATGCTGAAGAACAACCCGAAGGCCATCAATGTGGCAACCGAAGTGCCCGAACCAGGCTGATGTCCAAGCCCGACTCCGATAGTGTTTGCGCCATAATAGTGACATTCGAACCGGATCTGGCTGCGCTGGGCTCGCTGCTTCAAAGGCTCGACGACGAATGTGATTTCATTGTTGTCGATAATGGTTCCAGCAGTTATCTGGCGTTGTCGACATTGACCGGTGGCTTGGGTCGCTGTCAGAAGTTCCTGCGACAGGAGGAAAATCTGGGATTGGCGGCTGGTCTAAATGTGGGCATTCGCTGGGCCATTAACGCGGGGGTATATGACAACGTCCTTCTTTTTGATCAGGACAGCCTGATCGAGAATGGGTTTGTCGCGGCGATGCTTGCGGCTATGGAATGTGGAAGCCGGCTCAGTAAACGGCAGGTAGCAGCAGTGGGACCGCGTATCGTCAATCCCCGTAGCGGCCGGGGTATGCCTTTCAAACTTTTCGATCGCCTCTGGCGCCGCAGCGACCGGTTGCTGCCCGCCAGCCAGCGCTTGTATCTGGCCGACTTTTTAATCTCATCGGGAACGTTGATTGCGCTACGCTCCCTCAGTGGTATTGGCTTGATGAAAGAAGCCTATTTCATCGATAACGTAGACCTTGAATGGTGTTTCCGCGCTCGTGCCCAGGGGTTTCAATTGCTGGGAACAAGCCAGGCTCGCCTCCATCACGTCATCGGTGAGCCCGGGTCCAGCCTGCCCGTGCGTCTGGGGCTGATGGTTGAGCACAGTCCGCTGCGCTCTTTCTATTCGACTCGCAATCGTGCCCATCTCTGGCGCTGTGATTATGCGCCCTGGGGCTGGAAACTGCGAGACCGGCCCAGGTTTGTACTTAAAGCCCTGTGGCTGATGCTGTTTTCTAACCGGCGACTGGAATACTGGCACAATATCACCAGTGGTCTGAATGCTGCCGGTTCGATGGATTAGGTGCGATGAACGGCCCCCCGAAGATTGCTATATTGCTTTCCACCTACAATGGTGCCGAGTACCTTGCCGAGCAGTTTCAATCGATTCTGGACCAGACCTACACCGAGTACCTGGTTATCGCCCGCGATGACGGGTCGCAGGATGGGACGCATCAACTACTGCAGGAGTTCGCCCAGCAAAATCCCGGGCGCATGCATCTGGTTCAGGATTTGCACGGCAATCTGGGAGCCAGTGGGAGTTTCGCATTCCTAATGGGATACGCCCTCGAGCGGCAAGGAGAGCTGGGGCTCGAACCGGCCTATTTTACGTACTGTGATCAGGATGATCATTGGCTTCCGGAGAAGCTGCAGACTCAAATGCGAAGCATGATGGCGATGGAAACCGAGATCGGTTCAAACTCCGTACCGCTTCTGGTTCACAGCGATCTGCGAGTCGTATCGGAGCAGGGTGAGATAATTGCCGACTCGTTCGTGCGTTACCAGGGCCTGGAAATCAACCGCAACCGATTCAACCATCTTCTGATCAGTAATCTGGTGACAGGCTGCACGGCACTGTTTAATGGTGCGGCGGCGCGCAAGGCTCTGCCTATTCCCAGGGCTTCGATCATGCACGATTGGTGGCTGGCACTGGTTGTCTCTGCTTTCGGGCGCGTCACTTTTTTGCCGCAGCAGCTTGTCCACTATCGCCAGCATGGCAACAATACGATCGGCGCCAAAGAATTCGTACGGCTGGTACCGGGTGAAGGTGGCTTCCTGCGGCGGCTATTGGAGATGCGAAGCAATGAGCACCTGCAGGACGTGGCCCGGCAGGCGGTGGCGTTCAGAGAGCGTTTCGAATCTGAGCTTGATCCCGGGGTGATCAAATGTCTGCGGCTGGCAAGCGGCATGGCTGCCAACTTATATCCGGTTCAGCGCCTGTACTATCGCAGGGCGCGGCGGCTCTGAGCCTGACAGCCCCGGATCAATTCAGGCCGATCGCTTTTCGGGATCGGTAATTTGTTTTTCCATCACCGCCCCCACGACGCGCCCGATAAAGTCGAGAAACAGGGTATCCAGATGGATGTTGAAATAGTTTTCCTTGCTGTTGCCAAAGCCGATGAGTGCAAGGACTTCACTGTTACTGATAACCGGGCACAGAGCTGTCGACCGAATGTTCCGGGAAGTGCCGGGAAACAGAAAATCCAGCTGTTCGCGCGCCAGCGGTCCGCAGTGAGTGCGCTTTAGGCGGAATACATCACCAAAATCGCGGCGCAGTGTCGCCAGTGGCGCTGTACGGATGGAGGGTGCGGTTTTCGCGGCGGGATGCTCGATGATGATCAGTTCGCAGGCATCGATGTTGTCATGATTCGACAGCTGATCCTGGGCGACTGTCGCGACTTCGGTCAGGTCGTCGGCCCGCAGCAGTGCCAGCACCAGATTGCGCGTCGTGTCGAACAGCTGATCGTTGTTGCGCGCGTTTTCCAGCAGGTTATTCAGTTTCTGTCTCGCCTCTATGCCGCGATTCCGAAGAATACTAACTTGCCGTTCAAGCAGCGAGATCGCCTCTCCGCTCTCGTGGGGCAGAGTCAGGTCGGCAAGCAGCGAGTCGCGATTGATAAAAAAGTCGGGGTGCTGTCGCAGGTAGTCGGCAACCTGCTCGGCGCCGAGTTTTGACCCTTCCTGCCCGGCATCCAGGCCGTTGTTTCCCACATCACTCATAAATGAAATATTCCTTCGAAGACGGTTGCGGTCGGCCCGGTCATAACGACGGACGAACTATCTTGCTGCCAGCTGACTGTGAGTAGCCCTCCGGGCAACTCCACGGTGACCCTGGCATCGAGAACTCCCTGCAGGCGACCGGCTACAACCGCCGCACAGGCTCCGGTTCCGCAGGCCAGAGTCTCTCCAACGCCGCGCTCGTAGACTCGCAAACCTACAGCATCCCTGGTGTGAATTTGCATGAATCCCACGTTGACGCCGGCGGGAAAATCCGGGTGGTTTCCGAGCGCCTCTCCAATATCTTTTACGGCCGACATGGCCAGGTCTTCAACAATCAGTACAGCGTGCGGATTGCCCATGGAGAGCGCAGAGAAATCGACTCTGACTTCTTCCCCGGAAATTTCCAGGCAGCGACTGTAGACAGTCGCCTGATGATCGGCATGAAAAGGAATCGACTCAGGGACCAGTTCGGGCGCTCCCATATCGACGCTCACGGTTAGATCGTCGTGGCGGTGAAGGCTCAGTATGCGATTGCTGGTCTTGACTTTGATCGGATTTTTTCGAGTCAGGCCTTTTGCATGAACAAAATTGGCGAAGCAGCGGGTGCCGTTGCCACAGTGCTCGACTTCGGTGCCGTCGGCGTTATAAATACGATAGTCAAAATCAACGCCGGGTTCGCTGGGGGGCTCGACGAGTAGCAGTTGATCGAAGCCGATTCCGAAATGGCGATCGGAAAGACTCTGAATTCGGTCGCTGCTCAGACTGACATCCTGAGAGATGCCATCGATTACCACCAGATCGTTGCCCAGCCCGTGCATCTTGGTGAATTCAACGACCATGGATTCGAGCTCGACCTTGGGGTGCTCTGAACAAATAAGACATGCCTAGCTCGCGGACTCGGATGCGGGGAGCCTCTCCTCCAGGGCCCAGAGGTCGCCAATGGATTCCCTGGCTCGAACCAGATAACACTGCTCACCGTCGACGAGTACTTCCGGTGATCGCGGCCGGGAGTTGTAGTTGGAGCTCATCACAAAGCCATAGGCTCCGGAAGAGCGCACCGCCAACAGGTCGCCCGCCGCCACTGCCAGTTCCCGGTTCTTGCCAAGAAAATCGCCAGACTCACAAACCGGGCCGACCACATCGTAGAACAGTGGCTCGAGCGCACGCTTGCTGACCGGGACGATGTCCTGCCACGCTGCGTAAAGAGCCGGTCTCAAAAGGTCGTTCATGGCGCCGTCCACAATCGCGAAATTCTTGCTTTCTCCATGCTTGATATATTCCACGCGGGTTAGCAATACGCCGGCATTGGCGGCGATGCTGCGACCGGGCTCCACCATCAAAGTAAGGTCGCGGTTAGCGAATCGGTCCTTAACGGCCGCAATTAATTCGCTGGGGTGGGGCGGTTGCTCTTGTTCGTAGGTCACTCCCAGCCCTCCGCCCATGTCGAAGTGTTGCAGCATGATACCTGCATTGGCGAGTTCATCGACCATGGCAAGCAATTTGTCGATTGCGTCCAGATAGGGTTGCAGGCTCGTGAGCTGCGAGCCGATGTGACAATCGATACCGACGATTTCGATACCCGCCATAACGGCGGCCTGGCGGTAGACTGCCAGGGCCTGATCGCTGGCGATGCCGAACTTGTTTTCTTTGAGGCCCGTTGAGATATAGGGGTGGGTGTTTGCATCCACATCGGGATTGACTCGCAACGACACCGGGGCGCGGCAGTCCCGTGCCAGGGCTATTGCATTAATACGTTCCAATTCGGCGACAGATTCAACGTTAAAGCAGCTTATTTTGTAATCCAGCGCCAGCTGGATCTCGCGCGCCGTTTTGCCCAATCCCGAGAAAATCACCTTGCTCATATCGGCATTGACCTGTCGTAGCCGCTCCAGTTCACCCTCGGAAACTATATCGAAGCCGGATCCAAGCCGAGCCAGCAGGTCAAGCACGGCGAGGTTAGAATTCGCTTTTACCGCATAGCAAACAAGGTGCGGCAGACCATTAAGTGCTTGTTCATAGACGCGGTAGTGCCGCTCCAAAGTGGCGCGGGAATACACATAGCAGGGAGTGCCAAAGCGTTCCGCAATGGCTTGCAGGGGCACATCTTCCGCGCAGAGATCTGAATCCCGATAGTTAAAGTGGTCCATGGTTTGGCTTGGTATTTGCCTTGGTTTTCGTGGCTTACGTTCACGACGGTTACTTGAGACTGATGTTTGCGAAGGAACAGTCGTGCTTCAGCTTGTCAGCGAAATCGATGCGGCGAAGCGCTCAGCCTGGGGGCGCTCGAGGCCGCCTTTCTGGCCGCACTGGTTCAGGCCCAACAGCAGTACAATCAGTATAAGAGAATGGACCCAACGCATTTTCATGGGAATTAATAAAAAGGTCCCCCATTATAACCCCGCAGGCCCCATAAACACAGGCCCGGCTGGAAGCGCCTCGCGCCGCTCGGGAGAGCCGGTAATCAGCTTGAAAATTGAACTTAACATCCCTATATTTGCTCCTCGCTTTTTTGGCTGCACAACTGGAAATCCGCGACCTGTGCCTACTGTGCCCTTAGCCCGCGTAGCCAGAAGACCGGAGATCGGGAGATCGAAAGCCCTATGATTGAAATCAAAAACCTCACCAAGAAGTTCGACCAGTTCACTGCCGTTGACAATCTCAGCTTCACAGTAAGAGAGGGTGAGGTGCTGGGATTCCTCGGGCCCAACGGCGCTGGCAAATCGACCACGATGAAGATCATCACAGGTTTTCTCGCACCCAGCACAGGCAGCGTCATTGTTGGTGGTCACAACATCAGCCGCGAGGCGCTGCAGGCTAAGAGCCTGATCGGCTACCTGCCCGAAGGGGCGCCGTCATATGGCGACATGACCACGCTGGAGTTTCTCGGATTTATCGCTCGTGTGCGTGGGTTCTCCGGTGCGGAACTCAAAAGGCGCGTGGAGCATGTACTGCATGAGGTGGATCTCAGTGGAGTTGCTGGTCAGACTATAGAAACCCTGTCCAAGGGCTTCAAGCGTCGGGTTGGGCTGGCGCAGGCGATTATGCACGACCCCAAAGTGCTGATCCTGGACGAGCCGACGGATGGCCTTGATCCGAATCAAAAACATCACGTCAGGGCGCTAATCAAGAATCTCGCACGAGACAAGATCGTCATTGTATCCACCCATATTCTGGAGGAAGTGACGGCGGTTTGTACGCGCGCCATCATCATTTCACAGGGCCGAATCGTGGCAGACGGCACGCCTGAGGAACTTGAAGCCCGCTCCCACTATCATCATGCGGTCAGTGTAAAGCTGACCGAAGACTATGATCTCAAGGCAGACCTTTCCGGACTGCCCGAGATTGCCGGCATCGAATCCAGTGCGGAAGAGCGTTTACGCTACACGATTCTGGCCAAACAGTCGCAGCCCATTTTTTCGCGGGTATCGCAGATGGCGCAGGAAAAACACTGGCCCGTTGCCGAGTTCCATGTTCAGCGTGGGCAGCTCGAGGATGTTTTCCGCAATGTGACAGCTGGAGGTGGGCGATGATGGGTAGCGTCGGAATCATTTTCAAGCGAGAGCTATTCAGTTATTTTGCCACGCCGCTGGCCTATATCTTTATCGTGATTTTCCTGATTTCTAACGGCATCTTCACCTTTGACGTCGGCGGATTTTATGCTCGCGGCCAGGCTGACCTGTTGACGTTTTTCAGCTTTCATCCCTGGCTCTATCTTTTTATGGTTCCTGCCATTGCAATGACGCTATGGGCAGACGAGCGCAAGACAGGAACTATTGAGTTGCTCCTGACCCTACCAATACGGTTGGCAGACGCCGTTATCGGCAAGTTCCTGGCAGCCTGGGTATTGACTGGAATCGCCCTGCTGCTGACCTTTCCGATCTGGATGACGGTGAACTATCTAGGCGATCCAGACAACGGCGTAATCCTTGCCGCCTATATCGGCAGCTGGTTCATGGCGGGTGGCTTTCTGGCGATTGGTTCCTGTATGTCGGCATGCACTAAAAATTCAGTGATTGCCTTTATTCTTACGGTGGCCATCTGTTTTCTGTTCGTGATTATGGGGTCACCGATTCTATTGAATTCTTTCCCGGGATGGGTGCCACAAGTATTGGTTGACGCCTTCTCGGCAATGGGCTTTTTGACCCATTTCGATTCCATTTCTAAGGGTGTGTTGGATATCAGAGACTTTCTGTTTTTTGCGGTATTCATTGCGGCATGGCTATTGGCCGGTGCCGTCGTCATTGAAATCAAGAAGGCGAATTGAGGCGAGTGACAATGAACTTGAAGTCTTTATTCTCGGCTGTTGGGCTCATATCCATTGCCGTAGCCCTCGTGGTCTGCGTAGCAATGATTTCGGTGCTGCCGGGATTACGAATTGACCTGACCGAAGATGGCCTCTACACGTTATCGGATGGTACTCGCAACATTGTCTCCAGCTTGGAAGAACCGGTTGAACTGCTGTTTTTCTATTCGGACCGTGCCACCGAGGATGTACCCCAGATTCGCAGTTACGCCAATCGCGTTGAGGAACTGCTAGAAGAAATTGTTATTGCCAGTAACGGAAATTTAAGTCTTGAGATCGTAGATCCGGAACCATTTTCCGAGGATGAGGATCTCGCCACCCAGTACGGAATTCAGGCAGTGCCCGTCGTTCAGGGCGGCGAAGGCATTTATTTCGGTCTGGTTGCGCGCAGAGCGGTGGATCCGGCCGTGAATCCGTTGGACGCCCAGGTTTTCGAGGCCATGCCGCTTATTCGACCCGATCAGGAGCAGTTTCTCGAGTATGAATTTATGAAGCTGATAACCACCGTCGAGAATCCGGAGCGCGACGTCGTTGGTTTGATCACTGAGCTGGGGATAGACGGCGGCTTCGACCCGCTCTCCGGCCAGGCAACCTCGCCCTGGATCATCATCGAAACCATGCGCCAGCTCTACGAAGTGCGCAGGCTCCCGAGCGATGTGGAGAACATCGACGATGACGTCGATATTCTCATGTTGGTCCACCCCGAAGGGCTCTCCGAGCAGACCCGCTATGCCATCGATCAATTTGTCATGGGCGGTGGGGCCACTATCGTCTTCCTCGATCCCAATGCCGACTCACTTGTAAGTCGTTCGCAGCAGGGCAACCTGGTGCCCGCCGGCATGAGTTCCGATCTACCCGGTTTGCTGCAGAGCTGGGGTGTGGAATACGACAGCGGCCTGGTGCTTACGGACAGCGACCTTGCCCTGCGCGTGCGCATGGGCCAGGGCCAGCGTCCGCAGCCACACCTTAGTATGTTGGGGATTCAGCGCGACTACCTGCCGCAGGACGACATCATAACCAGGGGTCTGGAGACGGTAAACCTGTCTTCTGCCGGCGCCATCGCCGCCCTGGAGGGCGCCGCGACACGGTTTGAGCCGCTGCTTGAGTCATCGACCAATGCCATGCTGATGGATGCTACTTTCGTGGAAGATGTTGCCGACCCTTCGGTGCTCTTCGACGAATTCGAACCCGGCAATGAGAGCCATGCCATCGCTGCCCGGGTGACCGGCGAGATCGATTCGGCCTTCCCCGAAGGCCGTCCCGAGGCTGCACAGGCAGAGACCGCTGCCGCGGCTGATGCTGAGACGGAGCCTGTTGCCGAAGACGCAGCGGCATCGGAAGAGCAGCTGGCAGAGCAGCTTGAAGAACAGACAGTCGACGCTAACTCCGGGAATGACACCGAGCCGGATGCCGGCGCGGACCAGGAAGAGTTATCATCTCATATTGCCAGTTCCGGTAATTTGAATCTTATTGTCTTCGCGGATACGGATCTGCTCAGCGACAGGCTCTGGGTCCAGGTCGCCCAGTTTCTGGGTCAGAGGATCCCACAGCCGTTTGCCAATAATGGCGACCTGATCGTCAATGCACTGGATAATCTCAGCGGTGGAGCCGACCTTGTCAGTATTCGCAGCCGCGGCCGCTATTCTCGCCCCTTCACTCGAGTTCTAGACCTGCAGCGAGCGGCGGACGATCGTCTGCGATTGGAAGAGGCGGAATTGCTCACCCGCATGAATGAATCTGAGGCAGCGCTGGCAGAGCTCAACCAGACCGAGGATGGTCAACCCCTTGGTCAGATTACTCCGGAGATTCAGGCCGAGATTGACCGCTTCAACGAAGAGTTGCTACAGACTCGCCGCCGCCTGCGCGAGGTCAGATTTCAGTTGACGGAAGACATCGAACGACTGGGGTCACAGCTGAAGTGGATCAACACGGCTGCAGTACCGGTGCTGCTGACCCTGATCATGCTGCTGGCCTATTTCGGCAGAACCAGGGAGCGCAAAACCGCTTCCTGAGCAGTCATCGTCAGGAGTCGCCGCCTTTGTCACTGTGGGGCGGCTTTTGCGGCAGATTCACGGTAATGTGCGTGCCCTGGCCAAGGCTGGATCTGATAAACAATTCACCACCATGGGCCTGGGCAATCAGGCGGCAGAGATAGAGGCCGAGTCCGAATCCACCCGTGTTGCGTTGCCGGGAACTGTCGGCACGATAGAATGGCTCGCTGATCTGGGACAAGTGTTCTTCAGAAATGCCCTCGCCTTCGTCGACCACCTCGACAATACCGCGATCCTCCATGAAGCTGAGACGCACGGTGATTGGCTTGTGTTCGCCATGCCGCATGGCGTTATTCAGAAGGTTAGTGAGCAATAGCCGGATGCGCAGCCTGTCCAGCAGGAATTCCCGGTCTCCAGCCGGCATCTCAGTGATGACCCCGGGCTCGTAGTGATCAAATTGTTCGGTGACAGAGCTGATGAAATCGGCAAGCTGAACCGGTTCCTCAACCAGGACTGAGTGGTCGTTATTCAGTCTTTCCGCCTCTAACAGGTCGGAGATCAGCAGGTCTATTTCGTCGATGTCCTCTTTTAGCTGCTTTTTCTCCTCGCTGTCCGGCATGAACTCCATGCGCAGTTTAGCCTTGGTGATGGGCGTGCGTAATTCGTGGCTGATGGCCATCAGTAGTTGGCGCTTGGCTTCAAGCATGGACTGCAGCGAATCGGCCATGTGGTTAATGCTGTGAGTCAATTCCCCCAGTTCGTCCTGACGATCGGACTTGACGCGAAAGCCCAAATCTCCCTGGCGGATGCGCTCTGCTCCTCTGCGCAACAAGCGCACCGGATCCAGTAACTTGTTCACCATGAAGTAGTTCCAAAGTAACACCAGGGCAGCGAGCGCCATGCCGATATAGAGCACTACATAGTCGATAGTGGCTTCGTTTTGCGAGCGTTGATAGAGGTAGAAGTCGTAGCCGCCGCGCTTGACCATAATGATGTCTTCGGCATTTATGCTGCGCACTTCCGCATCATTGGTAAGCGTCCGGTTGTAAGTCGAGGAATCGACATTGAGGCGGTTGTCCGGGTCTGAGCTCCAGCTCATCAGGGGATTGCGTATATTGATCGTCCAGTCAAGCTCGTTGGCCAGCCGCATGGCGTTGCTGAGATTGGGCGGTGTTCCGATGTCCTCGATAATTGATTCCACGTTGCGAGTAAAGAAATTCGGAATGGTTTCAATGGTGTCGGTGTTCTGGTTGAGGGCCCGCAGTGAAACCGAGATGATGATAAAGAAAAAGACTACCGTCATCCCGAAGATGAAAAGCAGACGGAAGAAGAGGGATTTGCGGACGTGTTCGAGGACTGTCGTCATGCCTGCTCGCCGACAAAAGTGTAGCCACGTCCCCAGACCGTCTTGATGAATCGCGGTGTCTTGGAAGTGTCTTTCAACTTGTGTCGCAGGCGGCTGACCAGAGTATCGACGGCACGCGAGAAAAGTTCCGCGTCTATGCCGCGCAAGCGGTTCATCAGCTCATCCCGGGTGAACGTCTTGTTGGGAAATTGCATGAACAGGACCAGCAGCTCGTATTCCATGGTGGTCAGGTCGAGCAATTCGCCGTCCAGCGTAACTTGTCTGCGGGAGACGTCCACATCCAGTCCTTTGATGGGCTTGATGTCCCTGATGCCACTGTCGTCGCTGCTACGTCGAAGAATGTTGTGAATTCTGGCAACCAGCTCACGCGGCTCAAAAGGTTTGGGCAGGTAGTCGTCGGCGCCAAGCTCCAGGCCCACGATGCGGTCGGTCACCTCGGCATGGGCTGTCAGCATCAATATAGGAAGCTGACCATAGATTGATGATTTCGCGCGTATTTCGCGACAGATCTCGAAGCCGTCCTTCTCGGGAAGCATCACGTCCAAAATCAACAGGTCCGGTTTAACCTTCTTGAGGAGCTCGAACCCCTTGCTGGGAGTCATGGCAACGTACACTTTCATGTCGTAGCGCTCGAGATACTGCGTCAGGAGTTGCCCCAGCTTCTCATCGTCATCAATAATCAAGATTTGCTTCATGCGTGACCGGCGGGGTTTATTGATTGTTTTAGGTCTTTAATTTGAGCGGCAATAGTACGAATTCGGTCAATTGAAAGCAATTGTGCCCAGGTCTTGAAAACAGACGATTCGCTATTATTGTTATAGGACCAAACACGAGGGTGAGGTCAGATGCGAATTTTAATGATCGGCCTGTTGGCGTGGGTTCTGGCAGTTATCACTGCCCCGATTCAGGCGCAGCCAGGGAGCTACAGCGAATTCTTCACAGAAGATGAGAAGAACAATATCGCTGTGTTCAAGCGGGCGAGCCCATCGGTAGTCAATATTACCAATTCCCGGCTGGTGCGCTCTTTTTACGCTCTGAATCCGCAAGAAGTACCCCAGGGTAGCGGCACCGGCTTTGTCTGGAATGAAGACGGTTACATCGTGACCAATTTTCATGTCATCCAGCAGGCTGACCGCGTCATGGTGACGCTCCAGGACGGGACCACCTATGACGCCGCATTGATTGGGGCGGATCCGGACAAGGACCTGGCTGTCGTCAGGATCGAGGCTCCCGATCGGGAACTCGTTCCGATCAGGCCCGGCGATTCGTCACAGCTTGAGGTGGGGCGCAAAGTCATCGCTATTGGCAACCCCTTCGGCCTGGATACCACTATGACGGTTGGCGTGGTCAGTGCACTCGGTCGCGAAATCAACTCAGTAAGTCGGCGCACAATCGATGATGTCGTCCAGACCGATGCGGCAATTAATCCCGGTAATTCTGGCGGCCCGCTGTTGAATTCCCTGGGCGAACTGATTGGCGTCAACACAGCGATCTACAGCCCGAGCGGAGCCAGTTCGGGTATCGGTTTCGCTATCCCGGTCAACACAGTAAAGCGTATCGTGCCCGAGCTTATTAACTATGGACGCGTTCAGACACCGCGTCTCGGCATCAGTCTGATCCCTCAACCTGAGTATTATAGGAGGCTGTGGGACATCAGTGGGGTCATCGTCATGGATGTGCTTGAGGGCAGCGACCCGGACAGGCTCGGCATGCGAGGGCTCACCCGGGTCGAGCGCGGGCGCATCAGGCTGGGTGACGTGATCGTAGAAGTGGAAGGTGAGCCGGTTCGCAATGAGGACGATCTGGCCAGCATTATCGAGCGCTACGAGGCGGGCGATGTCGTGGACGTGGTCACCCGTCGTGACAACCGCCTGCTCGAATACGAGGTCGAATTACAGCCGCCGGCGCGACGCTGATTCAACGTTTCGACAGTGCCAGGCGCGCCCTGTCAGCGGCCGCCCTGACCTGATCCGGAGCCGTGCCGCCCAAATGGTCTCGAGCCCGCACCGAGCCTTCGACACTGAGTACAGCGGTCACGTCGGCATCGATCAACTTAGAAAATTGCTGTATTTCCTCGAGACTCAAATCCGAGAGGTCCCGATCACTGTCGATCGCAAAGGCAACGGCCTTGCCCACGACCTCATGGGCGTCGCGAAAAGCCAGCCCCTTTTTGACCAGATAGTCAGCCAGGTCAGTAGCAGTAGCATAGCCCTTGTGTGTAGCCGCCAGCATCTGCTCTTTTTTACAGGTTACAGCCGCCATCATCTCACTGTAGGCGAACAAGCAGTCTTTAACTGTATCGACAATATCGAAAAGCGGTTCCTTGTCTTCCTGATTGTCCTTGTTGTAGGCCAACGGCTGGGATTTCATTAAGGTTAACAGGGAAACCAGGTGACCCATCACCCTACCGCTCTTGCCGCGAACCAACTCGGGAACATCCGGATTCTTTTTTTGCGGCATGATTGACGACCCGGTGCAAAAGCTGTCGGGCAGATCAATGAAATCGAATTGCGCCGAGGTCCATAACACAAGTTCTTCCGAGAAGCGGGAAAGATGTATCATCAGCAGACTGCAGCAGGCGGCCAACTCGATAGCAAAGTCACGATCGCTGACGGAATCGAGTGAGTTTTCGGTCGGTCGGTCGAACCCGAGCATTTCGGCAGTGAATTCCCGATCAATCGGAAAAGTGGTTCCCGCCAGTGCGGCGGCGCCCAGGGGTGATTGATTCATGCGCCTGCGGCAGTCAATCAGGCGGCCATAATCTCTTTCCAGCATGGAATTCCAGGCCAGCATATGATGCCCGAAGGTCACCGGTTGCGCTGTTTGCAGGTGAGTAAAACCGGGCATTATTGTCGCTGCCTCGCGCTCAGCAAGCTCGATCAGTGTGCGCTGCAGCCTGGTCAGCAGTTCGGTGATGCTGTCAATTTCGGCCCTGACGAACAGGCGAATATCCGTCGCCACCTGGTCGTTGCGTGATCGGCCCGTGTGCAGTTTCTTGCCGACTTCGCCAATGCGTCGAGTCAGCTCAGCCTCGATATTCATGTGCACATCTTCGAGCCCGACCGACCAGGGCAAGTTATCCTGCTCAATATCGTTGCGGATGGATTCGAGACCAAGGACTATCTGTTCCTGTTCCTCGCCGGAGAGGACACCAGTTTTCGCCAGCATCCTGGCATGAGCAACAGAGCCATCGATGTCATAGGCGAAGAGTCTCTTGTCGAACTGGATGGACGCGGTGAAACGCTCGACGAAGGCATCAGTCGCCTCGCTGAAGCGGCCACCCCAGAGTTTGGCTGTGGACCCGGATTTGTCTGAATCTGAATTGCTCATGGCTGCGGCTGCGAGTCTGGAAAAGACCGCGATTGTAGCAAAATAGTCAGGCTTCCTCCCGACCCCTTTACTCCGACCCACTTGGATTTCCGAACAAGGTCGGACATTATCACCCTGATGCCGTAGAATAGCGGCTTTGGAAAAACCACTGTAGAAACCGCATGACCAAGTCGATAAAAATCGCTACGCGTGAAAGTCCGTTGGCCCTTTGGCAGGCCAGGTTCGTCCAGGACAAGCTGCGTTCGGCACATCCCGAACTGCAGGTCGAGCTGATGCCAATGACCACTCGGGGTGATCAGATCTTGGATTCCCCGCTGTCGAAAATCGGTGGCAAGGGTCTGTTCGTCAAGGAACTGGAACGGGCCATGCTGGACGGCGAAGCCGATATCGCAGTGCATTCCATGAAAGACGTGCCTATGGAATTTCCCGACGGGCTTGGCCTGGCGGTTATCTGTGAGCGCGAGGACCCGGCAGATGCCTTCGTGTCCAACCGCTTCGCCAGTTTCGCAGACCTTCCCAAGGGGGCACGGGTTGGCACTTCGAGTCTGCGCAGACAGTGTCAATTGCGAGAGGCAAGACCGGACCTGGAAATCCTGGATCTTCGCGGTAACGTCGGCACGCGTCTGAACAAACTGGACGCCGACAACTACGATGCCATCATTCTGGCTGCAGCGGGATTGTTGCGTCTGGAACTCGGCAGTCGCATCAGGGAGCGCCTCAGTTTCCAGCTATCCCTGCCAGCCGGTGGTCAGGGAGCCGTCGGGGTTGAATGCAGAATGGATGATGACGACACGCTGCAGATCCTGCGCTGTTTGCATGATACCCGCACCGCCGAGCGTGTCACCGCCGAGAGAGCGGTGGTGCGCCGACTTCAGGGCAGTTGTCAGGTGCCAATCGCGGCTTTTGCGGAATATGAGGCGGAGGCGCTGTCGCTACGCGCTCTCGTCGGCAGTGTGGATGGTGGTCGCATGGTGCGCAGCCAGGCCAGCGGCGACGCCGAGAATGCAGAGCAGCTTGGAATCACGGTGGCTGAGGATCTCATCGCCCAGGGAGCGGACGCGATTCTGGCCGAACTGAGCCAGTCTGTGGAAACTTGAGTTAGAATGACTGCTGCTGCCAGCTTGCACGGTCAGAGAATTCTGGTAACACGCCCGCAGGGGCAGCAAGCGAGTCTGAGCGCGGCAATAACCAGGCTTGGGGGAAAGCCAGTCGCCCTGCCTCTAATCACCATAAGTCTGATTAGGAACCCGAAAGCGCAAGAGCGTCTGCAGGATCGGATTCAGAAACTTGATCAGTTTGGCCTGATCATCTTCATCAGCACTAACGCGGTTCAGTTCGGCGCCGACCTCATTAATAGTTACTGGCCCCGCTTTCCTGCTGGCGTTAAGGTGCTGGCTATTGGTCCTAGTACCGCCGCGGCGGCTGAGCATCGACTGGGCTGTACGATCAGTCATTCTGAGTCCGGCATGAACAGTGAGGCCGTGCTTGAGCTACCGCAGTTACAAGACCTGGGGGGCGAGCGCATTGCCATCTTCCGCGGCGAGGGCGGGCGCGAGTTGCTGGCGGAGACGCTCCGGCGGCGTGGCGCTGAGGTTGACTATCTGGAAGTTTATCGCCGGGAGCCGACAAGCTATGACACCGATGTGGTCGGGGAAATACTCGCTAAGCCCGGGCTTGATATCCTCGTTCTGACCAGCGGCGAATCGCTGACGGCACTGCTGAATCTGGCCGCTGAGTACATGGCCAGGCTGGTTTTGCTACCATTGGTAGTGCCGTCAGAGCGTGTTGCTGAATTGGCCCGTAAGGCGGGCTTCCAGAACCTTTACGTTGCCCAGGGGGCCAACGATGAGGCGCTGCTGCAGGCATTCCAGAAAATTGCGTTAGGAGCCGACAACAAGGCATGAACAACGAAAAAGACGCCAGCGAAGTCAAACCTGACCACAATCCCGAGTCAACTACTGGCAACGGAGATGGAGAGGTGGTCAGTAGTCACGGCGCCAGCGAAGCAAGCGACTCTGCGACCAGTGAACCTGCCGGCAAAATCCTCGATGACCTGTCGCGCCGCAATACAGCCAGCAACGGGCGCGGGAAAATTCGCCGTAAGCGTGCTAACCCTTTGCTCCTGGTCGTGCTCATCTTGCCTTTGTTTGCCGCGGCAGTGTTTTTGGCCAACCAGCAGTATCTGTTGCAATCCATTGTCGGCGATCTGCGCCAGGCCAACTCTCAGCTAAGCGGGCAAGTGGCGACTCAGACCAACCGCCTGGCTGAGCAGTCTGCGCGCCTGGACCAGATCCAAAACCAGTTGAGTGCACCCAATCCCGTCGATATGACGCCCCTGCGCCAGACCGAGGCAGAGCTCAACCGACAGATCGACTTCCTGCGCCAGCAGCTGGGAGAGCTGGAGACTCGGCAACGCACCGCCAGCGCGCAACCGGATTTCGACTGGAAGCTTCAGGAGGCGGATTTTCTTCTGCGCCAGGCCGATGCTCAGCTTGAATTGGGTAATGATAGTGAGGCGGCCATCAACCTCATGCAAATGGCAGATGCAGCGCTGGTTGCCTCGGGCCAGACCGGAGTAGCCCCAGTTCGTGAGGCGCTGGCGGGGGACATGGCCGAATTGCGCTCAGCAGAGCCACTGGATCAGGAAGGTCTCTACCTGCGCCTCAATCGTCTGGGTGAATCTTTGACCGAAGTCGATCTGCTGCAGTCCATGCGCGAGTACTTTCTCGGACAACGTGAACAAAACTCTGAACCTGGACAATTGGATGGAGAAGATAGCTGGCTGGGAAGTGGTCTCAATTTCCTGAGCGAGGTGTTCGTCTGGCGCGAATGGGATGAGCAGCCCCAAGCCATGCTGGCCTCGGGTCAGCAATCAGTGGTTAAGCAGAATCTGCGACTCCTGGTCAAGCAGGCACAAATAGCGGTATTGGACCCGGACGGGCAGCTGTACCGGCAGAGTCTGGGAGAGATCGAGGCGCTGCTGGGCCGCTATGCGGTCACGGACTCGACTCAGGGCCAGGGCATCATGGCGGAGCTAGAGAGCCTGCGCGGAATTGAGGTGGATCAGCCACAACCCTCGCTGCGGGCCACTCTGAACGCCATGCAGCAACTGCTCGCCAGTAATCGTTAGTCCAATCCGGCTATGAATTTACGCCGTCTGTTTCTCTTCAGTCTTGTCGCCATCGTGTTGGGAGTCTGGCTCACGCTAGCTCTCGGATTCCCCACAGACCCCGGTTACCTGCTTATTGCCTATGGCAATAACACCTTCGAGACCAGCCTGTTCGCCATGCTGGTGGCCGCCGGCCTGTTTTTTGTCGTCCTGCGCTTGTTGCTTGGTCTGCTGCACGGCATAAATCCATTCCGCTTGTATCGGGCGGGGAAGGAGCTCGTTCATAGCGTCCGCAGCAAGAAAGGCAGCCGCTCGGTTGAAGGACTCCTGTTTCTTGTGCGCGGTAACTTCCGGGCCGCGTACAACAACCTCGTAGCCAGCGCCGATGATGAAGATGGCAGTGTCGTCAACTACCTGGCCGCAGCGGTCGCCGCCTGCGAGCTGGGCGAGAACGAGGTCTGGCAACAGTGCCTGGAACGTGCGGAGTGGGAGTTTCCGGCCCATCGCACCACGGTTCAAACCTTGAAGGCTCAGCTGCTGTATCGCAGCGGGCAACTGGAGCAGTGTCTCGCTGTAGTCGAGATGTTGCGCCGAAACGCTCTCAACGATGGACCATTGCTGATGCTGCTCAAACAGGTCTATATGGATCTTCAGGAATGGCGCAAACTGCAGGAAGTGTTGCCGGCACTCGAAAAAAAGAACCTCCTCAATGAAGACGAAAGTGCTGTGATCAGAAAGCAGATCCTTTACACCGACCTGAGCGAAGCAGCTCATCAGATCGGTGGCGACGGTGATCGCAAGTCTCTGCTGAAGGCGATGCAGAAAACCTGGAAGAAGGCGGACGCCGCCGTCCGTACCGACGCAGAACTTGTCCAGCGCTATGCGGATCTGCTCTACGACATTGAAGCCCGTGAAGAAGCCGCCGAGGTGCTGGAAAAATCCCTGGCAGTGCGCTGGAGTGCGCCCCTGGTTTTGAGCTACAGCGAGAAGGATTATGGTGTGAACAACAAGCAACTTATGGTAGCAGAGCACTGGCTAAAGGCACGGCCGGCGGATCCAGATCTGCTGCTCACCCTGGCGCGACTGTCCATGCGCAATGAGCTCTGGGACAAGGCTAAAGATTACTACCAGGCCCGCATCAGGGTGTCTCCCTCCAAGCAGGCCTACGCTGAGCTGAGTCGTTTACTGCGTCACCTGGGTGAGGGCAACGCTAGCCGGCTTTACCTCGAAAACTATGAGGACCTGATCAGCGCCGATCAACCGGAGCTGCCGCTGCCAACAGAAGTGCAGAAGCTGCCCCACTAGCGTTCCCGAGAATTCCAAGAGCGCTCTGAAAATTAAGGGTGCCTCTGGGAGCTTCGCAGAGGCTTGTCTGCATAATCAGCATGCCTAATTGTCGATTCCCAGTTCTTGCCAGAGGGAATCCACGCGCTTAATGACTTCCTCGCTCATGCTGATGGGCTGTCCCCACTCCCGCTCTGTTTCCCCCGGCCACTTATTGGTGGCATCCAGCCCCATCTTCGAGCCGAGGCCCGCCAGCGGCGAGGCGAAATCCAGATAATCGATCGGTGTGTTTTCCACCATGGTAGTGTCGCGCACGGGATCCATGCGCGTGGTAACGGCCCAGATCACGTCTTCCCAGCTGCGGATATTGATGTCAGCGTCGACAACAATAATGTATTTGGTGTACATGAACTGGCGCAGGAAAGACCATACGCCCATCATGACGCGCTTGGCATGCCCGGGATACTGTTTGTGCATGCTGACTACGGCCAGCCGATAGGAGCAACCCTCAGGCGGCAGATAGAAATCAGCAATCTCTGGAAACTGCTTCTGCAGCAGCGGTACGAAGACTTCATTCAGAGCCACGCCCAGCATCGCCGGTTCGTCGGGGGGACGACCGGTATAGGTACTGTGATAAATGGGATCGCGGCGGTGGGTGATGCGATTGATGGTGAAGACCGGGAATTTTTCGACTTCGTTGTAATATCCCGTGTGATCACCGAAGGGGCCTTCTTCGGCCAGTTCTCCAGGGACTATTTCGCCCTCGAGGACAAATTCGGCACTGGCCGGCACCTGTAGGTCATTGCCGAGGGATTTGACTACGGCCGTCTTACTGTTGCGGAGCAGACCAGCGAAGGCGAATTCCGACAGAGTATCGGGTACCGGCGTCACTGTCGCCAGTATGGTTGCCGGGTCAGCGCCGATGGCGATCGAAATGGGGAAGGGCTGATCTGGGTTTGCGAGCTGCCAGTCACGATAATCTAGGGCGCCGCCACGATGTGAAAGCCAGCGCATGATGAGCTTATTGCGCCCGATCACCTGCATGCGATAGATACCGAGGTTCTGTCGGTCTTTATGCGGACCGCGGGTTATGACCAGTGGCCAGGTGACCAGGGGACCGGCATCGCCGGGCCAGCAGGTCTGAACCGGCAGCATGCCCATGTCTACGTTCTCGCCTTCGATAATCACTTCCTGGCAGGGAGCCGAACGCTTTTCGTCTACACCCAGATTGAGCACGCTGCGGTAGCTGGGCAGATTCTGCCACAGGTCCTTGAAGCCTTTCGGCGGCGTGGGTTCTTTCAGAAATGCCAGCAGCCGACCCACGTCACGCAGACCTTCCAGGTCTTCCTGGCCCATAGCCAGGGCGATGCGCCGGGTATTGCCGAAGAGATTGGCCAGCAGGGGGATTGAAGAGTTCTTCGGGTTTTCGAACAGCAGAGCGGGGCCGCCGGTTCTTAGCGTGCGATCGGCAATCTCGGTCACTTCCAGGAAGGGGTCGACTTCGGTGCTAATGCGCTTGAGTTCGCCCGCAGCTTCAAGCAGGCCGATGAAATCTCGCAAATCTTTGAACGACATAGAAGGGGCGGGGTCGCGGTTAGAGCGCCTTCACGGAGTTACTTGCGCTTCATTGAATTGAAGAATTCATCATTGGTCTTGGTGTCTTTGAGTTTATCCAGGATGAACTCTGTGGCCTGAACATCCTCCATAGAGCTGAGTAGTTTGCGCAAGATCCACATTCTCTGCAGCTCTTCGTCCGTGGTCAGCAGATCTTCACGACGGGTGCCCGAACGTCGAACGTTAATCGCCGGGTAGACGCGTTTCTCCGCAATCTTACGGTCCAGATGCAGCTCCATGTTGCCGGTACCCTTGAATTCTTCGTAAATGACTTCATCCATTTTTGACCCGGTTTCAACCAGCGCCGTAGCGATGATGGTCAGACTGCCGCCCTCCTCAAGATTACGAGCGGCTCCAAAAAACCGCTTTGGTCGCTCGAGGGCATGAGCGTCGACACCACCGGTCAGTACCTTGCCCGAAGAGGGAATGATTGTGTTGTAGGCCCGTGCCAATCGGGTTATTGAGTCAAGCAGGATGACGACATCCTCTTTGTGTTCCACCAGGCGCTTTGCCTTCTCGATGACCATTTCTGCCACCTGCACATGCCTGGAAGGGGGTTCGTCAAAGGTACTGGCCACCACTTCACCACGAACTGAACGCTGCATTTCCGTCACTTCTTCTGGACGTTCGTCGATAAGCAGGACAATCAGGCGACACTCGGGGTTGTTACGGGTAATCGACTGGGCGATGTTCTGCAGAATCAGGGTCTTACCGGCTTTGGGTGGGCTGACAATCAGTCCGCGCTGGCCTTTGCCTATGGGTGCTACCAAATCCATCACGCGCGCACTGAGGTCTTCAGTGCTGCCGTTACCCACCTGTAAATGCAGACGGTCCTGAGGGAATAACGGGGTGAGGTTTTCAAAGAGAATCTTGTGTCTGGCGTTCTCTGGTTTGCTGAAGTTGATTTCGCTGATCTTTAGCAAGGCAAAATATCGTTCGCCGTCCTTGGGCGGGCGTATCTTGCCGGCAATGGTATCCCCGGTGCGGAGATTGAATCGCCTGATCTGGCTTGGCGATACGTAGATGTCGTCAGGGCCGGCCAGATAAGAGGAATCTGCAGAGCGCAGAAAGCCGAATCCGTCCTGCAGGATCTCCAAAACTCCGTCACCGTGAATGTCTTCACCATTCTTGGCATGCTTCTTCAAAATGACGAAGATGATGTCTTGCTTGCGGGTTCTGGAGACGTTATCAAGACCCATCTCGTGAGCAGTATTTAGCAGCTCACCAATGGGCTTTTGTTTGAGTTCTGTGAGGTTCATGATTAAGTGTTTCCGGCGGGATGCTTGGCCCTTGGGGTGGCAGAATGAAGACGGGTCAGTTAAGTACCTGCTTCCTCTTCATTCTGGAATAGTTGTGTTTTAATTGAATTGCTGGTTTGAAAGGGTTGGTAAGAATTTGGGTTAAATTGAGCAGGGAAGTAAGTTTTTTTTGGACGGATATTTATATTTATTCGATTATTCAATTGGCTGCATTATTCAGATCATGCTTGACGATTTCTGCCATCTGAATGTTAGCTGTGAATAATTACCGCGCCACCTCTAATCAATATTAATCAGTACTATCGGCTCCAGACCGTCTAAACTTTTGCGGCACCCGATTTCGGTGTGTGCTTGCAAAGAACTATTAGTTTCCTGTTGCTGCATGGAGTCACGATGGCATCGGCACTAAACTGGCTAAGGTGTCAGGCTGTCTGAATTTGAAAAACGGGGCGGAGGTTCTCACCTCGATGTCAATCTCTCGCAGAATCCGAATCTCAACATTATGCCGTTTCGCTATTAGCCTTTCGCTACTTGCTTGGCAGTGACAGGACTGGTTGCTGGTCACAAGCTGTAGTGTTGGCGATGGATTATGTGGTCGGAATGTTGGCTTGCCAAATCCATGCCGTCTTGTGGCTCTGAATGCAGTAAGCGCAATCTGGTCAGGCTTTTCACTTAATCATGGTCTCGAAATGGGCGCTACAGAGTCCGGACTCGTTCGATCTTCGANCGACGGTNTAAGCGGTCGTCCGATGCCGGTCACAGAAAACATGTCGGTTTAAGTCCAGTGGTGCGTCAAGCGTGAATACTGTGCACCGGTCATGACCTGCACGCGCTCTTCTTGCTTTTCACCGTTCTGAAGCCATAGATAAAGACTTTCACTTGCTTTAGGTTTTTCAAACCTTGTAAATCTTGGCGCAGGGCGAGGTGGCAACGTGCAGGAATCAATCTCTATAATTAAACGCAATTTAAATAGCGCTGTCAATAAAGGCGGAAAGCTGTGATTTGGACAGGGCGCCTACCTTGGTGCCGGCCACGTCCCCGTTGTTAAATAGGATCAGGGTTGGAATACCACGAATGCCGTATTTAGGCGCCGTTTCGGCGTTGGCGTCCACGTCCATTTTGCAGATTTTGAGTTTGCCGTCGTATTCGGCCGCAAGCTCCTCCAGCACCGGTGCAATCATTTTGCAGGGGCCGCACCACTCCGCCCAGAAATCCACCAGTACGGGCCCTTCAGCCTTCAGCACGTCATTTTCAAAACTACTGTCCGAAACGTGAACGATTTTGTCGCTCATGATAATTGTTCCTTAAAATTCAGGATTTAGCGGGTATGTTCCGGGTCTCAAGCCCGGGAGATGAAGTTCGTCAGTCGAGGTCTTCCGACCGACTCCGGCTATGATAAGGGCAAATTTTCAGGATTCAAGCGCTTTCAGAGTCCCTCTGCCTCGCCTCTATCGGTCCGGCTTTCCGGTAGACCCGGCCAACAGGCGGGCTGCCTTTTTTGCAAAGTAGGTCAATATGGCATCGGCGCCGGCGCGTTTAATGGCGACAAGGGATTCCAGCGCAACGGCATCCTCATCAAGCCAGCCATTGGCCGCCGCTGCCATGTGCATGGCGTACTCGCCACTGACCTGGTAGACGAAGGTGGGCACGGCGAATTCCTTTTTGACTCTGTAAACGATGTCCAAGTAGGGCAGGCCCGGCTTTACCATGACCATGTCGGCGCCTTCTGCCAGGTCGAGCGCGACTTCCTGCAGCGCCTCATCGCTGTTGGCCACATCCATCTGGTAACTGTGCTTGTTGCCTGCACCAATATTTCCGCTGGAACCAACGGCATCGCGGAATGGCCCATAATAGCTTGAGGAGTATTTGGCCGCATAGGCCAGTATCCTCGTATAAATCTGGCCATTTTCTTCGAGAATTGCCCGCATCGCAGCCACCCGACCATCCATCATGTCGGAGGGAGCGACGATGTCGGCTCCCGCCTGGGCGTGGGATAAAGCCTGTTTGGCTAGGACGCTGACAGTTTCGTCATTGAGCACATAACCGCCTTCATCAATAATGCCGTCCTGCCCATGCACCGTGTATGGGTCGAGGGCGACGTCGGTGATTACGCCTAGCTCTGGCTGCGAATTCTTGAGTGCACGCACGGCACGCTGGACCAGGCCGTCGGGATTGAAGGCCTCTCTGCCGTCATTGGACTTGCTGTCGGCGTCGGGTGCTGGAAACAACGCGATGGCTGGGATGCCAAGAGTCACGAGTTCTGCAGCCTCTTGCATCAGGTTGTCGATACTCAGTCTAAACATGCCGGGCATGGAGTTGATAGGCTGACGCTGATTTTCTCCCTCCACAATAAAAACGGGAAAGATAAGGTCATCTGTAGTCAGTCGATTTTCTCGCATTAAACGACGACTGAAGTCGGCGCGACGCATGCGGCGCATTCTTGTGCCGGGATATTGCCGATCTGAACTGAAATTGGACACCGAAATGCGCCTTCTGAATTGTTAACAGGAATCTTGGGAGCGATTATAGACGTCTACAAGCAACACACCAAACTGCGCCTGCCGGCATTTCACCTTAGCGGCCGCAACCAGATCACTTAGGAGTCATTTTGACAAAATCTAGAATCCTGCTCATCGTGTTCATTGCCGCGGCGGTTGGCGCCTATTTCGTGCTGGACTTGGACCAGTATTTCAGCCTCGACTTTATCCAGTCCCGACTGGATCAATTCCAACAGTTTCGCGATCAGAACTTCGCCTTAACAGCGGCAATTTATCTACTCACCTATGTAGCGGTGGCCGCTCTTTCCATTCCCGGTGCCGCCATTATCACTTTGCTGGGTGGCGCTATTTTCGGCCTGGTCTGGGGCACAATCATCGTCTCTTTCGCCAGCAGTATCGGTGCCACGCTGGCGTTCCTGATTTCGCGAATGTTGCTGCGAGACTGGGTCCAGAGCCGATTCGGAAGATACCTGGCACCCATAAACCGGGGTATGGAGAGAGACGGTAGCTTCTATCTTTTCAGTATCCGCATGGTGCCGTTGTTTCCCTTCTTCGTGGTGAATCTGCTGATGGGGCTGACTCCGATAAAGGCATTCACTTTCTACTGGGTGAGTCAGCTGGGTATGCTGCTCGGTACCATCGCCTACGTCAACGCCGGCTCGGAACTCGGTCAGATCAATAACCTCTCCGGCCTGGTCAGCGGCTCGGTCATCCTGTCTTTTGTGTTCCTGGGGCTGGTGCCCCTGGTAGCACGCTGGATCGTCAACCTCATCCAGCGCAACAAGGTCATGCGCGGCTATGACAAGCCGCGCTCATTCGATGCCAATTTGGTTGTAATCGGCGCCGGATCTGCCGGTCTGGTCGCCTCCATAATCGCCGCCGGTGCCAAAGCCAAAGTCATCCTGGTTGAGAAAGAAAAGATGGGGGGAGATTGTCTCAACACCGGTTGTGTGCCCAGCAAGTCGATCATTCGTAGTGGTCGCATCATGTCCTATATTCGCCGAGCAAAAGAGTACGGGCTCGAGGAGGCCGACGCCAGAGTCAACTTCCCTGCGGTCATGGACCGGGTACGCAGTGTCATCAAGGCCATCGAACCCCACGATTCGGTTGAGCGCTATACCTCTCTGGGCGTGGAATGTCTGCAGGGCGAGGCCAAGATCAAGTCACCCTGGGAGGTAAAAGTGGGTGATCGTCTGATTACTACCCGATCTATTGTCGTCGCCACCGGCGCCAGGCCCCTGGTTCCAGCCATCCCGGGTCTGGATAAGGTGGATTACCTGACTTCTGACACGGTCTGGTCGCTTGAGGCTCTGCCTGAACGACTGCTGGTGGTGGGCGGCGGCCCCATAGGCTGCGAACTCGCTCAGGCCTTCAGTAATCTGGGTTCCAGGGTGACCCAAGTCGATCTGGCGGCGCGGATCATGCCGCGGGAAGATCCCGAGGTATCGGAGCTGGTTGTGAAGCAGTTCAGGGACCAAGGCATCGAAGTGCTGGTGGATCATGAGTTGAAGCGTTTCGGCAACGACGACGGCCAGGCCTGGATGGAGGCGGAACACCAGGGCGACAAGGTGCGCGTGGAGTTTGACCGCGTCCTGCTGGCGCTGGGCCGCAAGCCCAACGTGGAAGGCTTCGGGCTGGAGGAGTTGAACGTCTCCCTGACCGATCGGGGCACCGTGAACGTGAACAATTCCATGCAGACGGCCTACCCCAATATTTTTGCCTGTGGCGATGTGGCCGGACCTTACCAGTTTACCCACATGGCCTCTTTTCAGGCTTTTTTCGCCGCCACGAATTCAATGCTGGGCGGCCTCTGGCGCCTGCGGGCTAGTTATCGGGTGGTGCCCTGGGCTACTTTTACTGACCCGGAGGTTGCCCACGTCGGGCTAAATGAAACCGAGGCGAAAGCACAGGGCATCGAATACGAAGTTACCCGCTACGAACTCGATGATCTTGACCGGGCCCTCGCCGACTCGGAGGCACGGGGCTTCGTCAAGGTGCTGACCGTGCCGGGCAAGGACAAAATTCTCGGCGCCACCATTGTGGGCTACCATGCGGGTGAACTCATCGGTGAGTTTGTCTTCGCCATGACACATGGCATGGGACTGAAGAAAGTCGCCGCTGTGACCCATGTCTATCCTACGTTGCTGGAAGCCAACAAATTCACTGCCAATGCTTGGCGCAGTGCCCGCTTACCAGATCATCTCATGCCCCTGGCAGAGAAATTTTTCCGCTGGCAGCGACGATAACAGCCGGGAGTGATCGCGATTGGGACCACTGACCCTCAAACCGAGGCTTCGGGGCTGCCTGGCTGAGTGCGAAAAGCCATAAAAAGACAGGCTGAAAACAGCAGGATGAAGGCCGCCATTGCCATTTCGGGGATAGTCAGCAGCCCGAGGAAGCGAAACTGAACTTCGGCACAGTTGCCGTCGCCCTGAAGCAGAAAGTTCAGGGTCTCGATTAGAGGAAAGTTTTCGTATAGGTAGGCGAGCCCGGGGCCGCAGGCCGGAACCTGATCCTCGGGTAGGTGTTGCAGCCAGATTTGCCGGCCGGCGAAATAGCCGCCGAAAATACACATGGACGCAGCAACGAAGGCATAGATTTTCTGACCATTGCGGGCGGGATTGTGCAGGGCAGACGCCAGACAGGTTAAACCGCACAGAATCACAAAAATCCTCTGGGTGATACAAAGACCGCAGGGAGGCAGGAACATGACGTGTTCCATATAGAGCACGATGCCAATGGCGATCACGCAGACCAGAAATATGCCCAAATTGAGCAGCCTGTTACCGGGTATAGCCAGATCCATTATCTCTCCGCGCTTATCGAGTTCATTGCCGACTTTAGCGAGTGCTGTCGGGCCTTGCTTGTACTCATTACAGAACGTTCAGATCGTGTGCCGGACGCCTGCGGGGGCGCTATTATAGCGGTTTAGGCCAGCCGATAGGCAAGTGCTGTATCGAGTGGTGATGGGCAGATTTTTGCGGATTTCGATCCACGGAGAATAGACTGAGCGGCGATTGACGGGTCGCAGGTTCTTAGGGCCGCCTCCTAGTGCTTATTCCAATCCCGCAAATACTCCTCGAAAGTCTGTCCGTCGCCGGCCTCCACCTCTCTAAGCTGGGCCAGGGATTTTTGACTGGCGAGCTGCAGCTGTTTCAGCGTGGCCGCGTCCAGTTTATTCTGGCGCAGGCTGTCGCTGAGAGTCCCTGACTGGGTCATAGCAAAGTCAAAAAAGGACAATTGACCCGATTTCATGTCCGTCAACATGCGCCCGGAAGGCGTCAAATCGGGATTGGCTAGCTTCTGCTTTTGCTTCTCCAGGCTGCTGCCATAGGCATTGCAGGCATGAAGATGATCTAGGAGGCCCGCGCTGTGCTCGATATCTGCCAGCAGTGAACTGGCCCAATCGCGCATTTTCCGCGGCGAGTCCACTTCTTTTAATTCCAGTTCCGGGTCACGGCCCGATTCCACCACGCGGGCAATATTGTCGCCTACCTCGAAGAATTCGCGTTTGTCACAGGCCGGACTTTCTGCCAGCAGGCAGTGCAGCAGAAAGCTGTCTAGAAAACGAATCTGTTCGGCATCGATACCAAGCGGAAGGTAGGGGTTCAGATCCAGGGCGCGTACTTCGATGTACTCAATGCCACTTCTGGCCAGAGCCGCCAACGGCCGATCTCCCTTATTGAGTTTCGGCTTTGGCCTAATGGTGCTGTAGAACTCATTTTCCAGCTGCAGCAGGTTAGTATTGATCTGGCGATACTCCCCGTTGCTGCCCTGGCCGATTTTCTCGTAGGGGGGAAACGGTGTGTGGATGCCGTCATGCAGGCATTTTACGTAAGTCTCGAGCTCGTTGTAGCAAACGAATAGTGATTTCTGCGCCTCGCTCTTGTAACCGAGATTGCCCATACGCAGGCAGGTTGCGTAGGGCAGGTAAAGAGTTTTTTTGTCCAGCTCCTCGAGGCCGTGTTCCCTGCCCTGGGCGAAACATTTGCAGGCAGCCGGAGAGGCACCAAACAGATAAATGAGCAACCAGGAGTATCGATGGAAATTGCGTATAAGGTGCAGATACCGGTCGGTTTTAAAATCCTGCAGGCTGCCGCCATGACCAAGCTGCCGTTGAAACTCGGGCCAGAATACATCAGGCATGGAGAAGTTGTAGTGGATCCCGGAGATCACCTGCATCAGGCTGCCGTATCGATGATGCAGACCGTGGCGATAGAGGGTCTTCATGCGCCCGATATTCGAATCGCCATACTGGGCGATGGGTATGTCTTCTTCCCTGCCCAGGGGACAGGGCATACTTGCCACCCATAGCAGCTGCTCTGCGTCTAGATGCTGGAGGGTGAAGCGATGGATCTGCTCCAGCACATTCAGACAATCGTCTACGCTTTCGTAAACGGGAGTAATGAATTCGAGCAGAGCCTCGGAAAAGTCGGTGGTGATATAGGGGTTAGTTAGGGCAGAGCCCAGCGCCTTGGGATGGGGTTGCAGCGAGATCTCCCCGGAGCGTGTGACCCGTAAACTTTCTTTCTCTATCCCGCGCTGAATGGACGCCCACTCGGGCTTGAATTCTGCAAGCCCATAGCGCAAGAGTGATTCACTGTATTGCTTGCTCAAGTTCACTCCACAGACTGCGCTCTTCGGGGGTCCGGCTCGTGCGCCCGACACTTCGAGGCTGGCGCCGCATTATGGCAAATATCGCTGGCTTGCGCTAACAACCGAGCGGGACCGCCACCGCTCAATTCAACAATTGATTCGGCTGCAAGCGCCCAGGGTGGATTTCAAGCTGAGTCAATTGCGCAACCATACTATCAATCTGACTGGCCCTGCTTGAGTCTCTGTATCTGCCGGCGCTGTTTCTTGCTGGGTTTGCCGGGGCTCTGCCAGTGTTTAGGCTGGGCTTGACGCTGAGCCGCAAGTGCCTCCCGGCGCTCAATGCTCGCGGGCGTCTCAGTATAAAGCTGGCTGGCTTCCGGCGCTCCGCGGCGTTGATCAGACAGAGCCTGGACGACGATGGTTTTTTCGTCGAAGCCCTGGCGCAGGTTAATGGTCATGCCCACCTCGATCTCCTTGCTGGGTTTGCTGCGGCTGCCCTCGCACTGCACCTTGCCGCCCTCGATCGCCTGTTTGGCGATAGCGCGAGTTTTGTAGAAGCGTGCTGCCCAAAGCCACTTATCCAGGCGGATGCGATCTTGATTCTTGCTAGCACCAGCCATCAGTCCGTCTCTGCGGTCTTTAAAGCCAACGAAGGCATGAAGTGTTCGAAGTCTTCAACCTGGTGAAATTCTTCTGCGACCAGAGCTGGACGCTTACTGTCAGGTTGCTTGATGGCAAACAAATGTCGAATGCCCTCACGCTGAGCCTGCCGCAGTACGGGCAGAGAATCATCAAACAAGGCTGTTCGTGCCGGTTCGTAGGGAAAGAGCTCTTTCAGTTCCTCCCAGAAGCCATGGTGTTCTTTGGCCTTGTTCAATGTGTGCGAACTGATTCGATCATGAAAGTACTTACCGAGCTCGGTGTGCCGCATTTTTATTTCCAGGCTGTTGGGGTGAGCGTTGGTGATCAGTAGTAATTGCTTCTCATGCAGGCGCAGTTCCTGCAATAGTTTCTCGACGTTTGGCCGCACGCAGATCTTATGAGTGATGGTGTGCTTTAGCTCGGTGATTTTCAGCTTCAGCTCTTGTTCCCAATAGTCCAGGCAATACCATTCCAGCTTGCCGCGGGCTGCCTTGTTCTTGGCCATCACCAGCTCATAGGCTTCCGGCTCGGGGATGCCATGCTCCTGGCTGTACATCTGCGGCACCAGTGTCTGCCAGAAGTAATTGTCAAAATGCAGATCGAGCAGGGTGCCGTCCATGTCGAACATGATGGTATCGATGTCGGTCCAGGAGATCATGGATAGTGACTCTATGGTGGTTGGGCTGGTAGTTGCAGCGCTACTTGGCTTTTGGGCGAGGACCGGGCACCATGCACGGTCTTTTTCCCGGCTCAGATAACGAGCTCTAGCTTACTGAAGCTGACCGCAAGTTTAAATCCACCTATATAAGGATGCGCTGATTTAATCAGGGCATTTTTGCCAGCGGAGCGTCATTTCATGGCAGCCAGCGAACTCATGCGATCGATCGTTGAAATTGCCCTGGCGGCGGGGCAGGAGATTCTCGCGGTCTACAATGCCGAAGAACAGCCCGAAGTCAGTCTCAAAGACGATTCTTCGCCGTTGACAGATGCGGACCGCAGGGCACATCGGCTGATTTGCGAACGCCTGAGTGCGTTGACCCCGGATATCCCTGTGCTGTCGGAGGAATCGGAAGCGGAAGAAACCGGCGTGCGCCTCTCCTGGTCGCGGCTCTGGATCGTGGACCCTCTGGACGGAACCAAAGAATTTATCAATCGCAACGGCGAATTCACGGTCAACATTGCCCTGGTGGAAGCCGGCGAACCGGTTCTCGGCGTTGTCCACGTGCCGGTCAGCGGTGTCACCTATTATGGCCAGAAAAATGAGGGCGCGAACTGTCTGTCCGCGGCCGAGAACCGGCCTATTAAGGTCACGAAGCTGCAGGCAGAACAGCGGCTGCGGGTGGTTGCCAGCCGCAGTCACCGCGGCCCGCTGGTCGATGGCCTGCTGGACTCACTGCGGACTCAGTTCGAAGACGTGGAACTTGTCTCAATGGGCAGTTCCTTGAAAATCTGTCTCCTGGCTGCGGGCGAAGCAGATCTCTACCCGCGGCTGGCTCCAACCAGTGAATGGGACACTGCGGCAGCCCATGCAGTGCTTAGGGCCGCTGGCGGTGAGATCATCGATACCGGTTTCCGGCCGCTGCGCTACAACCAGCGTGATAGCCTGCTGAATCCCCACTTTATAGCGCTGGCGGACCCGTCTTTTGACTGGGGCAGCCGTCTTGACTCGCTGGCGGAATAACCTGCTGCGGGAAGCGTGCCTGAGTTTTGTGCTAGGCCTGGTATAGGTTTATGCAAGGCCAGGGAGCCGATCACTCCAATCGGGACACGCCGTAAACCCATCCCTGGGGGCTCGGTCGCGGCCTCCCTGCCGCTCACGGTCCCGCTCGGAGTAATCGGCTCCCAGGCTGGAGCTTCAGTGCCAGTTTAAACCGAACCACCTATACCCTGGTGCGCTGGACAAGGTTGTTGAAACCGGCTAGCGTCCAGCTCTTCGGTCTGTGACAGCTTTTTGTCCGACCCGTTATCAACTGGAGAACAGCTATGCGTCTGCTCATCGCCGGATTTATTCTGGTGCTCGCCGCCTGCAGCGAGGAAACTCCCGAAACCTCGACTCCGGCGGTGCTGACTCAAACCGAATCCTTGGCCGCAGCGCAGCCGGATGCCCTTGTGATCACTGAGCAACTGAATGAGTGGCTGGATGCGCAGTACGAAGAACAGCTCGACTTTTCCCCCATGACGCGGACCGTTCTCGGCGACAAGACTGATTACGGGCAGTTGAATGACTACTCGGAACAAGCGCAGCTGGAGCAGCTGCAGTGGCTGCGCGAGAGTGTTGCCAGTATGCGTGCTCGCTTTGTTTACGACAGCCTGACCGCGGACGGCCAACTCTCCTTCGAGATGTGGGAGTTTTCGCTGCAACAGGCCGAGGCTGCCTGGCCGTTTCGCAATCATGGCTATATTTTCGGCCGCGGTGGTCCCCAGGCCTCCATTCCCAGTTTTCTGATCAGTTTTCATCGCGTCGATGCGGTGGCTGACCTGGAGGCCTACCTCTCACGCCTGCGCCAGATCGACGACGCTTTCGCCGATCTGCTGGCAAGAGCCCGCCAGGCGTCGGCGAACGGTATCCGGCAGCCCCGCTTTGCCTATGAATTCGCCATTGGTGAAGTCGGCCGCGTTACTTCCGGCGTGCCTTTCAGCAGCGACGATGACACCCCCAACTCGCCGATCTGGACCGATTTACAGGCCAAAGTTCAGGCTCTGGTGGAAGCAGAGATCATAGAGTCAGGAGAGGCCAGCGGCTACCTGGAGGAAGCCCGTGACATTCTTGCCGGCGAGGTCTTGACTGCGTATCAGGAGCTCAAGGCCTGGCTCGAGCAGGACCTTGTCCTGGCAGGGGAACCGCCGCTGGGGGTCTGGGCGCTGCCGGACGGCGAGGCCTACTACAATCAGAGACTCCAGCGTATGACTACTGTGGAGTTGAGTGCGCAACAAATTCACGACATCGGTCTGTCGGAAGTGCAGCGCCTGCTGGAAGCGATGGAGGTGGTCAAGCAGCGGACGGGATTTGCAGGCAGCCTGCAGGAATTCTTCGTCTTCATGCGCGAAGACGAACAGTTCTACTACCCCAATACCGAGTCAGCGCGTCAGGACTACCTGGCTGTTAATAATCAATATCTCGATGCCATCAACGAACGGCTGCCGGCGTTTTTCGGTCGTCTGCCGAGAGCGCCTCTGGTCGTGCGCCGGGTCGAAGCTTTTCGCGAACAGGACGGCGCCGCACAGCATTATCGTCAAGGCGCACCCGACGGCTCCAGACCGGGTGTGTTTTATTCGCATATGTCCGATATGTCGACCCTGGCTAAATGGCAGATCGAAGACATCGCCTATCATGAGGGTAATCCAGGTCACCACATGCAGATCTCTATTCAGCAGGAACTGACCGACGTGCCGCGATTCCGCACCCAGTACCGAACCACGGCTTATACCGAAGGCTGGGGCCTCTACGCAGAATGGCTGGCGCGGGAGATGGGCGGCTATCAGGACCCGTATTCGGAGTTTGGGCGTTTGGCCGGCGAGATGTGGCGGGCGATTCGTCTGGTGGTCGATACCGGTATTCATGCCATGCGCTGGAGCGAGGATCGGGCGATCGAGTATTTCCTGACCAACTCGCCCACTCCCGAGGGCGCCGTGCGCTCAGAAGTGGAACGTTACTTTGCCAACCCTGGCCAGGCCACGGCCTACAAGATTGGCATGCTGTCTATTCAGGAAGCGCGGGCTCGCGCCGAGTCCGAACTCGGGCAGCAGTTCGACATACGCGGCTTCCACGACGTCGTTCTCGGCGCCGGTGCTGTGCCCCTGCCTATCATGCAGGAGCGCGTGGATCGCTGGATCTCACAGACCCGGAGCAGCAATTGAAATCGCACAATGTGCAATCAACAGGAGCCATCATGAATACCAGAATTCTTCGCTTACTCTGTGGGTTCGCAGGTACTTTCCTACTGACCTTGAATAGCGTCCAGGGCCAGCTTCTCGAGCCAACGGAACCGGAGAGCGTCGGCCTCTCCAGTGCCGGTCTGGAGGCGGTAACGGATAATCTACGCCAGCACATCGAAGCGGGGCATGTCGCCGGTGTGGTGGCTGCGGTGGCTCGTGATGGCAAGCTCGTCTACTTCGAAAACCTGGGCATGATGGACCTCGAGAACGAGACACCGATGCCGGCCGATGCCCTGTTTCGGACCTATTCAATGACGCGGCAGGTCACCAGCGTTGCGGTTCTGCAGCAATACGATCAGGGTAAGTTCGACTTCGACGATCCAATATCCCTTTATCTGCCTCAATTCGCTGGGCAAAGGGTCCTGCTGGATCCGGAGAGCTCGGATCTGAGCCAAACACGGACTCGGGTTGGCGACATCACCGTGGCCCAGCTGCTGACGCACACGTCCGGACTCGGCAGCCGCTCATCGCGACTGTATCGAGAGAATAATGTGCGCGACAAGACCATCAGTCTGGATCAGATGGTTGATAATGCGGCAAAAGTCCCACTCTTTCACGATCCGGGCACGGAGTTCCGCTACGGCATTCATGCCACCATCTTGGGCAAGCTCGTGGAGGTCTGGTCCGGTAAGCCTTTGCAAGACTATCTGGCGCAGAATCTGTTCGCGCCGCTGGCCATGGAAGACACCATGTTCTGGGCCGAGGGCGCTGACGCCGAGCGTCTGGCTACCGTTTACCGGCCCACCGAGGGCGAACTCAGGCCCTATTCAATCGAGACTGTTTCCTGGACTTCCAGGCCTGGCCTGATTGAAGGCGGGGTGGGCCTGCTCTCCTCGGTAATGGACTATATGCATTTTTCGCAAATGGTGCTGAACCGGGGTGTGCTGGACGGCAACCGCGTACTCGATACAGGGACCGCCGACTTGATGTACCGAAATGCGGTGCCTGCGGCCGCTATGCCCATAGGCAATCGTGGCTACTGGCTTGGCTCCGGCTGGACCCTGGGCGGGTTCAATCTTGTGCTCGATCCCGATACCTACGACTTTCCGGTTTCGGCGGGGACGATCTGGTGGGACGGCTCGGCCGGCACTCGCTACTTTATCGATCCCCGGCAGGACATGGTCATGGTGATCATGGCTCAGGTCTCGCCCTCCAGAGGCGGTGGCTTTCGGGAGGATTTTAAGCGCCTGGTGGATGCGGCGATCACTGAACGTCGCTAATTCGATAGCCTCCATAACAAAAATCCGCCGCCTCAACGGATAGTTCTACCGACTGCGGCCTGGCGCTGTAACCATTGATCGGGTGTAGACGTCTAACCCCGACAAACTGACTAATGTCGATGGTTTTAGATCATCGCCAAGGGACCTGGGTTAGTGCTGGGCAGCTATCTGACAATGGGCCTGCGCCGCCTGCGCCGGTTTCCCGGCCAGGGACTCGCCGCGATCACCTGTCTGGCGGTGAGTATTGCCGTCTGCCTGCTCATCGGCTTGTTTCTGCGCTTTGAGCTAAGCTACGACGATCACCACCCTGGGGCGGATCGGCTCTACCGTTTGAACTGGATCAACCGGGGCACTGGCGCCCGCTTCGCGACCTTCTTCAATCCAGTATCGCCACTGCTGGCGGATGGCTTACCCCAGATCGAAGCGTTCTCGCGCCTCATGCTAAGCGACCAACTCATGGAGATCGGGGAAGAGCGTTTTTTCTCCCAAGTCTCGCTGGTCGACGCGCAGTATTTTTCCCTGTTTGACTACCCTGTCCTGAGCGGGAATACCGACGCTATCCAGGCACCCGACGCTGCAGTCATTACCGAAGCGGCGGCACAGCTGTATTTCGGCAGCCGCGATGCGTTGGGCCGAACCTTCACGCTGGATGATCGCCTGACCTTTCGGGTCGTCGCGGTGGTAGCCAATAACCCGGCCAGTAGTCACCTGGTTTCCAATCTCTTCATCAATATCGAAACTCTGCCGCAGCTGTTCGAAAGACCCGATTTCTGGAACAACCTGGGCTCGGATGTAATGTACCACTATGTGCGTCTCGCCCCGGGAACCTCTCCCGAGCAGACGGCAACAGCCGCTAAGGACTATCTGCTGGGGGAGTTACCGCTACCTGGAGAATTCAGTCAACAGATAGATATCGCCATGCAGTCGTTGTCAGATATCCACTTTACAGCGGATCTGCAGAACGAAATGGCTATCCGAGATGACGTGCGCAATTTGCCCAAGCCCCACCGTCCGCGTCTGGATCTGTTTCTGTTTGCCGGCGTCGCTGTCCTGACTTTGATCATCGGTATTTTCAACTTTGTCAATCTGCAGCTCGCGGTCGCAAGTCTTCGGGCAAGGGAATTGGGAGTGCGTCGCGCGCTCGGTGCTTCCAGAGGCGACGTCAGCGTCCAATTTATGACGGAGTCCACATTCCTGTGCGCTCTGGCCCTGTTGCTTGCCCTTGCTCTGGCTGCCGGAGGCCAGGGGTATTTCAGCCGCATGGTGGCAGCAGAAGTGGACCTGGCTAGTCTGCAAACCTTCGGCAATTTCCTCGCTTTTCTGGGCTTCATAACGGTGCTGGCGCTTGTTGCCGGCGCCTATCCGGCATGGATCATGGCGCGACTGTCGCCGGTAGTGAGTCTGGGCGGCCAGGTAACGGCGAGTATCAGCAATACCGGAATGCGCTCCGGCCTGGTTGTGCTGCAGTTTGCCATCTCCATCGGACTGTTGATTGCCAGTGCTGTGGTCAGCAAGCAGCTGGACTTCGCACAGACAAAGTCTCTCGGCTTCGACCCCAACAACACAGTAATGGTGGATCTGGGGCTGCCCGAAGCCGATTCGGCCTACGTGACTCTGCGCGCTGAACTGCTTAGGCACGCCGCCATTGAAACGGTCAGTGCCGGCTCCATTCTGCCGACCCAGAGCCTGTCTGATGGAGCGATCTTCAACCAGGTAACCGACACCGGTCTCGACACCCTGACCACGAGACGCATCAGTGTGGCCGACGACTATTTCTCGGCCCTCGATATGAGTTTCGTAGCGGGCAGGCCTTTGAGCTCCGAGCGCAGCAACGATGTCATGCCAACAATTGGCCCGGACAATCTGGAGGTTAGTGGTGGTGTGGTTTTTAATGAAACCGCGGCGCGAGCGGCGGGCTGGCAGGATCCTGCCGATGCGATCGGTCAGAATCTCTTCAGTGAATTTGCTTTCAGTGGCAACCAGTACCGGATGAACTACACCGTTGTAGGTGTAGTTGAAGATGCCCATTATGGTTCCGTGCGCTCAGAAATCGTGCCACTGTCGTTCACCCTGGACAATAATCGCAGTCAGATGCTCGTGGAAGTGCGTGCAGGCGCCATGAACGCGGCGCTGCTGCGAATCGGCGAGGTGTGGGAATCCCTGGTGCCGGAATTGCCGTTGCGGCAAGTGCAGCTCGGCGAGGAGTATGCAGCGCTTTATGCGGGGGAGAACCGCATTTTCATTGTATTTGTCGGGATGACTGCGATAGCGGTCATCATGGCCTGTTTCGGCCTCTATGGTCTGGCCAGTCTTATCGCCCAGGCGCGGCGCAAGGAACTGAGCATTCGTAAAGTCCTCGGCGCGACGGTGGCGCAGTTGATGGCCCTCATGACCTGGCGCATTTGCCGGCTGGTCCTGCTTGCGAACCTTGTGGCCTGGCCGGCGGCCTATTGGGTGATGCAGAATTGGCTCGATAATTTCGCTTATCGGATCGTCATGGATCCCCGGCTGTTTATTGGCGCCGCCCTGGCTGCACTTACTATCGCCTTTCTAACTACGGCGAGTCAAACCTGGGGCGCGGCAACGACCAGCCCGATCCACGCTCTGCGCACGGAGTAGCGACCGGATGGTAACAATAGCCAGCGGATCAAAGGCAATGGAACGACGGGTTATACTGTAGCCATGAGCATGGATCGAAAAATTGAGAGGCAGCCCCTGGCGCTGTGGAAACAGGGTCTGCTCGGCATCGGCGGCCTGGCCCTGGCCTGGTTTGTCTATAGCCTACTGGTAGATGCTTCCATTCAGACCTATCGCGTGCCCGAGGATCAGCTCATCATTTCCCGGGTGCAGTATGGTGCTTTCGAAGATCTGATCCCGGTCCGGGGGAGCGTTCAACCTTTCAACAGCGTCTACCTGGATGCCGTCAATGGCGGTGTCGTGGAGGAGGTGTTTGTGGAAGAGGGTGGCTTCGTCGAGGCCGGCCAGCCGCTGCTGCAATTGAGCAATACCAATCTTCGATTGAGCGCGGCACAAAACGATACCCAGATTACCGAGCAGCTGAATTTTCTGGGCAATATTTCTAACAATCTTGAGACCGAGAAGCTGCGCACGGAGCGCGAAATAATTGATATCGAGTACCGAATTATTGTACTCGAGCGGCAGAAATCCCGCTCAGAGGAACTCGTGGGTGACAGCCTCATTTCCAAGGAACAATACGAGGCGATCGTCGACGAACTGGCCTATCAGCGCAAGATACTCGCCAACTCCCGGACGCGTCAGGAGCTGGAGGACAAGATCCGTGCCGAGCGCATGCAACAGATCGCCACCCAGATCAGCAAGCTGGAGCAGAACCTCGAGGTCTCTCAAAGCAGTTTCGAGAGCCTGCTGGTGCGGGCCCCGATATCGGGCCAGCTGACTTCCCTGCCGGTGGAGATTGGTCAGAGCCGTATGACTGGTGAGCGCCTTGGACAGATAGACGTGGTCAACCAGTTCAAGGTCGTCGCGCAGATCGATGAGTACTACGTGTCCCGGGTCGTACCGGAGCAGATGGCCCGTTTCAGCCTGGCTGGACAGGAATACGAGGCGAGGGTAATCAAAGTCTATCCCGAGATCACCAATGGCACCTTCGAGGTGGACATGGTGTTTGCAGGCCCGGCGCCTGGCAACATCCGCCGCGGTCAGACCCTGCAGATGGAGTTGACCCTGGGCAACCCGGCTGAGTCCCTGTTGTTGCCGGTGGGGGGATTTATACAGGATACGGGAGCCAACTGGGTGTTTTTGCTCGACGAAAATGGCGACGAAGCGAGGCGTCGGGACATCAGCGTCGGAAGGCGTAACAATCGCTATATCGAAGTCCTCGATGGGCTGGAGCAAAACGATCGCGTGATCACCTCAGGCTATGGCCAGATGGCGAATATGGATCGCATCCAGCTCGTGCAGTAGTTCATCCCCAAGGGTTCTTGAAATATTGTTTTTGGCATCTCTTCGGGTAGCGTTTGCAGCCGGTAGTGGCTGCGAACGCTTGCACTGCTACTCAGCCCCGGTCAGTTCTTGTGCATGTGGGTCTGCAGGCAGGCGAAAGTGAAAAGTTTGTTTCCGCAACGTAAACTCTCAGTAAGAAAAGACTGATCTGTTGACTCGTAAGGGCTAGCGCTGCTGTTGTTCCCGTTTGCTGTCGAGGACTCTTGACTGATAACTTGCCGGGGATTCCTGGTACGCCGAATACAGCAACAGTGCTATGCTCAGAGTCGCAAATTTGGCCTTAGTGATGCGAGAGCTGCAGTGAGTCTTAGCAACGAAGTGACTGTCGATAACATGATGATCGTTAGAACCAGGCCCGGTCACGAGACAATCATGGCGCGCTTTTTTCAGGAAAATGACGGGCATTTCAAGCCCTGGAGTCCTGCCGTGCCTGCAGACCATCACTCCGTCGATTCCTGGCAACGTCGCCTTGAAAACCGGGACCGGGAGTTTGAAAGGGGCCAGTCTGTGCACTTTATCGGTACTGACAGCCAACAAACCAGAGTGGTAGGTACCTGTTCCCTGAGCAGTATCGTGCGTGGTGTATTCCAGGCCTGTCATATGGGCTACTCGGTCGGCACTGCCTACGAGGGTCAGGGGCTGATGAAGCGAATTGTTTCTCATACTGTTGACTATGCGTTCAACGTGCTTAATCTGCATCGGATCATGGCCAACCACATGCCGAACAACGAACGCTCCGCCAGTCTGTTGAAGAGTCTAGGATTTGAGCGTGAGGGTTATGCCCGCGACTACCTGTTGATCGACGGGGTCTGGCAAGACCACGTACTCAATTCCCTGCTCAATCCGGGCTGGCGCGAGACGATCGAATGATCCAGGATGATATCCAGATTCGTGTTGATGCTTATCTGGAAAAGCAGGCGGACTGGCAGGAGCATCTGTCCGCTCTGCGCAGTATTCTGCTGAGCACCGGACTGACCGAGGCGATTAAATGGGGAGCGCCTGCTTATTTGCTGGATGGGAAAATCGTGGCCAGCATCGTCGGTTTCAGGAATCACTGCGCGCTCTGGTTCCATCAGGGGGCCCTACTGCAGGACAAACAAGCCAGGCTGGTCAACGCACAGGACGGCAAAACAAAAGCCCTGCGTCAATGGCGTTTCGAAGCAGGTGACACACTCAACAAGCGGTTGGTGAAGTCTTACCTCATCGAGGCCATCGATAATCAGCGGGCGGGCAAGAGCGTCAGCCCGATGAAAAAGCAGCTGGAACTCTGCAAAGAGTTCGTGGCGGCGTTAAAGAATGACTCCGCCCTGAATCAGTCCTTTGGCTCTCTGACTCCAGGCAAACAACGGGAGTATGCAGAACATGTGTCCACAGCCAAACAAGCAAAGACCCGATTGTCCCGACTGGAGAAAATCAGGCCGATGGTTCTTGCTGGCAAAGGGCTTAACGACAAGTATAGAAATTGCTAAGGATGCTCTGAATTATGCAGATAAGTCTCTGCGGGAGTCCGTAAGCTCTTGCTGCAAGGCGCAGCCCGCAGGGAATAACGGGCTCTAATTGGCAAGGGGTGCAACGCGGCAGCAGGGGCTTCCAGTTGGAACGCGTTGCTGTTCCTTGATGGGCAGTCACCACGCCGGCGGAGTGGCGTCTTCTCAGGCGGGCCGACTGAGAGCCAGGGGCACGGCTGCATTAATCAGAGCATCCCTACTGTTTTCAGGGTACTTTTGTCGCACTGTCCTTGATGGTCCCAGCAGTCGCTTCCAGTGCCCCAGCCTCTTCCCGCATTTCAGTCTCTTCACTCTTGGCAACTTCTGCGGGCGGACCAAGGTCATAGGATTTAATAATGGTATACTTGGCGCCCTCTGGCAGGGTGTCTGAGCGGTAGAGATTCACCTCATCAGCTCGATATTCACCCCACTGCTTGTCGAAGAATTCAGCTACGGCTGGGGACAATTCCAATTTGGCCTGTTTGCTGAAGCGCGCCACGGTCACGTGGGGCGCAAAAGCCTGGGCATCATTCTTCAGTCCCAGGCGCTTGCACCCGGCATCGAGCTCCTGCGCCAGCGTTTGCAGCTGCAGATTTTCGGCAATGCCTACCCACAGAGATTGTTTGAAAAATCCCAGGCCGCGACAGTCGATGGTCAGCGGTCCTTGCTGCCGACACAAGTCAGTGGCCAGCTCGGTGATTACGCCGAGGCGCTGAGGTTCTACAGCGCCTAGAAATTTCAGGGTTACATGCAGATTTTCTGGCGCGTTTAACCGCAGTTTATTGCTTGGATCTGCGGCGAACTGGCCCAGACGGTCGATCAGTGGGCTCAGGGCTTCGGCCAGAGGAAATCCCAACCCCAGAAAACAGCGCAGCTTGACTGGTTTTTCCTTTCTGGGTTTACGCTTCTTGCTCATGCTACCTTATATCCCTTGTTCGATCCCTTGTTCGATCCCTTGTTCGATCCCTTGTTCGATCCCTTGTTCGATCCCTTGTTCGATCCCTTGT
>JGI12109J20283_10011931_pt1 | contig 159816 bp, 129 predicted proteins | sample ElkSlonscriptome_12_FD_20283 | JGI IMG/M metagenome (IMG submission 20283) | reverse complement strand
TCAGCCGGTGTGTGGCCGGAACCGGCTGAAGCCGGGACTCCCGCTCCGGGGCCGTAGCCCCATGACCAACCCTTTTCAGACAGGCTCTTAATACTGGGCAGGAGGTAGCGGAACAGTGCCATCCACTCAGCATAGTTAATTGCCAGTGGATTGCCCTGGAAAAGCACAATCTTGCCCACATTCCCCAGCGTAGCAATCGCATGTGCGGTGAGCAGCATGGTGCGATATTTAGGATGGGTCGTCAGATTCACACGGGTTTCGCCATGCTCCGCGTAGTGGCGTAGCATAAAGTAAGCCCGCAGGATGATTTCAATCGTTGCGGGGGTAAGGCCCGTTACCAGAAAATGACGCAGATCGTAGCCATTCAGATACATCCAGCGTGCCACCTGGCCTGCTGTGTGCCCCTGAGAGCCAAACTGTCCAGCATTAATGCCCTGAACAAGCGTCATGAACGGAGATGGCAACCCCATCGGTGTCCCGACATCGGAGATAAGATGCCCGATATGGCGCAAGAGTGCCTCAATAAAGTTCTCTGGCACATAGCCCGGCGCGGCGGGAAGTTGCTCCAGGCGATGCACTCCACACAGATGCTCATAAGAAAAACCGGTAAGGGTGCCGCGCATAATATCCAGTACCCCGAATACAAACCCTAACACCGGATCGTGCCCCAGGCTTTGCAGACGATGGGATCGACCGGACATCCCTTTCAGTACTGTTGCCGAGTCGTAGGGAACTCGGCACTGCTCCTCCAACACACGCGCCCAGCGCGCAACCCAGTCACCTGCCGTGTGGGTGTCATACTGTTTGAGCCAGGTAGTTAGCGGACTACCAATCTGCCCGGCATACGCGCCCGTTACCAGCGTGGTTGGAATACCGACCAGCAGATAATCGGTCAATGCTGCCAGCACCCCACTCGCTCCCACAAGCAGGTAGTCCCACCGATCCCACGGCAATGATGTACCAGCGTATTCATCGCGCAACCGCTGCATATCGGCACAGGTCAACAGCGTTTCATAAGGAGCCAGTGGGTCGAGCCCGGCCAGGAGTGCCTGCTTTTGGCACTGCCGTACAAAATCGGGCCAGTTGGTAAAAGCTATCTGGTGTAGATCGTGGGCAACGGCTGACTGACGTGCGGCATACAGACGGGGAATAGCCTGTAGGTCAAAATCTACCGGATCATCCACCGTCAGTAGATCAGCCGATACTTCAATTTCATCCAGGAGTCGTTGCAACTCCTGGATGTCGGCTTGCTGGGCAGTCACCTCCTCCGCAATGGTTGCGGTGGTGGCCTGCATCTGCTGGAGCAGGTGGTGTTGTGTCTGCAACACTACCCGCAGATCGAATAACATCGTATCAGATAGCATCAGCACTACTCTGTGACTTCAACTACCGCACGGCGCTGGTTCAGAAGACCCTTGAGTTTGCGCACGCGGTCAAAGAGAATATCGATGGTTTCACGGTTAGCCGTAACATCGTTCTGCAGTGTCCGGAGTTGCTGCATCAGCCCATCAATCATTGCCTGCAGGTTGGCAATCACAAGCTGCGCTTTGCGTTCCTGCTCGGCACGATAACGTTCTTTCGCCTGCTTGCCGCCAGTATCGAACAAGTACGACGCGCCCATATAGATACCGGCACCTACTACAGCGATAATACCAATCCCCGTCACCATTGCACTCAAGCCCAGCAGTCCGCTCATACCCAGTGCCGCCAGACCAGAGGTAATCCCGGCAGCACTCAAGCCCACCACCGAGCCGGAGAAATAGACGGCCGCAATCGGCACCCCAACAGCGCTCAACCCGGCCGCAGCGTTTTTGACGGCATCTGCTGCGTAGTCATCATTCAAACCCCGTGCGCGCACCTGGCGCAACTTCTGTATGAACGCGTGGATTGCCTGGCGTTGTTCATCGGTGACACCCAGCTTCTCCTGCGCCACCCAGAGACCGAATTCTTCTTCCGGTGTGAGGAGATCATCGGCCCAGGCAATATCTACCAGCAGCACCATCAGACCATAGCGCAGAGTCGCGTCTGCCGTCGCAAGCTGGTCAAGGACAACTTCCAGTCGGGGTGGCTGGATAAGATATCCCTGGATTTCCTGGCGTGCAGCGTCGGACAGTCCATCAAGCATCAAGGTTTCAAAGATGAGACCAAATTCTTCACGGTCAAATGCTCCATCGGCGGCAGCAATGGCGAATAGCGCCCCAGCGAAGGCTTTGCGATCAGCTTCCGAGAGGTTTTTAGCATCAAACGAAGTGGATTGATCAGTTTCTTTCTCCCCCTGATTCACAGCCTGATGTATCTGGTGTTCAGCCTGTTTTGCGGTCTTGTCCATATGTTGGGAGAGATCACGCCAGAAGTTCCCCATGAGTTGTAAACCTTCCTCTACCAGGTTGATAACGCAAGTAAGTTGCATTTATTTGCCTATCTTACCTGAGTATATCCCCAGAAGCTATAGGAAAAGAGTGGGTGCGTTCGTAGTACCAATGCGTGGTAACGTGGGGAGATGGGAAGGTGCGGACGTGCGGACACAATGTAGGGGCGCAGCATTGGCCGGGGAAATGTTCACCTGGTGTTCAGGTGTTCGGCCAATGCTGCGCCCCTACGCTACGCGGTGATGATGCTTACTGCGCGCGGGGGCTTTCCGGCGGGCCGTCACTGCTGCTGCCGTTGGCAACCGCATCGGACGCAGTGCTCAACCAGATGCGGTCAATCACCGTGCCGTCTTCGCGCATCCAGAGATCGAAGGTGTAGACCCCCGGTGCCGGGATGGTGATGCGCGTTGCGCTGCTACTATGGCGATTCTGCCAGGTAAACCCGCTGTCCTTAAAGCTGGTCAACCCCCGGCCGCTGTGCGTCGTAACAGCCGCCCCGTCCAACCCGACATGGATTGAGTCGTTGTTCCCGGCGGACGCGGGCGCATACCCACGCACATAGACGTAGTAGTCGCCTGCCGTGCTGAAGTCAATGGCGTAGCGCAGTTGCGGGCCACTCGTCTGCAACTGCGTATTGGCACCACTGTTCGGCAGTACTTCCATTGCCGCAGCGACGGCATCACCATAGGCCGTTGTAGACTCCCAGGCGTGATTGGCGAACGACCCACTGCCGGACAGGCTTTCGGCAAAGTGTTCCGCCTCAATCACCACGCTGCCATTCTCCTCCAGGAAGGGCGCATCCGTGTCGCCGGATGCGGCCGTGGCGGTCGGTTCAACCGTCGCGGTGGCGGTGGCGGTCGGTTCAACCGTCGCGGTGGCGGTGGCGGTCGGCTGTGGCGTGGACGCTTCCGCCGCCGCACTATCCAGCAAGGCAATCTCGTCCAGATAGAAGGTCGGCTGCGCGCCACCGCTGCTGTCCTGCCAGAAGATGTCGGCAATATTGGACAGCCCGTCCAGCCCATCCAACGGCAGTTCCACCAGCGTCCAGGTGTTGGCCTGCGGTGTCACCGGCATTGCCGGGCTACCATTGCCATTGGTGTCAAAGAGTGAGACAGTCATCTGTTGTCCGCCCGCGCTGCCACCATGCACCCAGAAGCGTAGCGTATCATACACACCCATTGCAGGGGCTGCATCGGTATGCAGGTAGAAGCCGGCCCAGGCCGCATCATGGGTGACAGCGACGGCAGCACTCCCGCTCTGGCGTGGTGTTGTGGTGTCGAAGTTGCTGCTGGTGTTCCAGGACCAGTTGACCCAGTCGCTTGCCAGGGCATCAGTGTAGATCGGCACTGCGCTACCCGACGGATTGTCCGGCGTAGCCGTCGGTTCCGGCGTGCTGGTCGCCGTCGCGGTTGGTTCCGCCGTCCCGGTTGCGGTGGCGGTTGGTTCGGCGGTCTGTGTTGCCGTCGCGGTTGGTTCGACGGTCGGTTCAGTCGTTGGCTCAGTCGTAGCCGTGGGCTCGGCGGTCTGCGTTGCCGTGGCAGTTGGTTCCGCCGTCGGTTCGGCGGTCTGCGTTGCCGTGGCAGTTGGTTCCGCCGTCCCGGTTGCGGTGGCGGTTGGGGCAGTGGGCGTAGCACCGTTCAGGAAGACAATCTCGTCCAGGTAGAAGGTCGGTTGCGCACTGCCGCTGCTATCCTGCCAGATAATGTCGGCGATATCGGACAGCCCATCCAGCCCGTCCAGCGGCAGGTTTACCTGGGTCCAGGTGCCCACCTGCGGTGTCACCGCCGTGGCGGAACTGCCATTCCCGCTGCTGTCCCGCAGCCAGACGGAAACCTGCTGCCCGCCGGTGCTACCGCCATGCACCCAGAAGCGCAGCGTGTCGTACGCGTCCACCGCCGGCGGCGCGTCCGTGTGCAGATAGAAGCCGGCCCAGGCGGTATCGTGGGTCACGGCCATGGCTGCACTCCCGCTCTGGCGCGGGCTGGTCGTGGCAAAGTCCGCGCTGGTATTCCAGGACCAGTTATTCCATCCGGCGGCCAGCGCATCACTATAGACCACAGCTTCACCGTCCGGGGTGGACCCCGGCGTAGCGGTCGGCATAGCGGTCGCGGTCGGCGTTACCGGCATCTCCGGCACAGGCTGGGTCGGCGCGGCCGTCGGCACCACATCCGAAGTGCTCATCCGCAGCAGCGTGATCGAGTAGGGCGCGAAGGAGAAGCTGAAGGGCACCTCCGAACCGGGCAGCGCGGCCCCGGGCGCATTCGCCAGATCATCGGACGGATCGGCAACCCCGTTGAAGGTTACGGACTGGCTGCCCAGCGAGGTCGCGCTGACCACATCGACCGTACCACCGTTGATTGCAGCCACACCGTCAATGGCGATAGTGGTGTCCAGCGACGAACCCGTCTTGTTGATCGCCAGCAGCGAGAGGGTCTGATCGTCGATGTACCCGGCATACACGCTCAGGGTTGTCTCCGCCGAGCGGGAGAAGGTGACGGGCAGCATGGCATCGCCAAACCGCTCCCAGAGGGGGAAGACATAGTACTGCGGGTTGCGGGCAAATCCATCCTCTTTCATCAGACCATAGTCGGTGCCATTGGCGGCGGTTCCGTTCGCCAGATCCCACTGGTTCGCCATCGCTACCCCATGCTGCTGCATCTGACCGATTGTGTCGGCCATAAACAGCGCATTGACGGCACGGGTCATCCACTGGTTGTTGTCCTGCTCCTGCACCGAGAAGAGGTTATGCTCGGTGACGGCAATCGGCACCTCGCGCCCACCGGCATGTATATCAAAGGCTGCCTGCGCATCCGCCATAATGCTGGACCAGGTCTGCTGCGGTTGAGCCAATGCATCGGCATGACTGGCGGGCTGTTGGAAGTAGGCATAGTGGTGGATGGTGTAGAAATCCATCACATCACCGGCGGCTGCGACAACCTCGTTGCCCCAGTTGCTCCACTCGCTGCGGTAGGCCACGCCGACAGCACCAACCTGAATGGTCGAATCAACCGCCCGCATCGCTTCACGGAACTCCAGGTAGCCCTGCCGCCGGGAGGTGCCGCTGCCGATGCCATGGGCATACTCAGTACCATCACAGGTCCAGACATTTTCCCAACCCCAGGCGGTACAATCCTTGCCACTGCCCTGATTGCCGCCGTAGAACTCGTTGCCGACCTCCCAGAGCTTGATATTGAGCGGCTCCGGGTTGCCGTTGTCCCGGCGCAAGCGGGCCCAGTCACCCACCGTGCCCCAGTCGCGGCCCCAGATATCGGTCCCGATGGTGCGATTATCATCAACACTACCGTTGAAGAAGGCTACCAGCGCAGCCGCTTCTTTGGCCGTGCCATTCATATTGACGGTGTACATCGCTTCCTGGCCGGTAGCCTGTAGGAAGTCGATAAAGTCAGTTGGGCGTGAGGCCCAGGGCCAGTAACACTCGGAGTCGGCATCAATACCCTGCCCGCCGCGCTCACAGGCCAGCCAGTCGTAGTAGTTACTCCAACTGCCCCCCGGAATGCGCACCAGAGTGGTACCCGAGGCCTGTGTACGGGCGTGGAAGGTCGTGTCGGCAAAGCGGCTCGGATTGAGCCAGGCAGGCAGATTGGTGCCCCGTACCCGGCCATCAATCGGCGTCACGCTGCCGGTTGCGTCAATCGTGATTGTCTCGGACGGGAGCAGGTCGAGCGGTGCCGCCTTCACCAGCGGCTCAACAAAGAAGACAATCCCCGATGTTACCAGGAAGATAGCGAACAGAAAGATCCCCAGGATACGACGTAGATGCATGTTCATGCGACCACCCCTTTCTTGAAATGGCAGATAGATATCGTCGGGTTACGCACGGGGAGCCGGCCAGCCCGAAGCTGGTATCCAGTCCCATAAACGATAATGCGGTTAGAGCTAGAACTTCATTGGGAAACGGGTTGCCGGTACGTGGTGGCCCAGGGCTCCAGTGCCGGGGGCGACCACGATAACCTGTACTTGCAGGTACCGGGGTACGTGAGGAGAAACAGTGATCGACCAGTCCAGCGATCGATCAAGAAGTGGTGTGTCGTGGCTAAGAGTTAGAATGCGTAGTGTGATGGTGCCACAAAAAATGTGTTGACCCATAAACCTCCGATCCTAAACGGTTCCGCTGTCGGGTGAACGCAAGCACTCACCGTGACAGTGTCCGTTATAGCAGAGGCGGTACTGGTTGAGAATGAGTTAAAGGTAATTGTTGAAGCGAGGTAAAAGTACTGGAGCAGGTTGAGAGCGGTGGTACTACTGTGCATGTTTTCACAACCCTGCCGGGAAGGTCAGGTCGGCGTGGCAACACCCGGCAGCGGACATGCAAATGCGCGTTTCTACGGGAAAACTCCATCGGGAGCGGACGCGGCCACCCGGGAGCCGGAAGGTGTGTAATCGTACAATCAAGGGGAAAACACGGGGCGATACACGCGATTGACGCATAACTCCCCGGTACAGTGAGGATATGTATCGTGGAAAAAAGGTGCGGCAACGGCGCAGCCAGGCAACTGCCACGCCACACGCGCTTCTGGGCGGATGCTCCTTAACCCTGGCATGAAATGCAGGCCGGATCAAACCCGGTAGCGGACGGTTTTACGCCGTCGGCTGAATAGTATCATTGGCAATCAGCAGGAACCGTGGAATCTCGGCCTGAAACGCCATCCCATCAGGTCCGACAAAATGGTATGTTCCCTCCATGTAACCATTCGGTGATTTCAACACACAGAAGCTCTGGTATTCGTGAACCCCACCGGGCACGAGGGTCGGCTGCTCACCGACAACGCCATCCCCTGTAACCTCATACATCTCGCCAATCGAGTCATGAATATGCCAGTGCCGGGACAACAGTTGCACCGTCTGGCGGCTGATATTCTCGATACGCACAAGGTAGGCAAAGATATAGCGGAGCCGTGCCGGTTTCGATTGTTCGCGCAGATAGACTGGACGAACTACCACCCGAATACCCTGGGTTTCTTTGTAATAGAACGGTTTTTTACTCGTGGACATTGCAATCAACTCCCCTACTACTATAAAATCGGGTACATCCGGCGCAACTCCGCCCGTGCCCGCATTAAAAATCTGCCCAGGCATATTTCTGCCGCTACCATCACCATCGCCCCAGTCGCTATCATTGGTTGAGCATACAACCAACAATGCATCGTCCGTTGCCAATAAGCTCTCATATATATCGGGATGCTGCTAAAACTTTGCCGGAACCGCGTCATATATAACGACGTCTTTGATCGCCGCCCAGTCAGCTTGGCCCGCTATAGTCATCGAATAGGGCGCAAAGTTCGGGCAACAGCCGTACGCATCACCAATGCGGTAAACGTTGATGACGTCCACAAACACACCTTTGTCGCAGTGAGTTTCACCTAAATGTACTCGAAAGCGGTATACTTTGTCAAAATCAGCCGGATGCCGGGCTGCATGGCGGCAGAAAAGCCCCGGCAACATGTTACAATACGGTTAACATGTCGGCATACTGCGCGGATAGAATCGGCAGCAACCAGTCCATACCTGACATCGTAGAACCGGTCAGAGCACCATTTGCAATACCAGCACATCACCAACACACAGGAGGGAATACGGTATGCAGTTTGACACGCGTACACAGCAAGACAATTATCCGCAGGTGAGCCGGTGAATGCATCAGATCGTTATCCAGGCCGAGGGGCATGTTACACTCAAGACAGACAACAATCGTCCGCGCTTTGTCCTGACCTATGGATCGACACGGGTAGAGGTAGTCGTCCATCCATATACATGGGATATGGCAACCGGCCCGCAAGACGATAGTCTGATCATCCTGCGCGGCTATGTCACCCGCAATACGCCACTCCAGCCGGATCTGCTCACCTTTCTGCTACATCAAAACACAACGCTGCCGCTGGGGATGTTCGGTATTACAGCCAATAATGAGATTGTCTTTTTCCACACCATTCCCGCTTCGACCTGCGACTCAGCCCACGAACTGACGCTGTGCCTGGCACCAGTGGTGGATACGGCGGATCATTTCGACGATGAAATTGTGGCGCGCTGGGGCGGCGACCGGGCCGGCGATCATTTATCTGGAGCATGAAAGGGTGGCTCACAATCCATGCACCGCCCGATCCGGCATAGCCGGCAGTACAAGAATTACGTCCTAATAACCGTCAAATGGTAGGACTTCCCACTATTCCAAAAATAACAAAAAAGCACCATGTGACCGCAGGCGATATTGCTTTTACCTGGTCAAAAGTCCTGGTTGAAGGCTCAGCATGTACGTCGCGTAAATATGCGGAGTAGGACGACCCTATAGGTCGCCCTACGGAACCGGATGGATAACCAGGGAAAGGGCAACGATTCACGGACCAATTTCGAGAAAGACCGGCTCAAAGCCAATCGTCAGAGTGCCATCAGGAAGTGGTACCGGCTGCCCAAGGTAGCTGTAGGCCGCCCGGGTGTCGGGTGGTAGCGGTAGCTCAACGGTTGCACTATCATTGGTCCAGTAGACATGATAGGCTGTGCCATCTTTTTGGAAAGCATATCCTTCCAGAGCACCATTGGAAAGAGGCCCGCTATAGTCGGCACCTGCTAACAACTGCGCCATAAACTGCACAGTCTGGTACGCCGGCCGGGGAGCCTGGGCCGCATCCAGCAGGCCACCCTCGCGCCACCCAGGACCGTTCAAGGTGTACCAGGCTACGCCCATCAGGTTGTTGGCCCATGCGCGCGTATAGAGCCGGACGGCATAGTTAGCCTGATCATTATAAAAACCCGGCTCAGTCTCAACGCATGCCGTACCACTGGGGTAGCACAACAGACCACCTTCGTTCATGAAGATGGGTTTATCAACACCATACTGACTTAGCACCGAGCGCAAGAAGTCCAGTTTCCCCAGCAAGAGGCCGCCACGCTGCTGCCACGCCGGGTGAGCACGGTCCCAATCCTGATCTGCCGCTCCCCAGTAGGTGTATGCATGGTAGGCCAGGATATCAAATGCCTCACCACCACCATTCTGAAGAATGCCCTCTACGAAACGTGCCGGCTTACAATCTTTGCCGGATGGAGGATTGTCCGGATCACAATTCAGGAGCACCCCGCCTGTCACCACCTGGGCCGCCGGATTGGCCTGTTTGATTGCCGGATAGACCTGTTTTAACATCTCGGCATAGTAGCCCCCACCATAGTAGGGATCATTCTCGTCACCCCAGCACCCGAAGGGAGAATCGCCGGACACCAGCGATGGATCGACATCCGGCTCGTTGCCCAGTTCCCAATAGCGTACATTGTATGGTGGGCCACTGTAGCGCGACACCAGTTCGGACATGAAGCCGGCAAAGTTATCGAGCGCATCGGGATGGATTGGGCCACACGAAGCTCCGGGAACCTTCTGTGCCCAATCCGGTGTGCCATAGATAATAACAACCGGCGTTCCTCCCGCCGCAATTATGGCGCGCAACTCCGCCTCAACCCCCTCCAGACGCGACCAGTCCCGCACGCCGGGCGTCGCTTCAACTTCTGCCCAGGAGATATTTCCATAGCGCACCCAGGAGATATTGGCCTCACGCAGACGAGAAGCAGTAGCGGCAACTTTTCCACGATTAATTTGCACCCCAAAAACGGAGGGATCTGCCGCTGGTTGTGAAATACCACCCGGACTATTCTCCGGTCTACCATGCACTTCGCTTCCCAGCAGGCCCAGCAATACTTTGAAGTCATCAGGGTTATCGGGGTGCCACTCAAACCGAGCACGCTCGAACCACTGCGTCATAACCGTCGCGCCATCAGCATTGGTTTCCATCTGTATCGCCGTGAGCGGCAGGCCAAAGAGCTGCAGTGAGCGGTTATAGGCATCCAATCCGGCAACATTCAGGCCATGTGACTCCCAGTAGGTTTTGAACCCCTGACCGGGAACCTGATCACAAACGTTATGTCCTGTTTCTTCAAACCAGAGACAGTCGGACTGCGGCCCGGACTCACGCCCTTCTTGCGCCGGAACGCGCCCCAACTGGGCCAGCCGTTCCTCCCCCAACCGACCAAGAAGGATATTATAGGGTGCAGCATTCTGTGGGTGAGCTTCCAGGCGCGCCCGTTCCGTCCACTGGATCATGATATCACCCGGTTGATCGGGTTGCGGCATAGGTTGAGTGTCGGTGATAGGATACCCCAGCACCGGCAGACCCCCATTCACCTCCCAGTAACGCGCAAATGAGTCTTCCAGGCAAGCGGTTATACCGGGTTGGTCAGGAAAACACAGCTCGTCCGCCGCTACCGAACGAACCGCCGGACCTGCCACCAGGATGCCGAACAACAGCATGACGGGGAACAAAACACGATAGCGCATACGCTCCTCCTTGGGGTTTGCCCCAGTGTTAATGGCTCCACACAGCATGGTGCAACATGACCAGACAACAAACCGGGTCACCTGATTGTCTCAGCTTGCGCTATGTCACCATGATGGTGCTTATACTACAACGGTTTCCAGCGATTCCAAATGGTAGCGGTATTATAGGTGAATGATAACCATTGCACGCTGCGCGGGGATGACAAATTGTTTACGGGGAGCATTTCCAAAATTGTTCTTATTGACACAGGTTATTCTCTTCGGTACAATAGTTGCAATATCACATATCTTCCTGAATGATATAGCAACCCTACATTTGTCGTCGTGCCACCTGATGAACAGTTTAACGTTCATCAGGACATCGCGGGATTGGAGTCCCGGCTTCAGCCGGATCAGGCGTTCCCGATCGTATGCTGCTCCCCCGGCAGGTATGCACCGGCTCAACCGGGACTCCCGATCATTGTATATCCGGGCTATTTTTCAAACTGCATCAGGCGATTGGAGCGAATCCCGAAGAACCAGGTCACAACTACTGTAAGATGGTTATATATGCGCCTGGCACTATATCATGGCGGTCGGAGTCGTAACTCAGGCATGCCGCAGTACTGCTGTTTTCCGCTCTCCCGGGCGCATGCCTGGGAGCAGTGACAGACATCGCATGGATTGAAGAGGAGCAGAGCATGTCTCTACTAGACAAACTCCGTGGACGCTCACAGCCATCCGAACCCGAACCCGAACCCGAACCACCGACTGATATGCATTCGCGGCTGTTTGGACTGGTCCGCATGCAGATCGAACGCCTGCCGTACACGCCACAGATCCGCCTCTTCCGGCGCGATCTGAATGAGATGCGCAATACATGGTGGTTCCTTCTACCACTGTTAGCCTGGATTGGCTGGCGCACATACCGGAATGAACGCCGTGAACTACGCCGGCAGCAGACAACCACCAACAGATAACCGATTTATCAGCGGAACCCAACAAATGCCCCGTCAGAGACACAACCGCTGCTTCCTTCCCTGCATCTACCGTATGTAACCTTTGGACGATGGATGGCGATGAACGACAGTCGCAAATAACCGAGGACAGGCGCTTCTACTTCGTTGCATCTCACCTTCACGCTTCCCCGACGAAATATGAACAACAGATAATGGACAATCAGATGCATAATCCATGTTTTATCACAGTGGCACGCCCACACGATATCATCGCCGAACTAACGCATACCACAAGCCCGGCAGGCGCATTTGAGCGGGTGCGCTTCAAAGAGAATACCCACGTTGTACGAATCAGGGAGTTGGAAATAGAGAGCGCACTGCTTTTGAAGCAGATACTCCTGCCGCTGGATGCACATATCCTGATGAGCCCGGTCACGTCCCAGAATACACCCAACGCAAAAACGGATGTATTCATCTTTGCCTCGTTCTGGCAGATGCAGGAATTAATCACTTGCTGCCACCGTGCATCGCGCCCGGCCCTACAACGGCTGGCCGTCGAGTTGCATGCAACACTCAGCAGCTATGACCTGAGCGGACGCGACTCCCTGACATTGCGCGGGCACACCTTTATCTGGGGGGTTCGCACGTATGTGGTGACAACGCTGGATTTGACGCCATACCCGTTCAATGAAAATGGCGGAACGGCAATCCATGATCTCGTAGCAACGGCACTGGCCCAGGCCCGCCACGCAGCACATGCGGGAGCGGATCTGATCGAGATTTGTTGCGAACCGGTTCATCCCGGAGATCCGGCCCTACCTCCGGCACAGGAACAGTCTAGCATTGTCCCCATCATCGAAACGCTGATCCGGCATCTGTCGCTCCCAATTGCGATCAACAGTTCGCGGACAGCAACGGTCGCGGCAGCCCTGGCGGCCGGCGCAGATATGGTGCATGCTCCGCGTGGGTTGCGCACACCAGACGGGGCATGGAATACACCATTGGCAGATCTGGTTGCTACACATGGGGTACCGCTGGCACTCATCTATGGCGGAGCGGCAGCCGGTGAACATCTGGACGCCGCCGGCACTGACAACGCCATCTTTGATTCGATAATCGGTGAGTTACAGAGCAGTATCGCCTATGCCCAGGCACACAACATTGATCGGGCACAGTTGCTGGTAGATCCCGGTATCGGCCCTGTGAACCGGCTACCCCGGAACCGGGCGCTGCTACGGCAGTTGAACGAACTGCGCGGTCTCGGTCTCCCGATCATGGTCAACATTGCATACGAGTCATTTATGGAGGAATCGCCGACACTGCGTAGCAACCATGATCAGGCGCGGACGGCCACCACCACAACCCTGGCTATTCAGTACGGCGCGGATCTGGTGCGCACTTCCCACGTCGAGGGGGCAATCCAGGCAGCACGTATCGCCGATACCGTCGTGCGTCCGGCATGATATCCGCAGTACCGACTGACTGGGCAACGCCGCAAAACAATGGCATGCAGCCCACGTTACTCAGCATCCGGCATCTCATCGGCAGCAAAAAACGATGCCATCGTCGCTCGGAAAGGGAGCGTTGGCGAGCGCACTTCACCATCGGGCGCAATAACCGTTAACTGGGTGTAGATCTCCAGTACCGGGTCAGGTCGGCTATAGATCAGCAGATCGCGCTCCACCGGGCGTACAATCCAGTACTCCGGCACCCCTGCCTGCGCATACACTGCCGGCTCCGTCTCGCTGTCGGGGGCCGGGGCTACCACGGGGCAGACTTCAACCAGCAACGCGGGAATATCACAGACCTGGCGCTGATTGCTATGACTTCCGGCGCGCAAAAGCAAAAGCGCGGGCTGCACCGGGTCATAGCCGGGCATACACAGCACAACCGGCGACCGAACAACCTGAATTGCATCCTTTGCCGCAAGCTGTGCATCAAGCGCCCGGGCTATCCGGTCAACAATCTGCTGCCACACAGCATCATTCCAGACTGCATCATGTGACACCGGTACATGGTCAGAGATCGGTTCTAGCAGTGTCATCGTATTTCCCCCCTTAAAACGCCACTATGATTTTTCAAAATGACGGTCTCCGATAGAAAGCTAAAGATTTTATGACAGGTAGGGCATGCAGGTATGCCCCGGAAGTACCGGAAGCATGCCCAACCGTGGGAACCGTCCACAGATGTACCAACAAGTCATATCACGCGCATAGCGCAAGATAGGCAACGAGATTCAAAAAACAAGCAGCAGGGTAATCATATGGATCGTACGCTGGATACCGAGGCCGGATTACACTCGTGGGGTGGTGGGCGATACTGGACTCGAACCAGTGACCTCATCCGTGTGAAGGATGCGCTCTAGCCGACTGAGCTAATCGCCCGATAGATGTTCATAGCACGCGCGAAGTATAGCACAGGCTTGCGGCATTTGCAAATACCTGCAGCGCCGAAAGACGAACATCGAACGCCGCAGGCACTTGCCCGGTCGCTCGTCTGCCGTCCTTCGGCGCTGCACACGGCTTCGCCTGGTCTCATCGTTTCAGGGACACGCGTTACGCGATGCGACTCATGCCGGCCTAGTGTCCGACCCAACCGCCCGGTTTGGAACCGACCGCGGAACTCCTGTCAGCGACACGCGTTACGCGGTGCGCATGCACATCAGGCATGTGCCGGGATGCACGGCCCAATTCGCCGGCGGCAGCATGGGACGCTTGTTCGCTTGTTCACAAACATCTGCATCCTGTGCAAATGTTTGTGAAATAAGCATGGAGTCTTCCGCCCTGCCGGAGGCGACATGCGCTGCCACATCAGTGAGCGCGTACGTCCTGTCAGTGACAGGACGTACGCGGTGCGCGTTCAAATGAGACACCAACTCCTGTGAACGTCGTCTTCGCCGGCGGCAGCATGGGAAGCTTGTTCGCTTGTTCGCAAAACATTTGCATACAGTGCAAATGTTTTGCGAACAAGCATGGGTTCTTCCGCCCTGCCGGAGGCGAGTCGGGCCGTTTATCCAGGCACATGCCGGGGTTAAAACCGACCGCGCAAGTCCTATCAGTGAGCGGCAGGCGGCAGCATGACTGCCGCACTCCGTATCCGGCCGCAGCCTACTAATCCCCGGTTACCAGATGCTCGTCTTTCCTCACGGCAGGTTGCACCAGCAATGTGGGCGGCATCCCCCGGCCAACGCCCCAATAGACAAAGCCCCGGTCGGCCATCTCACGCGGATCGTAGAGATTACGCCCATCAACAACTATCGGCCGGCGCATAAAGTTCCGCAACTTCTCCCAGTTGAGTTGCTTAAACTCGTTCCACTCAGTAACAATCAGCAGCGCATCCGCATCCTTGGCCGCATCATACGCGGTTGCACAAAAGGTCACACTCGGCAACACTTCGCCGGCCCGCTCCATTGCCACCGGGTCATACGCCTTGACATGCGCGCCGCTCTTCTGTAATACTTCAATTATGTCAACCGAGGGCGCTTCGCGCATATCGTCAGTGTTTGGCTTGAAGGAGAGGCCCAGCACCCCGATGCACTTCTCATTCAGACCGTCGAGCAGCGTCTGCACCTTCTCGACAAAGCGCCGGCGTGCGTCCTTGTTGATGTCCATCACGGCCTGGAGCAACTGCGGGTGGCAACCGGAACTGGCCGCCATATGATGCAGCGCCAGCACATCTTTAGGGAAGCAAGAGCCGCCATAGCCAATCCCCGCGTCAAGAAAATAGGGACCAATGCGCTTGTCAACACCCATACCACGCGCCACTTCTTTCGCATCTGCGCCCAACTGCTCACAGATATGCGCAATCTCGTTGATAAAAGAGATACGCGTGGCAAGGAAGGCGTTCGAGGCATACTTAATCATCTCAGCAGTGCGCAGGTCGGTGATAATTATCTCAGCGCCGAGGGGAGCGTGTAGTTCGGCCACCTGCTGTGCGGCACTGCGGTCCAGTGAGCCCAGCACAATCCGGTCGGGGTTGAAGAAATCCCTGACCGCGCTACCCTCACGCAGGAACTCCGGGTTGGACACAATCGAGAAGGGGATTCCCGGTTTGGCATGCTCGGTAATGATCTCGCTGACCATATCACCCGTGCCGACAGGAACCGTACTTTTATCAATAATAGTGACAGGTCCCTTGAGCGCCGCGCCAATACTGCGGGCCGCAGATTCGATGTAGCGTAGGTCGGCTGCGCCATTGTCACTCATCGGCGTCCCAACGGTAATAAAGACAAAGTCGGCATTATCCATCCCAACCGCATAGGTATCGGTAAATGAGAGACGACCGGAACGCAGGTTGCGCTCGAGCAACTCCTCCAGTCCGGGTTCGTAGATTGGCGATTTCCCGGCGCGCATCATCTCGATCTTATGGGGGTCAATGTCGATACAGACCACGTTGTTGCCCAGATCGGCAAAACAGACGCCGGTCACCAACCCCACATACCCCGTTCCAATGACGCAAATGTTCTTCAAGTCTAGCCTCCTTAAATAAGAGTACAAAAATCAATGTGCTGACTATGCAAATTGCATGCCATGTATGGAATGAATAAACTTTGTTTCATCTGGACACCAATGCCGACCTTCGGAGAGTCAAGTACTGCGATGCCAATACAACATTCCGGTCAATCATGACAACGCAGTCCAGGCAAAACTATTCGGTCGTAATCCACATAGTGCGCCTTCTTCACGTTTGACAGTAGCACCCGCGTACCCCTACGCTGGAGAATACGCAGCTAACGCTACTATCAACCAGGTTCAGTGTACCCGGGGGAGGTGAAGAATATATGAATGGGGGCGGCAAGTTTCTGCACGCGCAGGTTGTCCGCGTTGCGTCAAGAGCGATAGGAGCGCGTCGTCGCACATCGGGGGAAATAAAAAATATCTCATTTACACGAGTTACGCAGTGGGCATGCAAACCGGGCGTTTCACCCGATGCCGGCCCGATTCGCCTGCGGCCGCATGGTACTTCTTTAGCTTTTGCCCTGCCGGCGGCGAAATTCCGCGCCGGGTCAATGACCACGTACGTCCTGTCATTGACATGGGCTCCACAATCCCGCGCATGAAAGCGCATATTGCCTATCGTGGTATTTACGTGGATTACGCGGTACAGCCTACCCCGGCCTGGTACCGGGCCACGAAGCAGCCACATTTCCGTACAGGTCAGAAACCACATACGGTATGTCATTCAGTACCGACAGAAAGAGCGACGAAAAAACAAATACCCCCGGCTCCCAAGACAGGAGTGGGGGTATTACCGGCACAGCACGCATCTACGCCGGAGGACTCTCGCGGGCAACTTCTTCTTCTTCTTCAGCGGAAACGGGTTCTTCGCTGTCGGCTTCAGTTTCCGTAGCTTCGGTGTCAACGGTTTCTTCCGTGGCCACCGTCTGTGCCGGTGCGGATTCGGGTGTGCCGGGTTCCGACTGCTCGGTCTCATCCGCCGCATCCTGAGCGACCGGCTCCTCAACCTCCGGCATCACATCCGGCGTCACCTCGGTTGCCTGAACCGCCGCTTTCTCCGGCTCCTCCGCGGCAGTGGCCGGCGTCTCTGTCACAGGTGTTTCGGTCGCAGACGATGTCTCGGCTTCGGCTACCGGCGTCTCGCCATCCTCACCCTCATCGCCGTCGCGCTCCTCTTCGGTGACGCGGCGCAACGAGAGACCCATCCGCTGGCGCTGCCGATCCAGACTGATTACCTTGGCAGTGACAACCTGGCCGGGGGAGAGCACATCACGCGGCTGCGTCTGCGGATCAACATCCAGCTCACTGGCGTGGATCAACCCCTCGACCGCCTCTTCAATCTGGACAAACGCACCAAACGGCGTGACATTCGTGACCGGACCCGTCACCAGTTGACCCAGGTTGTAGCGCTGATCAATTGTATCCCAGGGGTTCGGCTGGAGCCGGCGCAGGCTCAGACCAATGCGCTCGCGGTCCCGATCAATCTCAACAACCAGCACCTGCACTTCCTGACCGGGCGAGAGCACCTCGCGCGGATGGTTCACGCGCTGCCAGGAGAGTTCGCTGATATGCGCCAGACCATCGGCCCCACCGAGATCGATAAACGCGCCAAAGTTGGTCAGTTGGTTGACCCGTCCCGTCAATACATCGCCGGGTTGGAGTTCGGTCAAGAGGCGCTGCTTCTGCGCCTTGCGCCACTCCTGCGTTGCGCTGCGCTCCGACAGGACCAGCCGGTTGCGGTCGCGGTCCACTTCAATCACCTTGAGCGGAATTTCCTGGTTGACCATGCGCTGGAGCGCCTGCTGCCGCTCCTCCGCCGCGGTACGCCCGTGCAATTGGGCCACCTGCGAAGCCGGTACAAAGCCACGAATGCGATTAAACTGAACCAGCAGTCCACCCTTGTTAAAACCAACGACCTTGCACTGTACAACGCCGCCTTCCTCAAAGAGCCGACCGGCATTCTCCCAGTCTTTCGCAACCTGAACCATAGTCAGCGAGAGAATCAAATCCCCGTCACGATTCTCCGGATCTTGCACATAGACCTGGATCGAATCACCCACATTGAGCGTACCGGAGAAATCATCCCCCATCTGCCGCAGATCCTGCACAGGAATAACACCTTCACGCTTGGTACCGATAGACACGAGTACCCCATTTTCCTCGATTTGCATAATCAGCCCATCACGCAACTCACCGCGCTGTGGTCGGGCATAATCATACGCTTCGAGCAGTTTGGTCCAATCCTCTTCTTCTTCAAATGCAAACTCTTCTGGGGTCGTCTGATCGGATTGTACAGTCATCAGATAAAGCCTCCTAAAAAATGGATTTTTGATTGCACCCGCTGCAAGTAGCCTGATCCCCCGATTATAGTCCAAAAAAAAGCGCCACCTGTGCATAAGGTAGGCGCAAGCGTGGAACACACGCAAACTGAGCCACCAGGCTGTAAAGAGCTTTCTTCGTCAGGATAACGCTACCCGCCCATCGTCGGCAGGAGAAACCCGGTTCGCCGCCTACGAATCGCTCCGCGTGAAAGGTTACCTCTCCAATTTTCGGAACTGCTGGGAAGATCGCTTGAAGCGGATGTCATTTATGTTTTACAATGGCGCGAATTATACCGTAACCGTTAGCGGTTGTCAAACGTAAGGCGCTCTTATGCCCGTTATCTTTGTTTTTTTGGATGGCGTCGGCCTGGCTCCGACGAGTCCGCACAACCCGCTGGCGACGGCGGCAACGCCTACGCTGCAGCAACTTCTGGGTGGTCCATTGACGCAAGAGCAGATCCAGCAGCAACCGGCACTGCTGCTGCGGGCGATTGATACTACCCTGGGGGTACCGGGATTGCCCCAGAGCGGTACCGGCCAGACCGCGCTGCTGACCGGGGTTAATGCGCCTGCGCTGGTTGGACGCCACCAGCCCTACTACCCGCCGGTCGCCCTGCGGCCGCTGCTGGCCGAGCGTAGCATCTTTCACCAGGTACAGACACGCGGCCTGCGCGCAACCTTTGCCAATGCCTTCACGCCCGGCTACTGGCAGGCACTTGCCGACCGCCGCCTGCGCCGCACTGCCGGCGTTATTGCGGCTGAGGGAGCCGGTCTGCGCCTGCGCAACCTGGATGATCTACGGGCCGGGCATGCCTTGATGTGGGATATCACCCACGCGCTACTGAGCCGGCGCGATCCGGCGCTGAATATACCAGTTATCGCGGCGCAACTGGCCGGGGAGCGGCTGGCAGCACTGGCCCACACGCATGATCTGGTCTTCTTCGAGTGTTTCCTACCCGATCTCGCCGGGCATGGGCGGCTGCCCGTGAGTGTTGCGGATGTGCTGGAATGGATTGATGGTCTGCTGGCCGGGCTCCTGGCAGCACTGCGACCACAAGATACGCTCCTGCTGACCAGCGACCATGGCAATATTGAAGATTGCACGGCGGCCGGGCATACGCATAATCCGGTGCCGCTGCTGGTTGTCGGCGCAGCAGCGCGGCATTTCGCTACCGTACAGGACAGCACCGGCGTGGCGGCGGGAATTATCGCCGCGCTATCATCGCCATGATCATGGTATTATTGTTGATTGAATAATACGCGTTACGCGATCACTCGTGGGGCAGTGGATAGCGCCGCCGGCAGGTCTGATCACGCGTTTCATTGGTCTACCTACCATAAGTCCTGTAAATCACACGACTTACGCGGTGGGCGTTCAAATCAGGCATGTGTCTGGATGAATGGCCCGATTCGCCGGCGGCAGCATGGGACTCTTTTGTCTTTTTCACAAAGAATTTTCACTTCGTGAAAATTCTTTGTGAAAAAGACAGGAATCTTCCGCCCTGCCGGAGGCGAAATTTCCTTTTGGGTGAGCAACCGCGTAACTCGTGTAAATCATAGGACTTACGCGGTCGTCCATCCAGCGGATGTAACTTGCCTCCGGCAGAGCGGAAGATTTTATGTCGTGTTCACAAACATGTTGCATGTTGTGCAACATATTTGTGAACACGATAAACAAAGACCATGCTGCCACAGGCGAATCCGGCTTCCATCGCATGAAACGTCCGGTTTACAGGTCCACCGCATAACGCCTGTAAATCATGCATAATCGTATCAACCAGGTATAGATGTCACGAGCAAACTATGGGCGACCACCGCGTCGTCCCTACTAGTACCGAGGAGCAGCATGAGCCACGATAAACCAATTAGTGTTCTTTTTGTCTGTATGGGTAATATCTGTCGGTCGCCCATGGCTGAGGCCGTGTTTCGCCATCTGGTGCAGGAGGCCGGTCTGGCGTCCCGGTTTGAGATCGCCTCGGTCGGCACCGGCGGCTGGCATGTTGGGGAGCGCCCCCATCCCGGTACCCAGGCGGTCCTGCAACGCAACGGTGTCGCGGTGGGCGACCAGCGCGCCCAGCGACTGAGTCATGCTGACCTGGAGCATTATGACTACATCATCGCTATGGACGAGGAAAATCTGGATGATATTAGCCGGTTACACCACGACATCGCGGGAACAGTGCGCCGGTTGCTGGAGTTTGCTCCCGCGGGTGGCCCGCTGGATGTGCCTGATCCCTACTACACCGGCGGCTTTGACCAGGTATACGACCTGGTGACGGCCGGCTGCCGGGGTCTGCTGTTGCATATACGCGCCCAGGAGGGGGTCTGATGGCACTGCCTGATGCACTGGTCACGTCGGTTGTCGCCGCTCTGGAAACTGCCGGCGACACAACTGCAATCCAGTCGGTTCAGCCGGTCAGCGGCGGCTGTATCAACAATGCCCAGCGGCTGGAAACCGCGCAGAATGTCTACCTGCTCAAGTGGAATGCGCGCCCGCTGCCGAATATGTTTCTCGTTGAGGCCCAGGGATTGCAGTTGATGTACGACACGCAGACCGTGCGCGTGCCGGCGGTGCTGACCGCTATCGATGCGGATGACGATCGACCGGCCTACATCCTGATGGAGTGGCTGGAAGGCCCGGCCGGGGCCGCGCGCCGGGGCGACCAGACGCTGCTTGGCACGCAACTGGCGGCTATGCATGGGCATGGCACCGATGCCTACGGCCTGGATCAGGATAACTACATCGGCAGCACACCCCAGTACAACGGCTGGGAAGTGGACTGGGTGCGCTTCTACCGGGAGCAGCGGTTGCGCCCACAGATTGAACTGGCCCAGCGCAACGGGCTGCTGCCCACCAACCGCCGCCAGCGCCTGGAGCGGCTCCTGGAGCGACTGGACGGCTGGTTAACGGGGGTTGCGCGTCAACCGGCGCTGCTGCATGGCGATCTCTGGGGCGGCAATGTAGTCACCGGGCCGGGTGGCGTTCCGGCCCTGATTGATCCCGCCGTCTACTATGGCGACCGTGAGGCCGAGATTGCTTTTACCGAGCTGTTTGGTGGTTTTAGCACCCGTTTTTACGATGCTTATCAGGAAGCCTGGCCGCTGGAACCCGGCTACACCGACCGGCGCGATCTCTACCATCTCTACCATCTGCTCAACCATTTAAATCTGTTCGGCGAGAGCTACGGCGCGCAGGTGGATGCGATTGCCCGGCGGTATGCGGGGTAGATGTGGCGTGCGGCGCATCTACGCTGCCGCAGGCAAAGACGGTTTTTCCAGGAGACGCTGTTTCATTTGGACGCCTACCGCGTAACTCGGATTTCATGAGAGACGGTCTGAAAAGCTGATGCGCGTCGGTCCCACGGCATGCGGGGTGCCCTGCGCCACCGGACCGCGCCCCAGGCGTCCCGGCGTCCGCCGGTTCCGGCCACACCCCGGCTGACGCCGGAACGCCCGCGCCGGGGCCGTCGCCCCATGCCCAACCCGTTTCAGACAGGCTCTCAGAAGAAGGCTCTGCGGGAAGTTTATAGCTTCCCGCAGAGCCTTCTTCATTCGGCACAAACTTAACTACGTCGTCGAGATCAGCACCTCATAGTCTTCAACCGAGCCACCATCCAGGCAGCACTCGATAATCTGCCGCCCCAGTGGATCGAGGTCCGGCTCGACAAAGTCGGCCAGGCACTGGCGGAAGAAGTTGTAGAGCATCTCCGCTCCCTGATCATAGGCTTCCTCGCCCACCTCCGGCTGCGTATCCACCTGCAGGAACCAGCGCGCAATCGGCCGTCCTTCGACAGCAAGCTGATAGAGCGCATAGCCGAGCAGCGGACAGCGCGCAGGCTGCACCTGATCAGATCTGAACTGGGCATTGCCCCGCCGTGCCAGATACTCACGCGTAATCCACTGCGGCATAAAGCCGACACTCCAAGCCCCGATATGCTGGTTCGGACAGAGGATATAGCGCATGCGGGTATGCTCCTGGAACTGCCGGAGCAGCAGGTTGGCCTGATCCACCCGGCGGCCCGTGGCAAAAGGCCAGTAGGAGCCGACCCCCTCGCTGCTCATCCCGGTGGTTTCGACCACGCTGGGGTTCGCGTGCCCACGTGGGGCAACCAGTCGCCAGAGCCAGGCCACCGCCGGCGGTAGCACATGGAACAGCCCGATAATGCCATAGCTCGGTCGCTCACGGGTGCAGGGGGGTGTGCGCACCCCAAAGCTGCGGATATCGACCGTCACCGCTTCATTGACAATATCGGGAACAATTGAACGGGGCATAATCACCCGAGGGTTGGGGCAGGGGACACCCGGGGCATCCTGGATATGCTCCCAGATCAAGGCCCGACCATGTGGTGCCGCATCAATATTCAGGAAGAGCAACGGTTCTTCCGGCTGGGCCGTCAGTCGTTCCAGATGAACATCAGTACCATAATGCGTGATATGGTTGACCCGGATAAACCAGGCATCTTCGGCATCGGCCACGCGCAACCGGAGATCACCGGCCTGGTCCTGAATCGAGGGATGGCAGAGCGCCATGTCGTCGGTTACGGCAAGCAGACGACAGAGGCGCGGGATCTCCAGGTAGCGCCGCTCACCCGTAACCACATTCTCGCCGAGGAGTAAGCGCCCTTCCGGGTCACGGTGCGCCTGCTCCAGCATCTCACTCTTACCACCGCCGCTGGCCCCCTCGTGCATAAATGTGACAATATTGTCGTAGGGTGTTACCACCTGCACCGTCGAGCAGTGGGCCGTAACCCAGCCTTCACGCTCACCCTGCCCGATCAGGACGCCATAAATACCCTTCTTGGCGCTCGGCCCCGGATAGAGATTGTAGGAGAAGATCTCGTGTAGTTCCGCGCTACGATGGTGAGCAACTACCTGCTTGCCATCGAAATGCGTGTGGCGGAACGGCGGCGCAACATAGATAATCGCCTCCGGCTGAAAGCCGTCCGGGATCTGATCATACGGCGTAATTCCCTGGAGCAGCGCCAATCCCAGAGCGAAGAAGCCCGTATTGGCCGGTGCAATCACCAGCGCGTCTTCCCCCATGCCCTGCTGCCCGGCAATAAAACCAAAGAGCGCCAGCGGTTGCGTCTTGAGCCAGTCAAACGTCTCGGCACGCAGTTGCTTGAAGTCATACCCGAAGCGCTCCGAAAAGCGCGGCTTGTTGGTAGGCCGTTCGTCGGCGATGACCATACACTCCGGGTCACGGCGGCGCATATAGGGTTCGGGATAGTTGGCCGCGACGCCATTGCGTACCCGCGCGACGGTTGCTTCGAGGACACGCCCGACACCCGGCGTATCAAATGCCACCTCGTAGGTGTCACTCTGCGGCCCGCCACAGGCCAGATCAACCAGTTCGGCAATCGAACTGGCAATAGTAACGCTTGGGCATGCCGCCAGAATTTCCGCCGCTTCCGTGGGCGGATTGTATTTGCGCCAGTCGCGCTGGGTTTCTGCCGCTGGTGGCGCTTGTTGAGTTGCAACCTGCCCACCATTGGTTGCGAAGGTCTTTTGCTCATGCATTGCCGATACCTCCTTACAGTATTGTAGCAATCAACCATGCTCCATGAAAAAGGTACGATCAACCGCGCCATGCCAACTGGTCAACCAGACCAGTTAGCACCATCGCCGGCATACTCAAAAGAAGACTGAACTACTCACGGGGCTGCACTGTCGTAACATACCGTCGTCGTACAGGGCGGGCACTCAGACTGTGGATAACTGAACGCTGCATGCGGCGAAAAGGGCTTCCTGTCAGGGCGCGGGCGACAGGACAGCCTGAGACCAATCCAGGGTCAAAAGCGTAACGTGGTGTGGATTGTTACGCCGGGTCATGTCCACGAACTGCGTAAAGGGGCGCACAGCGTCTCAAGTTCATCAAGACGCAGTCCTTTACGCCATTCGGAATGACTGAGTCTCCGTGCTTCGGCATTGATAATCCGAATTGATAATCCGAATTGATAATCCGAAAGCGGTAGGAGAGTAGCATAACCCGGGTTGAGCGTCAAGTTAATACTTCTGAAGTCAGAACACTTGCAATAAACGGCCTATACCGCATCAGTATGGGCAATACTCACTACGGATGACGGACAGATCCGTTGTAACAACCACCCTGAGAGGCAATATATACCAATCTGTTATGCTGCTCGCAGTTTATCTCGGTTATAGGTATCATTCTTGTAAACTGGCGTTCAGAAATGGTATGATACAGATACGCTGTCGAGGTGCGAAATACACGACAGAATGCAGGACAAACGAACGCGAGGAGACCGATGATTACGCAACTGCGCCTGAAACGGTTCAAGAGCTTTGCCGATGCCACCCTGGAACTGGGGCCATTCACGCTACTGGTGGGCACCAACGCCTCAGGCAAGAGCAACCTGCGCGATGCATTTCGCTTGCTGCACGGCATCGGGCGGGGCTACACCCTGGCCGAGATCATCGGCGAGAAACGCAGCGAGGGCGAGAAGATCTGGGGCGGCATTCGCGGCGGCACACGCGGGCTGGCATTTCAGGATGCTGAGACGTTTGCGCTGGAGGTATCTCTAGAAATTGAACCCGCATCAGTTTACCAACCACAAGGATCACGAGGATTACGAGACAAGGCACTGAATGTCCATTCAAGTAGCAGTACTAAATCGTCAAACAAAGTACAAGCGCAAGCCAGTCATTTTTTTACCAAACACTCCACCCCTCAAATGATGAAGCTGATTTACCGAGTTGAAGTTGTTTCTGGAGCCCAGGAGCAAACTCCCCGTGTGTTGAGAGAGTGGTTGAGGGAAGCAGATAATGATATTCCCATTTTTGAAGCTTTTCCTGCGTCCGAACTGGAAGATGGAGAGTCTTTCACGCCCACGCCCGCTACGCTTCTGGTCACGCTCTCTGAGTTGGCTGAACCTGGCAGTATCGTTGATGAGAATTTTCGACTAACGTTGCCTGATCATCAACCAGTGCTGTCACAGTGCATTGAGCACAACAATCTTTCTGGTATTGCGCAAAATATGGTCAGAACCGCCCGGATCGTCCTCGATGACTTCAAAAACATGCGTTTTCTCGATCCCAACCCAGACGCTATGCGCCAACCGGCTACTCCTGGGCAGACCATCCTGAGCGATCGCGGGGAAAACCTGGCAGCGGTGCTCTATTCTATTGTTAATGATCCGCACCAGAAGGAAACATTTATCGAATGGCTACAAGAACTCACACCAATGGATGCTACCGATTTCGAGTTTCCGTCTGATCCGGCGGGACGTGTTCTGCTCACACTGGTTGAAGCGCATGGACAAAGAATATCTGCTTATAGCGCCTCGGATGGTACCCTGCGCTTTCTGGCATTGCTGGCCGCGCTGCTGGGACCACAGCCGGCCCGCTTCCACTTTTTTGAAGAACTGGAGAGCGGCATTCACCCGACGCGTCTACGTCTACTATTGAGCCTGATTGAGCAACGTGTTTCCCGGAACGATATTCAGGTCGTGGCATCTACACACTCGCCACAACTGTTACTTATGCTGGAACCAGACACGCTCGAGCATGTGTCATTATGTTATCGGCTGGAGAATCAGCCTGACACGCGTATCAAAAAGCTCCTTGATCTCCCAAATGCGCGCCATCTGGTTGAGACACAAGATGTAGCCCGTTTACATGAGTCAGGATGGTTAGAAGATGCAGTCGAGTTCATGGAAGATGCAGCAAGCGCAACTCAGCCAGTGGCAGGAGAGCATAGCAGATGAAGGTACTCATCATACCAGAGGACGTTAAGAAAGATCAGTACATTCTCAAGCCGATTATCACAGCAATGATGGAGGAGTTGGGCAAACCTTATGCAAAAGTGGATGTTTGTCAAGACCCACGGTTGCGTGGCATCAGCCAGGCAACCAGGTGGGAATATATTCAGGGAATTGTTGAACGCTATGGCGGGATGTACGACCTGTTATTGCTCTGTGTTGATCGTGATAGTGAGGTAGGCCGGCGCGATCAGTTGAACAATATTGAGCAGCAGGCACGGTCTATGCTGAACGCAGATAGTCTATTTTTAGCAGAAAATGCCTGGCAAGAGGTTGAGGTCTGGCTCCTGGCCGGGCATACACTCCCCGCTGGTTGGAACTGGTCAGAGATCCGAGAAGAACGTGATCCAAAAGAACGCTATTATCTTCCTTTTGCGGAACAGCGTGGTGTATTGGACAAACCCGGTGATGGACGCAAAACTCTTGGGAAAGAAGCCGCGCGCCGCTATGACCGTATTCGCCGGCGCTGCCCGGAAGATATTGCCACTCTTGAGCAACGCATCCATGAATGGATCAACATTTGAGAGAAAGAAGAACATATGTCACTGGGAATCGTTATTAAAGCGCCCGAAGGATTAGTGCTGGCAACCGAGAGCCGCCTCACCATCACCGCCCAGCCACCGGATGGCACCCCAATACACGTTAACTTTGACAATGCAACCAAGCTCTTTGCCTTTGACAACCCCGGACGACCCAACACCACGCTCCCCGCTATCGGCGTTGTCACCTACGGGCAGGCCGCCATCGGTCTGCGCACCGCCCAGAGCTTTATCCCTGAGTTTGAAGCCGGACTGCCCGAGGAACGGCTGGCGGTACGCGAGTTTACCCAACAGCTCAGTGACTTTTTTATGCAACAGTGGCAAACCGCGATGCCCGCAACATACAGCGGGCCGGGTATGTCGTTCGTCGTCGCCGGGTTTGATGCGGGGGAACCGTATGGCCGGGTATACCTGACCGAAATCCCCGGCAAGCCCGATCCGATTGAGCATTACGGCGCGTTTGGCGAGTTTGGTATTACCTGGGGCGGACAGCGCGAGATTGTTGATCGGCTGTTACAGGGGTTTGATAGTCGTCTGGGGGAGGCACTCAATGCGGCGACCCTGCAACCCGCCGACCGCCAGAAGCTGCAATCCGTGATCAACCAGATAAAAATGCCCATCCCGTTACAGGCAATGCCGTTGCAGGACTGTGTCGATCTCGCTATCTTCTTCATTCGCACAACCATATCGGCACAGCGGTTAACCCTGGGACTACGCGGCGTTGGCGGGCCGATTGATGTTGCCACCATCACCCGGCAGGAGGGAATGCGCTTTATTCAGCGCAAGCAGATCCAGGGCGAGGCGAAACCGTAGCTTGCACGCGCACCAAACCGGACTACAATATATTGGAGTGCTGTTACTTTATAATAGGACTTACGCGGTCGGTTCCAAACCAGGCGTCTGCCGGGACAACCGGCACGATTCGCCTCCGGCAGGGTGGAATGAGACATTCTTTTTCCGGAAAATTTGGCACGTTGTGCCAAATTTTCCGGAAAAAGACAAAAAAGTACCATGCTGCCGCAGGCGCATCGGGCTTCCATCGGGTGAAACGCCCCGTTTGGACGCTCACCGCGTAAGTCCTGTTTATGAGCGAAGAAGAGGAGAAATTGATAGATAGAGGAATGCATCAGATTGACATTGGACGCATGCTGGATACGCTACGTATCTTCGATCAATGGTTTGATGTTGAGCATCAGTCGGTGCCGGTCATGCTGCCAACCGTTATGCTCGTCGTGTTGCCACCATTTATTCCCGTGCCGGTCCCGGTGCCAACCACGGTAGCGCTACCCATTCCGGTTGTTCGGCTGCGACCGCCGCAGCAGCGCGCGCAGGCATCCCATGATGGCGCGATCATCCCGTTGGAAGTGATTACGGACGAGATGTAACCCACCTGCCGAGTCACGAACGCCCTGCCAATCCTCCTTTAACGGAAGGCGGCAGGGCACCATTTCTCATCAAATTTACTCAATCCCGCACACCCACATGGCACACGGCGCACTAACTGGCGCGAACCCCTTCACGGTCTTCCGCATACTGGAGGGCAGCCCGGAACTCTTCCAGCATCTGGGCCGCTTCCTCAAGCCACGCTGCGCGCTCAAACCGGGCAAGGTGGGTACGTACTGCACCGGGCGTAATCTGATGATAGCCCTGAAGGGGTCCAATGGTTGAACTGGGGTAGGCATTGCGGTGTTGCCGCGCCGCTTCAACCGGCAGCACCGGGAAGGCTTTCCCCTCGTTCGTTGCCGGATCGATATACAGCAGCACGCCGCGCCCCTCTTCAGAGATGTATACCATTTCTTCCGGGAGTGTGTGGTGACTTGAACGATGATAAAACACCGTATTTCCTCCTTCCTTATCTCCCAGTAACACAATAGCTTATTGTACATGTGTGAGGTACAGTCCGGTTACAACCGGGCAGCGCCGGTAATGCGCACAGCCACGCTACCAATCCAGGGTTGGAACCAGTGGAACGGTTGTTGCAAAAGATGGTAAAGATTGTTAACTTTTCCCTGGAAAGGAATTGCCCCATGCGCCATCTGACCTATCCCGAGCAGAACCGCCCGATCATCGAACCGGATCTGCGCTACCTGATCGGTGGAGCGAAGATTGGGGTACCTGACCGGCGCAGCTATCTGCGTACCCTGCTGGGCATGGCGATCTGGCTGGGCGGGCCACCGCTGCCGGCGCGGCTGCTGGGACGCCTCGGCGCGCGCGCGTCCCTGGCTCAAGTGCAGCACTGGTGGGCCCGGAGCTTACGCTACTACCTGGGGATTCACCTGGACCTTCAGGGACTTGAGCAGATTGACCCGAACGCGACCTACCTGGTGACACCGTTGCACGAGGGTTTTGCGGATGTACTCGCGCTGCTCCACCTGCCCTTGCCGATGCGCTTTGTCCTGCGCGATGAGTTTGAGAACTGGCCCCTGCTTGGTTCGTATGTGCGCGACACCGGGCAGATTACTATTCATCCGGAGCAGGGGGCGCGCAGTTACCGTCAACTGCTGCGGGCAACTCGGGCAGTCGTTGCCGGTGGCGAGAGTCTGGTACTCTTTCCCCAGGGATCGATTCTGGGGATCGAAATCAATTTCATGGTCGGAGCCTTTGGCCTGGCCCAGGCATTGCAATGTCCCATTCTGCCGGTTGCCCTGACCGGGAGCCACCAGGTCTGGGAATTCCCCTTTACGCCCCGGTTGCGTTACGGTCAGCGGATCAGCCTGCATCTATTGCCACCCATTTCTGCCGAGACATGCCGCGCATACACCGCCGATGAACTACAGCGCGAAGTACAGCAGCAGATCAAGGCAGAAGCGCTTTCCGGGAAGATGGCCCCACCCCGCCGCTTTGTGCCCGCGCGCGATGGTTATTGGGATGGCTACGCCTATGAGATTGATCCCCAGTTTACCGACCTCGCCGCCGAGATTGCCCGCCATCGACGCGGGGTTAATGAACTCAACCGGAAAGGAGCAGCAGATGACAATAAGCCTTGAAGAAATCCAGTGCCTGACCGACCAGCTTACGCCACCGGATCAAACCAGCGCCGCCGCCTGGGAGCGGCTTAGACAACTCCGTGAGGAACTTATGCAGATCGAGCCCGGCTCGCCAACACCGACAGAAATTCTAGAAGCGGATCGGCGCGAACGGGATGCCTCTCTGCGAGGGCAATTGGGAGCAGATGATGTACACCCTTGATGCCAAATCTTTGGATCGGCCACAAAAAACAACCGCGCCCCTGGGGGAGTACCAGGAGCGCGGTTGTCGTGAAGGAGAGGGAGAAGTCTTAAGATGCCTATCACTACCAGACCTGACACTACTATAGCAGAAAGTGCTCCGCATGTAGGTAACGACCTGGTAACTGGGAAGTAATGCGCCGGTAAGCACTGCGCTACCGACCAGGTCCGTGCGCCGGCTGCTGCTGCGCTACCCCGGCCACCGGACGCTGGGAACCGGGAGTCTTGCCCAGTAGCCGCATCCCGTTGAGCGAAACCAGCAACGATGTCCCCATATCCGCCAGAACCGCCATCCACATGGTGCCGAGACCCAGCAGTACCAGCAGAACAAACGCCAGCTTAATGCCGATGCTCAGAGCCACATTTACCTGAATTGTACGCATGGTGGCCCGGCTCAACTGAAATACAAACGGCAGCCGCCGCAGATCATCACTCATCAGGGTGATATCGGCGGTCTCCATCGCCTGAGCCGTCCCCCCGGACGCGCCGCCCACCGCGATGCCAACCGTGGCCGTCGCCAGGGCGGGCGCATCGTTGATGCCGTCACCGACCATAGCAACCGCGCCATACTGCTCCCGCAGGGCGTTAACGGCGGCAACCTTGTCCTCGGGCAACAGCTCGGCGCGGACATCGGTCACGCCAACCTGCTGCCCCACCGAGGCCGCAGTGTCGGCATTGTCGCCGGTCAACATCACCAGGTTGGTAAACTGCGCCTGCCGGAGCAGCGCCAGCGCCTCCCGGCTGTCCGGACGGAGTGTATCGGCAACAGCTATCGTGCCCAGGTAGGTGCCATCGGCACTGATCATCATCGGCGTATAACCTTTTGCCGCATCCTGGCGCGCTTCCGCGCAGTGTTCATGCGTATGCGGCAGCGTGGTGTCAAAGTAGCGGTGGCTGCCCAGCGTGACCTGCCGCCCCTGCACCTGCCCCGTCACTCCCCGGCCGGTCAACGCCGTCACCATCGTGGCCGGCGCATAGTTGTCGGCAACCCCACAGCGTGTGGCCTCGGCAACGACTGCCTGGGCCAGCGGATGCTCGCTGCGCCGCTCAACCGCGCTTGCCAGCGCCAGCAGATCATCACACTCACCACAGCGGTTCCGCTCATGCCCATGTTCGGTAACGCCGGCGGACGGTCCACACTCAACCGCGCGTACGGCAACTACTGCCGGTGTGCCCCGCGTTAGCGTGCCGGTCTTATCAAATGCAATTGCGCGAACACTATTCAACGCCTCAAGATATGCACCGCCTTTGATCAGCACACCATTGCGCGCGGCATTACTGATCGCGCTGATAATGCTGACCGGCGTGCTGATGACCAGCGCACAGGGACAGGCAACAACCAGGAGCGCCAGCGCCCGGTAGAGCCAGCCAAATGTGCCGTCAGCGGAGTTAAGCAGCGGCTGACCGAAGAAGAGCGGAGGCACAATCGCTACCAGCAGCGCCAGCCCGACGACGGCAGGAGTGTAGTAGCGGGCAAACCGATCAACAAAGCGCTGCGTGGGCGCGCGCTGCTCCTGCGCCTCTTCAACCATACGAATCAGGCGGCTGATGGTATTATCGGCAGCGTGGCGTGTCACCTCAATCTCCAGGGTGCCCTCGCCATTGATGCTGCTGGCGAAGACTTCCGCGCCGGCTTCCTTCTCGACCAGGCGACTCTCGCCCGTGATGGGAGCCTGATTGACCGCCGATGCGCCCGCGATCACTCGCCCATCCATCGGGATCTGCTCGCCGGGTTTGACCAGCAGCAGATCACCCACCTGCAGATCCGTCACCCGGACGCGCCGCTCCTCAACCCGATCGGCATGCTGCTGCACCACCGTCGCCTCGTTTGGCACGACCTGCATCAGGCTACGAATCGCATCACGCGAACGACTGGCGGTGTAGCCTTCCAGCGCCTCACCTAATGCAAACAGCACCATCACCATCCCCGCCTCGGTGTACGCGCCGATGAAGACTGCACCGATGGCGGCAATCGTCATCAGCACATTGATATTGATCTCCCGGTTGATCCGCAGCGACTGCCAGGCACTACGCGCAATCGGCCCACCGGCGGCCAGCAGCGCGCCCAGCGACGCCAGATGAATCAGTGGATGCGTAATCCCAAGCAATTCATGCAACACAATTCCCGGCAGAATCAGCAGCACGCCCAGGAAGACCAGTTGAGTCGTACGCCGCTGCCACATAAACTGCACAAAGTTTAATCGCTGTTGCGTCGGCGATGAACCGGCAGCTTCCGATTGCGGCTCGGCAACCTGGTAGCCCAGTTCGCGCACACGACTGATGATCGTGTCCCGATCAACCTCGCCCTGCACCCGCAGTTTCTCAGTTGTGAAGTTGATTTCGCAGGTGCGCACCCCTTTTAATTGCGCCACACCGGTTTCGACCGTGCGCGCGCAGCCGGCACAATCCATCCCCTGTACCTGAAAGATATATTCTTCACCTGTTGTGCTCATCGGCATTCCTCCATCGTAAGTAATAGTTAGTTACACAAGTTACGCGGTCGGTTCCAAACCAGGCGTCTGCCTGGACAAACGGCCCGATGCGCCCCTGAAAAAGATAACAACGTACCCCGCTGCCGCAGGCGAAATCCGCCGGTATCGGGAACAAACAGCCCATTTGAACGCGCACTGCGTAAGTCCTGTTAGTTAATATAGCTTATACCGTTAAATCGTGACGTATGTCAAGTGATCTCCGGCACGACTGATCAGGTGTTCTACCTGTGGTATGATGAATGTCTGCGATTGAGGGCAACCGGGGAGAGCGCACGCGGCCAGGCGTGCTGCGTGGCGTGTGCGGCAGCAAGGCTCCCGCACTCCAGAGAGTTTAATCTAGAGAAGGTGTTTTGTGAAATCTGTTTTTACTATCACATCGGCATGGCTCTGGTTGAGCCTGCTCGCCACGCTGCTCGTCGGCTGCGGCGCGGCATCAACCGACCCGGACGCTCCACCAACGCCCCTCTCAATGGAAGAAATTGCCGTCCTGGGGCCGGCGTCCAATCTGGCCTTTGGCTGCGTCGAGGAGTATCGCCCCGGCGTGAGTTACTTTCCTGATCAGGTCAGCCTGGAGTATGCCGAGGGCTTTACGGTGGAGTATTTCGATACCTACAAAGTAATTACCGTGCTCGATCCCTGGCCTGGCAGCGACACAACTTTCCAGTATTTGCTGGTACAGTGCGGCACCCCCGCGCCGGAGGGCTTCGACGATGCGTTGCTGGTTGAGGTTCCGGCGATGTCGATGGTTGCGATGGAAACCACAGCACTACCGCATCTGGTCGCGCTGGATCTGACGGGCCGACTGGCGGGAGTAGGGGATTTTGCCTACATCAACACCCCCGAAATCCGGGAGATGATCGCCGCCGATCAGGTCGCCGAGGTTGGCAGCGGTCCCCAGGCCGATGTTGAGCAGATCCTGAACCTCGCGCCCGACCTGGTGATGACCTCGGGCCTGGGCGATCCGCAGAACGATGCCCATCCCAAACTGCTTGAGGCGGGACTGACGGTGGCGCTTGATGCCTCGCACATGGAACCGTCGCCGCTGGGCCGTGCAGAGTGGATCAAGTTTATTGCCGCCTTCTTCAATCAGGAGGCCGCCGCCGCCACCGTGTTTGCCGATACCGCCACCCAGTACAACGAACTGGCCGCCCGCGCCGCCGATGTCGGCGAGCGCCCGACGGTGTTGATGAATGCGCCCTACCAGGGCACCTGGTACATCCCCGGCGGTGGTAGTTATCAGGCGCAACTACTTGCCGATGCCGGGGCCGACTATCTCTGGTCGGATAATGCTGCAACCGGCGGGGAGCCGTTGAGCTTTGAGGCGGTCTTCGAGCGCGCCGCCAATGCGGACTACTGGCTCAACACCGGCACCTGGAACAGCCTGGACGAGGCGCTGGCCGCCGATGAGCGCTTCGCCGAGTTTGCCGCCGTCCAGAATGGCACAGTCTACAACAACAACGCCCGCGTGAATGAGTCCGGCGGGAATGCCTACTGGGAGAGCGGTGTCGCTAACCCGCACCTGCTCCTGGCCGATATGATCAAGATCTTCCACCCGGACCTGCTGCCGGAACATGAACTCTACTTTTACCAGCAGTTGCCGGAATAACTTCACGCGCTGCCGGTCGTGTGCTGGAGGGCGGCCTCCAGGATTGCGGCGGTGACGGCATGATGCGCAGGTGGGGTGCGCCGGGGATAGGTCCGGTTGCTCAACAGGACCAGCGCCAGCCGCTGCTGTGGAACCAGCGCTAGAGTAGGTCCGGTAAACCCGGTATGGCCGTAGGTCTCGGCGGAAGCGGTTCCCATAAAGTTGGGGCGCTGGAGCATCCAGCCCAGGCCGCAGTGGGGGATAAAATCCGCCCCGACTGTGACCGGCTCGGCGGTAATCCGCTCCAGTGCGCCGGTCTGGTTCCGGATCGCCAGGACCACCGTGGCCGCCTGTAGCAACTGCCGATCTGCCAGGCAGCCCTGATCCAGCCACATCTGCGCAAACCGCCACAGGTCAGTCGCGGTGCTGAAGAGCCCGGCATGCCCGGCTACCCCACCCAATGCATGCGCGCTCTCATCGTGAACGCTGCCCTGCACCAAGCCGCCGCGCCACGCTCGATCCCACTCGGTCGGGGCGATCTGCGGGCGCAGCACAGGCGTAGGGCAGAAGCCGGTGGCGTCCAACCCCAACGGTTCCAGGATTAGCTCGCACAGGGCCACATCCAGCGGCTGTCCCCACACCCGCGCCACGATATCCCCCAGGATCAAGCTGTTAATATTGGTGTAGGCGATATGCGTACCCGGCGGTCGCACCGGGTCAACCGCGTACACTGCCGCGCGGATACCGTCCGCACCCCGGTCACGCAGGGTGGAGAGTTGCAAGGACAGGCCCGACGTGTGTGTCAGCAGGTGGCGGATAGTGACACCCCGAGCATGCAGACCCGGCAGGTAGGCCGCCGCCGGTTCGTCCAGGGCGATCTTCCCGGCGTCAAGCAGTTGCAGCGCGGCGGTTGCGGTAAAGACTTTCGTCAGTGAGGCGATATCATAGCGGGTATCAAGCGTTACCGGCTGCGAACCGGGATCGGCGTACATCGTTGTGCCATACGCGGCGAGATGTTCGATTTCGCCATTGCGTGCAACCAGAACCACCGCGCCGGGAAAGATCCGCTGCGCGATGGCTTTGTGAACAATAGCATCAATTGGTTTGATCATGTGGTCTAATCATGCAGAAATTGGTGCGCAATCATGGCAGAAAAAAAGTGAAACGAGCGAGCCGCCCGGGTACTCCGCCGATCCGGCCACTCGTTTCACGCCGGCGATCTTTACGTTGAACTACCTGATAAATACCCCCCGCCGTACCGCAATCTCCAGCACCCAGAGCAGCAGGGCCGCGCCGACCAGCCAGGGCCAGAGCGGCCGCGACTGCGATGCCGGGACACGCGGCTCCGGGATGAAGGGCATATCCGGGTCGGCATCGCTCAACACCTGCCCGCCGGTGATCTCGGCAATGGATTGCAGCAGCGACACACCCTGCACCTGACTGCTACCTGCCTGGGGCGGGTAATACTCCGCCGATACCGGCTGGACATAGCCCCGCTCGGCGACGTAGCGCGTTCCATCGCGTTCCAGCAGCACCGTGACGGCATACGGCCCGGCATCGGGCAGCCGCAGATCGCGGGCATAATTCCCCGGCGCGGTTTGCGGCAGCGTGAAGGGTCGCTCCGTGCCATCCGGCAGTGTCACCTGCGCGGTGACATCGGCCAGGTCAAGCGGTGAGCCTCCCGATTGAACGGCATCCACGCTGAGGCGCACGCCCTCCGGTTGCGGAATAAGCCGGACCTGCAGCGGCCCGCTCGTGTCGGCTTCCGGCAGCGTGTAGCGCACCACCTGCGCCCAGAACTCGCCAAACTCGTCCCAGGTAGGCCAACCGGTGGCCCAGGGCTCGGCCAGCGAGGGCGTCCAGGCCACTGCCCGCCCCAGCCCATACTGCCAGGCCGTCAGCACCGGATCATTCTCCGGGGATTGCAGCACTACCTCAGCGCTGTCTTTAGGTGTGGTCGCTACATAGCCTTCCAGCGAGGGCAGTTCAACCGGACTGAACCCGCGCAGCAGCGGGTGGGTGTTGGCAACATTGGCGTTAAATAACCCCTCGATGGTCGGATCAGACCGGGCAATCTCGCTCTCCAGCAGCGTGAGCCGGGGGATATCTTCGGGCGTTGTGGCAAAATAGTAGCGGCCCTGCCCCCACTCGGCCAGTTGATCCAGCAGCATCGTATCCGAGTCGATGCCGATGGCAATGGTCGAGAGGGTGATATTCTGAGCACGCGCCGCATCAATCAGTTGCCGGTAGGCTACGCGGTCGCTGGTGAAGGAACGACCATCGGTCAGTAGCACCGCGTGGCGTACATTGACCGGCTGGCGCGCCAGATCCCCCAGGCCTACGTTGAGCGCCGCAAAAATATCGGTTCCGCCACCGCTGGCAATCTGGGCAATCGTGTCCTGGATCTCGCGCAGCCCCAACCCCTGACCCACCTGCTGGAAGGGCACCACCCACTCCTGCTCAGTGTCGAAGGTCAGGATACCGATGCGATCTTCATCGTTGAGCGCTTCGGTGGAGAGAATGGCCGCTTCCTTCGCCATATCGAACTTGGAGATGCCCTGGGCGGCGGTCATACTCGCGGAGCGATCAACCACCAGCAAGAGGGCGATATCGGTGCGCGTGGGGCGGGGCGGCGGGTCCATCAGCACCGGCAGCGCCTGTTCCAGCGGCGTATCCTTGTAGGCTCCCAGGCCGTAGGAGTTGCGCCCGCCGGTGACCACCAGGCCACGGCCCTCGCTCCGCACAAACTCGCGCACGCTGGTCATCTGCTCCAGCGTCAGCATACTGACCGGCACATCGATCAGGACCATGCCGTCATACTGCTCCAGCGCGGAGAGACGGGTGGGCAACATCTGCGGTGGGATGACCTGACTGCCGATACTGGACTGCTGCAGAGCGGTACTGAGGGCAAAGCCATTGTTGGGCGTACCCTCGACAATCAGCACACGCGGCGGCGGCACAACCAGGATGGTAGCGGCGGCACTGTTGTTACGTACAAAAGTTTCGGGTAGATCTTCGCCGGTGACATCGGTACGGAGTTGCAGCACACCCGGGGTCGTCGCGGTGATGTTGAAATCGAAGGAGTTCATCCCCGGCACCAGCGTCACCTGCTGCTCATCCAGCAACTGTTCGCCATCCCAGGCACGTAGGGTCGCATCGATTGCGTTACTATCCGCCGGTGTCGCGGGGGCATAGGCCACGCCAACCTGAATGGCGGTATCTTCGTTGACATAGAGCGAGCGGGGCACATCCAGCCCGGTGATGCGGATATCCGGCGTCTGCACGGGCGCAATCGGCCGGACATCCACCGCCAGACCGGCAGCGGCGGCGCGTTCCGCCTCGAGCAGAGCATCTCCGCCGGTCTGTACGCCATCCGAGAGCAGCATAATACGCCCGCCGGTTGGCACAAGCAGTTCGCGCGCGGTGCGTAGCGCCCCGGCCAGATCACTGGCGGCGGGATCAAGCGTTTCGGATTGAACCGGGGTGTCGGTAGTGATCTCCTCCAGCGGAACGACATTGCCCCCAAACTGGAGGAGCGTCGTACGCCGGGCCATTTCGGGGTTATTTTCAACTGCTGATCGCGCCAACCGCTCGGCCTCGGCCTGGAGCGTGGCTTTGCCCTCGTTCGTCAGGCTGTCGGACTGGTCAACCAGGATGACCAGCGGTCCGGGCGGGGGTGCTTCGCGGCCCAGGGTGGGATTGGTCAGCGCCAGCACCAGCATACTCACGGATGCGAGCCGCAGGGCCAGCGCGCCGGGAACCAGACGCCTCCCACCCCAACGCCAGAGCAACACAAAACCAGGCAGCAGCAGCAACAGTGCCAGTAGTTCCGGGTTACGCAGTGTCAAAGTTATCTCCAAAAAAAGTTATCGATGTACATAAACCCATTCTACCACCATTACAATCAGGGCTGCCACCGCCAGCCAGGGCCAGAAGGGTTGGCGTTCGCGGCGCACCGGCTCTCCATCCGCGGCCGCTTCGGTCGCCGCAACAGTCATGCCCAGGTCCGGCGGAATGGCTCGCGGCCGCAGATCGGACTCGATGGGTGTTCCCGCGTTGACGGCGGTATGCCCTGCGTACAACGTCTCACCCTGCGCCTGCTCAACAATGGTGTAGATGCCCGGCTGAGTCAGTGTATTCAACTGCACCGTCGGCGACACCACCACCGCACCGGATTCGCCCTCCGGCGGCTGCAGCATGATGGAGGTTGTCCGTGGACTGGGCTGTAAGGGTAACGATTCGCCCGCCAGCAGCGCCGACGGCAGCGGCATGGGCGTCAGATCGCGCACTGTGCGCGCCACCAGCAGCGGAAAGGCCAGCCGCTCGGTCAGGTTGCTATCTTCCAGATCAAAGGTCCAGATCGCAACCTCACTCTGCGCGACCCGCCCGCGCAGGATCAGCGGCCACCCGGCATCATCTTCATCATAAGACGCCCGCAATAGCACTGCGGCCCACTCGGGCGTCTGCAACCCACTGACAATGCCAAAGTTGACGCTGTCCAGGCTAAGACCATCGAACAGCCGGACGGTCGCACCCTCGGCGGAAGAAGCAACGCGCAGTGCAGGCCGACGGCTCCCGGCATCCAGATCAAACGCGTCACCAACCGTCAACAGTGGGCCGGTTCCCGCGGGCGGGTTAAGCACCAGCACCCCACCGGAAGGCCAGCGCGGGGGCAGTGTGCCATCGAAAACGGTCAGGTCGGCATCAGCAGCGGGAGCACGGTCGGGGTTGTAGTTCCCCGGCGCGATCACGATCAGTTCAATACCGGGCACAACCTGCAGGGCCCGTTCCAGCGGCCCCGGCGCGTCCGAGACCAGCAGCGTGTTGATGGGCCGGATTTGCGACAGGCTCAGGTAGGCGACATTGTCGGCGGGCAGGGCATCCTGCCCCGCCAGTTCCGCCCGCAGCACTTCAACGCCGGGCGGAGTGGTCCAGGTAAACTCGGCCTCGCCCTCGGCAGGCAGATTGACCTCGTTGGTATCCAGCAGGCGATCATCGCCAAAGAGCCGCAGTTGCGTGGTCAACTGGTTGGAGCTATAGTTGGCGACCCGCGCATAGACATAGGCGGCGGTGCGCTCGGTGGCGTCACGGTTCTGGCGGGCCCGCGCAGCGAAGGAGACGATGCCCTGGTTCTCCAGGCTACCACCGACGCTCACCCACTCGACGTTAAACTCCGGCAAGAGCGGCAGATCGGTCGGTCCAGCTTCGAGAGCAGTCGCCAACTCGGGCAGCGCGCTATCGCTCAGGATCAGGATACGCCCGCCGCCTTCTTCCTCCAGGGCGGCCTGGGCCAGCGTCAATGCCCCGGCGATATCGGTGCCGGTGCCGTCAATCGCCAGCGTATCCAGGGCGGCCAGCAGATTGCCGCGCTGCTCAACGCCGCCGGTTGCCAGCAGATTGGCCTGGGGACCGGCGGTAATCAGCGTCAGGCTGTCCGACCCGCCCAGCCGGGTAATCTCCGCGCGGGCCTGATTGCGCGCCTGCTCCAGCCGCGTCCCGCCCGCGTCCCCCGCCGCCATACTGGTCGAGGTGTCGATGATCACGGCTGCGTGGATGCCGCCACCCAGCAATCTGCCCAGCCACTGCGGCTGCGTCAACGCCAGCGCCAGCAGCGCCGCCGCCAGCAGATGCAGCAGCAGCAGCAGCGTCATGGGCAGACGCCAGCGCCGCCGGGCATCGGGCTTGCGCGGCACATGCTGCCAGAGCAGCAGCGAGGGCACCACCACCCGCCGCCGCCGCTCCTGAATCAGGTGCAGCCATACAATAATCGGGAGCGCCAGCAGTGCCAGCAGCCCCAATGGAACAAGCATTGTCACGGTAGCTTTCTCCGGTTCAAAACGAATTGACATCGGCATGATAGCTGATCTTGCGAATTTTTGCCTGGTGATTGGGGTGCGGTTATCGCAGTGATGTGATGCGTGGTTAGTGATACGTGGCGAGTGATCAGTTATCAATGATGCGTAGTCAGTGATGCGTGATGCGTGACATTGCAGGTATAGCAATCCTCCATTTGTCGTAGTGCCGCCTTCAGGCGGTTGGGCGCGAATCTTTCAGAACCTGGTTCACAACCAAATGTAGGATTGCTATAATCTACTCATGTAACGTTCTGGCGGGTGAGGTGGGGTGAGCCGGCCCTGGTAGTGAGATTGCAATAGCGTTACGGATGTGCGCTGCTCTCCTGCAAATCGCGCAGCAACCGGGCAAAGGCGGCCTCAAAAGCGTCATGGTCCTGCCAGTGGCTGAAGTCAGCTTAAATCTGATCACCAAAGTATATATCAGTGGGTTCTATCATCTTACCATCAAGCAATCCAGTAATTATGACATATTTTTTGAAGTACGATCTAACCGGATCATCAAACCCTTCTTTGATAGTTATATTGTATGGCAATCAACCGAACTTTCGTACTAATCCAGTGTTCGGGTTAGTAACCAGCCGAGCATACGTTCTGAATATCATAAGGTCTAACAGTCGAAATAATAGGTAAGTATAGCATATAATCAATAAGCATGAAATAGTTATTGGTATCCTGAGTAAACTTTAAGGGTTAGAGCGGCTTTCGATATTGGGCAAACGCGCCGCTCACCGACGCGCTCACCCGACAACCTGCAACTGGTTAACCTGCAACCTACAACATCACTCAAAATTCAAAACTCACAACCCAAAACTCAAAACTCCACATAACTACCGCCCAAACCCCAACCCACGCTCGCGCATGCTGACGTAGCGGCCCTGCCCGATCACCAGATGATCCAGCACATCAATATCGAGTAGCTTGCCCGCATCGACAATCTGGCGCGTCACCAGCACATCCTCGGCGGAGGGCGTCGGATCGCCACTCGGATGGTTATGCACCACAATCAGCGCGGCGCTGTTCAGCTTGATCGCCTCGCGGAAGACCTCGCCCACACGCACCATCGAGGCGTTCAGGCTGCCGATGTACACAGTATGGATCTTCTGAACATGATTCTTGGTATTGACGCAGATCGCCCGTAGATGCTCCTGATCCAGGTGGCTCATCTCGACCTGCATCAGCGCGGCAACATCGGCGGGGGATTTGATCTGCACGCGGTCCTCGCCGCCGAGCAGCGCCAGGCGGCGGCCAATCTCCAGGGCGGCCTTGAGTTGCGCGGTTTTGGCCTCGCCCACACCATGCCGCCCCAGCAGGTCGTGGAAGCCGGCGCGCTGCAACCCGCGCCAGCCGCCAAACTCGCGGAGCAACTGCTGCGAGAGCTGCACAGCGTTGATCCCAACCGAGCCGACGCGCAGCAGGATCGCCAGCAGTTCGCCATCGGACAGCGCCTCCGGGCCATAGTCGCGCAGTCGCTCGCGCGGCTTCTCATGTTCGGGCATTTCGCGGATACGGAGTTGATATTCGGCCACGGGCATGCCTCCAGTGTACTGGTAAAAATACTTCTTATAGATATTACCGTTGCAGCAGGTCAATAGTTACGCACTGTAGTAATTTGGTCCAGACGGCCGCATCTGGTAAACTGGGGAACGGTGAAACTTGAGAACCAGGAACTGAGAACTGCAAACCGAGGATTACGAAAGGAGCCGGGGATGGCGCGTCAACCAAAGCAGGAGAAATCCCGGAAACCGGCAAAGCAGGAGCAGACTGCCGGCACGGCGGGTGGCAAGAGCTGGCTGCACCAGAGTGTGAACTGGCCGGTTCACGAGGTACTACTCTCCAAAGGCTGGAACACCGAAAGCGCAATTATCACCGCCGTGATCGCGCGTCGGTCGCCCCGATCGGGGAAGATTGCCGCCGGGTCGTTTCTGGTCGATCTGGGCTGCCTGGGCGTCAAAAGCGCGTTTATCCGCATCTGCAAATCGCCGGAGGACTACGAGCGCCGCATGCGCGCGCCGCTGATGGAGGATCAGAAGATGATCCCGGCGGAGTTTAATCTGGTGGTGAAGATCATCACCGAGGGGCATAACTACGCCCAGGGGCTGGGCCTCTCGCCCGACCCGGAGTTTCAGCAGGCGCGGCTCCTGCTCAGCGGAGCGCAACCGGAGGCATGCAAGGTCGAGATCCGGCTGGGTGGGCCGGAGGGCAAACCGATCTTTGTGGCCCGCCAGAACGATGATGTCCCGCGCATCCTGGGACTGCTGGCGCGCACACTGGGGCCGGACGGCTTCTACTACATGCTCCCCGGCGACACCGAGAAGCAGGTGTTTGATGCCCGGCTCCCCGGCGTCGGCGAGAGTCAATAAATTGTATCAGCCGAGCGCCACCACAAACTCAAACACAATCAGAATAATCTCAAATATGATCAACAACACAATCGCCCACTCCAGCGCGGCAGCCCGCTCGGCATCGGCCTCGTTGTGCAGGATGCTGTAGGTCTCGCGCAGCAGTTCCAGCCGATGCTCGACGCCGCGCCGCCAGACATGCACCCGCAGCACATTTAACAGCGCGCTGTAGAGCCGGTTCCAGTAGACATCGTCGGTAACTTTGAAGGCATTATCGACCCGCTCTGTTACCTCGGTGACATCGGCAACCAGGCGCAGCACATCCCGGAGCAGTTGATTGTAAGGTTTGACGATGGGGAAATTGAAGCGGCGCTGGGGTGCCGAGATGCGCCGGTACATCTGGGGAAGTTGCGCATCGAGTTCATCATCGTAGGTACGCATCAACAGCAGTTCAACATTGGCAAACTCGATCAGGTCGCCGGCGGTAGTGGCAGCGAGCGGGTCTGCCTCGATGAAAAGCGCGCCATTCCAGCTTAACATAGCCAGATCATCCGGAAAGTAGCTCATCGCAGTGATCAGGTTGGTTGCGCCCCGGCTAAGCGGGCGCTCCTCACCCAGCAGCGCGGCCTGCACCAGCGGATGCTCGGACAGCGCGGCAATCGAACAGTCGCCGGCCAGTTGCTCTACCAGGAGCATGCTATAGTCCTCAACAATTGGCGAGCGCGCGGGTTTCATGACCGCCGGCCGGATCACTGCCTCCAGTTCTTCCAGCACGGTCAGAAACCGCTGCTCAAGCGCTTCGGGCAGCATCTGGCTGGCCGAGAAGAAGCGGGCCACCATTAACCACTCGGTCGGGGACGGCAGCGGCATCTCCAGAACCAGCACCACTGCGCCCAGGTCATACACGCTGGCCCGCAGGTTGCCTTCCAGCGCAACCTGCGCCAGCTCAATTGCCATTGTTCCCAGGTCAACCCCTACCGGTGGCTGCGCAATATCCAGGCTCTCCGACTGCCGCACGCGTGCCGGCGGATAGCGCCGGGCCGATGGCGCCGCCAGACAGTCCTGAACTTGTTCCAGATCAATCTCATCGCCAATATCGTAGAAGCGGGAGAGCGTCAGTGTGCCCACCTGAATTGCCGGCGGATAGCTGGTATCCGAACCGGCCGTGGACACTGATAACGAAGCTGAATTCATTGTTTACAGTCCAGACGTAGACAAGCTACTCTACATCGCTCGACGTGGCGATCCGCATATCGCCGGTACTTATACGCGACGTGACCAGCGCGATTACCTCCTCGGCACTCTCCTCGATTGGTTTGTCGGTGACATCCACGGTAGCAAACTTCCCCTGCCGATAGATCCGGCGGATTGCCCGCATTTCATCGTCGATATCATCAAGAGAGAGATAGGTTGAACCCAGCGCAACATTCAGGCGGCGCTGGCGCTTGTGACGATGAGCCGTCAACTGATCGGGATCGATCACCAGTCCGACAACGCGGCGGTGGTCGATCTCGAACAACTCCGGGGGCGGCGGCACTTGCGGCACCAGCGGTACATTCGCAACTTTCCAGCCCTCCACAGAGAGATACATACTCAATGGCGTTTTGCCCGCACGCGATGGTCCGGTCAGCACAATCTCGGCCTTGTGCAACTCCTGTGGGTTACGCCCATCATCATGCGCCACGGTAAACTCAATCGCCTCCACCCGCCGGAAGTAGGCTTCATGTAGTTGTCGATAGAGCCCCGGCCGGCCGACCGGCTCCTCGGCCAGCACCGCCGACAACCAGCCCAGCAGATGCCCTACCAGGTCAATCGAGGGGATCTGCCGGGCATCGGCGGCCTCCGTCAGCGCCTGGCGCAAATTGGCATCCATCATCGAGTGGGCAATCATGCCATTGGCGGCGGCAACCCGCTCAATGACCTCGTTAACCTGAGCCACATGTCGGATACGCGGGATAACCGCCACCGGCACCTCCGCGTTCTTAAACTGCGCCAGTGAACTGCGTACCACCACCTCACCAATCGAGCCCATCCCGCCCGACACCACAAAGATCGGGCGGGAACCGGGGGAGGCGGTCGCTGTCTGGAGCGCATCATACTCGGCCATAACTGATCTCCTCTGTTCAATTGATTACATGCCGGGGGTTGGATGCTCACCGCGTACGGCCTGGATATCGGAAAAACTCCACCTGACAGGAGTTACGCGGTCGGTTCCAAACGAGGTGTCTACCTGGACAACTGGCCCGACTCGCCTCCGGCAGGGCGGTACCGGACATCTCTTTTTCAAGGAATGTTTGCACAATGTGCAAACATTCCTTGAAAAAGATAAAAAGAGTACCACGCTGCCGCAGGCGATTCTGGCATTCAGGTCTGGTACCAAGATGGAACCGGCAGCACCGCGTAAGTCCTGCACCTGATAGTATATTCTAGCAGGTATCTGGCAGGAGATATGCATTCAGGACGTTTCACATACCCGATAGTCCGTTTTGAACCCGCAACAGTACGCAGCCCCTGTGTTCATCTTCTTGCGCGCACCCGGTTATATCGACCCCAATCTCCGGAACAACCCGAAGCTTGACCATGTTGTATAATGGGGGTGTTCAGTCTGTAGCTAATTTCACGTTTCACATCAATCTGTGTTCGCGCTGAAGCACAATCGCCGACCGGCAGTGGGGCAATTGTGAACAGTGCGCATATCTATTCCTTGGCGGTATGATCGGAAACCGATAGGGTGTTTAAGCTTCAGTGCAGAGGAGAAACAATGTACGACCTGATTATTATCGGTGGTGGCGCGGCAAGCCAGGCAGCCGCAATGTACGCGATTGGCAAGCAGATCAACTTCTTGATGATCTATGATGTGCTGGGTGGTCGTGCCGGCGAGCGCTATGTGATGCGCACCGAAGAAGATGTGCCGGTTGGTCAGATTCTGGTGCATTTCGAGTCGGTCGATGAGGTAGAGAAAGAAGATCACCTGGTCGGGAGCGAGGCGGTCCACCTCTTTGAGAAGTACATCATGGAGCAGCAGGGCCATGTACTGAAGGATTATGTGAACAGTGTGACGAAAACCGATGCCGGGTTTACCGTTGCGACGGCAAGCAATGGTACGCAGCAGAGTAAAGCGGTGATCGTGGCGACGGGTGATCATACGAAACCGCTGAATATTCCCGGCAAAGAATGGTTGATCGAAGGCCTGGGATATTCGAGTGCCGCGCATGCCGAGATGCTGCAAGGCAAGCAGGCGGCAGTGTTTGGCATCACCGAGCGTGCCCTGCATGGTACTGCTGAGTTGGCCCACACCACGAGTATGGTCTATCTGGTTGCCCCTGAGCCGGTCAAGTCAACACCGATTGTGCAAGCATTGAAAATGCGCTCTGATGTCGAGATTCTCGAAGGCTATCAGTTGAAAGAGGCAGTCGGCAGCGATAAGCAGATCCAGGCGGTTATTGTGGAAAAGAATGGCGAAACCCGCCGGCTCGAAGTGGATGTTGCGTTTGTGGCCCAGGCGTTGATTCCCAATAGCGATATGGTGAAACACTTGGTCGAAACCGATGCAGAAGGCTTTATTAAGGTGAATGAGCGCAATGCCACCAATGTACCCGGCCTCTTCGCGGCAGGCGAGGTGTCAACGACGTTTGGGCGCGAAATCCTGATAGCTATCGGCGAGGGTGCTCGCGCGGCGTTGAGTGCGCATGATTACCTGCTCGCTCTGCCTGCACTCAAGTCGTAACGACTGCCTGGTCTTCCACCAGGGCTTGATGAACGTTGAAAATCAGTCCGGACATGCAATACTCTGGAGTCCCGGCTTATAACCATCTGAATGTTTCATCCAGATTAGGACTGAACCGGAGTCCTCGGCTTCAGCCAATCCGGGCTGATCCGCGGCTCATCTCAATTTTTCGGTAAAAACAGCCGGAACAGGCAGCACATCGGCACATGCCGCGCCTCCGGTATACCGCTACCGAGGTAGGCATCCATCGGTTAAAGCCGGGCCGCACGTATCGTGCGTATTCGGACTTTTTTCTCAACGTTCATCAGTCGAGAGTCAAGTTTCCAGTGCCTCGGCAAGCAGCAGCAGGCGGCAGCATGGCTGCCACACTCCATATCTGAACTTTGTTCGCAACGTTCATTCTATCTCGAGTAGAATGACGCGCTTGCAGCGGTGTTACGCTCAATGAACGATAACCATAGTGAAGAGTCGCCGCCCCCGTATCACGAGGAACCTATGACTGCTCCGCCGCAGCGCAGTACCGCCGCGCGTGTCCGCGCATGGGTCAGCACAGAAATGGGCAAGGCTGCCAGTACATTGAGCCGTGGGCTGCGACTGGGGGGCGGGACAACCTTTCCCGGTACACTGGCACGGCGCATCGACCCGCAGGTGCTGCACCAGGTAACGTCTGCCCTGCCGCAGGGTGTGGCGCTCCTGTCGGGCACCAATGGCAAAACCACCACGGCACGCATGATTGCCGGCATTCTGCGCACCGACGACCGGCGCGTGTTGCATAACCGGGCCGGCGCAAACCTGATTAGCGGCCTGACCACCACGGCCATCGCCGACACCGATGCCCTGGGGCGGCCCCGCGCCACAATCGGCCTGTTTGAGACAGACGAAGCGGCGCTGCCCCAGGCCATTGCCGAAACGCAGCCGCGACTGGTGATCATCCACAATCTCTTCCGCGATCAACTGGATCGCTATGGTGAGGTCGATACGGTGGCACGCGCCTGGCGTGCCGCCCTGGAGACGCTGCCGCCAACCACGCACATCTTGCTCAACGCCGACGATCCGGGTGTGGCCGACCTCGGTATCGATCTGGCCGCCCAGGTCTGGTACTACGGTCTGGAAGATGCCCGGCATGCCACCGGTGCCGCCGCCCACATCGCCGACTCGCACTTCTGTCGCCGGAGTGGCGCGCGCTACGAATATACGCTCGCCTTTTATGCCCACATTGGGCATTACCACTGCCCGGTTTCGGGCTATACACGGCCCCAACCGCATGTGCGCCTGATGCGCCTCGACCTGCACGGGACCACGGGCAGTCGGCTCTGTATGACCTATCCGGGAGGCGCAATGGAAGTGCAACTCCCGCTACCGGGTCTCTACAACGCGCTCAATGCGCTGGCGGCAACGACGATGGGTCTGGCACTGGATGTCCCACCCCACCATATTCGGGCGGCACTGGAAGAATTTACGGCGGCGTTTGGGCGTATCGAGCGACTGCAGGCCGGTCCCGCCGGTCCACCGCTGCTCATTGCCCTGATCAAAAATCCGGTTGGCGCCAGCGAAACAGTGCGTATGCTGATCGATAGTCAGAACACAGCGCGCCCTGATCAAACGACGGCAGTAGACGCACCGGCACCCGAGCCGGGCCTGCACCTGCTTATTGCAATTAATGACCGCTTTGCCGATGGGACGGATGTATCCTGGTTGTGGGATGCCGATTTTGAACTTCTGGCCGGGCATGTGGCCCACGTTCTCGTTACCGGGACACGCGCCGCCGATATGGCCGTGCGGCTAAAATATGCAGGCATACCCGCCGAGCAGATTGCCGTTGAGCCGGAGCTTGCCCGCGCGGTGGATACGGCGCTGACCACCCTTCCCCCGGACAGCCTGCTCTATATCCTGCCAACCTATACCGCTATGCTCGAACTGCGGGCCGATCTCGCCCGGCGCGGTTGGGTACGTCCCTTCTGGGAAGAATAGCCGGCATACTTCTTGCTACTTTTCATCATAGACATCACTGTGGATGTCAGTTATCAGCCAATTTAGAAGGAGATATGTAATGGCAGTGAATTGGGATGTGATAAAAGGCAAGTGGAATCAGTTCAAGGGCGATGCGCGTATCCAGTGGGGCAAACTCACCGATGACGACTGGGATCAGGTTGCCGGGAACAGGGATAAGCTGGTTGGTAAGCTGCAGGAGCGCTACGGCTGGAAGCGCGAAGAGGCCGAGCAGAAGGTAGACAACTTCTTCGATGAGCGGAATACCTAGCCCTCTGCAGGTCATCGAAATCATATACCGGTAGGGTTAGTTCGCCCAAACACCCAATCGGTACACAGTGGAAACCCGGCCGGGTTTCCACTGTGCTTTGTCCACCTTGCGCCCCAACTATTCCCCCAGGCCACGCTCCCGCAGCATGCGCGTAATCTGGCTCAGATGCAGCCCATGCTGAGCGGCAATATCGGCGGCATAGCTCTGACCGGCGGGCATCCCCGGCGTAATGCGGTAGGTACGTCTCGCCAGGTCACCATCCTGTTGCGCGGCCCCGGCGACCAGACTGCCAAGCATAGCCTGACCCGCAGTTGCAGCGTTCAGTGCAGGAATCTCGTACGCCAGATTATGTAAATGTGTAACCATCAACGCACGCGCTCCCAGCAACTGCAACCCGGACAACACATCCCGCGCAATGTCGGTGGCTTCAGCCGGGCTGGTACTTGCCAACGGCTCATTCAGCAACACCAGGCTGTGTGGCGTGGCTGCCCGAAAGATCTCCGCCAGACGCGCGGCTTCCTCATCCAGACGCCCCATGCCGGTCTGCGCCTGCTCTGCTTCGGGAAAAAGCGTGAAAATCCCATCGACCGGGCTGATGCTCGCGGCACTTCCCGGTACATACAAACCCGCCTGGCTGAGTATCTGCACCTGCCCGACCGCGCGGGTAAAGGTCGTCTTCCCGCCCCGATTCGGTCCTGTCAACACAAACACCCGGCCCGCGTCATCAAAGCTGATATCGTTCGGAACAACCGTTGGCGGATTGTCCCCTGTCGAACTGTGCGCACGCAGGCGCAGCAGCAGTTCCAGGTTGTACGCTCCCCACACCCGACAGATTCGTGCCGCACAGGGCGCTATCTCCGGACGACACAGCGCATAGCCCGCAGCCTGCAAGCGGGTAATCATCTGTCGGGCTCCCAGGTAAAACGCCAGTTCGGCTTCCAACCCGGCCAGCACGCGGCTCTCGATCTGTGTATAGCGTGCCAGCGCCTGAGCTACGGGAGTGGTCACTTCCTCCAACAAATCACTTAGATCCTGGAAGAGCCGGCGATCAGGCCCAAACGGCTGCCGGTCGCCGGCCAGGCGTAATGGAGTCACACCGGACGGCAGCGCCGCTTCACCACGCAGCAGGCGACCCAGCAGCGAGCGAGGCCCCGCAAAACGTCCGGCGTCAATGCCCAGGAGCGTGGCACTTTCCGGCCGGAGTTGCGCATCCAGGTTAATCCCAATTGTCACACTGCCCGCCTGCTCAATCCGAGCGCGCAATTCCGGCAGTTCCGTCTGGAGCGCGCGAAACGTCGGCGTTGTAGCCCGGTCACGCAGTTCAGCCAGCAGATCGTGCCACCCGGCGGCCTGGAGCCCGGTCTGCACCGCTTCCAGGGCCGTCAGCAGCTCCTGCACGCACTCTACATACACTTCAAGTTCCGCCAGCCGCGCCGTAACCTGGAACACGCCCCCGGCTTCCCAACGGCTACTCCCACCGTGCGCCGGCTCCGCCAGCCGGGGTAACAGCGTTTCCAGCCGCGTCGCCAGCTCCGGCAGACGCAGCAGATCCTCCAGCACATCCTGGCGGTAGACAATCGTCGCCGGGTCGGGACAGAGATCCATCAAGATCGCCTGAATCTGCCCGGCGTAGCGCGCATCAAGACAGAGGCTACGCACAATCGGGGGCAACAGCAGATCCTCAACCCACGATGTTGGAGCGGCGTGGTGGTGGGATGGCGATACCCGCCCTAACAAACTGATCACATGGCCTCCCGTTTCAGCTCAGTCCCGGACATACGCAGGCATACTGCTACGACAACACCTGCACACAGCTTACGACACAGATCATGAGTGTACGTTCAACCGGAAGCCGATGCAAATCTTCCAGCCGGGCAGTTGGCCTGCTCGCGGTAATCTGCTATGATTTCTAGTGGACACAATGGCGTTGAAGTGGTAGGATATGCAGAGAACCTGAAACCGCGAGTTCCGGCTTACGCTACGGCGAGAGACAGTAAACCGTATGGGTTATCACGACCATAAAGTACGCTCAGGTGAGGAACGCTCCGGGGCAATTCCGTGCGGCATTATTACCGTTAGCGATACGCGCACCTTTGAGACCGACGCGAGTGGTGCCGCGATTCGCATGGCTTTGCTCCAGGATGGACATGATGTGGTAAGATATGAGATAGTTCAGGACGACCCTGGATCGATTACCGCGCTCGTGCAGGCATTCGCCGCCGAGGGGTGTCAGGTTATTATCACGAACGGTGGTACGGGAATTGCACGACGGGATAGTACCTTTGAAGCGGTTGACAGTCTGCTGCACAAACGGCTGCCAGGTTTTGGTGAGCTATTTCGTATGCTATCCTACGCGGATATCGGGCCAGGGGCAATGCTCTCGCGGGCAACGGCAGGAACCTATGGTCGTGCGTTGATTTTCTGTCTGCCCGGTTCAACCGGGGCAGTGCGATTGGCACTTGAGCGTCTCATTGTGCCGGAGCTTGCCCACCTTGTCTGGGAAACGGTGCGTCAATAACACCCATCCACATTGCATCGCAAGAGCGTCGTGGTTGGGTATGCACAATTTTAGTTTTTCTGTTATTATATTGGCGTTGCAGCATTACCTGCCGCGCTCTCAGTTAGTTGTGTAAGGAGCCAGAGTGCCCATGACGACAGTAGAAGCTTTTCGTGGCCTGCACTACCCCAATAAGATTGGCCGCCTGACCTTCCTGTCGCTTGAAGAAGTGATGGGCGTGAACGGTGTGAAAGCGCTCCTGCGCCTGGCCGATCTGCCGCAATTCATCGATGCTTACCCTCCGAACGATCTCAAGCGGGAGTTTCCGTTTGAGGCGATCTCAGCAACCTCGGTGGCTCTGGGGACAATGTATGGACCGCGTGGCGCTCGTGGTCTGGAGTTACGCGCCGGGCGTGTCGCCTTTACCCTGGGGCTCAAAGAGTTTGGTCCGTTGCTGGGAATGGCCGACCTCGCGCTGAAGCTGATGCCGGTCACGATGAAGTTGAAAATCGTGTTGAATGCTACGGCACAGACCTTTGACCGCTTTAGCGATCAGTCCAGTAATGTGCAGGAGGAGCGTGGTCAATTTCTGTACCACATTACCCGCTGCTCGAACTGCATTACCCGCCCGGAGCCGGGGCCGGTCTTCTATATTGCCCGGGGCATTATCGAGGAAGCAACCGCCTGGGTCAGTGGAGGGCGACGCTTCGCGGTTGAGCAGTGTACCTGCATGGGTCAAGGCGCTGAGTCGTGTGCGTTTACGATTAGTAAGGAACCACTGGAGTAAGCATCGTCGCCAGGTGGTCACTGATGCCTGTCGTTAGTAGTCAGACACCCGTATGTCTGACTACTGCTGCCTGGTGTGCGATACGACGCCGGTTATCTGGTGTGTTGTAGAGTTATGCGCTGGCTTGTACTCAAACTCATACGGTTCTATCAGGTGGCAATTTCCCCCTGGACGCCGCCGAGTTGCATCTACACGCCTACCTGCTCACACTATGGGTATGAAGCCATCCAGAAGCATGGCTTCATCAAAGGTGGTGTGCTGACGGTGCGGCGTGTCCTGCGGTGCCATCCCTGGGCCCGTGGTGGGTATGATCCGGTTCCCTGACGCTGGAACCGCACATATGCCGGAAAATCATCGGCAACCTTCCGGTCGCTCCCTGCCCGGTGCCCGATCAGGCTGATCCGGTGCAACCTTTCTCTGTCAACGTGCGTCTTACCTGGTGACATGCTGGAAACATCCAGCATACGGTGAAACCGAAGTCTCTGGTGCCGACAGCAGTAGCCTGCTGTTATTGTACTCAGTAAGGGAGCAAACGTTGGCAGAACCATCGAGTGAATTGATCCGCCGGGCACAATCGGGCGAGCCGGAAGCCCTGCATCAGCTTGTACTTAGCCAACAGCACTATATCTACAGCATTGCGATGAGCGTGCTGAAGAATCCGGACGATGCCGCGGATTTAACCCAAGAAGCGTTTATCCGGTTATTTCGCGCATTGCCGCAATATAACGGTGAGAGCCGGTTTACTACCTGGCTCTATCGGCTGGTGGTTAATCTAGGGCGGGACGAACTGCGCCGGCGCGGACGGCAGGTGCCGATTGCTCCGGCCCCCGGCGAAGAAGAGCAGGACCAGGTTAGCGGCGTGGCCGATGAAGACCGCTGGACTGACCCGGAACTGGCGCTTGACTCGCAGGAGTTACGTTCACAGGTCCGCCAGGCACTGGATCAACTGGAAGAACATTACCGACTGGTGTTGACGCTGTATTACTTCGAAGATATGAAATATACTGATATCGCCGAGATTTTGAATATACCGCTCAATACGGTAAAAAGTCACATTCGCCGGGGGAAAGAGCGCCTGGCAACCATTATTCAGACCCAGGAGCAGCCGCCGACACCGGCGCGCAACATTGCCCCGGCCGAGCATGAGCGGCAGCGCAACTCGTTCCCCGGGATTACGCCGATGCAGTTGCTGATCAATGTAGGGAGGAAATAAGTATGCATAACTCCGATGAGTTGATCCAGCATAACGCAGATGATACGTTTGAACAGGTGCTGCGCTCTGAGATGCGCTGGGAAGCACCGCCGGAGTTGACAAACCGGTTGCTTGGGTTGGTACCCGGAGCCGTAGGGGTTGCCGTGATGCCCGCCCGTCCCAAACCCTGGTATATGGTCCTGGTCATCTCGCTAACGGCCATGATCATTGGGTTGTCGCTGGCGATTGCCTGGCAGTTCTATGGGCTGCTGGGGACGCAACTGGGGCTCGCCGACTGGTGGCAACAACTCCAGATTGCGCCCGACCTGGGCTTACGCTGGCTGTATGCGGAGCTACCTGCTACCCGCTATGTTGTCGCTGTCCTGGGCAGCGTGCGTGACCAGTTGCACTGGCTGCTGCTAGCGGTGGTACTCTGGCTGGCGCTGGATGGCTGGTCGCCCAATATCCAACTCCGGCGGCAAACCACTTCGTAGAGCGAACATAACGAACAGTATCTGACGTGTGACGGGACAGGAGACGCTGTGTCTTCTGTCTTTTTTTATACGTCGGCAACCGGGCTCTGCGCTACCCCTTCCCGCTGAGAGACGGTCTGGAAAGGGTTGGTCAAGGGGATGTTGGCCCGGCCCCCCCGTCTTGTCCGTCATGCGGGAGCGATCATGAAACAATGAGTCCGGATATGGAGAGCGCTCCCGCCCGGCTCTGGAGCAGGAGTCCCGGCTTCAGCCGGTGTGCGGCCGGAAACCGGCTGAAGCCGGGACTCCGGGGGCGCTGTCCGGTGTCGCAGGGCACCCGGCATGCCGTGGGACCGACGTGAATTAGCTTTTCAGACAGGCTCTGAGACGTTTTACCACAATCATTGTAATATCGTCGCTCTGGCTCTGGTTGCCGACAAAGGCATTGAGCGCTTCCAGCACGGCGGCAATCACCTCCTGGGGCGTGCGGCGGTGATGCCGCTGCAGCAGGTCAATCAGACGCTCCTCACCGAATAGCTCGCGCTGGGCATTCATTGCCTCGGTGACACCATCGGTGTAGAACAGCACCATATCGCCCGGCGCAAGCGTTACGCTCTGCTGCGCAAAATGGGGCTGCGGTACAATCCCCAGCACAATGCCCTGCGCCCGTAGCGGTTCGACCGCACCAGTGGCGACGCGATAGAGCAGCGGGTAGTTATGCCCACCACTGGCATAGGTTAGCGTTCCAGTAGTTGAATCCAGTTGCGCATAAAAGCATGTCACAAACAACCCGGCACGCGAGTCGGCCAGGATCAGGCGGTTGGCGCGCTCCAGCACGACGGCAGGCGCGTGCCCATCACTGGCGGTGGCACGGAGCAGCGTCCGGCACAATGCCATAAAAAGCGCTGCGGGGACACCTTTATCGGTGACATCGGCAATAACAATCCCCAGGCGAGACATATCGGCGGCAGCCGCCGGGGAGGGGGAAGTGGTGTTGGCGCAGGCAACTTCTACCGCTGTGGCCGCACGGGAAGATGCAGCGCCCGTTCGGACGGCCGGCAGATCCACGCTGACCGGGTCGGGTTCCGGCGGCAGTTCGATAAAATCATAAAAATCACCTCCCACCTGCCGCGCCGCGCGATAGTAGGCAGCCACCGCATAGCCCGGCAGTTGGGGGCAGGCGTGGGGCAGAAAACTCTCCTGGATGGTGCGGGCCAGGTCCAACTCCTGCTCCAACCGCTGGCGTGCCAGAGCCTCCTGGTGTAATCGTTCACGTTCCAGCGTTTGCGCCAGTTGATTCGCTAACAACGCCAGCAGTTGTGCTTCGTCGTCGAGAAACTGCCGGGGAGCCACCGTATTCACCATCAGGGTTCCGACGGGAACGCCGTTGAGTTCTACAAAAATAGCCAGGTGCCCCTGAAAATGCTGCCGACGTAGCAGGACCGGCAGATCGGACAGCGCCTCGGCGGGCAGGCTGGTCGCCCGCTCCGGGAGATACCAGAGGTGCGGCGTCTGCTGATCGAGTGTCACCGGCCAGGCACAACCTTCCGGCAACTGCCAGCCATGCACTGCCCGTAACACGGCGCGCATATCAACCTCATCGGCCTCGACAAAGGCACAGGCATCGGCCTCCAGCAGACGCGAGCCGACGCGCACCAGGCGTTGCAGTGCAGGCTCCAACTCTTCCGCGCCGAGCAACTCCTGCGAGAGCCGTAGCAGCATCCCCTGCTCCTGCACCCGGCGCACCTTGACCTGCTCATAGAGTTGCGCCCGCGCAATCGCCGTCCCCAGCATCGACCCGGCCGCCGAGAGGAGTTGCAGATCAGCCTGTGAGAAGTGGCTCCACTCCTTTGTCGCAACATTAAGCATGCCCAGCATCTCATCGCCGCTGCGCAGTGGCACCGAGGCATGCTGCGCCAGCCCCCACTTATCACCGACCGCATGGCGCAGGCGGCTACAGCGTACCATATTGACCGCCTTAGCAAGCTTCCCGCTCAAGCAGAGTTCCTGGCATGCGCAGTTGTCCTCCCAGGCGGGGCCGGGATAGCTGATCGCCGGGGGCAGATCATGGCGTGCTGCCAGGGCGAAGGTCGTACCTTCACCCACCAGAAAGACCCAACCGCTCCGCAACCGCATCAACTCGACAATATGCGCCAGCGCGCTATCGAGGGCACCTCGCAGATCGAGCGCATGGTTGAGCGTCTGCGCCAGCGCATTCAAGGTTGTCAACTCGGAGATATGCCGTTGCGCGGCATTGGAACGGGCCATAAGAAATCCTTGAGTGGAACAATCCGCTAACCCGCACCCGCATGAACCGACCGCTACCGATGCCCGGTGATAAGCGGATTGCGCGGCCGGTAGCGTTGCAGTAGCCCCAATACCTCTCAAATAGCAGAACCTGCGCGGGAGCATTGCAAACCAGGCGTTTGCTCCAATACGAAACGAGTTCGCCTGCGGCAGCGTGGTACGTTATTCATCTTTTTTCACAAAAAGATATTCGCTTCATAAAAATCTTTTTGTAAAAATAAGGAACCGCGTAAGCTCCGTATATTTGAAAGGTATCGGCACTAGCCCTCTTTCTTGCGACTAATTGCGATACCATCGCGGATCGGTAGAATAACCGACTCCAACTCGGGATGGGACATAATCCGCTCGTTAAACTTCTGGATACCCCGCACGGTAGGCGGCGCGTCGTCTTCCAGCACCTGCGCACTGCAAAGCACATTATCGGTAACGAGCAGACCTCCGGGTTGCAGCAGCGACAGGCAGAGATCAAGCGCCTGGAGCGACTCCTCATCACTGGTCAGACTGCGCAGAATATCGAGAAAGATCAGGTCATAGGGGCCAGTCAGCTTGGGCAGGATCATCATCCACTCGCCCTGATGCAGCGTGACATCATTGGTATACCCGGCCTTCTCCAGAAACTCGTGCGCCAGGTTTACCCGCTGTGGCCGGCTCTCAACCGCAGTCAACCGACCACCGGACGCCGTCAGCGCCTGCAGGAGCCAGATAGCGGCATACCCCGTCGTCGTGCCGACCTCGAGCGCTTCACGCGCCCCCACACTGCGCGCCAGCAGGTAGAGAAACGTCCCTTCCACGGGACCGACGAGCGCCAACCCCTGCTGCTGCGCGCGCGCTTCCAGTTCCGCCAGAACCGGGGGACGGGGGGGAACCAGTTCATTCATGTAGTCTTCAATCGCGGTCGTCGTGATAGCATATAGCATGCGTTCAATCCTCCCTGGGCAATACAAACTCCGTGTGTGCCCTTGATTGTATCATACTTGACGCGGCTCCTTCGCCGAGCCAACCTCCCCTTCAATCGTACGTCCCTGGAAACCGGATCAGTTTCGCGGCAATCATAGCGCCATCCATCCACAGATATTTTCATCCTGGCTGTTCCCGGTTGAAACACCCGACATGTTCTGTCAGGATCACCGGATTCCAGGTGCCCGACACAGCAAATTGTGGTATCATACCAGCAATCCATAATATTAACGATATCACTTTATGTTATAAGTATTTCTACAGGACGTACCCTTTCGGCAGATACACCTGGTGGGTGTCACCAACCATACCCTGTTCTATCAGGTGAACATACGGCCCGAACCGGGTAGGTTCTGTCTATTACGTGTGTACCATGAGCGTGTTTTGCAAGGAACACACATCTCTGGCATTGTCTGCACCCCCTGCCGGGCAGTGTGGGCAACTTCGAGGCCGTGTCCTGCCTAGTCGAGGAAGGGAGCCATGTCTGCTACCCGCATTTTAATTGCCGAAGACAATGATCTTGTCTCATTAACGCTCGAAGAACAACTCAAAGGACTGGGGTACGATGTGGTCGGTATTGCCCGCTCGGGCACCGAAGCGATTACCATGGCAAATCGGCTGAGTCCCGATCTGATCATTATGGATATTCGCATGCCGGAAATGGAGGGGACGGAGGCAGCGGCGGTCATCAAAAACCAGAGTCCGGTCCCCATCATTATGTTAACTGCCTATGCCGACAAAGAGACGATCCGCAAAGCCGAGGCTGCCGGAGCCCTGGCCTACCTGGTAAAACCGGTGAATGAGAATGAACTGCCGCCGGCCATCGACATTGCCCTGGCGCGGTTCAAAGAGATCCAGGCACTGCGCACCGAAGTGGTGGAGTTACAAGACTCGCTGGAAGCCCGCAAGTTGATTGAGCGGGCCAAAGGCATTCTGATGCAGCGGTTGGGCCTGAGTGAGCGTGACGCCTATGAGCGCCTGCGCCAGCGTGCCCGCGATAAGCGTACTAAAATGAAGGATATCGCCCAGGCTATCATTGAGGCTGAAGAGTTGCTCGGCTCGTAGCCGGCACGGCGTGCCGGGAAAGGTATAGCAATCCTCCATTGGTTGTGACCTGGTTCTTCGGGATTCGCGCTCAACCACCTGATGAACGTTGAACATTACATCCGGATATCGCTGATCGGGAGTCCCGGCTTCAGCCGGAGCAGGCTTTCTCTTCAGTATGCTGCGGCTCCGGCAGGCATTCAACCGGCGAAGGCCGGGATTCCGGGACAGTCCATATCCGGACTATTTTTCAACCTTCATCAGGCGGCACGACGACAAATGTAGGGGGGCTATAGCTGTTCCAGGATTCCGCAGTTCAGTTGCGGGCAGGCCTGCCCGCGCTGCGCTGCTTCACTGATTGTGAACAGTGTCCCCGGTTGCCCGTGTTTGCCATTCCAGGAAAATTCCGCTATACTGTACATAGTGTGCGTATGGAGTTGGTCGTAACTCCAGCAATGCGGCGTGCCAAATCCACAACAAAGGGGGTGAAAAAGACGACCGCAAGCGAAGTTGCCTGTCCACTACTGTTATGTGGGATCTGACCGAAAGGTCATCGCAGCCGCAACCAGTCGTCGGGGGCGGTTTTTTTCGTCTATTGCGGTCCTATGCGTATGAAAGTAGAACGACGTGATGGTGAGTCAGTCGAGCAATTAATCCGTCGCTTTAATAAAGGCGTTGTCACCGAACGCATTACAAAGACTTACCGTGAAAAGATGCATTTTATCTCCAAGAGCGAACAGCGCAAGGAGAAGCGTCGGCGTGCCGAACGTAACCGACGCAAGAAAATGGCGAAAAGTTCTTCTTAACCCGCCGTTCGTCAGACAGCACGGGAGTAGCGAGCGTCTCGTTCGTTGCCCCGTGTTTTGTTATAGCGTGTGTTTTGCGGTAAATTGGGTGTGGTATAATAATCGTCCACTAAAAATGGTGGGAGTTACGTTTATATGTTTGATAAACTTGCCAGTGTCGAGCAGCGCTACGAGGAGTTGACCGAAATAATGGCGCAACCCGAAGTAGCCACTGATCCGACACGTTTACAACAACTTGCCCGTGAGCAGCGTGACCTGGAGGCACTTGTCACGGCGTTTCGCACCTATAAACAGACAATGCAGGGTATTGAGAACACCCAGGCGATGCTGAATGATGGGCTTGACGCCGAGATGCGCGAACTGGCCCAGGAAGAGATGGATCTGCTGCGTCGGCAGCGTGACACGCTGGAAGAAGAGTTAAAGGTGCTGCTGCTGCCGCGCGATCTGAACGACTCGAAGGATGTGATTTTCGAGATTCGCCAGGGCACCGGCGGTGATGAGGCGGCGCTGTTTGCTGCCGATCTCTACCGTATGTACTATCGCTATGCCGAGACGCGGGGTTGGAGAATTGAACTGGTGAATATGGCGGAAAATGGCGTTGGTGGCTATAAAGAAGTTGTCTTCTCAATCCGGGGCGAGGGGGCTTACAGCCGCCTGAAGTATGAGGGCGGCGGTCATCGGGTGCAGCGCGTGCCCGAAACGGAGGCGCGTGGGCGCATCCACACCAGTACGGCGACGGTCGCTGTGCTGCCGGAGATCGAGGCGACTGAAGTTGACCTGCGCGACGAAGACTACCGGGTTGATGTGTTCCGCAGCGGTGGTCACGGTGGTCAGGGGGTCAATACGACCGACTCGGCAGTGCGGATCGTCTACAAGGGGGGCACCCCGGCAGAGATGGTTGTCACCTGCCAGGATAGCCGCTCGCAACTGAAAAACAAAGAGAAAGCACTCTCGGTGCTACGCTCCAAGCTCTATGCCATTGAGCAGGAAAAACGGCAGCGCGAACAGGGGCTGACGCGCCTGGCGCAGGTGGGAACCGGTGAGCGCGCCGAGAAGATACGTACCTATAATTACCCGCAAGACCGGGTGACAGATCATCGGATTGAGCAGAATTTCTCGAATCTGCCAGGGGTGTTGAACGGCGATCTCGACCGGCTCATCGATGCGCTGATTGTCCACGATAATGCCGAGCGCCTGGCCGAAGCGGGCATCGGGTAATTCTGATCTGAACGGTCTGCCGGCAACGATGGCCCAGGCGAACGTAGGGGCATGTGGGAAATAGCGTTCTGCTATTTCCTTTTTTTTCCCCCACCTTACCCTGTTGCGTGTGGCAAAACTGATACAACCCGGCAATATAAAGGAGTAGTGCTGTGCTCACACCAGAAATCGATACGTTTATTATGCGCATGCCCAAGGTGGAAATGCACCTTCATCTTGAAGGAACCATCATGCCGGGCACACTCCTGGAACTGGCGCAACGCAATGGTGTGGAACTGCCGGCACGCGATATTGTAGGGGTGGAGCAGCTCTTTCGCTATCGCAACTTTGCTGAGTTCTTGACAGTCTACATGGCGCTGGTACGCGCTATTCGCTCTGGGGAAGATTTTGAGCGCCTGGCTTATGAAGCCGGAACAATGCTGGCCCGGCAGCAGGTGCGCTATGCCGAGGTCATGCTCTCGCCGATGCAGCATCTGAACCGGGTAGATCTGCACGAGGCAATCGCCGGAACTGCTGCCGGATTTCAGCGGGTCGAGCGCGAAACCGGGCTGGTTGTCCGCCTGGGGCTGGACTATGGCCGCCAGTATGGGCCCGAACTGGCCTGGGAGGTGCTGGAGATTGCACAACAGGCGATGAAACATGGGGTTGTCGCCTGGTCGATTGGCGGCAATGAGATTGGCCACCCGCCGGAGCCGTTTGCCGAGGTGTTTGCGGCGGCGAAGGCGGCCGGCTTACGCCTGATGGCGCATGCAGGCGAGGTGGTCGGCCCTGCCAGTGTCTGGGGCGCAGTTGATGCGTTGCAGTCGGAGCGACTGGGACATGGTATCCGCAGTATTGATGACGCAAACCTGGTGACCTATCTGTCGCAGCGGGGCGTGGTGCTGGATATCTGCCCCAGCAGCAACCTCTGGACCGGGGCGGCGCGCTCCTGGGAGGCGCATCCGCTACGCCAACTGTTTGATGCCGGGGTGCCGGTTACGCTCAATACCGATGACCCGACCTTCTTTCATACCACGCTAATCGATGAGTACCGCATTGCCGTGCGCCAGTTTGGGTTCGATGTCGATGATCTCTGCACACTCGTGCTGAATGGCGTGCGAGCCTCGTTTCTACCACTGCACGAACAGGAACCGCTGCTACGTCGCATCGAGGATGAGCTGATCGCACTGCGGCAGGAATTGGGTGTGTAGTAGATAACCTCACTTGTCGGCCAGGGGTATCTCCGCGATATCCATATCGGCGACCACCATGCAGTGGTCCGAGCCGGCGCCACGGCACACCGTATAGGCATCCGTGGCAAGCATATCACCTTTGCTCCAGACATAGTCAATGCGCACAAGGGGAAAAGGCACGGGCAGCGGGCCGACCGACATATTCTGCGGGAAGGTCAGGCCCGGTCCCCAGGCTGTTTCTCGGTAGGCATCGTGTAGCCGCCGGTTTAACTCAGTGTACGCCGGTTCGCGGTCGCTGGTGTTGAAATCACCCAGGATCACAAGCGGTCCCTCAATGGAGTCAATCAACGCCAGCAGTTCTGCCTGTTCATTTGAGCGGCGCGCGGTCGCATAGTCCTCAATGATTACCTCACGGTTCAGGAACGGCAGATCGCGCGTTTGAAGTTGCGGCGTCGCCAGATGCACATTGATCACGGTGATCTGCTGATCCTGAATGTCCAGCGTCACGCGTCGCCAGGGAAACGTCGGATCATTGGTGCGATTGACAAACGGGTAACGGCTGATAATCCCCATGCCGTGGTCGCCATACAACGGCTCCAGTGCCTGGTAGGGATAGTCCCGGCGCATCTGCTCCTCCAATACCTCCGTAACCGGAACGGTTAGCTCCTGCAGTACGATAACATCGGCATCCTGCGCACGTAAGAGCGCAACCACCTCATCGCCCTCAGGATTGTTATACAACACATTCCAGGTAGCAACCCGTAGATCCGGCTCCAGCGCCGGTCGGAACGGGTTGGTAGGAATCCAGGTGGGCACAAAGAGCAGACCAAAGATCACACTCAAGCAGAACACCGCCCCTCGGAACCAGCGGGAACGGATCAGCAGGGCAGCCGGGACCAGCAGCAGCAGCGGCACAAACAGATATGGCGCAAAGATATTTGGCAACTCCAGCCACCAGACCTCCGGGAACTCGCCGTTCCAGAGCAGTGCCAGACCAGCCATGCCCACCGCGTAAACCAGCGTTACGCCGATAAACAACCGACGCAGCAACGGCAAGATAGCATGCATGCAACTCTTCTCCCTATGTTGAAATGTTTCCCGGCGGCGCGGAACCGGCGGCAAGCTGAATGATTTGTCGCGTCAGCCATCCGGCACAGTGTCTTGCAAGTAACCGTTTTGCTCGCAGCACCCTTGCAGCAACTATGCCGACGAGTAAGACTAGCGCCGGTAGCGCGTTGTTGCAGGCGAAGATGACATTCCGGTCAGATGCCGACGCCATGGACCCGCAGAATCGCCTCGGCATCTAGCCTGGACGTGTCCTCTGGTTGACACGACGTACGCGGTTGGTACGCAACCTGGATGTTTGACCAGGTGGAAGCCCGCTTCGCCTGCGGCAGCAATGATACTCTTGTAGTTTTCCCACAAAAAACCACGTTGTGAATTTTTTGTGGGAAAGATCGGGGATCTTCCGCCCTACCGGAGGCCCAACGGTCTTCCGGGTCAAGGACTGCGTCATTTGTGTGGTTGACAGGCATACAGCAGAGTGTTATACTAACCCTGATGACGCAATGCGTTATAACCATAATGACATGTCACTAACTCGCAGAACCATGCTATGATAGAAAGTGTGGCAAACCGCGTTCACAGGACATAGTCCCAAAATAGTACGTAAGGAGAACCGGCTATGGCAGAAGAGATCGAGGTAAATGTCCGCCAGATCGATGAGGAGAACGGGAGCAGTGCCACTCCACTGAACGAGATACTGCGGCGGCTGATGCTGGCCGGTATTGGCGCGGTGGCGCTGACGCGTGATGAGGTTGAGAACTTCATCAACCGCCTGGTCGAGCGCGGCGAACTGGCACAGAAGGATGGCGAGAAGCTGATGAACGAGGTCAAAGAGCGCTTCCGTCAGCAGCGACCGCAGGCTGAGGCCGAGGCACAGACCCAGGTCAATAATATTGGCGAACAACTGGAGAATAGCCTGGAGCAATTTCTTAACCGCCTCAATGTTCCCTCCAAGCGGGATATTGACGAATTGAGCGCCAAGATTGCTCAACTTGCCGCCCGGGTCGAGGAGTTGCGCCGCACGCAGAGCTCGGAGCAGGGAATAGCCCCGGAGCAGGGAACACCGCCGGCATAGCATGAAACAAGCACCTGTCCATCTATAGCGGGAATATGCTGTAATCATATTCCCGCTGTTACCCTCCACATTAGCACCTGATATTCCCCCGCTGATCTATTTTCTACCACTCATAACCGAACCTGGTGTGCTATAATACAGCAGCCACAGGGAAGGGAGCCCCGATGCAGACGATCAAGAAGTATGCCAACCGGAAGCTCTATCACACCAATCGCAAGCGGTATATCACCCTTGATGGCATTGGGCGGCTGGTGCAGGCAGGCGAGCATGTTCAGGTTATCGATAATGAAACCGGCGAGGATATCACCGGGAGTATCCTGGCCCAGGTCGTCTTACAGACGCGGGGGCGCAATGGTGGTGGTGGACCACTGCCGGCAACCGTCCTGACGGGGTTAATTCAGTTCAGCGGCGATACGCTGACAAACCTGCGCCGCGTGCTGCTGAACTCACTCGGCGGGCAAGAGATAATCGAAGCCGAGATCAAACGGCGGCTGGACAAACTGGTGGCCGAAGGCGCGCTGAGCAGCGAAGAAGATACCCGGGTGCGGCATCTCATGCTCCGCGAAGATCTGGCCCAGGAAGAAGACCAGACGCTGGAAGTCCACGAGGAAGATGTGCCGAGCCGGCAAGATGTTGTTCGCCTGCATGCCCAGGTTGACGCGTTAACTGCAGTTGTTGAACAACTTATGCGACAGCACGAGGGTGCTGTACACGATGACGATCATTAACGAATGACAAACTAATGAGGGGACTGTGAGCATCCTCCCATCGCCACAACGCAGCAAAACTGCGCTGGTCCTGGCCGGCGGCGGCGTTGCCGGAGCCGTCTACGAGGTTGGCGCACTCTGTGCTATTGACGATCTGCTGGACCAGATCTCGATAAATGACATGGATATTTATGTAGGGACGAGTGCCGGCGCTCTGGTGGCATCCTGTCTGGCGAACGGGTTCTCGCCGCGTACGCTGCTGGCGCTGATTGATAACTCCGTGCTGGGCATTGAGCAACTCTCCCCACACCATGTTTACGCCTTCAATCTGCCGGATGTACTGCGCCGGAGTGTCCGGCTACCGGCAGCACTGCTGGCAACCCTCCGCCGCATCTTTCAGGAGGGGCAGCATGCCTCGCTCCTCGATTTGCTTGAAACGCTGGCAATTGGCCTGCCGACCGGCCTCTACGATACCGCTACGCTGGAGCAGTATCTGCGCAATCTATTTACCCGATCGGGCCATAGCAACGATTTTCGCAACCTGCCGCACGAACTGGCAATTATTGCGACGGATCTCGATAATGGACAGCGCGCCATCTTTGGGCATCCGCCGCTCGATAGTGTCCCGATCTCGCTGGCGGTCTGCGCCTCAGCCGCCGTGCCCCTCTTCTACCAACCGGTGCGCGCCGGATCAAGTGACTACCTCGATGGCGGTATCCGCGGCACGGTGAGCCTGGATGTGGCAATTGACCGGGGGGCCGAGCTAATCATCTGCATCAACCCGATGGTGCCGTTTGATAACTCGCACCATACCATCGGCGCAAGTCTGGGAGAGCAGGGATTGTCACATATCGGCAACCAGGTTTTCCGTACCTTTGTGCATGCCGGGTTGCACTACCATCTCAAGCAGGTGCAGCGGCGACATCCCAATGTCGATATTCTGCTGATTGAGCCCCGCCATGACGATCCGCTGATGTTTGCAGAGAATGCGATGCGCTACCATACCCGGATGACTATTGCCCGACACGGGTTTGAAACGGTTGCGCAGCATCTAACTGAACAGTATGATCACTACCGTACTCTGCTGGCCCGGCATGGTGTGCGGATTCATGCCGGTCGGATGCAGCAGGCACTGGAGGATTTGCGCCGGGCCGGCAACGACATCCAGGCGGTACGGACAGTACTCTCCCCGGTGAGTACGCTTCAGGCAAATTCGACTGATCTGGCGCACACTTTAGCCGAACTTGATCGTCTCTTAGATCAGCTAGAGCGTAAACCGGCCGCATAGTCCAGCAGCGACTCCTTCAACGTACTGTATATCCTGGAGTCCCCGGGTATCCCGGCGGCAGCGTTCCTGTCAGGAATGTTCGCGGCCACCCTGGAAGATACCTCGCTGTGCTTTTTTGATCGATCAACCGTATATTTTGCGTTGGTACGTTTCAGATTTTTAAGACAAACCATATCTGAAGCAATCAACCTGACATAGATACATGAGATAAAATATGACATATCAATATCTTTCTAAAGGATTCACCCTTGTATTTCTTTTGCTTTTCATTTCGACAGGACTGACCCTGCCGGCAGCGCGCGCTACTGACCCGACCAGCCCGAGTCCCCAGACCACCGTGAGTCTCTTTAGCACCACCCCGAACAAGCTCACTGCAACTATCCCGATGGGCGAACGCCGGCAGGTTGCGCTCAAGATCACCAACAACGGCACGGTGTCGCTTACACCCCGGCTGTATGAGGCGCAATCAGCACCGCCGGTTGGAGCGGTATCCCGGCGGGTGGTGCCCCAGGAACTGCGCCGGGTCGCCCTCCCCGATCAAGCGGAACGTATCGACACCCAACTGACGCGCGACCTGGATGCGTCAGCGGATGGGCAGACTGAGTTTCTGGTGTTCCTGAAAGACCAGCCGGATCTCTCGGGCGCATACCGTATCGCCAACTGGAGCGCGCGTGGGAAGTATGTTTACGAAACCCTGCAACAGCACGCAGCGCGCAGCCAGCGTCCACTGCGCGACTGGCTCGATGCGCGCGGCCTGGAGTATCAGCCCTTCTGGATTGCCAATGCCATTGCGGTTGAAGGCAGTGCGGCGGAAGTGCAGGCGCTGGCAGAACGGGCGGAAGTGGCGCTACTACGCGCCAACCGGGTTTCCCGCCTGGATAACGCCGGCAGCACTGGTACCGATACCTTCAGTTCCTACCCGGCAGCAGCGCCCGCTCAGTTCACACCGAACCTGACGATTCCTTCGGCCTGCGATCCCGATGAGCATGGCATCTGCTGGAACATCCGCAAGATTGCGGCGGATCGGGTCTGGAACGAGTTTGGGATTGATGGAGCCGGCATCACGGTTGCCAGTATCGACAGCGGTGTCGCCTATGATCATCAGGCGCTGCTGCCGCAATATCGGGGCTACGACTTATCGGGCAGTATTGAGCATGCCTATAACTGGTTTGATCCGCAAGATCCCCTGTCCGAACCATTCGATGCGGGCAACCATGGCACGCACACCATGGGCACGATGGTGGGCAATGGCGACGGCACCGCCGCGCAACCGGCAATTGGGGTTGCCCCCGGCGCGGAATGGATCGCGGCGCGGGGCTGCGAGAAGACCTTCTGCTCCGAGGCAGACCTGATGGCCGCCGCCGAGTGGCTGCTCAATCCAACCGACCCTGACGGCAAGAACCCCCGACCCGACCTGCGGCCGCAGATTATCAATAACTCATGGGCCGATAGCGTCGGGGGCAATGATCAGTATGCCGGCTACACCACCGCATGGCGTGCGGCCGGGATCTTCCCGGTGTTTGCGGCCGGGAATGGCAATCATACCACATGCAGTACGGTAGCTTCACCGGGTGACTACAGCAATGTGGTTGGGGTTGGCGCAACGGATCAAAATGACCAGATTGCCTACTTCAGCAGTATCGGCCCCTCACTTGGCGGTGATCTGAAGCCGGATATCAGCGCACCCGGTCAGAGTATTGTCTCGACATTTGCCGGCAGCAACACCAGCTATGGCTCGCTCCAGGGCACCTCCATGGCCGCGCCGCATGTGGCCGCCACGGTTGCTTTGCTCTGGTCCGCCAACCCTGCGCTGATTGGCGATTATGACGCCACCTACACGATTTTGACCGCGAGCGCCATTGGCAGCACTGACTCACACTTTACCGGATTGCAGTATACAAACTGCCCGGCGGATACCATCCCGAACAACATCTATGGCTATGGCGTGCTGGATGCTTATGCCGCCGTTGCCGCCGCCACCGTTGATGTGCCCTGGCTGGAACTGCCCACCGGCCTGCCGGACATTGCGCCGGGCGCGTCAGAGACGATTTCGGTTACGCTGGATGCAGGACGTGTGTCCGAACCGGGCGAGTACCAGGCCCGGCTACTGCTCCATACAGATAACTTGAGCCGGATGCCCCTGATAGTCGAGATTGACCTGACCGTCACCCCCGTCGATCCGCAGGTCATTATCACCGGCAACCTCCGCGACCATGAGACGGGCATGCCGATTACCGGAACGGTTACGGTGAGTGGCGGCCCGACTGTACCGGTCACCAGCAGCGGGAACTTCACTATTACCTTGAAGACACGCTCCGAACCGTACATGCTCACGGCCGGCGCGCCCGGATACCTGAGTCAGACTATCGAAGTTGCAGCCCAGGCGGGCATAGTCAGCACACCGCTGTTTGCCCTGGTTGCCGACCTGCCGCGCGTGGTTGCCGACACCGACCCGCTGACGGCAACGCTGGCCTTTGGCGAAGTGGCCGAGTTTGCGGTAACGATAGCGAATACCGGCACACAGCCGCTCGACTACACGCTTGAAGTACCCCCGGAGGGGTATGGCATCTGGCGCAGCGATGAGTCCGACGGCCCGACATCAACCTGGATTGATCTGCTGCCGGGGATCGCCACTGCCGTGACTCTCACAGATAATGCCGCGTCCGATGAATTGCCGCTTGGGTTTGATTTTCCTTTCTATGGAAATTTCTACGACACGGTCTATCTGAGTGCAAACGGGGTCTTGACGTTCAATCAACAAAACGATCTCACGGAGTTTAACCATGCCTGCCTGCCGGTGCCGGAGTCGTTTTCGCGGGCCATTGTGCCCCTGCGTACCGACCTGGACCCGTCACAGGGCGGCACGATCCGCTATGGCACGGTTGCAGCGGGGTTCGTGATCTTGTTTGAAGATGTGCCGCGGCATAATGAACCTGATCGGCGATTTACGTTTCAGGTTGTGCTGGCGCGCGATGGGCGGATTATGTTTACCTATGGGCAACTGGATATGCTGCCGACGGATGTCGCGGTTGGTCTTCAGCGCCATAGCCGGGATATTCAGGAGATTGGCTGTGGGCAGAGCACGCCGATTGCGGATGGGCTGACGATTGAGTGGCGACCTCAGACTAACCCGCAGTTCTGGGTTGAACTCCCCGAAGATAGTGGCAACATTGCAGCATGGACCGAGGAAGAAGTGTCCATCATGTTGGACTGGGTGATGCCGACGCAGCAACAACCCTATCGCAGCGCGGTTCTGCTACGCAGCAATGATCCCTATCAGCCGGTCATCCGGCTGCCGGTTGAACTGACGACGCTGGAAGCGCCCTATCAACTGCATATCCCAATTGTGGCCCGGTGATCAGGCCGGGTGATGCGAACGGAATTTGCCGCATCACCCGGCAACACACAATATCTTCATTACACGACTTACGCGGTGGATCTGCAAACTGGGCGTTTGAGCACAGTAATGTCCAGATTCGCCTGCGGCAGCATGGTACTCGTTTTTTCTTTTCCACAAAAATGTTGCATGCTGTGCAACATTTTTGTGGAAAAGAATGGAATCTTCCGCCCTGCCGGAGGCGAACATGCCTTTTGCGTGAGCACCCGCGTAACTCCTGTTAATTACACGACTTACGCGGTGCGGCTTCTTTCGGTCTGGTGATCGACCCAAACGTCAGCCTCGCCTGCGGCAGCAGGGTACGTTTTTATCTTTTGCACAAAAAATCCACGTTGTGAATTTTTTGTGCAAAAGATCCGGGTTCTTCCGCCCTGCCGGAGGCGATATCTCCTTCCCAAACAGGGACCACGTAACGCGTGTCAGTTACGCGAGTTACGCGGTGCGGACCGTTCGATTCTCATGCCAGACGCGAACGCCGGGTTTGTCGGCGGTAGGGGTAGGGGCGAAAAAATCTTTCGCCCCTACCCCTACCGCTGTCACACATTCGTTACTTCTGCCCCCGTTTTTTGCCCCCCGCCTGCGGATCATCCAGGTCGATCCCCCGCTCCGCGAACAGTTCGCGCAACCTCGGCAAATCGTCCGGGTTGACCTGCGCCAGCACACCCTCCGGCTGGTAGGGCTGGAGCAGCGCATTGATTTCGGGATCATCCTGGAGCGCCGCCAGGGTGCGCGCATCACTCAGGCGCAGCAGCAGCGGGCGCTCAACCCGGGCGCTGCCAAAGAAGCCACCCCACACCTTGATCGCCTGCTCCAGTTCGGGGGGGAGCAGGCCACCAGACCAGCCGGCCAGCAGCGCGATGATCCGCTCAACCGGCAGACCATGCTGCACCGCCTGCTGCACCTGCGCCGTCGTCACCCGCAGATCGGCACCAACCTCAACCGTGAAGGGCGCCAGCGCACGCTTGAGGTAGAGCCGGGGCGCGCCGGGCCGAAAGCGGATCAGGCCGTCAGGTTCAACCTCCAGGTAGGAGATTGGCGTCACCTGCTGGTCGCCGGGGGGCAGAGGAGCCGCGTAGACCACCGGCAGGGTATCCAGTTCAAAGAGGGCCGCCTCCACCCGCAGTTGCGCTTCGGGAGGCACCAGCGCGCTGGTAGGGGTCAGACGACGTGCCAGCAGTGTGGCATCGTGCGCGGCAAGGCGGTCCAGCAGGGCCGGCTCGGCCTGGAGCAACACCAGATCATCGCGCAGCAGCACGCGGTCCTGGGCGCGGCCCCACTCCTGCAGGGTGTAGGCCACATTCTGCGGCAGTTCCGCGCCGCTCTCCCGCTCCAACGCGGCGGTTACCTCCTCACTCGACATGCCATGCTGCCGGCGGGCGCGATAGATCGACTCGCGCGTCAGCCGGTAGGCCGCTACCTGATCCAGTCGTTCGCGCTCGGCGATGCGATCCAGCAGGGCCAGGTGGGTCTCCTGGACCGGCGGGTAGGCCAGTACCTCAAAGGTCGGCTGGACAATCAGGCGTCCGCCGGTGGGCTCGGCATGTTCGGGCAGGGGCTTATCCAGCAAAATATGCGCGCCCTGCGCAGTCAGGCGGAAGGCCGCCGGCCCGGAGTCATCATCAGTGGGAGCCTCACCGATATCGACCAGTCCCAGCCAGTGCAGCGGCTCACGCAGGATCATATCGATAAAGCCGCCCTCGACAAACGACCAGCCATCTTCTTCGTGCAGGGGCGCATCGCTCTCGTAGAACCGCCCCTGAGCGGTCTCCCATACCTGCGGTATCACAAAGGTCCACCCCAGGTTATTTCCATAGTCAACATAGGGATTATTCATCCCCGACCAGCTTGAGGTCTGGCGCGGCAGCAGAAATTCGTAGTGCCGCTGAAAGAAGAGATCACGCAGCCGGGCCGCGTCCTGCCAGCCTTCGCCGACATAGTCTACCAGTTTGCGCAGGACAATCTGCCGCGCCATGACCACGAACGGCGGCGCATCCGTATCACTGACGCGCCGCCCGCGAATATTCACGTCGGAGATACGCAGCAGTTCATCCCAGGCCCGCATCTGCCGGTAGGCTGCGAAGCCGGCTTTGACCCGCTCGGCCAGCGGGCGCAGAAAGAAGGCTTCCGCATCCGGGGCCGGGGTGAGCGTGTTACCTTCCAGGCGCACCAGTTGGCAGTGCATCAGGAGCGTACGCAGGAAGCGCAACCGCCCGGCAGAGTTTTCGTCCCGCACGTCGTCCAGGGACTCACTGCGGGTCAACTCGGCATTGATGCGCTTCAGGTGGGTCTTGCTGACCAGCCCCTGTTTGGTGACTGTTACTGTATTATCGCGCAGATAACTCCAGTAGAGGTAGAGATCGCGCTGGAACGCGCCCGCATCGCCGGGTTTGACCTGCGGCGGTGGCGGCCCCTCCAGGCTGGTGGTAACGGGGGACAGCGCCGGCAGTGCCGCCAGCACCGGCGCGGGAATGAGCAACTCGATGCGCGGGCCGAGGTCAAGATACTGGCTACCATAGCGCGGCTCGCCCGGCGAGAGCACCAGGCCCGTCTGTATCAACGCGATAACTTCGGCCTCAAATGTGCCGGGCTGTGGCCGGTAGGTCGGCGCGTAGTAGCCACGATACGGACTTGGAGAGGAAGAGGCTTCAAACAGGTTGCTCCGCACAGCCTGCCGGCGCAGAGCCGCCGTGCTGATACGCCCACCGGCCATCTGGATCATTTCGAGCAGGGTGCGCTGGCGCTCATTCAACTGCTCAACTCGCGCGCGGACCAGCTCGGGCTGGGACATCTGCGCGGCGACGGCCCGGGCCTGTTCACTCCGATCTTTGTAGCGGCGTGTCAGTCCCCAGGCTTTCCCCATGTCGTTGAGGATATTTTTCGTGTGAGCCGTGAGCAGGTCAATGGTTGGCTGGTCGGTCATGGCGCACGCATCCTCCGTGGGGTGTAGCCCTTTGCCACCAGTTCATCAAACAGCGCATCGGCCGCGGCCGGGTCAACCAGCAGCAGGCGCGGCGTCAGTTGCTCCAGAATTGCATGCTCCAGCCGGGTACTGCGCAGCAACTCCGGCAGCAGCAGATCGTCGGCCAGCTCAATCAGGGCCAGCCGGGTATAGATCGTCGCCTGCCCAAACCCGCTACCCCACTTTTTCAGCAGCGCCAGGGCTGCATCCGGCTGGGGTTCACGGGCATGCTCCCGCATAAACGCCTGCACCTGTTCCACCGTCTGTCCATGCATCAACCCATCGCGCAACTGCTGCGGCGTGATGGTGTAGACCAGGGTGCCCTGATCCAGCCCGGCGGCCTGCGCGATCTGTTCCAGCGTATGCAGCACCTGGGGCACCGCATCGGCCAGCGCCAGGCGCACTGTCACTCTCGCCGCATCCGGCTCTGCCTGAATCTGAAGTACCCGCCCGGACTCCTCGCGCAGATACGCATCGCGCAGACCAAGCAGATAGGCACCCGTCGGAGTCAGGCGCAGATAGTCGGACGACGTGCCGCCCAGTTCGAGCATACCCAGCCAGGCAAGGGGGCCGGTCAACAGATGCTGGAGCAGGCGCGCTTCGCCCTGCTGCCAGTCGCGTTTTTTGGTTGGATCAAGTTTGCGCCCGTTGTCCGGACGGAGCCACCAGACATCGCGGTTGTCGGGACCGAGCGGCACACTCTGCTGCTCCAGCAGGAAGCGGGGATGGATTGACTGCACCAGGGCGATTACATCCACGACACGATACCAGCGGTCAGGATCGAGCAGCCGCAGCAACCGCAGCAGGAAGCGCCGCGCGGCTGCCAGTTCGGCATAGAGCTGGTCGGGGCGCATACCGCTGGTGCGGTACATACCGCGCTCCAGCCGCAGATCTTCCAGGTCGTGGATCTCACTCCAGTTGGTCATCCAGGCCCAGGTTGTAGTGAGCAATCGCCGCTGTTCTTCCACCGAACGGATCAGCAGGCTGTCGATACTCGCGGCGAGCGTCAGATGGGGTGGGTCGGCGCGCAACACCTGTAGCGCTTCCAGCAGGCGCAGCAGCAGATGGACCATACCCGGCGTGCTGCCGGTTTCGTGTGCCAGCGTGGTCAGGTCGTTGGTCGACAGCAGCGCTGGCGGCGGGCAGACCGTCAAACGGATTGACTGGTCATACTGCCAGCGCCAGAGGTCCGACTTCGCCTGATGCAATTGCTCCAGCTCCTCCGCATCGTTGTGCCAGCCACGCAGAGCTGCCAGCCGCTCTTGTAGATCATGGGCATTGGGGAGGGGCGGGACCGGCCAGGTCCGCGCACGCAGGGCCATCACCAGTCCGCGCAACGTTGCCAGCAGATCGGGCGGCGCGGGAGCCGGGGTCGGTTCAGATTCGACCCGCGCCAGGCCATGGGGCAGGTCGGCCAGATCGGGCTGGTAGAGCCCGGCAATCTCCAGCGGCACCTGATGATCGGCGGCATAGTCGTGGCTCGGATCATCGGCAAAGACCAGGCCCGCCGTTTGCAGGCTCTTCAGCGCCTCGCTCACAGAAATGGTAATACCCGGCATTCCCTCCGGGTTATCGACCAGTTGCAGGCGCTGCGCAGTCTCGTTCGCGGTGTAGGGCGGCATGCCACTGTCGCGCAGGATAAAGAGGGTCAGCATTGTGCGCTGAAGCGGGGAGAGGCCGGCAACTGCCGACTGCACTGTCTCCGGCCGGCAGAGCAGCGGCACCATCTGGGGCAGCAGGGTTTCTTTCGACTCTTTGGTGCTGCGAATACCCAGGCGTTTGGCAATGCGGCGCATATCGGCAACACGTTGCTGCAGGAGGAGCGCCGGTAGCGTGCCATACGGACCACGCATTCCCCGCCAGAGCGCATCCGGCGGCACCTCGGCAAAGGCATGCAGCCAGTCGGGCTGGGTTGACGGCGGGTGCTGCGCGGTCATATCGACCTCGGAGACACCGCTGGTGCTGCTGATGGCAATGCCCTGGAAGGCGGGGTTATGCTGCTGCACCCAGGCCAGCAGCAGCGCCGCCTCGAAGTGGGTCAGCACCGTCAGGCCAGCGCTGAAGGTCGGCTCCAGGATCTCCAGCGTCGACTCGAGCGCGGGATGTCCCGCCGGCAGCCGTAGCCGGACCAGCGTGGACTGCTGGCCCTGCTTCTCGCGCACGCGGCCGCGCAGGATGTTGTCCTCAACCCGGAGGGCCGTGACCAGCCCACCATCAACCAGGCGCTGCCCCTGGGCCAGCAGCCGCGCTCCCACCAGGCGCAGCAGATCATGGCGATTCAGACGATTCAGGCGACGGTTCAACCCCTGCGCGCCGCTCATCAGGCCGCCTCCGCCTGCAGTTCCGTTGCATCGAGGATGGTGTAGCGGTAGCCCTGCTCGGTCAGGAACATCTGCCGGTTGGCGGCAAAGTCCTGGTCACGGCTGTCGCGCGTCACCAGCGTGTAGAAGTAGGCCGGCAGGCCATCGGCTTTGGGCCGCAGCACCCGCCCCAACCGCTGCGCCTCTTCCTGCCGCGAGCCAAAGGTGCCGCTGACCTGGATGGCAACATTCGCGTCGGGCAGGTCAATCGCAAAGTTGGCAACCTTGGAGACAATCAGGACCGGCACCTCGCCATTTTTGAAGGCGGCGTAGAGCTTCTCGCGCTCGCTCGTTTTAGTTTTGCCAGTGATGATTGGTGCGCCGGTACGCCGCGCCAGTTGCTTCAACTGGTTAATATACTGCCCAATCACCAGCACATGATCGCCGCGATGCCGCCGGAGCAGCGTATCGACCATGTCCAGTTTGGCGGGATTCTCGGCAGCGATACGGTACTGCACGCGGCTATCCTCGGCCAGGGCATACTCCATGCGCTGCTCCTGGCTCAGGTTCAGGCGAATCTCGGTACAGATCGCCTCGGCAATCCAGCCGCTCCGCTCCAGATCGCGCCAGGGCACATCATACTTTTTGGGGCCGATCAGCGAGAAGACATCGGTTTCGCGCCCATCCTCACGCACCAGGGTAGCGGTCAGACCCAGCCGACGGCGCGCCTGAATTTCGGCGGTGATGCGGAAGATCGGGGCCGGGAGCAGATGCACCTCGTCGTAGATGATCAGGCCCCAGTCCTGCGCATTGAACAGGTGAAAATGGGGAAACTCGCCATCGCCGTTGTTGCCGTTGCGGGAGGGACGATAGGTCAGCATCTGGTAGGTAGTCAGCGTCACCGGGCGGATCTCTTTTTTCTCACCGGTATACTCGCCAATCTGATCCGCCGTGAGCGTGGTCTTGTCGAGCAACTCGGTGATCCACTGACGCACGGCAACCGTGTTGGGGCAGAGGATCAGGGTGCGCGTGGCAAGCTCGTTGATCACCCCGATACCGACAACGGTTTTGCCCGCGCCGCAGGGCAGCACAATCACGCCGGAACCGCCACGACTGCTGCCGCCCTCGTAGAAGCGCACTACCGCCTCATGCTGGTAATTGCGCAGCGCGAAGGGCTGCCCGCCGGCCGTGGGCGAACAGATCTCCACCGGCAGCGCTTCCCCGCTGACATAGCCTGCCAGGTCTTCGGCGGGAAAGCCCAGATGCACCAGCGCCTGCTTGAGATGCCCTCGGGCCGCGCTGTTGACCAGAAGGGTATGCTCGTCCAGTTGCGCTTCCAGGTAGGGCCGGCACTGCTTGTTATTCCAGACCTGGGTCAGCAGGGGGATATCCTGGCTGTGGAGCACCAGCGCGCCGCTGTCACGACGCAGCAACTGAAGCCGCCCGTAGCGCCCCATGTACTCGCGAATGTCGGCAACAATATTGTCGGGAATGTCGAACTTGGCATACTGCTGTAGTGCCGCGACAATCGCATCGGGCGGATGGTCGGCGGCAGCAGCATTCCAGAGCGAGAGCGGCGTAATCTGGTAGGTGTGGATAAACTCGGGTGATTTGACCAGTTCGGCGAACCCGGCCAGGGCATCGCGGGCGGCTTCGTAGTGGGGGTTATGCACTTCCAGTAGAACGCTGCGGTCACTCTGGACAATCAGCGGATTCTCAGGTGTGTATGGCATTACGGAATATTTTGCTCCTACTCAAACTTATCGATTTATGCCGGGGGGCGCGCTACGCTACCTCGCACATGCCGAGAGCGCGGAAAATGGTGATTGTAGCTACGCCGGGTATGTAAGCTTCATTATAACATGCGTTGCGCGGCGCGGGATTCCGGTCCACGAACGCCGCGAAGTGAGCGAAACTGCCCGCTCTGACCTGCGTTAAGTGGCGATGCATGTGGAAGCCGTTCTGGTACTACAACAAGATTTCTTTGTCACCGCAGAGACGCAGAGGGCGCAGAGATGACCAACATCGGATAGACGGATTAGCGTGCTCTGTGGCTTCGGCACGCCTGGGTTTAGCAAATCCTCCTTATGAATGTTGAATTTTTAATCCGAACATCACTAATCAGGAGTCCCGGCTTCAGCCGGATCAGGCGTTCCCGGCAGTGTACCGCTGCCCTGGCAGGCATTCGACCGGCTAAAGCCGGGACTCCAGTACGTCACATATCCGAACTATGTTTTCAAACTTCATAAGCCGGAATTCCTGGACATTATAATATCCGGACTATACAGGAACCCCGCCGGGTTCGGTGCGAGAACATCGATCAGGACTTAACTCCTACCCGCCGTTAGCCCATCTCACCTATGGCAGGATACGAATGAAGAGCTATTGTTATGACAAGTTGTAGTAGGATATAGTAGAGACAGAAACAGACTGCAACACGAGAGTCGTATCGTCACATATAGTAGTTCCATTGTTGTTAGTTATTATTGTTCACGCGGTACGGCTCTCCGGCGCAACAATCTATCCTCCTCCTCGGTTCTCGCCCCGGAATTGCCAGGCAACTCCGGGGCGAGGCTTTTGTGGTACCTCTTACATGCACGAGTTACGCGGTTACGAACCCGGAAGGGTCTTGCGCCTCCGGCAGGGCGGAAGATTCTATCTTTTTTCACAAAAAATTTGCACTGCGTGCAAATTTTTTGTGAAAAAAGAAAAAGTACCATGCTGCCACAGGCGAATCAGGCCATTACCGTGCGCAAACACCCAGTTTGCCGACCCACCGCGTAACTCGTGTTACATGGATGCTCATACCAAGTTGCATTTTGACGTACCATAGTACATTTCCACTTGGCGCATCAGGACGCACTGGAATGAGGTGGAATGTTGTACTCCAGAACGCAAATTGGTATCAGGGTTGCCGGAAGCCGACAACCCGTACCGTATGCCGGATTTCGATGAACTCGTCGCGGATGTCGTTGGGATCTTCCGGGTTCTGGAACTGGCAGCGGGCCTTGTAGCCGCCTTCATAGGTAATGTGCGGATCGCCGGATGCAGCGAGTGCCAGCACCGGCGCACTGGTGTCCCACACCCCGGCATCGCAGGTCACGGGTAGCGGCACCGGATACTCGGTGACGAGCCGCTCGGTGGTGTCCACTTCCCGCTGCTGCCAGTTGACCGCCTGATCACAGCCGCTATTGCACCAGGAATAGTTCAGGTTTTCGCCGTTCAGATAGGCCATCCGTGGACGCCCCTGACTGTCGAGCAGCAGATCTACGCCGTCGCCGGCACCGTTGGGCAGGCCCAGATCGGTTGTGGACCAACTCGCCGGGTTCAGGCAGTCGCTGTTGCAGCTAAGATAGTAGAGCTGGTCGCCCGTGCCGTCACTGGTGGGTGCCTTGAAGAAAGCAATGCGCGGGTTGTCGTTGCCGTCGAGGGCAATATCCCAGATCGGGTAGCCACCCTGGCCGCGCTCGGCGATCTTGATGCGTTGCCAGTTTTCGGCGTCGGTGCAGGTCTGATCACAGGCAAAATAAGCCAGGTGGGAGAGATCGTCCGAAAGCTCTTCGAGCGGGAAGAGCAGCGCAACAATGCGGGGCCGACCATCACGGGTAAAGGTCAGGGCCGGGAAATCAACCTGTTCATTCTTGATAGTATACTCCGAGTAGACCCGCTCCTGGGTAAATTTTGTCACCGTCCACTGCGTAGCAACCAGGTCGTTCTTAGCGCAGTCCGTGTCGCAGGCAGCATAATAGCCGCCATACCGATCCGGATCCACCCGGTAGTCGGCATTGTAGAAGACAAAGCGTGGGCGATCCTGCGGATCGAGGGCAAAGTAGCGCTGGGGCAGGTAAACGGCCGTCACGCTGCTAACACTGCTGCCATAGGCGAAGGTGACATTGGCAAAGTTCCAGCCATCCTGCGACAGGCAGTTGGCGTCACATTCTCCATAGATAAACTGGCGCTCGGACGGGTTATCGGGCGGAACGACAGTCACAAGCAGCCGGGGCTTGCCGCTGGATGTCAGCAAAAGCTGCACCTCGTCCACAATACCTTCCAGATTAAGCCGCTGCCAGCGGCCGGTATCGGCGCATGTGTCCGCCGGGGGTGGGCAGTAGGCATAGATCGCGTTGGGCCCTTCAGCGTAGGGCACATGGTAGCGATAGGCCAGGTGCATCCCGCCCTGCGGATCGATGGCGATGGCCGGCGTACCGGTCTTCTTCTCCGGCTCGGCGAAGAAACGGCTGTCTTCCGGGGCGACGGCCGCAACGGTGACACTGGTTGTAGCACGCGACTCGCCCGCGGCGTTGCCGGCGATCAGCGTGTAGGTGGTTGTCGCAGCCGGTCGCACCTCAACGGGCGCGGTTACTTCGCCAATATCCGGTTCAATGCGCAGGCGGGTGGCTCCGCTCACGTCCCACGATAATGTTGTCGCCGCGCCGGGCGTAATGGTGGCCGGGTCGGCGCGGAACTGAGTAATGCGCGGCGTTTCGGCATTTGCCTGGCTCCCACTGGTCACCAGAGGGAGATATATGTTGCTGGTAGCCTGAACCTGCCCCGCCGTTGCGGGAGCGGTCTCCTGCGCGCGCACGGCGGGCAACACTCCGCTGCTCAACGTGATCAGGATTGTGCATAGCAGCAGTAGTGGCAAGTAGACGGTATAGTGCAACGGTGGGGCGATACCATACAAACGATTTCGCATATCAGTCTCCTTTACTGTAACTATGGCTGTGGAAAGTAGACCACCCGCACAGTCCACCATTTAGTCTCGACAAAGGTCTCATTGCTGTTGGGATCGTCCGGGTAGCGCTTGCAGCGCATCATCAACTCGGCATCGTAGGCAATACGCGGGTTGCCCTGCGCGTCCAGTGTCAGGTTGTTGCGGAGACCGCCAAACCAGGCGCTGGTATCGCAGTGCGGCAACGGCTTGATCGGGAACTCCTGGTTAAGCTGGTTATCATCCTCTACCAGGCCGGTCGTCCAGCGACCCTGGGCCGACTCGCAGTTCTCGTTGCAGAAGGCATACCCCAGACCATACTGATCCCGATCCCGGTAGGCAATGCGGGGATGCCCCTGCGCATCAAGCGCCAGCGAGGGATGTTCGCCACTCGCCGCATCGCTCAGCGGCACCTGAACACCATCCCAGTTGGTAGAATCGCGGCAGGTGCCATTGCACCAGGCGTAAAAGAGCGGCCCAGCACCCGGATAGAAGGCCAGACGCGGGTTGCCCTGCTGATCAAAGGCCGCCGACCAGTTACGGTGCCCCGGCCCGGTTTTGATATCAAAGAGATGTGCGGGCATACTCCAGTTGGCGCTGTTATCGCAGTCGCTGTTACACTCGAGATAGGACAGGCGGGTAGAAATGTTGCCATCGGTGCCGAACACACGCGGGCGGCCATCAGGCGTGAAGCGCAACAGCGCATACTCGGTGATGTAGACATTGTCGTTGTGCGGATCAAGCCGTGTCTCAAACCAGGTGCCGGGCGTGGTGCAATTGGCATCACAGTAGACATAGTAGGCTCCGGCATGGTCGCCGCTGCTGTTCGCGCGATCTTCGTAGATAAAGCGCGGGCGGCCCTGGTTGTCGAGCGCAAAGGTGTGGTAGCTGTAGTCGCTATCGTACAGGCCACCGCCGCTGGGTGAGACCAGCACCTCCATCAGGCTCCAGTTCTGCGCCTGGGTACAGGTGCTGTTGCACTCGGCGTAGACATACTGCTTGCCACCCGTAAAACTGCCGTTATCCGGATAGACCGTGCGCATTAGCAGCAGGCGTGGCCGGCCCTGCGGGGTCAGTTCAAGCTGCGCCCAGGGAAAATCGACCGCGTTGGGTATCTCGGTGATCTGCCAGCCCGCCAGCGTGCCACACTGCGCGGGAGTTGCACAGTAAGCATAGTAGGTGAATTTGATTTCGCCATCGCCAATGGGCGGAATCTTCGAGAAGACCGTATGTATTCCGCCCTGCGCATCGACGGCGATATCGGCGCTACGGAAGGAACTGTTGCCAAAGAGCAGCGCGCCCTGGTCACCCGGTGGCAACGCACTCACCGTTACGCTGGTTGTGGCACGCGCCTCGCCCGTGGCATTGCCGGCGATCAGCGTGTAGGTGGTCGTCGCAGCCGGTCGCACCTCAACGGGCGCGGTTACTTCGCCAATATCCGGTTCAATGCGCAGGCGGGTGGCTCCGCTCACATTCCAGGATAATGTCGTTGCCGCACCGGGCGCAATAGTGGCCGGGTCGGCCGTGAATGCGCTGATCGTAGGCGCATTGCCCGCAGGTGTGCCCGCCCCAAGAACCAACGGCAGGTAGAGCGTATGATTGGCCGTGGTGCCGGTGCGCGTTTCCGGCGCGGCCGGTTGCACCTGAGCGCTGGCGCGGGGGAGCCATGGCACACTCCCCAACAGCAGGAATAGCAAGATAAAAAAGACTTGAAATTTCCAGCGTAACATAGCAGGTTCCTCTATCGTTCATCAGACAAAGCTACAACGGAAAAATTTATACCGATTGTTGTCATAGCCACAGCGCACATCGAGGACGCAGCGATGCTACACGGGAACGTGCCGCCGCTGCGCCCATTGCGCCCATTTCGGTTCATTGCTGGTTTGCCGGCACATTGGTATCAGCCGGGGATACCACGTCAGCGCCGGGCATCCGGCGAGAACTGGTCATACTTTGCAGTCAGGGCAGTGAGTTTGCCCATATCGGCGGGCGGCCAGATCGGCTCACTAGCCATCAGAAACGCCAACTCCTCGAAGTAGCGGGCAAAACCACCCGGAGCAAAGAAGGTCAGGTAGGTGGCGGGCTCAGACGTGGGATTATGCAGGGTATGCACCACGCCGGGCGGGATCACCAGCGTGCTTCCCCGGCCCGCCTGAAATGTTTCCCCGGCGACCTCAAAGGTCAGGCTGCCCGTCAGCAGGTAGAACACTTCAATGGTTTGCCGGTGCCAGTGTGGTGCCGGTCCCCGGAAGCGCGGCGGCGCGGTATACTCAATCAGCGCCCACTCGCCATCCGTATCGGCGCTGTCAACCTTATAGGTGACGGTGGCACCCTGAACATGCACCCGGGTGCTGCCCGCGCCCGCCGGGTAAACCATAGCAGTACCGGCCGATTGTACCGCCGGCTGGGGCGCTGCATCCGGCGGCAGGATCACGATCCCGTGCTGCTGCGCCGCGGCGACCAGCCGGGGGATATCGGGGGTCGCGGGCGCGGCCTGATCATCCCAGGGTGTCCCGACGGCGCTAAAGAACTGCTCGTGGATACCGCCAGGTGTAGTCATAATCAGCATACGCGCGGGGGTATCGCCCGTGTTGGTAAAGGCATGCACCGTTCCCCGGGGAATAAAGGCAAAACTACCGGCGGTCAGGGTGTGCCGTTGCGCGCCAACCAGGAAGGTATAGCTGCCCTCCAGCACGTAGAATGCCTCGTCCTCCTGCTGCTGCAGATGGGGCGGGGTACCACCCTGCGGCGGCGTGACGGTTTCAAACAGCGAGAAAGCCTGGTTGGTCTCCGCGGCCGTCACCTTGAATGTTACCCGGTCGCTCATTACGCGCAGGGTGCGGCCCTGCTCCGGCGACAGATGATTGACCATGGGTGCGGAAGTGAGAGTCATCGTATCAACTCCTTGTTGTAAGCGGTGGCTTATACCAGGTTAGTATCAAACCAGCAAGCAACGGCACACTGGGCAACGGCGGTCGAAGCGGCACATTCCAGGTCATTACCTCTGCGTCCGCTGCGTCTCTGCGGTTATGAAAACCAATCGGTATCGCGCTCAGGATAGCAGGCGGTTGTCACAAGACCCTCACAACCAGACGCCGGGTCAGGCAATGCATCCGCTCATCATGTGAGAGTTTTGTGAGAGACTGTCTGAAAAGATGATGCGCGGCGGTCCCACGGCATGCGGGGTGCCCTGCGCCACCGGACAGCGCCCCCGGAGTCCCGGCGTCAGCCGGTTCCGGCCACACACCGGCTGAAGCCGGGACTCCCGCTCCGGGGCCGTCGCCCCATGACCAACCCGTTTCAGACAGTCTCTGAGAGTGCCGACCTGGATGTGATGAATACGTTTGATATTGACGCGTTCATTTGACCGAATCTTGCGATTTTTTCATATGTTCTGGCATTACAGGCTGCTTCGTACGAATATGCTATACTGGAAAACACGCACAATTTTCCCGGTGATGTTCCCACCCTGGACCGGACGCACTACAGCAGCACACGCCACTACTGCCCGGCGTGTTGCGTGGCTGCGTACACGTGGGACGCGAGGAACGCGGTGCCGTGAGCCATTTGTCAATTACTACCTTTGGCACCCTGCAAATAACACTTGATGAACATCCCACCACCAGTTTTGCCACGGACAAGGTGCGCGCCCTGCTGGTCTACCTGGCAGTTGAGGCCGACCACGCCCACCGCCGCGAGACACTGGCCGGGCTCCTCTGGCCTGATCTGGCTGACCGTGATGCGCGCCACAATCTGAGTCAGGCGCTCTGGCATTTGCGCCAGGCGCTGCAAGACCGCACCGCGGCGATCCCATTTGTGCAGAGCAGCCGCGCGACAGTACAGTTAAACCCGGCGAGCAGGTACCGCCTGGATGTAACCAGCTTTACGCACCTGCCGGCAGAGTGCGCGGTGCATGCCCATGCCGAACTGGAGACATGCCCGGTCTGCCTGCCCCGCCTGCGGCAGGCAGCGGATCTCTACCAGGGCGAATTTTTGCAGCACTTTGTCCTGGGGCATAACAGCCCGTTTGATGAGTGGGCGCTTATGCTGCGCGAACGGCTGCACCAGCAGGCGCTACAGCTCTTCGCAACTCTGGCGCGCCTGTACGAGCAGCGCGGCGATGACGAGCAAGCGCGGGCCTTCCTGGTGCGCCAGTTGGAGTTGGAGTCCTGGCGGGAGGAGGCCCACCGCCACCTGATGCAGTCGCTGGCCCAGAGCGGGCAGCGCAGTGCGGCACTGGCGCAGTATGCCACCTGCCGCCGCATCCTGGCCGATGAACTGGGGATCGATCCGGCACCGGCGACCACACAGATCTACGAAGCGATCCGCGCCGCCGAGGTCGCACCCGCGCCGGTACATACGGCTCCCGCCCCGTCAACTGCTCCATTGTCGGCGAACACCTGGCTGGTAGCGACCAAACTCCAGCCGCCCCGCCTGCGTGATGATCTGGTGCCGCGCCCGCGCCTGCTGACCCTGCTCTACAACGCGGTCCTGACCCACCCGCTAACGCTGCTCTCGGCCCCGGCCGGCTCCGGCAAGACAACGCTGCTGGCGGCATTGACCGCCGCCTATCCCACGCTGCCGGTGACCTGGTTGCGGCTGGACGAGGACGATAACGATCCAGCCCGTTTTCTGCTGGCGCTGCTGGCGGCACTCCAGCAGATCAATCCGGCCTACAGCAGCACCGCCAGTCAGATCCTGGCACATCTGGAGCATCCCGCGACGGAAGCACGCCGCGTGATTGGCGCGTTGATTAACGATCTGGCACAGCAGGCGGTGTCGCCGCTGGTGCTGGTACTGGATGATCTGCATACCGTCAGCAACCCGGCCGGCAATGCCGCGCTGATGTACCTGCTCGATCACTGCCCACCGATGCTGCATCTGGTGGTTGCCACTCGCCACGATCCGCCATTAGCGCTGGCACGGTTGCGCGCCCGCCGCCAGGTAGCCGACCTGCGGCTGGATGCGTTGCGCTTTACGCTGGACGAGACCGATCAATTCCTCAATGCCACCCTGGGAATGGATCTGACAGACGATCTGCTGGCGCTGCTGCATGCCCGCACCGAAGGCTGGGCCGCCGGGCTGGCGCTGCTGGCAAGTTCCCTGGAGCACACCGCCCGCGCCCACGACCGCGCAACCTTCCTGGCGCATCTGGCCGGCACCGAGCGGACGGTGTTTGACTTTCTGGCCGAGGAGGTGCTGGAGCGGCAAGATCCCTTTGTGCGCATGTTCCTGCTGGAGACGGCGTTCCTGCTGGAACTGACTCCGGCGGTCTGTGCGGCGGTAACGGGGCGGAGCGATGCAGCGGCGGTGCTGGATGACCTCTACCGGCGGAACCTCTTTCTAGTGCTGCGGGAAGATCCGAAGGCAGGGGCGATCTACCGCTATCACGACCTGTTCCGCGATTTCCTGCATGAGCGGTTGTGGCAGGAAGCGCCGCACTGGGTACGCAACCTGTATCACCGGGCAGCACAGGCGGAGACCAACCCGACCCGTGCTATTGCCTATTTCCTGACGGCCGAGCGGTGGGAAGAAGCTGCCGAACGGATCGAACAGACGAGCCAGACGCTGCTGCGTAGCGGCGCGTTCGCCACGGTACACGGCTGGATTGAGGCACTACCGGAGGCGGTGCGCAATGTGCATCCCTGGCTGGTCTACGCCCTGGGCGTCTGCAAGTGGGAAACCTTCGCGCTGGCGGAGGCGCAGGCGCTGTTTGCGCAGGCACTGGCAGGCTTCGAGGCCGACAATGATCGGGTGGGGCAGGGCGAGGCGCTGGTGCAACTGGTGACACCAACCACAGCCTGGGATGACCTGGAGCAGGCCGGCCGGCTGGCGGAGCGCGCCCTGGTATGTCCGCTGCCCACCCATCGCCGGGCGCACCTGCTGGTAGCGCGAGCCTTCGGCCTGGTCTATCGGGGGCACTGGCAACCGGCACTGGCCGACCTGGATGCCGCGCTGCAACTGGCAGAGGAGACGATTGATCCGCGTGCGGTGTTTGCGATTACCGGCATGTTTCGCGGCGCTTTCACTGCCCTGCCGGGTGGCCTGGAGCGCTGCGAACGGCTGATCCGCCTGCTGCAACCGCACCTGGAGTCACCGGACAGCGTCCACCAGACCGATCTGCTCCGGCTGAATGCATTCATGCATTTCTGGCGCGGCGATTGGGACAGGACGCTCGCCATCTGCAAACCGGCCTATGAACTGGGGGAGCGCCTGGGCATTCCGCTCTGGACAGTGGCGACGATTGCGCCGATTGTGCCGCTCTGCGCAACTATTCGCGGCGATTATGCCACTGCCGAGCAGTATGCACCCTACCTGCTGCGCGATCTAAACACGCAAGATCCCGATAGCCCGGCCGCCTATCTGGCGATCGGAAATCTCTACTGGTATGCCCGGATGCACTGGATGCGTAACAACCTGGATGCGGTGCGCCAGACGTTTGTGCAGTTGTCCCGGCTGACTGCGAAGCCGCAACAGGATACACGCCAACTGCTGCGTACCCTGCTGGAGTGTCTGCTGCTGCTGGCCGAGGAGCGCTATGCCGAGGCAGAGCCGCTGCTGCGCGCGGCGACAGCGATGCAGGATCGGTTACGCTTTACAGTGATCTATAGCGATGCCCATCTGCTGCTGGCGCACCTCTACCTACTGCAGGGGCGGCCCGAGGCGGCCCTACACCAGTTCGCACCCGTGCTGGCAGAGAGTGCCACGCACAACACCGCCGGGTTCCTGATGTGGGAGGGGCGGCAGGTGAACATCCCGCTGCTGAAGCTAGCAAAGACGCAGGATGTTCATGCCGATTTTGCGGCGCATGTGCTGCGCTTGCTCGATACGTCGCAGCGCGCCCCGACGGAGAAATAAATCGGCCGGCGGACGCGCACAGGCGCATCCCTACGCAAAAAACGGGAGAGGGACGCGCCGTAGCACGTCCCTCTCCCGAAATCAAATCCTACAACGTGAGAGCCTACGCTTCCTGCCAGCCCTGACCCGGCACCCGGCGCATCACATTGTTGCTATCCGGGTCGAGAGCGAAGAGCCGCACCCAGCCATTCTCCACCAGATCGCTCACATCGGGGTTGGCATTCAGCACACCTTCGATCCGCTCGCGCGGCGCTTCCACCACGACCTGCAGACGCAACGGCTCGTGGAACCAGTTACCGTTCGCGTCATGCACCGACTGGATCGACAGGCCGGTGCGCAGATCGCCACCATTGCCCAGCACCACGCCGAGCGAGCCGACGCGATTGTGCAGCGTCTTGGTGCCGCACCCGAACACCTCATTATCCACCGTCGAGGCAAAGTATTGCAGATTGATCCAGGAGGCCACCACCATCGGGGCCGAGAGGATCAGCGTCAAGATGGAGTTATCCGGGTCGGTCCGCCAATCATACTCGTGCAGGAAGCTGCGCCCGTCGAGATCAACGCCCCGAGTGCGCTCGCGCCGCGCGGCGATAAAGGCTGCATTGCGGGCCAGCGCCCACTCCGGCCGCACTTCCGCCCAGTCGTAGGCGCGGCGGCGCATGAATTCATCCAGGATGCTCTTGGGCCGCCCCTCCAGGCCCAACGTCTTGGCCCGCTCGGCGCGCGTCAGGATGGCGGCATCGGCCAGCCAGCGCTTGAGTTGCACAACATCGTCACGATGGCCGGCGGGAACCTTGTCGGTATCCAGGAGCACAACCTCGTCCAGCGAGGTGTCGTGGACGCCCGGCAGGAAGTGGGTATCCTCCGGCACCCGGTAGCCCTGCTCGGGCAGTCGCTCCCGCACCGCCGGGTCATTCATCACCGCCGCCGCAACCCGGGCGTTGATGGCCCCACTATGCCCACAGCAGGCACCGCAATCCAGGCCGGCCAGGTGCGAGTTATTCTCGCTGCAGGCTTCATGCCCGGACAGCAGGATAATCCGGCCAAAGGAGTCGCGCAGGCCCATGTTCTTCAGAATGGTCACGGCCATTGTCACGCGGGTGTCGAGATCGATGCCGCCCCCCTTGCCGTTGCCGTCAAGCGTGAAGGGCGCAGTGCGCTCGTCAAGCCGCGAGTTGCGGAACCAGCGCAGGGCATCACCGGCCAACCCCAGGCTGTAGGCCAGGCCAATCGTCTCCACATAGGTAAACATGGCCGTCGGCGAGGTCTGCACCTGCTTGAGCGTCTTCTTGGCCTCACCCTTCTTGGGCTCCAGCGGGCTCAGGGTAACACCGGGCTTGAGGAGCACCGGGCAGCGCGCGCTGCTCTGGCCGTTCACCTGCCAATCCAGACTGATGCCGAAGAAACCGGCAAAGCCGAGCGTCTCGATTGCGGGCGACTGGGCTTCTAGATGGCGGCGCAGCGTCTCCGAGCGCACATCAATGCAGAACACGGCCTGCACTGCCGGGCGCCCCCCGGCGGCATGCGCGGGCGGCGGGGCGATGGCCCCCAGCAACCGCCGGGCATAGCCATCCTCCAGCGCCTCCTGGAACAGCATCCGTACCGTCTCATCCTCAATAGCGGTATGTGCCACCGAGTGAGCCGGTGGGTGGGCCGGACGCCGCGCCAGTTGCGCGACCGCCGCATCGGCGCAGATCCGAATTGCCAGCAACTCGGCAATCTGACCACCACCCGTGTCGCCGGCCTGCCAGGCCTCGCGCCGCAGGTAGGAAGCCCAGCCAAACACGCCGTTGAACAGGCGGTAGAGATATGCTTCGCGCTGAGCGGCGGGCACCTCCAGTTGCTCCAGCATCTTGGCGATAGCCATCTCCGGCTGATCGGGCAGGTTCTTCACCCACTTGCGCCAGCCCTTCAGCCCCGCGATTTCGAGCGAGCGGTCCACCTGCGCGGCCTCGCGCCAGGAAGCATACAGCGGCTGCGATGACTCGGTCTGGCCCCAGGGGGCGGCACCCTCATACATATGCACCGCACACCAGAGCGTCACATGGCGCAGGACTTTGTTATTCCAGGTGGTTTTATACTCCCGGTCATACCGCTCGGCAAAGGTAAAGACCTCACTCGCCGGGCGCAGGGGCATCGGCGCATCGCCTTTTAAAATAGCCTCGAGTGCCTCCGGCTCTTGCCCGGCGCGGCGGGCCACGCGCTCCAGTTCAGCCTTGCCGAAAGCGCCCTCCTGCCAGCGGGTGCGGTAGAAGTCCAGTTCCGGCAACACCCGGGCGTTCAGACCATCGGTAATCACCTGAGCGGCTTCCGGCAGGGGCTGCCCGGCAAAGCCGAGGAACGGATTAACGGCGACATAGTCAGTCAGATCCCACAGGGGCGGAATACGGCGACAGAGTTGAGCCACTTCATCGCGCAGTATGTCCAGTTCTTCCGTCGTGTACTCCGGGTAGCGTGTCGTCGTCGTCGTCTTAAGCATGCTCAACTCCTCCCTCTACGGCAAAACTATTCCAGACCCGCTCCACCAGCCGGTCGGCAACTGCGCCAAAGTAGAACCCATGCAGGGCGTGGACGTAGAAGGCCCGGCCGAGCGCTGTGCGACCAATTGCCGGCAGCAGCACATAGATCGTTGCCAGGCTAATAAAGGCGATCACCGGTAGCACCGCTGCAAACCAGGCCAGCGGCCCCGTTGCAACCTCCATCCCACCCAGCGTCGGCGCAAAGAAGATGGTGGCAAGGTGATACAGTTCAAAGACCAGCAGGCCAAAGACAAACGTTGTCAAAATGGCCGTCAGGCTGCGCGTCAGAGTGCTACTCAAATCGCCCGGCGTGCGGAAAAAGGCAATCCAGATCTGGCCGATGGAGAGCGCGACAATTGTCGAGAGCGCCAGCTCACCCGGCGAGTGGAAGGGATCAAATCCGGTAATGGCGGCGGACAGGAAGAGCGCCGGAACGGCCAGAACCGTGCCGAACAGACCGATCAGCATCGCGCGGGCGGGTGGAGTCGGCGTGGCCGGTGCCGCTTTGGGCAGATCACCCGTGCGCAGGAAGGACCAGGCCTTGTAGCATCCGTGACCCACCAGATGCAGGATTGCCGCCGGGAACGCCGCCAGGCCAAACTGGATCATCATAAAGCCCATCTGGCTCACGGTTGACCAGGCCAGCGTGCGCTTGACATTGGTCTGGGCCCACATTGCCAGCATCCCCAGCATCGCTGTGATCGTGCCCGCCAGCGTCAGCATCAACAGGGCGATCGGCACGGTGACAAGCAGTTGGGCAAAGTGCAGGAGTAGCACCCCACCCGCATTGATGATCCCGGCATGCATCAGCGCCGACACCGGCGTAGGCGCTTCCATCGTCTCCGGCAGCCAGCTATGGAAGGGGAACTGGGCCGACTTGGTCAGCGCCGCTGTGACAATCAGCAGAGCTACGGCCGTGGGAGCCAGAAATGAAGTTCCAGGACTGTTAAAATTTTCCAGAAAGACATTCAGATCAAGGGTGCCCCATTCCCACCAGATCAGGGCAATTGCACCGATCAGCGAGACGTCACCAAGACGACTGATCAGGAATTTTTTACGGGCCGGAGGATAGGCTTCGGAGCGCTCCCGGTAGAAGGTCAAAAGCTGGTGCAACCCGATGCTGGTACACAGCCAGGACACAAACAGGAGTAGCAGATTGCTGGCAGGCATCAGCAGGTAGGCCACCACCACCGTGAAAGCCAGCCAGCGCAAAAAGCGGCGCTGCCCGGGCTCGCCATCGAGGTAGCGCAGAGCAAAGCGATAAGCCACCGTACCGACACCGGCAACCAGCAAGGTAATAACGGCACTGATACGGTCAAAGGTAATACCCGGCAGATAGATCGGCTGGGGGAAGAAAATCTGCCACAGCAGCAGGATAGCCGAAAGTCCACTCAGTCCACCAAGGATGCGCAGAAACATGTGTTCCGCGCGTCCTGCCTGATCGTAACGCATTGGAGTCGCTCCTTTTCCTTATTCACACTCAACTCTTGAATTAGGAATATTGTATCACGAAAAATATTTCGTGAATACATAGGAAGGGGTAGCTTTCCCGGTCACTCTTGTGGGGAGGTCAGCCCACCCATCCGGGTAGGTCATTGGAGAACCGAGAACCGAGAACCGAGAACTGGGACCGCGGACCGCCGTCTGCCGACCAGCGCCCCCAGATCGCGGATGAGAAGGCGACAGAGTCAGACGTCCGGCTGCGGTAGGCCGATCCAGGTCTCGTTGCGTGCCCATGCGCTCCGCCGATCTATGCTACAATGAACCAACCGTGACGTGGGATGGTGCCGCCACGGGGATACCGTTGAACCCCAGGACAAACGTATGGCTACCCCCGCCAGTGATTTCGATGGCGCATGGAAAGAGGCGCTGGAGCGCTTCTTTGAGCCGTTTATCGCCTTCTTCTTTCCGCAGGTACATGCCGGTATCGACTGGACGCAGCCGGTGCTGTTTCAGGACACGACCTTGCAGCAGGTGGCCCCGGACGAGCCGCAGGGCAAGCAGCATGTGGACAAACTGGTGCGCGTCGTCCGGCGCGACGGTACCCCCACCTGGCTGCTGATCCATATCGAGATTCAGAGCCAGTATGACCGGGGCTTTCCGGAGCGCATGTTCTGCTACCATGCGCGGATCTACGACCGCGACCGACGCCTGGTGATCAGCCTGGCGGTGCTGGCGGACGAGGAGCCCGCCTGGCGCCCGGACCAGTTTGGCTATGCACTCTGGGGCTGCGAACTGGCATTGCGCTTTCCCGTGGTAAAACTGCGCGACCTGGACCGCGCCATGTTGGAGACAAGCCCGAACATCTTTGCCGCGCTGACGCTGCTGCACCGGGATGCCCAGGAGACGCGGGGTAATTCGCAGGCGCGCATGCAGCGCAAGCTGGAGGGGTATCGGCGCATCCTGCGGCAGGGCTACACGCTGGAGGAGATCCGCGCGCTGCTGCGGTTGATGGAATATCTGCTGCGGCTTCCCACCGCACTGACGCGCCCCACGTTTGAAGCGATGAAACAGATCGAAAGCGAGGAGATTGGGATGACTCTCGTGACCAGTTTTGAAGCAATTGGACGCGAAGATGGACGAGCGGAAGGGCAGCAGGAGTTGGTGCTGCGCCAACTGACGCGCAAACTCGGCCCGCTCCCGGAGGACGTTACGGCCCGCATCACAGCCCTGGATAGCGCGACCATGCTGCTGCTGGCGGACGCACTGCTGGATTTCGCTACGCAGGACGAACTGCGTGCCTGGGTGGACCAAGCGCCGGGCGCGTCACCCCCGAGTGCTGCCGAAACACCGGATCAGGCCGAGTAACTGACTACGGTGGACAGGTCGTGGGCAGCCTGATCGCAACCTGGTATAACACCGGGCAAACCAGTACCGGCATGTATGGCTTAAACGTTGTGGGGACCGGCGCGGGCCTTGCCGGGGCGATAACCCGCGCCGGTTTGGGCGGGGCTACCGCACCCAGGCCACATCCCAATCGCTGGCCGGGGAACTGGTCAGGCGGCGCAAGTTGCGCCCATCGGCATCCATCACATAGATCTCATCGTTGTCATCGCGGTTGGCCGTAAACGCGATAAACCGCCCATCCGGGGACCAGGTCGGCTGGGTATCCCAGGTCGGGTGCTCGGTGAGGTTGCGCTCGTTGCGCCCATTGGCTCCCATCAAATAGATCTCCCCATTGCCGGTGCGCTCCGACATAAACACGATCTGCTCCCCATCCGGCGACCAGACCGGGTAGCGATCATTGGCAGGATGCACGGTAAGTTGCCGCTCTTCGCCAGTGGCAACATTGATTATGTAGATATCATCGTTGCCGCTGCGATTTGAGGCGAAGACAATCGACTGCCCATCCGGCGACCAGTGCGGGTCGAAGTCATCGGCGAAGGCGGTGGTCAGGCGGCGGCGCTCGCTGCCGTCGGCATTCATCACGAAAATATCCCAGGTGCCGTTTGAGTCGGACCAGAAGGCGATCTGCCGGCCATCCGGCGACCAGGTCGGCTCGCGGTCATTCACAAAGTTGTTGGTCAGCTTGCGCAGATTGCTGCCGTCCGCATCCATCACATACACTTCCTCGTCCCCATCCAGGTAGGAATGAAACGCCACCGTCCGCCCATCCGGGGACCAGGCCGGGGCAAAGTCGTCTACGTTATTGTTGGTTAGATTGCGCAGGTTACTGCCGTCCGCATTCATCGCATAGACATCCCAGTCGCCATCGCGCTGCGAGGTAAAGACCATCTGGCCGGTGGGCACGGGCACACCCGGCACAGGTGAGGCTACCGCTTCCGGCTCGTCCGGCTCCTCCGGCGCGGTGGTCGCTTCCGCAGCAGTTGTTGCGCTCGGCACCGGCGGCGCAGTCGGATCGGGCAGAGCGTCCGGTTGCTGTGCCGCTCGCCCACCCAGCGCCAGCAGCAGGCCCCCCAGCAGCAGCAGTGCCAGCAGCACACCCCCCAGCAGCAGCCAGGGCGGCCGCCTCCGTGTGGTCGCTACCGCCGGGTGATCCGGGGCTGACGTGGGTTGCGGATGTTTGGCCGTCGGTACCGGCATTGGCTGCGGGCGGACATCCGGCGGGGCCGGCTGGGGCGCGCTCTGCCAGACCTGCGTGGGCTGATTATGCAGGTCAACCCCGGCGGGGGGCTGCGGCGGCGGCACGGCGGCCCAGGCATGCTCCAGCGCCTGGGCCAGTTCATTTGCGCCGGCGAAGCGTTGATCAGGCTGCTTCGCCAGTGCCCGCTGAACTACCTGATCCACGGCGGGCGGCAGGTCGGAGCGTAACGGCAGTAGGGATGGCGGTGGCGTGTGAATATGATCAAGCGCGACCTTCATCGGGGTATCGCTGGAGAAGGGTACCTGCCCGGCCAGCATCTGGTAGAGCACCACGCCCAGCGAATAAATATCGCTGGCCGGCGTGATCGCCATGCCCTGCGCCTGCTCCGGCGAGAGATAGTGCGGCGTGCCGATGATCATCCCGGTTTGGGTATGCTTGACATCGGCCAGCATCTGCCGGGCAATGCCGAAGTCGGTCAACACCAGCCCACCTGCGCCATTCCAGATAGCATTTTCCGGCTTGATGTCGCGGTGAATAATGCCCACGGCGTGGGCCGCATCCAGCGCGTTGGCGAGATGCGCGACGATAGTCAGCACCTGCTCGCGGGAGAGGCGTTCGCCACCGGCGGCCAGTTCGCGCAACTGGCGGCCCAGGGTGGGTCCCGGCAGCAACTCCTCGATCATGTAGCTCAGGCCGGCCTCCTCGCCAAAATCATAGACCTGCACAACATTGGGGTGGCGCAGACGTGCGATCATGCGTGCCTCCTGACGAAAGCGCGCCGACAGGTCGGGTTGGGAAGCGGCCAACTGGTTGGATAAGATCTTTATGGCGACCTGGCGCTGCAAATCATGGTCAAAGCCCCGGTAGACACTGGCCATACCGCCGCTGCCAATGAGCGCCTGGATCTCATAGGACTCAAGTTTCGTTCCAATCAACGACGATGGGTCGGTCATCATGTCTTCTCACTCTTTTCAAATCGAGATAGCCCTACATCTTACTGATTTGTTATTATAGCCACAGAGAACACAGAGGACGCAGAGTTCTGAACGGGAACGTGCCGCCGCTGCGCTCAGTGCCCCCGTTCCAGTTGATTGCTGGTTTGATGGCAAACTGGTGTCAGGTGTAACAGTACACAACTTACACGGTACAACCTGTTTCGGCCTGATGTCCGGTGCGCTTTGTGCTGCGTGGCTCTGTTGGTGTCCTCTTTCAGTTTTCAGATACATTATAGTCAAACTGACACGACTTACGTAGGTAGTGATCAAACCGGGCTCCCATCCGGTTAAACGTCTGGGGTGCATGTCAACCGCGTAAGTTGCGTTATGTGACACGACGTACGCGGTGGGCGTTTGGACCACGAACAACACGAAATAAGCGAAAACCGCGAAACGGCCAATGCTGACATGGATCCGGCGATCCCGCGTTTGGTGGGGGATATCGCCTCTGGCAGCGCAGAAGAAGCCAGATCTTTTTCACAAAAAAATTCACTGAGTGAATTTTTTTGTGAAAAAGATAAAAAGTGTACCATGCTGCCGCAGGCGATGCTGCTGTTCACCGGGTGAAACGTCCGGTTTGATGAACCACCGCGTAACGCGTGTTATGTGAGCGAACCGGTGCGTGCTATAATCAGGTAGCTCTCCCGCTACCCGATGGAGGTGGAACGATGGCGCGTGTGATTGTCTTTGATGTGAATGAGACGCTGCTCGATCTGCGAGCGCTTGACCCGCACTTTGCGCGGGTGTTTGGCGATGCCGGCGTGCGGCGACACTGGTTTTCGCAGGTGCTCCAGGCGGCCCTGGTCAGCACGGTTATTGACCGCTACAGCGACTTTGGTACGATTGCCGGGGCGGCCCTGGAGATGACCGCCGCACGCTATGGTGTCACGCTCTCCGCCGAGGATCGCAGCCAGATTATGGGCACGGTGCGGGCGCTACCGCCCCACCCGGAGGTACCCGCCGGCCTGGAGCGGTTGCGTGCCGCCGGGTTGCGTCTGGCAACGCTGACGAACTCTCCGCCGCAGGTTGTCGCGGCACAGTTGCAGAACGCCGGGCTGACCGACTTCTTCGAGCAGTCCCTATCGGTTGACACCGTGCGCCGCTTCAAACCTGCTGCCGAGGTCTACCGGATGGCCGCCCAATCATTGGGCGTGGAGCCGGGCCAACTCCGGCTGGTTGCCGCGCATGATTGGGATGTGGCAGGTGCAATGCAGGCCGGCTGCGCCGCCGCGTTTATCGCTCGGCCCGGCATGGTGCTCAACCCGCTGCTGGACCGGCCCGACATCATCGGCGCGGACCTGCAGGAGGTGACGGAGCAGATTTTGCAGGTTGAGAAATAGGGAAGCAGAGTTACGCAATGCCCGACACAGCCGCGTATGAACAACTTATCACTCAATTCGATACAGATAAATTATTAGAACTCTGGCAGGCTATTATAGCAGGAGAAACGCCGGGATGGGAGGCAGGTAAGGCATTTGAATATCTCGTTCTCCGCGCATTTCAGATCGAGGGGGCGGAAATTCGCTGGCCCTATCGCGTAGTCATTGGCGGCGATGAGATTGAGCAGATTGACGGTGTTGTCTACTCCGACAGCCTTGCCTGCCTGGTTGAGTGTAAAGATCAGGCGGAACGCGCCAATATCGAACCAATTGCCAAATTACGCAATCAACTGCTGCGCCGTCCTGGATCTGCCATCGGTTCGGTTTTTAGCCGCAGTGGGTTTACCGAACCGGCTATCACGCTGGCACGCTTTATCGCACCGCAAACAATTCTGCTCTGGGATGGGCCGGAGGTCGTTTATGCCCTTCAGCGGCAAGTTATGCGTCATGCTCTACTTGCCAAGTATCGGTTTTGTGTTGAGCGCGGTCTTCCGGCCTATAATATTCAGATTGAGGAATTGCCATGACACAGGCGTATGTAGTAACGGAAGATCAGATCGGTGCAACGCTGCTCAAAAAACTTCTCCCGGAGGAGATAGTGGATCAGACAACGTTTGTAACTGGATCAGGCCGCTATGGCGCACAGTCCCTTTCCCTCTCGATTCTGGGGGTTAAACAGCAACCCGTGGCCCTGGTTATTCATGCCGGTACAGAAGACGGTGTAGCTATTCAAGAGCAGTACGACTTTCTGCGGGAACTGCTTGGTCAGGCTGCGCCCGGCACTCCGTTCGAGATCTTTGCGGCAGTTCCGGAGATCGAAGGCGTCTTTTTTCAAGATCAGGTACTCTTTGCGCAGATCACGGGTGAACAGTTGAACCGGCTCGAATGGAATGCGGCAAAACGTCACCCGAAAGAGACGCTGGCACGAATCGCAGGTGGGCAGGCAGATTTTCCCGAAACGCTGGTTAACAACCTTTCCGCTGAAGCTATTGCTCTCTTGCGGCAGCATCCCCTGCTCCGCAGTTTGCACACATTTCTCTCCTCGGTCGTTGATACAACGGTAGTTTACAGTTGAGCTGAAAGGAGCATCATGGCACAGCTTACCGCTGAGTATGTTCACAACATTGCCCGGCAGTGCATTGTGGCAACCGATTACTGCTTCATGATTACTCTCAATGCGCAACCAGGCCAGGCCCCCGACTCCCGGCTGATGCAGCCCTTCGCGCCCGAAGCCGACCTGACCATCTGGTTCGGAGCCAGCCCCCGATCACGTAAGGTGGCGCAACTCCGGCAGCATAACCAGATCACGGTCTGCTATCAAACTCCGACGGAGCCGGCCTATGTGACACTGCTCGGCACCGCGCACCTGGAGGATGATCTGGCGCTGCGGCAGCACTACTGGCGTGATGACTGGTTGCCCTTCTTCCCGGCGGGTCCGGCGGGCGATGACTATCTGCTGATCAAGTTTGTTCCCACGCGGATCGAGGTGATGCACTTTGCCCACGAGGTGGCCCCCGATCCCTACGGCCTCAAGCCGGTCACGCTGGTCCGTGCCGGCAACAACTGGCAGATCGAAGCGTAGGCGAGAGGAGCACACTATGAAAAGTCGCTCGGAGGCAACCATCACCGACTTGTACCAACTCCCGGAGAATGCCAAGGCCGAGATTGTCAACGGAGAAGTTGTGCTCATGTCACCGACTGGCGGAATACCGGGACGTGCCGGCGGCAAAATCTATCGTAGTCTGGACGATTATGAGCAGCAGACGGGCAATGGCTATGCCTTTCCCGATAATGTCGGCTTCACGGTGAACCTGCCGACCCGCAAATCATTCAGCCCTGATGCTGCATTTCACCCCGGCCCACTGCAAGGCGGACATTTCCTTGATGGTGCGCCGCTCTTCGCTGCCGAGGTACGCAGCGAGTATGACTATGGCCCGGCTGCCGAGGAGGAGATCGCCGCAAAACGCGCCGATTATTTCGCCGCCGGGACACTGGTCGTCTGGGATGTTGATGTATTGCGCGACATGGTTATACGCGTCTATCGGCCCGATGCTCCAGACAATCCGACCGTCTCCTGTAGGGGCGATATTGCCGAGGCCGAGCCGGCCCTACCCGGCCGGTGGATACCGGTTGATGTTATCTTGCCCTGATGAACACGCGTTATAGGAAACAGGCAGCATCGCGTAACGCGTGTGATGAAGAGGAGCCCTACACCGTGGTGAATGCCGGCACGGTCTATACGGATGCTAACTTCACCTGAGTGACGATTGATCGCACCAGTTTGAAGGCCGAAGTCTTTGCGCGCAAGGGCGAGCGGATCAACAGCACAATTCATCAGTTTTAAATAACACGAGTCACGCGGTGGGTCTACAAATTGGGCGTTTGCGCACGGTAATGGCCGGATTCGCCTGCGGCAGCATGGTATTTTTTCTTTTTCACAAAACATTTGCACGAAGTGCAAATGTTTTGTGAAAAAGAAAGACTCTTCCGCCCTGTCGGAGGCAATATCCGCCACCAAATCCGGGATCGCCTGATGCATGGCAGCATTGGCCGTTTCGCGGTGTTCGCGCATGTCGTGGTGTTCGTGGTCTAAACGCCCACCGCGTAACTCGTATGAGCAGTGGGAGCCGGACGGGATGCGGACGCGCAGACGCGCATCCCTACCACAACCGCTGCGGACGCACAGACGCGCATCACTCGACCCGATTTTCCAAAAGTTGCAAGATCCCCTGCAGCGGGATGACGACCCAGTCGGGGCGGCTGTTGAGTTCATAGCCCAGTTCGTAGAGCGCCTTCTCCAGCAGGTAGGCATCCAGCAGCACCTTGAACTCCTCCCGCGTCTGCAGCAGCAGCGGCGACAGATGGATCGTGTCGCTGTAAGCGCGCAGGAAAGTCGCCGCTACCCAGACATACCAGAAGCGTGCCCAGGAGTCCTGCGTGGCCTGATCCATCCCGCCGATGCGCCCGGTGTTCCGCTGCTCAAACAGGGCCACATAGACGGCGTAGTGGAAGGAGCGGATCATGCCGGCAACATCGCGCAACGGTGAGACTTTGGTGCGGCGTTCATCCAGGGAGCGGGCCGGCTCGCCCTCAAAGTCGGTGATCATAAAATCATTGTCGGCCCGCAGCACCTGCCCCAGATGGTAGTTGCCGTGGCAGCGTATCCGCATCGCGGTAATCTTCCGATCGCGGAAGGGCTCAAAGTAGCGCCGCACCTCCGGCTCCAACGCTTTGATGCGATAGGCATCGTTACGCACCGCTTCCGGGAGATGATCGAGCTGCTGGTTGAGGAACTGGAAATCCCGCGCCATCAGGCCGAGCATGGCATGGTAAAAGGGCCGCTGGAAAAAGTCGGTAAAGGGCTCGGGCACAAAGTTCGGGTCTTCGGTCTCCTGCGCCAGCGCAACATGGAACTCGGCGGTGCGCTGACCCAGCAGTCGCGCCGTCGCCAGATAGTCGCCCACCAGTTCCTCAACCAGCGGCGGGGCCGGTTCATCGGCCAGATCCAGCAGATGTTTGTGCGGTAGCAGCAGCGCCCCGGCTTCGCCCTGCCGCGCCAGCACCCGCTCAAAATAGTGGGCCAGGATACCTTGCGTATACTGCCAGGCATCCCCCTGGTGTGGGTCACGCGTGCGCAGCACCCCCAGCGTCATCGGCTCGCTGTTCTTCTGATGGTATTCGAGCGCCCCGGCAACAAACGGCGTGCGCACCAGCGAGATCTTCTCGGTCAGGAAGCGCCCGATCTCCAGATCAGGATTAATCCCCGACTCGATGCGCCGGAAGATCTTGAGTACCAGTTGGTTGCCATACACAATCGTCGTGTTGCTGCGATCCGAAGTGGTCACAGTTGAGGTAAACTCAATCGACGGGTCGGCCGCTTCACCGTGGCCTTCCGCCAGCGCCCCGCCACCCGCGCGGGCTCCGGTTGCGGGCGTATGCAGGCTGGCGCTAACCTCGGACAGCAATCGCAGGGAACGCAGCGGCGCCGCCATCACCTCACCCGCACTCCCCCGGAAGGTGCGATGCTGCGCAATCGAGTCGAGCAGCAGCAGGGCAAACTCCTTATCGCGCAACGCATCGTAGAGGATGGCCGTGTCATCAAAACCGGTGATACGCAGATGCGCCACCACCACCTGGGGGATCTCCTCGGCAATCTGCCGGGCCTGTGCCCCCAGCGCCACCGTGAAGGGCAACACATAGGTCTCGTGATCACCCTCGATATACTCCACCTGTACCAAGGTGAGATACGCAGCCGGCGACTCGTAAGGCACCGGCACAGTCTCCAACAGTTCGACACTCTGGATGGTACGCGCTTTGCCGCCAAACCAGCGCCGCTGCCGCAGATAGCCCGGCAATACTTGCTCCAGGGCCGTCCGCGCCCGGCTGCGGGCAAAGATCGTCGTCCAATCCTCGTCCACACTCAGCGTGGGCACCCGATACTCCAGGGGTGCGTCATTCGCAGTATGCATCTGATGCGGATACTCCAGTGCAAACCAGTAGACCGCGTGTGGCCCCAGCGTGAGGAAATAGGGCAGTTCACCGATGCGCGGAAAGGGCGTGCGCCCGAACAACTCCATCGGCGTCATGCCCTCGTAGGCCGACAGGTTTAACTCAACGCACTGCACAAAGCGCGAGAGATTCGCAACCACCAGAATCCGCTCGTCCGCATACTTGCGCAGAAAGACCAGCACCTTGCTATTCTCCGGGTAGAGAAACTCCAGGCTGCCCCGGCTCAGCGCCCGCGAGCTTTTGCGGGTGGCAATCATATGTTTCATCCAGCGCAGCAGCGAGTAGGGATTGGCCTGGTGTGCCTCGACATTGACAGCTTCATAGTGGTAGGCCGGATCAATCGTTACCGGCAGGAAGACGCGCTGGGGATTGGCGCGCGAGAAACCCGCGTTGAGTTCGTGGCTCCACTGCATCGGCGTGCGCACTCCGTCGCGGTCGCCCAGGTAAATATTGTCGCCCATGCCGATCTCATCGCCATAGTAGATCACCGGCGTACCCGGCAGCGAGAAGAGCAGGCTGTTCAACAGTTCGATCTGCTTGCGATCATTCTGGAGCAGGGGCGCAAGCCGCCGCCGAATACCCAGATTGATGCGCGCACGCGGATCGCGCGCATAGGTCCGGTACATGAAGGCCCGCTCTTCCCCCGTGACCATCTCCAGCGTCAACTCATCATGGTTGCGCAAGAAGAGCGCCCACTGGCAGACATCCGGGATTTCCGGGGTCTGGTACATGGTTTCGGTCATCGGGAAGCGGTCTTCCATGCGGATTGAAACAAACATGCGCGGCATCAACGGAAAGTGAAAGGCCATGTGGCACTCATCACCATCGCCAAAATAGGCGACCGCATCTTCCGGCCACTGGTTTGCCTCGGCCAGCAGCATGCGATCTTTGTAGTGCGCATCAACATGACTGCGCAGCTTCTTCAGGAAGGCATGCGTTTCGGGTAGATTCTCGCAGTTGGTGCCTTCGCGCTCGTAGAGGTAGGGCACGGCATCCAGACGCAGCCCATCGACGCCCATCCCCAGCCAGAAATCCATCACCTTGATCACTTCCCGATGCACATCCGGGTTGTCGAAATTCAGATCGGGCTGATGCGAGTAGAAACGATGCCAGTAGTAGGCCCGCGCCACCGGATCCCAGGTCCAGTTAGAAAACTCGAAATCCTTGAAGATAATCCGGGTTTCTTTATACTCTTCGGCGGTATCACTCCAGACATAGAAATTCCGCAGGGACGAACCCGGCGGTGATCGGCGCGCCCGCTGGAACCAGGGATGCTGGTCAGAGGTATGATTAATAATCAACTCGGTAATCACCCGCAGATCGCGCTTGTGGGCCTCCTCCAGGAACGCACGAAAATCCTGAAGCGTTCCGTACATCGAATGAACACCGGTATAGTCGGCTGTGTCATACCCATCATCGCGCAGGGGCGAAGGGTAGAAGGGCAAGAGCCAGATAGCGGTCACGCCCAGGTCTTGCAGATAGTCCAGTTTGCCGGTGAGCCCCTGAAAGTCCCCGACGCCATCGTTGTCGCTATCGGCAAACGAACGCACATGGAGTTGATAAATAACCGCGTCTTTGTACCAGAGCGGATTATCTCTGAACGAAATATCCTCGCCGTTCCGGTCAATCATCGCAAACCTCTGTTCCAGGGGGTAGCAGGTAACGGTTGTTCTGGTGTCACCCGGCTACCCTGTGTCCATCACCCGATCACCACGTTCTTGCAGATGTAAGCGGACGCACAGCAGCGCGTTCCTACTGCGAAATCTACCGGCGGACACGCAGCAGCGCGTCCCTACCGAACAATCTACCCTTGTGAGAGCATCGCCTTATTCCGTCGTTATGGTATGCGGCAATGTCGCCGACAGGTAGAACTGCTGAATATAATCCACCAGCATGCGCCGGGTACTGAAGTAGGGTGCAACGGTGACAATCGCCTCCTTACACATGGTAATCCACTGGACGGGGACACCCGCCGCGTCCCGCTGGTCGTAGAAGCGCGGGATGACCTCATCCTCCAGCACCTGGTAGATCGAGCGGGCATCGTTGCGGTCCTGCACCTCCGGCTCGCGGTACCACTCCTCGCCAATGGCCCAGCCGTTGTTCCCATTGTAGGCTTCGGGCCACCAGCCATCCAGCACGCTGATATTGGGCACACCATTGAGGCTGGCCTTCTGGCCGCTGGTGCCGCTGGCTTCGTGCGGGCGGCGCGGCGTATTGAGCCAGACATCAACGCCCTTGACCATCTCGCGCGCGGTAGCAATGTCATACTCCTCCAGGAAGAGCACCCGCCCGGCAAAGCCCGGCTGCAACGAAAATTGATAGATATCGTGGATAAAGCGCTTGCCCTCCTCATCGCCCGGATGGGCTTTCCCGGCAAAGATGATCTGCACCGGGTGGCCCGGATTGTTCAGGATCGCTTTCAGTCGCTCCAGGTCGTTGAAGATCAACGTGGCACGCTTGTAGGGCGCAAAGCGACGGGCAAACCCAATCGTGAGCGCGTCTTCTTCCAACACCGGCCAGATAGCGGGTGATTCGCGCAGCAGATGGAAGCGCTGACGCGTCCGTTCCCGCGCAAAGGCCACCAGGTTATGCTTCAATCGCCGCCGGATACTCCAGAGTACATCATTCGGAATATCATAGATCCGCTCCCAGAGCGCCGCGTCGTCAAGCCGATCCTGCCAGCCGATACCCAGGTAGGCATCATAGATCTGCGCCAACTCCGGGGCAACCCAGGAGGAGGTATGCACGCCATTAGAGATGGCCTGGATCGGCACCTCGTCGCGGCTCTTCTCCGGATAGAGCCACTGCCACATGCCGCGCGCCACATGGCCGTGCAACTTGCTCACACCGTTGGCCCGCTCGGTGAAGTTCAACGCCAGCGTGGTCATCGAAAAGGTCGGCCCCCAGGACTGATCCTGGCGAGCCAGATTCATAAACTCCTCGTGGCCGATTCCCAGTTGCGGCCAGTAACGCCAGAAGAATTTCTCAATCAGGTTGATCGGAAAGGCATCATTGTGCGAGGGCGCAGGAGTGTGCGTAGTGAAGATCGTATGTGTGCGCACCTGCTGCATGGCCTGCTCAATCGGCATGCCCTGGGACACCAGTTCGCGCAGTAGCTCCAGCAACAGGAAAGCCGCATGCCCCTCATTCAAATGCCAGGCCGTCGGGTTGATGCCCAGTTGCCGCAGCGCGCGCACTCCACCGATCCCCAGAATCACCTCCTGCGCCAGGCGGATCTCATGATCGCCGCCGTAGAGCCGGGCCGCCAGTTCACGGTTCTGTTCCACATTGGGATGAATATCGGTGTCCATCACGAAGAGCGGCGTGCGCCCCACCTGGATGCGGTAGACCCGGGCATAGGTCAGCCGCCCGGCCAACTCAACCTCAACCACCACCTCATCACCGGCCGGTGTGCGCGCCGGGATAGCGGGCACATCGACGAAGGTGAGCTTCTGATACTCGGCCAGTTGCCGTCCCTCCCGGTCAAGCCGCTGCCGAAAATAGCCCTGCGGGTAAATAAATCCGACCGCCACCAGCGGCAGGCCAATATCGCTGGCCTCCTTCAGATGGTCGCCCGCCAGGATGCCCAACCCCCCGGAGTAGATCGGCAGTGACTCGTGCAGGCCAAACTCAGCGCTAAAGTAGGCAATCGTTTTGCCCTGCGTCAGCGGGTACTGCCGGGTACACCAGGTATCGGTCGCATCCATGTAGGCATCAAAATCGCTGAGCACACTGTCAAACTGCCGCAGATAGGTGGGATTACCGGCAGCCTGATCCAGGCGGCGCTGACGTACCTGGCGCAGGAACTGCACCGGGTTATGATAGACCAGTTCCCACAAATCCGGGTCAATCTGCGAATAGAGGTCTTGCGCCTCAGGATGCCAGGTCCACCAGAGATTATAGGCCAGTTCGCGCAAGCGGCCGATCCGTTTGGGAATGGGGGTAAAAAACAACTCAAGGTCAAGCTGCGTCATGGAACGCTCCTTCGCCGGTACCACTTCGTACAATCAGAGAGAAATTGATGGGCGCGTCAATCTGCCCCAAGTATACCCGATTCTTGACGGAACTATTGCAGGCGGCAGCATGATTGCCGCATTCCAAAAATATATGATGGATGGTATAATTGGCCCCGGTGCAACTCTCGGCAGCGAGGTTTTCTTAATGAACATCACACGACGACAATTTCTGGTTGGAGGCAGCGTGGCACTGGCGGCGCTGACGGGTGGGCGCATCGGCAGTCTGGCATTTGCCCAGGACAACGGTGACGGGCGGGCGACCGGAACCGACGAGATCCTGGTGCTGGTCTTCCTGCGCGGCGGGTGCGACGGGCTGAGCCTGGTTGCGCCCTTTGACGATCAGAACTACACCAACGCGCGGTTCAACCTGATCATTCCCCCGGATCAGGCACTTGTGATCGATCCGCAGAACAGCACATTTACCGGCAGTGTCGGATTGCATCCCCGGGCAGGCGCTCTCCAACAGTTGTATGCCGCCGGCGACCTGGCAATCGTGCATGCCTGTGGGCTCACTGAGGATACCCGCAGCCACGCTGAGGCAACCCGGGCTATTGAGCGGGGCAACCCTGACGATCCGACCATCACGAGCGGCTGGCTGGCCCGCCACCTCCAGTGTGCCCACCCCGATGGACTGTTACCCACGCTGGTGCCCATGACCGGGATACCCGCAGTGCTCCAGGGTGAGACGGACGCCGTGACTATGACCACGGTTGAAAGCTATGGTGAAGTAAGGGCACACTGGCGTTACCGTGATATGATGCTGACCACGCTCAAGCAGATGTACAGCGGCGCAGGGTATGTCAATAGCGCCGGGATGCGCACCCTCGAAACCCTTGAAATGCTCAAATCCCATGATCTCACCTACACGCCGGATGTCAGCTATCCCTCGGGGCTGGGGGATGCACTCAAACGGGTGGCACAGATCGTCAAACTGGATCTAGGTCTGCATGTGGCAACGGTAGACTTTGATGGATGGGACACGCATGCCTACCAGGGTGAGTATGGCAGCGGCTATCTGGCGACGCTGGTGACAACTCTCGCCGATAGTTTGCACGCCTTCTATAATGATCTGGCAGCCTACCGGAACCGGCTGACGGTCGTCGTGATGAGTGAGTTTGGGCGCAGCCTGTGGGCCAATCCCAGCCAGGGTACCGATCATGGACGCGGTGGCGTAATGCTGGTGCTAGGGGGCAATGTCAATGGCGGCAAGATCTATGGCAACTGGCCCGGCCTGGCGGGTGAAGATCTCATTCAGGGCCGCGATCTCCGTGTCACCACCGACTTTCGCACTATCCTGAGCGAGATTGTCGTTCGTCGGTTGGGCAACCCCAGACTGGGCTGTGTCTTCCCCGGCTTTGACCGCTACGAACCGCTGGGTGTCGTCAGCGGCACCGACCAGGAGATCGACTACCGACCACCCGGCAACCGCTCGATCTACCTGCCGCTGGTGACGCGGTAGTGCCGACCCGGCGCATGCCGGACATAGCGGAGGGGCGCAACATGGGCCCATCGGATACTACCCACCGGCAAACTATCCGGCCCGTGTTGCACCCCTACGGAATGCGGCGATAGTGGTGGGGCGGTGGTAACCCGCAGAGGCGCTGACGCGATGATCATTCGTCCCCTGCCCTCCGTGGCGCAAAACTCAAAACCCAAACCACTGGTACAATCGACCGAAATAGGGCAACATCGGGTGAACATGCACCTGGCGGCGGGTGTCGTGGGCCTCCGGGCAACGCTGCGCGTGAACCACTTGCAACGGTATCCCTGGCTTATACAAAAGCGCACAGCCACAAAGCTGAGAAGAATACGCGATTCCCGTCAACCCTTGCGACTGTGCCCAAACAAGCGTATGTAGTATTAAGATTAACCCCTAAACCCAATACCTTTCAAATAACCGGGCTTACGTAATTCCTTACCTGGAAGAGGATACCGCCTCCGGCAGGGTGGAAGAAATCATCCTTTTTTCACAAAACATTTTTCACTTTGTGAAAAATGTTTTGTGAAAAAAGATAAAAACGTACCATGCTGCCGCAGGCGGAACCGTTCTGTAGCGGAGCAACCACCCGGTTTGTCATGCTACCGCACAGGTTCTGCTATGTGAAAAGTATTGCCCCTAAACCCTAACCCTCACCGTCAACCCTTCCCATGCGTCTCTGGCTCCGATATCGGCTCCGGCGCTGCAACATCCACCTCATTAATCGATCGGCGTTCAGTAGCGCTCCGTCGCCGCAGGAACGCAACCAGCACCAGCACCGCGCCAACGACCAGGAAGAAGATGCCCAGCGAATTGCCCAGGTTGGCAATCCGGCTGACCTCCAGGAACACCAATACCGAGATCACGAGAAATACCAGGCCCACCAGCAGATCACCCAGACGCTCATCGGTCTCATCATCCAGGATCGCCTCCCAGAAGCGCAGGAGCGACCAGAGCATCAACCCGGTACCGCCCACGCTGAGCAGCAACCGAAACGCGGCCCGGTTCAGGGTTTCCAGAGTATTCGTATCAAACACGCCCGGGCGCAGGAACCCCTGATCCACCGGGATACCATAAACGGCAATCAGAATACGCGGGACAATCACCACCAGTCCCACGGTAAGCCCGACCGTACCATGCATCAGTTTGGCTGCTTCGGGACGACGCAGATTGTTATGGGGCAGTTGCTGCACAATCGTAATCACTCCGTCAATGATCAGATAGATCGCTACCAGCGACGCACCGAACCCGGTGGGCGGGAGCAGCACCAGTGACAGACCGATGATCAGCGCCAGTATCCCCTCGATGAGGATGAACCACCAGACGGAGTGGCGGCTCCAGGGCATCAACTGTCTTCGCATACTCACCGTTTCTGTTGCCATTAACATCTCCTTCTTATCTATAGCGGTTGCGTGTTGCACTCCAGCGTCCCACCGCGCCGGATTATACCTGCCCTGCCCTACCTGCTACCGGGCAGGGCAATGCACGCTAGATGGATTATACCAGTCCTTTGAGTTGATTCATATGACACGCGTTACGCGGTCGTTGATCCGACAGAATCTTCCGCCCTGCCGGAGGCGACATTCCCTTCCGGGTCAGTGACCGCGTAACTCCTGTCATGTTATTGGGAAATTGTTAAAGATGGGAATAACAAATGCGACCGCCGGCGGCGGTCGCAAATCGGTTTAATAGTATCCAGTTCGGCACTACCCGCCGGACCATCAATTTTTTCGAAGGTGGATAGGGTTCAGCATAATGCGCTTCTGCGCCTCCAGAACCTGTCCCGCCATGCAAAACACCACCTGAGCACATAAAGTATTACTACGATAACCTACCCATACCAGCCACGCTTCCGGGGGCGTTCCGGTGGAGCCGGGGGCATTTCTACCTCACCACCATGATCAGGAAATGTCATACCAAACCCGCGTTTGAGAATATCCCGAACAGTGGCCTCATAGCTCTGGTCGGCCACCAGGGTGACAGAGAGGCAGCGCGTCGGATCGTGGGGGTCACGCTCAACATCGGCGCGCTGCCAGTGAGGCCAGCGCCGTAACGTGGTCAGAATACGATTCTCAGACTCACCCCGGAGCGTCAGCCTGATTTCACCGGAAACGCTGGTCGACAGAGTTGTCATCATACATCTCCTTCCGATGAAAACGAGCCAGCCCGGAAGGACTGGCTCGTTTGCGGTACAATCGTGGCGCTGCAACCGCATCAACCATGCGCGCGAAGATCGGCATCGACTGCGCACACTCGGTTGCCTTCCCGGTTACTGCGCATATGGAACGTTTAGTAGCGTTCGTACGAGTTGCGCGGACCGCGCCGCGGACGGCTGTTGCCCTTCTCCTCGGCCTCATTGACGCGCACCTGGCGGCCTTCAATTTCGCGTCCGTTTGTCGCGTTAATAACGGCATTCAGATCGTCGGCCTGCATCTCTACAAAGCCAAAGCCCCGCGAGCGACCGGTTTCCCGGTCAGTGATTACCCGGACACTCTCGATTTCACCATGGTCGCGAAACATGTCTTCCAGTTCGGCATCACCAACACTCCAGGGCAAGTTACCGACGAACAGTTTGATTTGCATAGAAATACTCTTACTCCTCTGCCGACATATATCAGTATGCAGCAGATTTTAGCGTAGCAGCCTTATAGAGAGGTGCTACATGATCCATAGGACAAAGACGCGGTACGCAGATGCGGGGAGAAAGGATGCTTCACCATCTCACGCATGCGTTCACAACAGACACTCTTCCGATTTAGAATGAAGGTTTCGCGAGCGCAAAGAGATGAAGAGGAACAACCGATGCAAATCTCGCAGTGCCATACGTTGGTCAACACTTTATATTCTACCACATCTTTATAGATTCTGCCACGCAAATTGCCCATGTTCCGGCAGTTTCAACCGGGATCATATCTGGTAGAATGACTATTGCTCCATTATTCTGGCAGTATCTCGCAGAAACCAGGTGAACCCATGCACACCGATACAATACACCGGCCCTGGGAGTTGCCCCGACGACCCTGGGCGATGGCGATGCAGTGGCACGATCTGCTCTTTATGCACTGGCCGCTACCGGTTGCAGCACTGCGCGAGCATATTCCCCCCGCGCTGACGATTGATACCTTCGACGGCATGGCCTGGATCGGGGTCGTGCCTTTTCATATGCGCGGGGTGCGTCCGCGTTACCTGCCCGCGTTGCCCGGTCTCGCCGCCTTTCCCGAACTCAACCTGCGCACCTATGTGATCGCCGAAGATAAACCGGGGGTCTGGTTTTTTAGTCTTGACGCGGCCAATCCGATTGCGGTGCGTGGAGCCCGCTGGGTGTTTCATCTGCCCTACTACGACGCGCAGATGCTTTCGAAGCGTACGGGCGAACAGGTCAACTATGCCGGCCGGCGCACTCACCGGGGCGCGGCGGCGGCCACATTTCAGGCGCGCTACCGGCCAACCGGACCGGTGTACAACGCTGCGCCGGGGACTATCGATCACTGGCTGACCGAGCGCTACTGCCTTTACGCCGCTGACCGGCGCGGGCGAGCGTGGCGGGGCGAGATCCATCACCCACCCTGGCCGCTGCAACCCGCCACGGCTGATCTCCTGTTGAATACAATGACCCATCAGATTAATCTGGATCTGCCCGACGTGCCCCCGCTGCTGCACTTCACGCGCCGACTCGATGTGGTCGCCTGGACGTTGCAGCCGGTGTAACCAGCCCGATCAGCGCGGTATACTGTCGGTTATTCCATCAGCGCGTCGTCCAGGTGAAACTCATCGGCCCAGGGATAGTTCAGCAGGAAGGGATCGGGCTCAACCGGCGCGCCCGAGTTCCAGATCTCTGCAAACTGACCGTCCGGTTTGATCTGACCAATGCGCACCGTTTTATAAAGATGCTGGGTATCCGGATCGATCGTGACATGGCCTTCCGGCGCGGCAAACTCCAGTCCCCGCGCGGCTGCCCGCACCGCATCTACATCGGTGGTGCCGGCACGCTCAACCGCCAGCGCCCAGAGATGCACACCAACATACATCGCCTCAATCGGGTCCGACGTGACGCGGCGTTCGCCATACTTTTCGCGGTAGGCCGCAACAAAGGCCGCATTGGCAGGCGTGTCGGTCGTCTGGAAATAGTTCCAGGCCGCCAGATGGTTGACCAGATGTTCCGCACCGATTGCGCGGATCTCCTCTTCGGCAATACTCACCGAGAGCAGCGGCAGTTCGGCAGCCGTATAGCCTGCCGCCTCAAACTGCTGGAAGAAGGCCACGTTGCTATCACCATTGAGCGTGTTAATCACCACATCGGGCTGTGCAATCTGCATAAACGCGATAACACCGGCAAAATCCGTTGCGCCTAATGGTTTGTAGGTCTCCCCAACCATCACCCCTTGCTGCGCCCGCAGTTGCGCCTTGATAATCTCATTTGCCGTACGCGGAAACACATAATCTGAACCAAGCAAGAAAAAACGCCGATAGTTTTGATCGAGCAGATAGTCGATGGCCGGAATAATCTGCTGGTTGGTGGTCGCGCCCAGGTAGATAATGTTGGGGGACTGTTCCAGGCCCTCGTACTGCACCGGATACCAGAGCAGCGCATTTTCCGCCTCCACCACCGGCAAAACCGCCTTGCGGCTGGCCGAGGTCCAGCAGCCAAAGATGGTTGCGACCTCTTCCTCGCGGATCAGTCGCCGGGCTTCCTCGGCAAAGATGTCCCAGTCCGATGCGCCATCCGCGACGACTGGTACGACCTTGCGCCCTAGCACACCCCCGGCAGCATTCAACTCATCAATCGCCAGCAGCGCCGCGTCGCGTACCGGAATCTCACTAATTGCCAGCGTACCGCTGAGGGAGTGCAGCAGGCCAACCTTGATCGGGTTGTCATCGTCGAAGCGGGCAGGAGTGTCCGGCGTGGTTGTGCAGGTGCTACTGCCCAGCACCACGCCGCAGAGCAGTAACACGACCCACCACCGTGAATAATGCCGACGCATATCATTCAATTGCTGTTTATTTCCTGGTTGCATGCGGCACCTCATAGTTCAAGTTAGAATCAGAGAGGGGAACGCGTGGGAGCAGCGCTTTGACGGCATCCTGTAGCGTGTGGTAGGTGGCAATTGACCGGGTGGCCTGCCCCTGATCCACCACAGCCTGCGCCAGTTCCGCCGAGACGCCCGCCAGATAGACCCGCGTGCCGAGCAACCGGGTGGCCTGGATGGTCTGCTGCATACACGCAATCACGGCGGCATCATGCGTGGTCATCCCGGTGACATCGAGGATGACACTGTGTACCCGCCGGGCATACACCGCCTGGAGCAGGATCTCCGTCATGCGGTTGACGCGCTCCGCGTCCATATGCCCCACCACCGGCACAACCAGCACACCGTCCAGTACCGGCAACTGGGGAAAGGAGATGACGTTAATCGTTTCGATCAGGTCGGCCTGCTGGCGGTTGGCTGCCTCCAGTGCGGCGGTACGCTCTGCAATCGCCGCCTGTTGCATACCGAGACTGGCGATCATGGCATTAAACCCCGCCTGGAGTTGCCCGACTTCATGCCGGCTGGTTACGCTAACATGCCGGTCAAACTGACCCGTTCCCGCCGTGGTGACAGCATCACGCAAGTCGCGCAACGGTTCGACCAGCATCTGCCGGGTAAGCTGTAGCGCAGTCACAACTACGATACCCAGCAGGATAAAAATGCCCACCGCGCTGTAGACTCCCTGCCAGAAGCGCTGCTCAACCTCGGCAATAACGGCAGACGACTGTTGGCTGAGCAGGCGGGTGCTAGTCCGACTTAACGTGCCGGCATCACGCGAGACTAGATCGAGCCGTTGCAGCGTGCGATCCACCTGATCCGGGTCATCGCGGGTAAGACCGTCGGTTAACCGCTCAAGCTGTTGCGCGGCATCATCAAGTAAGGCGACGCGCTGGGACTGACGATCCGCTGCAAAACCATCAGTGTCGTGCCGACTGGTGACCGCCGCGATGGTAGGCAACAGGTCGTTAGCTTCTGCCAGGGCATCGCGGGCATCCTGAAGCCGACCCTGCTGGCGACTACGCGCATACCCGGCGGCACTGATGACGGCCTGGTCAATTGCGGTCTGGAATTGCCCCAGTACCTGCTCCTCCACCAGAATGTCGGAGGCCAGACGCTGGCTGGCGCGGCCCAGGCTGATAATATTGCTCACGACAATGATGCCGAGCAGAGCAACAACCAGCAGAATGCCCCCACCAAGCAGGACAATATGCTCTGTCAGGCTGCGCGCCGGTTTATCATCGGTTCGATCAGACATAGGAACACTCCGTTGTGTTTCAGGCAGTCAGGCAACATGTCTGGCTCCAGATTGAAGCAATAACTTACGGCACAACAAAATCCGGCCCGGTGATCCCCTCCAGACAGCTTGCGTCGGGTGCGGCGGTCGGGTCCGCAATAAAGGCAACGGCAATACCGAGCGGACAGGGACCGGCATCGATCAGCGTGTGCCCGGCGCCGCGCACTTCAAAGAAGAAGCTATTGGTCAGGTGGGTCGCAGCCTGACGCCCCCACTGCGGCGGCGTCACCGGATCATACTCACCCACCAGCAGCAGCGTTGGAATAGCGCTCTGAACGGGCGCGGTTTCGATTGCAGCCGCGGCCCCCGCCTGCCAGATATCACAGGTTTCAAATAAGCTCTCCACCTCGGCCAGCAGCGGCGCGACCAGTTGGGGCGGATAGTCCGCCCCGGCAGTAAACGCGGCATCCAGGTCGTTAAAGGAGATCTCTTCGTGGCACTCCACCGAGTTGTACGCGCCCTCGCTGTCGGAGATATCGCCCTCCTGCCGCCGCCATTCTCCGATTGAACCGCCGGCTTCCAGCAGTTCGCGCAACGGTTCGTAATCCTCCGCGATAGTCGCATCAACCACAAACGGCAGTTCGGGGATGGTCTCGGTGTCGTAGAGCCAATCAACCATGCTGCTGACCAGCATGTCGCCATCGAGGGGAACCTCCTCGGTCGCGCCGCTGTCCAGGTCTTCCAGCAGAAGCTCTACCGGGGTTTCATTCAGTTGATCAACCAGATCATAGAAAGCCGGCTCCAGATCCGGGTAAGCCGTATCACACGCCGGGTCGGCGGCACACCCCTGGAGCAACACCTGAATAGCACGGGCGGCGTTGGCGGCCTGTTCGGTATAGGCATCGACCTCGGGGGGATAGACCGAGTCGAGGATCACGCTACGGATACCCTCCGGGTAGTCGCGCATGGTTGTCAGGGCCACTCGGGTGCCGTAGGAAATACCCAGCAGGTTGACGGCATCATAGCCGAGCGCCACGCGCAGGTCGGCAACATCGGCGGCACTGGCGGCACTGTTGTAGGCCGCCAGGTTCACCCCCTCGTCGCGCAACCGATCGCGACAGGCGGTTATGGCCGCGATTTCATCGTCGTCCTCCCCCAGTTCCTCAACCTCGGGACAGTTGAGGCTGGGCAGCGAGAAGCCCGTGCCGCGCTGATCAAAGAGGATAATATCGCGCGTTTCCCGAAAGGATGTTTTCAGCCAGTCGTCCAGTTCCAGCAGCGCGCTGTCGCCGGGCCCGCCGGACAGGTAGATAATCGGGTCGGGGGCCGGGTCAGCGCTCAGGCTGGGGATGATGGCGACGGCCAGTTCAACCAGCGGGCTGTCGGCCTCGCTGCGCACCTCGGGCACGAGCAGAGAGCCGCACGTAATATCGCTGGTATCCTGATCAAACTCTTCCGGATCGAAGGGACACCCGGTCGCTTCAAACAGTGCCGGATCGGCATCGCCGGCCGCGTCATCCACCGGCAGGGAAGTCCCCGGGGCTGCACCGCAGGCACTCAGGAGGAGCAGCAGGCAGAGGAGCAAACGAACGTAGTAGGAGTGACATCGTGGCAACATAGTTGTTGTCTTTCGTTATGGTGTGCCCGGCATTGGGCGATGCTGTTCGGCGGAACCCGCAAGCTGATGTGGTACCATGCCCGGTAGACAAACTTGCAGATGCCGCAGTATGTACCATGTACGCGAACGGCAAACACTAATGTGACGACAGAGTTTAGATTATACAGGAGGAGCGATGAATAGCTCACAGATGCGCGAGCAGGCGCTTGACCCGCGTCGATTAATCCTGCGCTGGCTGATCAGCACCCTGGCAATCTTTGCGGCGGTGTGGCTGGTACCCGGCATCGAGTTTTCCGGGCCCGGCTGGGAACTCGGCATTGTAGCACTCGTTTTCGGGTTGCTCAATGCGCTGATCCGGCCGCTTTTGATTATTCTTACCTGTCCGCTGATTCTGTTGACCCTGGGACTGTTCGGGCTGGTCATCAATGCCCTGCTGCTGGCGCTGGCATCGGAACTGGCGCGTGGGCTGGGCATCCAATTCTATGTCTATGATTTCTGGGCCGCCTTCTGGGGCGGACTGGTGATCTCCCTGGTTAGTCTGATCTTGAGTTACGTGGCCGGTGAGCAGCGCGTTCAGATCCGTGTGCAGCGGGGCAATGAATAAATTAACGGTTATGGGGTTAACGGTTAACGGTTAAGGATTAACGGTCAAAGTACAATCTGAAAACAAACCCCTAACCCCTAACCCCTAACCCCTAACCCCTAACCCTTATACCCGCGCCGGTTGCTGTCGGGACGGGCTCGCTGCACCGGATGTGTTCGCAGTACCGTCGCCGGTAGCCCGCCGGGACAGTTCTTCCTCAACCAGGATGCGGCGTAGCACTTTGCCCACTGTCGTCTTGGGCAGTTCCTCCCGAAACTCGATCTCGCGTGGTACCTTGTAGGGTGCCAGATGCAACTTACAAAACTCCTTGATTTCTTCGACGGTCGGGCGGGGACCGGAGCGCGGCACGATATAGGCCTTGACCGTATCATCGCCCCGGGTGGGATGTGGAATCCCGGCGACAACCGCCTCCTGGACCTTGGGATGCATAAAGAGCACTTCTTCGACATCCCGGGGCAGCACCTTAAACCCGCTGGCGATAATCATATCCTTGCGCCGATCCACGACATAGAAGAAGCCATCCGCGTCAATTTTGCAGATATCGCCGGTATGCAACCAGCCGTCCTCCGTCAGAGTCGCGGACGTATCATTGGGCGCATTCCAGTAGCCCGTCATGATTTGCGGGCCGCGCACACACAATTCCCCACGCTGATCCGTATCGAGCGGCAGGTCCGCCCCGGTGTCCAGGTCAATCAGCTTGGCATCGACATCGGAGATTGGGATACCGATACTGCCGGCCTTACGCGTGCCGTTGATCGGATTGCAGTGCGTCACCGGCGCAGCTTCCGTCAGGCCATATCCCTCGACCAACCGTCCGCCGGTTAACTGCCCAAACTTCTCCTGGACATCCATCGGCAGCGGAGCCGAGCCACTCACACAGGAGCGCACACTCGTCAGGTCATACTTTTGCACATTGGGATGATTGACAATTGCAATATACATCGCGGGCACGCCGGGAAAGTAGGTGCAGCGCTCCTTCTGGAGGATATGCATCACATTATCAATCGGGCGCGGGTTAGGAATAACGACGGCCTCGTTCGCCGTAACGACCCCCATGAGCATCGCAACAACGCCATACACATGGAAAAAGGGAATGGCATCCATAATCCGCTCCCGGCTGACGTGCAGATCAGCGAGCCAGGCCTTCACCTGCCAGGTATTCGCCATCATATTCCGATGGGTCAGCATTGCTGCCTTGGGCTGGCCGGTAGTGCCACCCGTGTACTGGAACAGCGCCACATCGTCCGGTTGCACCTCAATGCGCGGCGGTGTCGGGTTATATTTCTCCAGGAGATGACTGAAGAAAAAGATATCATGCTCCGAATGCACCGTCACCCAATCCGGCGAACGGCGCTGGCTCAGGCGCACCAGCAGCTTCGCGGGGAAGGGCAGCGTATCAAAAATGTGGGCCACAATCACGCGCTTGATTGCCGTGGCGGACTGGATCTCCCGCAGACGCGGCCAAAAGAGGTTCAGCAGGACAATCGTTTCCGCGCCGCAGTCTTCCAGTTGATATTTGAGTTCCCGGCTGGTATAGGTCGGATTGACATTGACAATAATCGCGCCGAGACGCAGGGTCGCAAAAAATGTAATCATAAAGTGGGGCGAGTTGGGCAACATCACCGCCACCCGGTCGCCTTTGCGCACACCAAGCTGGTAGAGTGCCGTGGCACAGCGCTCAACCAGTTCATTAAACTGCCGATAGGTCAACTTCCCACCCACCACAAAGCGGTCGCCGAACATATATTTGAGCACGAAGTTGGTAGCCGTATTTTCGGGATACGTTTGAACCGTATCGAGCAGCAGCGTATTCAAGGTACTATCGGGATAAGTCAGATTGTGCGGTACGCCCTCCTCGTAAAACGTAAACCAGGGTCGGTCCATAAGACTACCTCCTTCGTGCAGGTCTCAGTGTGGCAGATGTTCAAGATTAGCTTGGCCGTTCAGCAAGATTGTCATTCAGCAGATGGCTTATTGGGAATGGATGAACGTTGAACGATATGATATCGCGTCAAGCGGGCGGCGGCAGCATAGCTGCCGCACTCCCTAACGCCAGAACGCTACCGTCGGGCACGCTGCGCAATGTTCAGGTGTGCAGGCACTCCCGCACCGTCAGGCATCATCGCGCAGCCAGCCACGCTCGCGGGCAATAAACTTGATGGTAGCGTCGTCGGGGGGATACAGGCCGGCAGCCTGGTACGCATACGCCAGCAGAGCCGCACCGCCGACCATTCCGAACATCAGACCTACCAGAAACGCAAACGCGCCGATAACCTTCCGCATTATGCAACCTCCTTTGATGATACAGGCTTTATCAAAAAGAACGAAGACTTTCCTAGAATTATAGCGCGTATCATAGCGCATCACCGCACGAAGATCAACAATGTGAACAGAATGCCTGAAGAAGTGATTGGCGGCGCATATTCGCGTATCCAGGCGTATCGTGTATAATAGGGGTATCTAAGGATTTTCAAGCAAGCCATTCGTGAACACTGGAGGAGCCAGGGGGCCGGGCATTATCGTAACAGTATGCATACGACGATCCCCGGACCTGCCGGCTACTAAACGCTGAATGCCTACGAGGGAGGAAAGGCTATGGCGAAGGTGCAACTCAGCAAGGGTAAGTACGAAGGCATCCAGGCGTGCGCCAACGAGCACGGCATTATCTCGGCTGCCGCAATGGACCAGCGCGGTTCGCTGCAAAAGGCTATCGGGAAGGCCAAAGGCTCGGAGGCGGGCGCAGCAGAGTTAGGCGAGTTTAAGACGGCAGTGACGCGTATTCTCACGCCGCATGCCAGCGCTATTCTGATGGACCCGGAGTTTGGGTTGGATGCGATTAAGCAGCGCGCGCCGGATACCGGTGTGCTGCTGGCCTATGAGAAGACCGGCTATGACGCCAGCAAGAAGGGTCGCCTACCGGATCTGCTGGAAGAGTGGAGTGTCCGCCGCCTGGTCGAGGCCGGCGCAAGCGCGATCAAAGTGCTGCTCTACATTAATCCTTTTGACGAAGCGTCAATTAACTCGGTAAAGTATGCCTTTGTCGAGCGGATCGGCGCAGAGTGTGCAGCACTGGATGTGCCCTTCTTCCTCGAGCCGCTGGCCTATGAAGATAAGATCGGCGACGAGAAGGGGGCGGAGTTTGCCAAGGTCAAGCCGAAGTATGTCAAGGCTTACATGGAGGAACTCTCCAAGCCGCGCTACGGCGTTGATGTGCTCAAGGTCGAGGTGCCAATCAACATGAAGTTTGTTGAAGGCACCAGCGCCTATGCCGGCAGCAACGCCGCCTACACGCGCAAGGAGGCGATGGAGCACTTCAAGGAAGCGGCGGCGATCACCTCTTTGCCGTTTATCTACCTGAGCGCCGGCGTTACCGACGATGTCTTCCGTGAGACGCTGGCACTGGCAGCGGAGGCGGGCGTCTCTTTCAACGGCGTGCTCTGCGGGCGCGCAACCTGGCAGGATGGTATTGCCATCTACGGCAAGGAAGGCATCAAGGCGCTGGAGAACTGGCTGAGCGACCGGGGTGTCCAGAATATTCAGTCACTCAATGAGGTGCTGAACAAGGGTGCCAAGCCCTGGTGGAATGCCTACGGCGGCAAGGATAATATCGAGATCGTCTAGCGCACGAGCGATACCGACGGAAGAAGAATGGCGGCTCCGCACTGCGGAACTGCCATTCTCTGTTTACGCCTGATTACTTCCTCGTATGTTGTTCGGTTGACCGCCCGGCTAATCCGCACCGGTCGGACCCACCGCCGCCACGTCATCCTCCGTGGTTTCGGGTGCTTCGGCAATCCATACGTGGGTCCAGTCCGCGGCTACCAGTCCCTGCGGCGTAAAGTCCAGGCCCTGGACGGTCGGGCGCACCAGCACGGTAATACTCGGATTGTAGAGGGGTAGCCAGCCCACTTCGTCAAGCGCAAGCTGTTCCGCCTGGTTGTAGAGTTGGAGCCGTTCCTTATGCCGGTTGGGGCGACTCATCTGATCCGCCTGGTCAACCAGTTGATCAAACGCGGCATTTGACCAGTGCCCATTGTTGTTGGGCGACGAACTGTGGAGTTGCTGCGAGAGAAAATTATGCGGATCAGGGTAGTCCGCACTCCAGACGCTGAGATACATCTGGAGGCCCTGCTCCGGCTCGTAGAAGGTCTCGTCCAGCCGCTGAATGAACTGTTGCAACTCCAACCCCTCCAGCGTAACCTCGATCCCCAGATGATCGCGCCAGTAGCGGTACAACGCCTGAGCAACCTGTGCGTTATCACCCTCCAGCGCATAGGTAAAGGTCACGGGAGGCAGTTCATGGCCGCCCAGGTAGCCCGCCTGATTCAGCGCCGAGCGCGCACCGGTCGGGTCAAAATCCTGACCGCGCACTGCCAGCCGGGAGCCGACCAGACCATCGGGAAGAATGCGGTTGGTGGCGATAACTGTCCCGGAGAGCACACGCTCAGTCAGATCCTGCTTATCGACCGCCAGCGCAAAGGCTTTGCGCACGGAAGCGTTGTCAAAGGGCGCAAGCTGATTATTAAAGCCGATGTAGCGCACACTCAGCGCGGGTGAGGAGCGAAAGTCGGGCAGATGCTTCACTTCGCTAACCCGCTCGGCAGGAATACCATTCTGGCCGCTGCCCGCAATATCCAGGTCGCCATTGCGATAATGCTGGTAGGCTTCTTCGCTCGTTGCGTAGAAGGGAAAGCGCACCGTCGCAATCCCCGGCGAACCGCGCCAGTAGTGCGGATTGGCCGTGAGCATAATCTCTTCACCGGGTCGCCACTCCGCGACCATGTAGGGGCCTGTGCCGTATGCAGTTTTCACCCAGTCATCGCCCGCCTGCTCAATCAGTCGGCGCGGCGTAACAAACGTATGCGGATAGGTCAGTTGCGAGACGAAAAACGCCTGCGGTTCATTCAGCTCGATTTCCAGGGTATAGTCATCAAGCACACGTACGCCACTCGCATACTCCGCCCGGCCTTCGGCAACATCAACCGCCCCAACCACATGGCTGAGTTGGGCCGGCGCGCTAAATGAGCCGGTCGTCGGCGTCAAGGCCCGATTGATCGAGTAGAAAAAGTCGTGCGCCGTTACCGGATCACCATTCCCAAACTGGAGATTGCGGCGGATCTTAAACGTGTAGACCCGGCCATCATCGCTGACGCGCCAGCTCTCCGCTCCATCGGGTTGCACTTCCAGATTGCCATCCAGCCGCACCAGACCCGCAAACACCAGGTTGATGACCGTCGTCGATTGCTGGTTGCCGGCCTGCGCGGGGTCAAGACCGGGCAGATCTTGCACACCTTCGAGGCTCCAGTTGAGCGTCCCGCTGGGAGCATTACCCGGCGGTCGCGGGGCTGCCCGGCAACCCGCCACGGTCAGCAGGAGCAGCGCGATCAGCAGCCAGTACGCATGCCGTAGATCGCCCCGAATCAATGCCGGATGCTTGCGCACAGACGGGAAGCGCTGGTTTTTACGGAGGTGTTGCTTATGCATAACGCCATCATCCTTCGGCCTGAATCTGCAGGCCAAGCACATCTGCCAGTTCAGCCAGGGTCGCCTGCGCTGACCGCACATCACGCCCCTCGGCGGCCGCGCTCATAACCTCGTTGCTGAACTCACCAAATATCTCGAATGCCAGGGGCGTGTTAAGATCATCGCCCAGCGCGTCATCAAAGGCGGTACGCGCGCGGGTAGGATCGAGCGCGGTTGCATTGCCGCCAGTGGCATCGAGCGCCTGACGGACGCGCGCAAGGCGGGTTGCGGTCTGAAGCATATCGGCATGCCGGTAGTCAAAATCTTCCCGGTAAGGAAAACTGAGCAGGTACCAGCGCAGCGCATCCGGCCCATGCTCCCGGACAGCATCGCGGGCAAAGACCAGATTGCCACGCGATTTGCTCATCTTCTCGCCCTCCAGCCCAACCATGCCGGTATGCATCCAGAAGCGCACAAACGGGCGCACCCCCGTCACCGGTTCAGCCTGCGCAATCTCACACGGATGGTGGGGGAAGAGCAGATCATTCCCACCACCATGAATATCGATCTGCGAACCCAGGTAGCGGGTTGCCATCGCGCTACACTCAATATGCCAGCCGGGCAACCCCGGTCCCCAGGGGCTATCCCAGGTAGGATCGTCGGCAGCGGGGGTACGCCAGAGCACAAAATCCAACGGATCACGCTTGCGAGGATCGTCAGGATTATTGCCGCGCTCGTTGGCGGTTGCCAGCAGATCGGCATAGCCCATACGCGCCATCTTACCGAAGTCGGGGTCAGTATGAATGTTGAAGTAGACATTGCCCTCGCGGACGTAGGCATGGCCCAGTCCCACCAGCCGCTCAATCATCGGAATCATGGTGGCGATCTCTGCGCTGGCTTTGGGAAAGTAGGTCGGCGGCAGCATATTGAGCGCGGCACAGTCGGCAACAAAGCGCTCCAGTTGTTGCTGCGCCAGATCCTGCCAGGGCACACCATCACGCCGGGCCCGCTCGAAGAGCGGATCATCAACATCGGTGACATTCTGGCAGTAAGCTACTTCGGCCCCGTGCCGACGCAGGTAGCGCACCAGCATATCAAAAACCAGGTAGGTACGAGCATGACCGATATGAGTTGTATCGTATGGCGTCACCCCACAGACATAGAGCGTAACCGGGCGATCCGACGGAATGGAAAACACGCCTTTCTCGGCGGTATATGTATCATACAGCAGCATATACTCTCCCAGAAGGTAGAACGGGTGCAGTCAGGCAAAACCGGGCCAGGAGGTAGAGCTATGATGTGTGGACGGATAGCGTGGCCGCCGCCGACTCGACATGCAGATCCGCCTGCGAGTCATGCGCCTCGTGTGGCAGGAGGGTCGGCTGCACCGCAACCACCGTGATATCATCATGCTGTTCCGCCGACCCAATAAACTCCTGCACCTGTTGCAGAATAAACGACACGAGCAGCGATGTATCGTACCCTTCCTGTATCGTCGTCATGAGCGCTTCCAGGCGTTCAAAGCCAAACATCTCGCCCGATGCGTTTCTCGCCTCCACCACGCCATCGCTCACAAAGAGGACCGTATCGCCGGACTGGAGGGTAATCGTTACTTCCTGATAGCCGGCATCCGGCAGAGAACCGATGGGAAATCCCCCAACTTCCACGAACTCACATACTGAAACGGAGTTGCGTGTCTTATCGTCTACACACGTTTTCCCGCAGATCAACAGCGGCGCGATCATCCCGGCGTTGGCAACCGTCATCGTGTGCGCCTGAAGATCAAAGACCGCATACACCAGCGCGGCATTCATCCGATTTGATTTCAACCGGGGACTGAGCAGTCGATTCAATAGCTGAAATACCTCGGCGGGCCGGGTGATATGACGCGCCTGCGACTCAACCGCGCTACTCGTCAGCGCCATCAGCAGCGCGGCGGCAATCCCCTTGCCCGAGATGTCGCCGACGGCCACAGCCGCGCGATCATTTGGTAATGCCAGATAGGTATAAAAATCACCGCCAACTTCATAGGCTGGAATAGACCGAGCCTCCACCGCCAGCGACTGCTGGTTCCAGGGCGGAGTTGTGGGCAACAATCCTATCTGAATATCGCGTGCCAGCATCAGGCCGTTGCGCAAATGCTCATTCTGGCGTTCGATCTCCGACAGGCTCAACGACAATTGCGCCGCCATCTGGTTGAAGGTCTGCGCCAGTTGGCCCATCTCATCCCGACGATGAACATCAATACGATAGTCCAGTTGCCCTGCGCCAAACGCCCGTGCGCCGGCCCCCAACGCGCGCAACGGCCGCAGGATCTTCTGCGCCTGAAACAGACCCAGGGCCAGCGCCAGCACGCCCACCACCGTCACCAGAGTTGCCAGCAGCACCACGCTCCGCCGTAACGTGGCAAAAGCTTCGCTGGACGGTTGCTCAACAATGACCCACCAGTCACTGGGAAACACCCGCGCCCGCGCCCCAATAACCTGCTGACCATTCCCGCCCCGGTAGAGCACACTGGCATTCTCGGTACTGAAGAGCGCATCAAGGCCGGTCGGCGGCTGCCAATCACGCCGGCTATCACTGAGCATCATTTCGTGCTGACCATTAACCACATAGGTCACCAACTGGGGTTGGTCCGTCGCCGGACGTAAGAAGCGTTGGACGGGCGCAGCACTCACGGTGGCCCGCACTGCACCACTCACGCCGGTCTGATCGATGGGCGATGGTTGCTGGGTGCGTAGTGGTAGCACAATTGTAAACACCGCGCGATCATCCATAGTATAGGTAATATCGCTCCAGCCACCGCGCCCCTGCTGTAAGGCGGCCTGCACCAGCGGATCATCGCCGGGATCACGCATCTCGCCGGGCAGGATCAGATCGCGCGAGAAGTGAGTCAATACCTGACCATCTGTATCGACGACCGTCAGATCATGCACATCCGGCCAGTTTGTGCGAAACAACTCCTGCACCGTCTGCTCAAGCCGTGCCGCCGGAACATCATCGGTGTCATTGCTCAACACACGCCGCCCAAAACTGAGGATCTGGGGCTCAAGTCCCGTAATATAGGCCGCAATATTGTTAGATGCCTGAGTTGCCAGCGAGATCTGTTCATCATACACAGCCCGCTGCTGAGCCCGAAAACTGAGCATAATGAGCAGCATGCCCACCAACAGCAGGGGCAGCGTTGAAGAGATCAAATATGACCAGCGTAGTTGCGTACTGATGCTCCGATTATACATTGATGTCGTCTGCACACTCTCCTGGTGCTGTTCAGGGAAATGGGTCGTTATACGCTCGTTCATACATCCTTAGGTATCGAGCGCTACCAAGACCATAGCCCAGAGATTCTCAGGAAGTCGTCCTATGGCGTAGCCGGCATGCACTCATCTTCAGGCGGTACCCAAAGGCGCTACCAGGCTCACGCGAACTGATAGCGACCACGCTGAAGGCTAAAAATAATCCGCAGTTATCGGTGTACTATTTGCAGAACTTCATGCGAAAATACTTTTTGGTTTATGTATTGTACACATTATATCACAGCCCCCCCGCCCGGTCAGATCATTGGTGGGGCATGCGGAGCCGAAAGCATACAACCTTGGAAGAGGGGCACTCAGGGGATGACCGTCGGCACGGTTGTGGGTGCCTGGGGCGGCAGATTCAGCACTTGCGCCGACATCCAGCCCTCAGTGCCATCAGGCGTCGTCACCTGATACCAGCCGTCACGTTGGCCGCGCAGCAACACCTGCCCACCCGTGGCAACACTCCCGACGACATCGAACGTCAGACCGGGGCCGGAACGCACATTGGCCCCGACTGCCACCGTGCCCTCCAGGATAGCGGGGGTAGGGCTTGCGCGCGGCGTACTCGTCGGATCAGGCGTGGGGCTCGATAGAACCGGCGTCACCGTTGCCAGGCGGGCAAAGGTTGGGAAGGGGGTGGGTTGGGGGGGCAGCGCACCCGCAATCGTATCACAGCCGGACAGGATACAGAGCAGCAGGAGCAGCAACAGCACCCGCAAGCCTGACCGGCGCAGCATCAACGATGCAACTGGAAACATAGACGGTTCCTTATCGAGCCAGTAATGGGTCGTCAGTTCAATAGATCAGCAAAGAGCGGATAGGGTACGCACAGCCGGGGCAGCAATGCCCGCGCGTGTACCCACTGGCGCGATTATAGCATTAGTTTGGGGTTGTTTCCACTGCGGCATGCGGCTATGGGGTAGGAGCAGACTTTACAACCAGGCCAGCGCCTCGGATGGTGTGGCAGTCACCACCACAGGCGCAGTTCGCTCACGCTGTTCGCGGTCAAGGGAAACCAGTGTGCAAACGACGCTAACATCAAGGGTGAACATGCGACTCGCCCACAATACTGGCCTGACGCTCTGCCCGATCGCGCTCAATCTGCTCACCGAGCGTCAGGCGTGGACGGGGCAGCGCACTTAAAGTTGCCCGGATATCCGCCAGCACAGCATGGGCCTGCGCCGGGGTCATTGCGGATGGCCCGGACGCCGGAGCCTGAACAGCAGGTTCAGCCGCTAAATCGTGGACCAGCCGGGCAACCAGTTCGGCCCGCTCAGTCCGGGGGAGCCGGGAGGCCAGGTCAAACATCTGGTCGAGGGGAATATCAGCCATTGAGGTTCCTTCTTTTCTCTTCTTTTCTCTTTTATTCTACCATGCCGTGCGGTTCATCTCCACAGGGTGGAATATGCCATACTGAGGCCCAACCCGAAAATCCATGCTGCCACGCCAGGTATATTCGGAGTGACGTGCGGCGGCGAAGCGGCGGAAAGACGATGACACGATGTAAGGCGCTGCATTGGCCGGAGATGTAAACGGCAGCATTTTGCGAGCCATTGCCACAGTCCTACGCGGCGATGGCGATATGTGGGCGGCGGTGGCGGCACGGAAGGTAATGGGGGTACGAGGGAACCCGGCGAGCAACCCCTTTGTCACATACGAAAAATGCCCCGAACCTTTCCACTCCAGATCACACTGATAAATACCTTATACACTTTCCCACTCCGCACGGCTTACCCCGGCCTCACGCAAGATGCGCGCAAGTAAATTTACGCCAATATCACTCCGGTGAGGATTGGGGATAATTGCCCGATCATTTCCTCGAAGCATAAACATATGGCGGCCACCTGAGTATGGTCCATCAAATCCAAGTGCCCGCAAAGTACGTATCAGTACAGCGCGCGAGACTGGTCCCCAGACGGGCATTAGACCTGCTCCACAACGCTATCAGGAGCTTTATTCAAGTCGATACCATCAAAGATGGGAACAGTCAACCCGCGCTGCAAACTGAAGAGTACCCAGTCTTCCAAAGCACTCTGCAATTCACTACGACATGCCTCCAGGGTAGCTTCATTCGCCCAAACTCCCTGAAGACCTGGAATATGCCCATAGTAAGGCGGTTGCTCATTATCAGGCAACAGTTCGTAAGTCGCTCGTTGCATTGCCGCCTGGATATATGCCGTCAACATCTGAAGTTCCTCTCCTGCGACAGTCGCTCACCGTAGCCAATCCCCTGACGTAAACCGAGCGGGTTCCCTGCCGACTTGTGGGCCGGAATGTTGATCGCATTCTGGTAAACCCCGAAAAAAACGGCCTGGCCGCTTTCGCGTGCCAGACCGTCTGTCCTCCATTATCCTGTGATGACTGAAAGCAACCAGGACAATATGTATCCGCCTATAGCGGGCTATGGTCGGGGCGAGTGGATTTGAACCACCGACCTCCGCGACCCGAACGCGGCGCTCTACCAGGCTGAGCCACGCCCCGACAGGGGGTTGGTGCCGAAGGCGGGAGTTGAACCCGCACGAGGTTGCCCTCAACGGTTTTTGAGACCGTCGCGTCTGCCATTCCGCCACTCCGGCGTCCTTACAGGGTATGAATTATAACAAAATAGTTCGTATGCGTCAATTCTGCAGAACAGAAAACAAAGAACAGAAGAACAAAGCGCGCCGGGCGTAGCGCTCAAAGCACCTGCCAACGGAGGAACCGCTTAACGCCGGTAATATAACCTCGAGCAATACATCCCTGGTTGACAACCCGCCCGAAGCGCGTCATGATACCCTCAAAGAACTGAGAACCGAGAACTGAGAACTGAAAGACTGTCTGAAAAGGTGGTTTGCGTCGGTCACACGGCATGCTGGTTGCCCTGATCCACCGGACAGCGCCCCAGGAGTCCCGGCTTCAGCCGGGGTGTGGCCGGAACCGGCTGAAGCCGGGACTCCCGTGCCGGGGCCGTAGCCCCATGACCAACCCTTTTCAGACAGTTTCTGAGAACTGAGAACTGAGAACCGAGAACTGAGAACCGAGAACCGAGAACTGAGAACGCCATTTGCTACTGCGTTCGCTCTGTACCCTGTACCCTGACTAGACTACGGACTACGGAAAAACCTATGCCTGCACTGATTATGTATCCTGGTATTATCTATGGTCCGGTGCGCTCGCGCCGCCTGGGGCTCTCCCTGGGCGTTAATCTGCTGCCCATCGGGCGCAAGGTCTGCAGCTTCGATTGTGTCTACTGCGAGTGTGGTGATACCACGGAACTGCTTGAGCAGGCGCGCGATGAGCATGGACGGCGGCATACCTTCCCCGGCGTTGACGCGGTACGCCAGGCGGTTGCGACGGCGCTGCAGGAGCATCCCGCCCTGGATGTGATCACCTTTGCCGGGCATGGCGAGCCCACCCTGCATCCGCACTTCCCGGAGGTGGTGCCGGCCCTACGCGACTTGCGCGACCAGTATGCGCCTCAGGTCAAGCTTGGTGTGCTCTCCTCGGCGGCGCTGGTTATGCATCCGCGGCCCCGGGCCGGCATTGACCTGTGCGATCTGCGAATGCTGAAGGTTGATGCGGGCGATGAGGCAACCTTTCAGGCGATTAACCGCCCGGCACCCGGCGTGCATCTGGCTCCTATCCTGGCAGAACTGGCGCGCATGCCCAACATCATCGTACAGACCTGCCTGATCGATGGTCCGGTGCAGAATGTGCGCGGCGCGCCCTGGGAGGCGCTGGTCGCGGCGATTGGACAGGTTGTGCCCGACAGTGTGCAACTCTATCCGGTGGCGCGCCGCACGCCGGAGCCCTGGGTCGAGCAGGTGCCGCGTACACTGGTGCTGGAACGCGCCGCCGAGTTGCAGGCGCGCACCGGCATTCCGGTTGAGGCAGCGGGGTAGTCGAGAAGCAGAGGTGGGAATTGTATGGCTCCGTTGCGTGTGCTGCTGGTACAACTGCCTGTCCCGAATAATCCGGGCACGAATACGCCGCTGGCGGCGGGCTATCTCAAAGCCTACGCGCAGGCGCAGGACAGTGCCGACATGCAGGCAGAGATAACCATCCTACCCCGGCAACTGGCCGATCACGCGGGCGATGCGCTGCTGGTGGACGAGATTATTACCCACGCCCCCGATCTGCTGGGCTTCTCGCTCTACACCTGGAATAGCGAACGCAGTCTGGCGGTTGCGCAGCAGGTCAAAGCGCGCCTGCCGGATCTGCTGGTCATTGGTGGGGGGCCGGAGGTGCAACCCGATACTGCCTGGCTCCTGGCGCACCCCGGGTTGGACATCGGGGTGATTGGCGAGGGCGAACAGACGTTTGTTGAACTGCTGCAACACTTTCACGCGATGGGGGATATCACTCACCTGGACGATATCCCCGGACTGGCGTACCGCGTCGGCGACGAGGTGCAATGTACCGCGCCGCGTCTCCCCATGGACGATCTGGCAGATGTGCCCTCGCCCTACCTGGCGGGCTACATGGAAATCCTGCCGGGGAGCATGGCGCTGGTTGAGGTCAGCCGCTGGTGTCCCTACACATGCAGTTTTTGCCTGTATGGGCGCAATATGGGGCCAAAGCTGGGTCGCCGCTTCTTTGGACTGGAGCGCGTCCTGGCCGAGATTGCCTATGCCCGCATGCATGGCGCAACCGCGATCCACTTTGTTGAGGCCAATCTCAACCTGATCCCCTTCTTCCGCCCGCTGATGCGCGCCCTGGAAGATCTGAATGCCGACCATGCCCTCGCGCTCTATGCCGAACTGCGGGGCGAGCATCTCAACGCCGAAGTTGTCGCCGCGCTGGACCGCGCCGGGCTGCGGGTGGCCGAGGTGGGCTTGCAGACGGCCAATTCGGTGGCACTGGCGGCCAGCCGGCGCAAGACCGATCTGCGGAAGTGGGCGGCGGGTACGCGCCGGTTGCTTGCGCACGATATCGAGGTGTTGCTGGATGTGATTCTGGGACTGCCGCAGGATGATGCGGCCGGGGTGCAGACCACCCTGGATTTTATCGAACGGGAGCAGCTTGGCAATTTTGACATTTTTATGCTGCAGGTGCTGCCCGGCACTGCCATACGCCGGCATGCTGCGGAGTTCGGTCTGGCTTTTCAGGAGCGCCCACCCTACTATGTGTTGCATACCGACCGATTGAGTCATGCCGACCTGCGGCATCTGCGGCGGGAGCTGAAACTGCAGGCGAGGATGGACCCGGACGCCATTGACGGGCTGCCGGAGCCCCGGCGGGAAGCACTGCAACGCAGCCCTGATCCAGCCACAGCACCGCCACATTCGCCGAATATGCCGGTTGCGCATCTGGTTTTGACAGCCGGCGGTTCGCTGCCGGTGAGTCGGCTTGCACGCCATGTTGATCTAATTGTGCGGGCCAGCGATCTGCCCACGCTCACGCCGGCAGTGAATGCAGCCCTGGCCGCCAACCCCACCACGCTGTTTGATCTCTACCTGCTATGCGATAGCGCTCCCGCTCCCGTCGAGTTGCGCGCCTGGCGGGATGCGTTGCCACATACTCCCGGCTACCTGGATCGGCTGGCGGTCTATCAACAGCCTGTACCCAGCGAGCAGCGCGTCTCACCCCGACTCTGGTTGCTGCTACCCTGGACCGTTCAGGCCGAGCCGGAAGACTACGCGCCTTTTGCCGGGATCATCTGGCAGTACGAGCTGCAGGACGAGGAACCGCCGCTGGGCGCGTGGCGTACTGCCGGGGGTGCCGGCATTCGCGTGCCGGGAGCCACGCCGGAGCAGGCCGCTGCCTGGCGCGCGGCGACCGGCCTGCGTATCTGGATATAACCTCACCGGCAGACACTCACCAGGGTGGTCGGATCGATATTGGTGCCGCCATACCAGACCTGGTAATCAAGATGTGGCCCACTGGACTGGCCGGTACTCCCCGCCAGGCCCAGGTAAGCTCCGGGCGCAACCGTCTGTCCATCCTCAACCATCACAAAGGCGAGATGCGCATAGCCGGTGCTCCAGCCGCTGCTCGGATCGGTCAGCCAGACATGATTGCCGCCGGGCCAGCTATCGAGCGAAATCTGCACCACCCCGCCATGCGTAGCGACAACCGGCGTGTAGAGGGTAGCATCGCGGTCGGCACTGCCGTCGCCATTGCCATCCACAGCCAGGTCAACTGCGCCCCAGACATCGGCCGGTTCGTGGGAGCCGACACCATAGCCCTGCGTCATAACCACGCGTCCGGTAGCGGGCTGCAAGGGGCAACCTACCGGTCCTCCTACATCCAGCGAGAAAGCGTGGATTGACGGCACGGCTGCCGATATGATGGTTGGTATCGCGGTTGGCAGCGGCGTCGCGGTCGGCAGCGGTGTTGCGGTGGGAGTGGGCGTCGGGGTGAGGGTGGGTAACACCGGCGACTGGGCCGCCAGCCGGCGCATCTCGACAGGCGCGGTCGGCGAAGCTGACGCAGTTGCCGTGGGCACGAGCGTCACGGTTGCGGAAGCCGTTGCGGGGAGGACGGCACGCCGGGTGCTGCCGGCAGCCGAAACCGCCGCCAGACGTTGCGCCGGACGCGCTGCACTGGCCTCGGCCGGCAAGCCCGGCGGCAGCAGATGCAGCCCGCCAAAGCCGATCAGCACAATCAGCAGCAACAGCGCGATAATCCAGGCTGACCGGCGCGAGTGGGCCATTGCCTGGGCCGGATTCGGATACGGAATATGCAGCGGCTGCGTCAACCGGGTGGCGTCAGCGATATCAAATACCAGGGCGAGGCGCTGGGCCTCTTGCGGCGTCAGTGTGCGGAGGCCATACTCGGCCTCGGCAATCACGCGAGGGGGCAGGCCCGTCAGATGAGACAGGTCAAGGAATGTAAGAGCGCGGCTACGGCGTAAATGATGAAGATGGATCATGGCTCTGTCTTTCCGATGCAGATTGCCGGCGAGAAAACCTATCTGCACCATCAAACGACAGTGACCATATCTTTTTTAGCCTGGTTGAACAGCCGTAATCATACCGTCATGTCTGGGGCCATGATCGCCAGTCTATTTCAGACGATTGTAAGGTACATATCATTGTAGAAAATTGCAACGATCAAGTTCTGCCGGTTACAATTTCCGGCGCGTGATAATCGAAACCCCACCATTGGAAATATCGCTGGTGATGACGCGCCAATCACGGTGCCAGGTGAGGTAGAGCAGAATGAGCGAAATCAGCCCGCGATGGGAAACAACTGCGATCTCGCAGGCAGGCTCGCGGGTTATCTCATGCCAGACGGCTTTGGCGCGGCGGTAGCACTCCATCCAGGTTTCACCATCCCCCCAGGGCCAGAGCATTTCGACATAGCCGCGAACAAACAGCCGTTTGAGCGGCGCTTCTCTGCGACGCTCGCTCATGGGACGGGGCAACACTTCACGCAGATCATCCAGAAGCTGGGGCGTCAGGCCGAGCGCCTCACCAATCGCGGTCGCCGTGGAGAGAGTGCGCACAAAAGGACTGCTGTAGAGCCGTTCAATGCGCGCCCCGGTCAGCTTCTCCACCACAATGCGCGTCTGGATCTCGCCCTCCCTGGTCAACGGTGACTCGTGGGAACGGCGTACCAGTTCGTTAAAATCCTGAATCGTCGAGCGCACCTTCATATCGAGGACATTTTCCTCACTCTGCGCATGGCGAATAAGATAGACCTTCATTGAACCTCTTTGATGAGTTTGCATGATATAGACGCAATAGAGCACACAGAATAACCTGTACCGGGCGTATGGGTAGCAAACAACGTGTTTGTTCTTTGTTTTACATTTGTCTGTTCTTTCCACCGATATTGTCTTGGAATTATGTCCACTGTGCAAATGATCTAACGATTAGCGCCACCGGGATTCTCGGGTGCGGTCTCCCAGAGCTGCAGGAACTCCCTGGACTGGCGGGCGGTGTGCAGGTAGGCAAAGCGCGCCACCTGGCGGCCCACGTCAAGCAGGCGCGTCTCCAGCGCGGGAACCGGTAGCTCCCCCGTCGGCGTGAACATCTTCCAGGACTCCGCGATGGAGACCTGCTCCGGGATCACCCAGGCATGCAGCGCCCGGCCAATATTGCGCAACCCGTTCAGCGAGTTGATCGCGCCGGTTGACCCACCCGACACACCAACCAGGCCGATCATCTTGCCCTCAAACTCGGCAAACCCCATCAGATCGAGCGCATTCTTGAGCACGCCACTCATGCTGCCATGGTACTCCGGTGTTCCCAGGATAATCCCCTGAGCCTGCCGGATCTCTTCGCGCAGGCGAAACACATCGGCGGGATAGTTGCTCTCACGTTTATTACCATTACAAAACGCCAGTTCATACTCACGCAGATCAAGCAACTGCGTTTGCGCGCCAAGCTCCGCCGCGCCCCGCAGGGCAATCTCCAGCGCCATCCGGGTGTAACTGCCTGGACGGAGACTGCCACACACAGCAACAACCCGAATAAAATCTTCAACCTGGTCTGGCTGGGTCACTCAGTATCTCCTTTCCATTATTGTATGCAGGTCATAGCGAGAACAGAGAACAAAGGAACAGGGAACAATGCGCACCTGACGCACCATTATCGAACCGTGTATGTTTTCTGCGTTCTCTGTTTGTCGGTGCTTCCTATCAGCATGATACCCCGAGTTTCGATCATGCGGTGATACGCCGGCAGCCGGGTGAAGACGCCTTCAGGTCCAGCGGAGTCACCGCATGACCTTATTATCAACACGCGTTACGCGGTCACTGACCCGAAAGCGTATTTCGCCTCCGGCAGGGCGGAAGATTCCAGTCTTTTGCACAAAACATTTGCATTTCGTGCAAATGTTTTGTGCAAAAGAAAAAAGAGTACCATGCTGCCGCAGGCGCATCGGGCCGTTCATACAGGCACATGCCTGATTTGAACGCCCACCGCGTAACTCCTGTTATCAAGGGAACGTCACAACAAATAACCCGCTCATGGTATCATGTCACGACAGGTATAACATCGGGTAAAGGTGATGCAAGTGGGAGTGTACCATGGCCGATCAGCCAGACCAACCATTCAGTCTGTCCGCGGCATTACGCGCACAGATGGTAGAGCAGTTGACCGATCTCTATGGCCCGGAACGGGGCGCGGAGAGCTTTCGCCGGTTGCAGCACCTGCTAGAGCAGCATGCCGGACGGCGGGCAGTTGCCGCAGCGCCCCATCGGCCCGCCCTCAGCGAGCATATCTCCCAGGCCGATGCGGTTCTGACCACGTATGGCGACCAGGTGCGCGCGCCTGAAGTTGCGCCGCTGCATTCCCTCGCCAACGTGCTGGAACGCTACTTTGCCGGTTTGATCAGCACGGTTCACCTGTTGCCCTTCTACCCCGCCACCGCTGACGACGGCTTCGCGGTGGTGGATCATTCGCAGGTCGATCCCGCGCTGGGCACCTGGGACGATGTCACGGCGGTCGGTCAGCATTTCCGATTGATGTTTGACATTGTTCTCAGTCGTGTGGCGGTCGATAGCGCCTGGTTTCAGGGCTTCCTGCGCGGCGAAGCACCCTACACCGACTACTTTATCGTGGCTGACCCCGCTACCGATCTATCGCAGGTGGTACATCTCGATGAACGCCCGCTGCTGACACCGTTTGAAACCGCCACGGGCACGCAGTATGTCTGGACCACCTTCGGACCTGACCAGGTTGATCTGAACTATGCCAATCCCGACCTGCTGCCGGCAATGATCGAACGGCTGCTGTTGTATGTTGAGCGCGGCGCAACAATCCTCCGACTGACCGATATCGCCTTCCTCTGGAAGGAGCCGGGTACCTCTTGCATGCATCTGCCACAGAGCCATCGCATCCTGCAACTGGTGCGTAGCGTGCTGGATGCCGTGGCGTCCGAGGTGCTGCTGCTGGTGGACACTCCCGGCGCGCCTGCGGAACGGAGCAGTTTCATCGGCAATGGCACCAACGAGGCGCAACTGATTGCCCAGTCGTCGCTGGCGCCGCTGGTCTTGCAGAGCTTTGCCGAGGGCAACGCGCAACCCCTGACGGAGTGGGCCACAGGACTGGAACCGGCGACCGAGGGAACCACCTGTTTGAACTTCCTTGACGCACCTGATGGGATCGACATCCAGGTGGCCGAGGAACTGCTCAGCGCGGAAGCAATCGAGAGTCTGGCGGCACGCACACTGGCCCACGGTGGGCATGTCACCTACCGCACCAATCCCGACGGCACGCAGCGTATTTCTACGTTGAATATTACCTGCTTTGATGCCTTTTCCAACCCGCATATGGTTGAGCCACCTACAACCGGCATGACGCGGTTTATGACTGCGCAGGCGATGATGCTGGCGCCGGCGGGTGTGCCGGGGATCTACATCCAGAGTTTGATCGGATCGCACAATGATCACGCCGGGGTTGCGACAACGGGGCGCTTTCAGAGTATCAACCGGCAGAAGTGGCCGCAGGAGACGCTGGAGGGATGGTTAAGCGACGCCGGTAGCCACGCGGCACAGGTGCTGGATCGCTATGCGCGGCTGCTGCGGGCGCGGGCGGGCGAACCAGCCTTCCATCCGCTGGCGCCGCAGGTGGTGATCGCGGGCAACCCGGCCCTGTTTACGCTGGTGCGGGGGGAAATTGGCAGCCAGGTGTTGTGTATCCACAATGTATCGGAGAGCACACAGCCGCTGGAAGTCCCGGCGGTGATCTGGGGCGATGCGACCACGTTACGCGACTTGATCAGCGGCGACACGATTGAGCATCCGGCGGGGGCGACCGAGCCGCTGCGGCTGGAAGTACAGCCCTACCAGACGTTGTGGCTGCGGGCGGTGTGAGGGTGAGTAGTGAGTTTTGAACATGGTTATTTCGCCGTGATATAGTAAAGAAATCACCGTTTGGAACATCTGGACCCGGAACACTTGTTCGAGGACAAAACAGTGAAGCTACCAAACCGTGAAAAAGCAATCATTGCCCCTGACAAACTTACTGAGTATTTATTGAATGTTGCGCATAAACGTGGTGGTACGAAAGCACGCTTGCTCGCACACTTCGGGTATAATCGCAACAACTGGCAACAACTCGATAAGGATATTCGGTCATACCACCTCGATGCTGAGGTTGATGTTGAGCGAAAGACGATGTATGGAACGCGTTATGAAATCTGTAGTCCCTTACAAACACCCAGTGGTCGTAGCCTTCTTGTGCGGACCATCTGGCAGATAGATGATGGTACAGATACCCCACGTTTTATCACGCTTTTTCCAGAATAGTGGAGGTGCTATACTCATGGATTATCAACTCTACACCGAGATCGTGCTTGTACAAGATGTGCCTGAAGAGCATTTATTTGCCGGAGATGTCGGCACTATTGTCGAGCGTCACGATGTGGCAGGGATGGAAACTGGATACAGCATTGAGTTTTTTAATATGCTTGGGCAAACGGTTGCGGTTGCTACATTACCTGCCCATATGCTCCGTGTACCGACACCTGCCGATAGACCCGCTGTACGCTCAGACCAGGTTGCGGCATAGGAGCGGTATAATACACCCGGTTCTGCCGGGACAGGTTTACACCGAAATCAATGCTGCCGGATCATAATCCGCCCTCCCCAGTCAAAGAAGTGCCGACGCCCGGAACCAGCCGGCGCTACGCCGGATTGCTGCAACCGGCCCGCTGGCGCTGGTCGGCGTTGCTGCTGCGCGAGTCCGGCATTGCCGAGGGCTCGTTTTTGCTGATGCTCTCGTTCCTGGCCTCGGCAGTGCTGGGGATGCTGCGCCAGATCCTCTTTAATGCGCAGTTTGGCATTAGTTGGCAGGCCAGCGCCTACTACGCCGCTTTCCGCCTGCCCGAAACCTTTGCGCTGCTGCTGACCGGCGGCACGCTGGCAAATGCCATGCTCCCGGTGCTGGTCCAGGTGGCCCACACCGAGGGTGAAGCGGTAGCGCGGCGCTTTATCAACCTGGTCCTGACCACGCTGCTCGCCGTTATGACACCGCTGGTGCTGCTGGGCCTGCTGCTGGCTCCCTGGTTTGTGCGCACGCTACTCGCGCCCGGCTTTGATGCCGCGACTGCGGGGTTAACCACGACGCTGACCCGCATTATGCTGCTGGAACTGCTGCTGCTGGTGGTGGTCAGCGTGGGCACGGCGGTACTCTACAGCCGCAACCAGTTTGTGCTGCCCGCGCTGGGCGTAGCAGTTCACAACCTCACACTGATCGGGGGCATTCTGCTGGCATGGCGCTTCCCGGCGATTGGTGTTTATGGACCAACCATCGGGGTGATTACCGATGCGCTGCTGCAACTGATCATCCTGCTGCCGGGCCTGCTGGCGCAGAAAATTCGCTATGTCCCAGTCTGGCATCCCGGTGATCGGCATCTGCATGCGGTCTTCCGGCTGCTACTTCCGAGCGGGCTGTCGGGGGCGGTCAACTATGCCGGGGGCATTGTCGATGTTGCGTTTGCGTCGCTGGTCAGCGGCGGGGGCAATATCCCGGCGCTCCATAACGCCTTTCTGCTGTTTGGCGTACCGGTGCGCCTGCTGGGAATTGCCATCGGCCAGGCAGCCTTTCCCCGGCTGGCGGCGCAGGTGGTGGATGGCCGCTGGCGCAGTATGCGCCGCACGCTGCTGCGTTCGCTGGGCATTGCGCTGGGCCTGGCCTGCCTGGGGACGCTGGGGTTCATCCTGTTGGGTCGCCCGGTCATTCGCATCTTGTTTGAGCATGGCGAGTTTGACGCGGCGGCGGGCACGCTGACCTACACGGTGCTGGTGGGCTATACGCTGGCGCTCCCGGCAGCCATCGGGACGGAGATCCTGACGCGCAGTCTGCAGGCGCTGCATGACACCCGCACGCCGCTGCTGATCAACTGCGGACAACTGGCCGGACGGATTGCCCTGATTCCGCTGCTGCTGCCCACGCTGGGCCTGCCGGCCATTCCGGTGGCGTTTGCGCTGACCTCCACACTGGAGACAGCAGCGCTGGGGGGAGCGGTGTGGGTGAAGTTGCGCCGCCGGGAGTAGCGCACTCACTCCTCCCGCAGCACCACCAGCGGGTACACATGCGTGGGTCGCCAGGCGACCAGCAACACACTGCCCAGCGCAATCACCACCGCGATGCCGACCAGGGCCAGGCCATGTTGCGGCGCAAGCGCCAGTTGCGCCGTGGGCTGGAGCCGGTTGATCACGGCCTGCGCCGGCACGACCACCGCAATGCCGGCGACCCCGCTGATCAGGCCGAGCAGGGCATATTCCAGCAGCATGACGGACAGCACGCGCCCGCTGCTAAAGCCCACCGCCTTCAGGATGCCCATTTCACGGCGGCGCTCGACCAGCGCCAGCCCGACCGCATTAGCGATCAGTACTGCCCCGGCAACGAAGGCCAGCCCGGCCACGGCGACCACAAAGGCAAACAGGTTGGTGTACGCCTGCGCCATCCGCGCATTCAGGTCCGCCCGGCTGACGACCAGCGTCTGTGGGAGGGCCGTTCCCAGCGCCGTCGTCACCCCATCCAGCCGGTCGGGGGCGACGCGGGCCTCGTAGTTTACGGCGGGTGTGGCATCCAGCGCCGGCAAGGTGGCATCGCTGACCAGCAGGCTATTCTCCACCCGGACGAGGCGTTCGATATCGCGCGGTTCGTAGAAGCCGGCCAGGGTTAGCGTGATTGTCGCGCCTGCGGTCGTTTCAACCTGTACCGCCGTGCCGGGCGACCAGTGCCAGGGAGCCTGGCTAAATGCTGCCGGTACCAGGGCGGTCTTCGCGGCACCGTTCCACTCCCCCGCTACCAACTCGATATCCCAGAGCGCATCATTAGTCGCACGCCCCTGCATGACCGTCAGGTTTTCGACCGGGGTACCGTCACTGGTGGCGACGCTGACCGGCAGGACAGTGCTGGTATGCACATCCGCAATGTTGTGCTCCGCCAGTTGCGCCGCAATCGCCGGAGCGTCGGACGGGCTACCCTGGAGCGCCAGGTTGTACCCCGTATTCGACCCGGTGTGGCGGACAATTTCATTCCGCGCACTGAGCATGGTCGCGCCGGTAAAGCCAATGCTAAACACCCCGGCAAAGAGCGCAATCAAGACCATCACCACCCGTAGCGGCTGCCGCCGGATGTTGTTGCGCGCCAGGGTCAGCGCCCGGGGGCCGGGCAACCGCAGCCGGACAATCCCGGCGCAGAGCAGGCCCAGCAGCAGGCCCAGCCCGCCCAACGCCACCAGCGCAAACAGCACCACGCCCACGCCATAGACCAGCGAGCCCAGAATCAAACTGCTGATGGCCGCAAAGAGCAGCCCGAGCAGGCCGTACAATCCCAGCGTCAGCGACCACATGCGCGGCAAGGGCAGATTGCGCAGCAGCACCGCCGGCCGGACCGCGCCGGCACGGAACAGCGCATGCATCCCGCAGATCAGCGCCGTCACCGCGCCGACCAGCAGCCCGCTCAGGAGAATCGCCGGATCAACCTGCCACGCCAGCAGCAGGTTCCCGGTGCGTTGCATCAGGGTCATCAGCGGAAAGGCCAACCCGACGGCGGCAACTGAACCAACCGCGCCTCCGGATGTCCCCAGCAGCACCAGTTCGATCCCAAACAGCGCCAGCAGATCACGCCGACGATACCCCAGCGTCTTGAGGGTCGCAATCTCCAGCGTGCGCCGGGCCAGCGTGACCTGTAGCGTGGTCGCAACCCCGATGCCACCCACCAGCAGCCCGAGCAAACCGGCTCCTTTGAGCATAAACGCAAACAGATCCCCCAGGCGCTCACGCTCGGCCCGCACCATCGCCGGGGTCTCGACATCCCACCCGGCAGCGGTAAGCTCGTCCGTCCTGTCGCCCTGCGCCCCCCAGCGTACTGCCACACTGGTGATAACCTCGTCCTGGCCTGCCATCCGGCGGGCCGTCTCCAGACTGTAGAGCAGCGTGCCACCGCGCTGGTCGGGCAGGTTCGTGGCAATCCCGGTAATCGTCAGTTCCTGGGGCGCACGGCCCTGGCTGCCCCCCAGAATGATCCGGTCGCCAACCGCAAGCTCCGCACTCGCGGCCAGATCACGCGTCACCACCGCGCTGAGGGGTTGCGCCAGCACCGTTGCCAGGTCGCTCTCCGGCGGAGCTTGCAGCGGTACCGCCCCCACCTGCGGGAAAGTCGCCGGGTCAACCCCAAACACCCGATTCGCAAACAGAATCCGCCCCGAGCCTGCGCGCCGAAACATCGGGGCATAGGTTGCGGAAAACGGGGTCAGGCCATCCAGTGTGCCGGCTTCCTGCCGGGCCGTCAGGGAGACCAGATCATCGGCGGTCAGCGTCCGCGCCCCGGCGCGGGTGAGCCGCACATCGCCGCCCAGCACCGCCCGCGGATCGGTAAAAAGCACCGTCGTGATCATCGCCGTCAGCAGTTGCAGCGCCACCAGCGACATCACCCCGAAGGCGATACAGGCCAGCGCCAACAGCGTATGCCGGCCGCTGCGCCGGAGCGAGCGCAGCGCATAGTGCAATGCAAAGCGCAGTTTCATCACGCACCCCCCCCGTCGAGCGCAGCAACCTGTTCCGATGCGGCGTTTGGCATGGGCTGGATGGGCTCCTCCGGCGCGGCCAGTTGCCCATCAACCAGGTGTAAAACCCGGTCGGCGCACGCGGCGATACTCTGGTCGTGGGTGGCGACGAACAGCGTTACCCCCAGTTCGGTATGCAACCGGGCAAAGAGATCCAGCATCTGCGCGCTGGTGGCGCTATCGAGGTTGCCGGTCGGCTCGTCGGCGATCAGCAGTGCCGGGCGTGTCACCAGGGCGCGGGCAATCGCCACCCGCTGCTGCTGACCGCCAGAGAGCTGGTTGGGCCGGTGGTGCCGCCGGTCAGCCAACCCGACCAGCTCGAGCATTGCGCCGGCCCGCTCGCTGATGTTCTGCCCATCCGCGCCGGCGTAGAGCGGCACTTCGACATTCTCCTGCGCCGTCAGCCCGGCGATCAGGTTAAACGACTGAAAGACAATCCCGATCTTCCGGTTGCGGATGCGTGCCAGTTCCCGCTCGCGCATCCGGGTGATATCGATGCCGTCCAGCAGGATCTGCCCACTGGTGGGCGTATCCAGCCCGGCCAGAATGCCCAGCAGGGTAGACTTGCCCGAACCCGACGGCCCCATCAGCGCGATCCACTCGCCGCGCCGGATATCAAACGAGACGCCCTTGAGAATATCTACCGTATCTTCGCCCACCGGCAGGCGGCGGGTCAGGTCACGGGCCGTGACGGTATGGACCGGATCGGCAGGATGTGCTTCCGGGTGAAGTTGCGTGTGTTGCATGGTTTTTACCTCCGAATTTGATAGAAGTGAAGAACTGAGAACGTAGAGACTGTCTGAAACGGGTTGGTCGTGGGGCTACGGCCCCGGAGCGGGAGTCCCGGCGTCAGCCGGTGTGTGGCCGGAACCGGCTGACGCCGGGACTCCTGGGGCGCTGTCCGGTGGCGCAGGGCACCCAGCATGCCGTGTGACCGACGCGAATCATCTTTTCAGACAGTCTCTAAGAACGCAAAACTACACTCTCAGTCTAGCCCGGACATGTCACCGGACCATCGTGCAACTGTCGCAATTTTGTCGCAACGCGGACAACAAAAAACGAGCCGCCGGATGGCGACTCGTTAAGGGTTAGAGCAAGAGGAACAACACAGAACGTTGTTCTCTGTTGTTTTGTTCTCTGTTCTCTCCGTATCTGGCTACGGCTTATCGTTGTTCTGGCGATACTTGCGCATGACACGGTTGATGTCGCGGCTCAAGGTTTTCTCGCGCTGCCGCCGCACCTGCTTCACGCTCGTAGGCGGCTGATACGCGCGGGGTTGCTTGCGGATGCGCTCCTCCTGCGCCAGATCGTCCAGGTCATCCCGCTCGTCCAGCGCGTCATCCCACTGGCGGATACGCGTCAGGGTCCGGTTATGCTGTTTGCGTGACATGGGTAGAGTTATCCTTCTTAACTACAGATAGAGATACATTATCGGGTAAGCGTGCGCGAACTCCCAGCGGCTTACTGCTGAACAGCCGCCGCTATGGGTGAAGCATCTGCGCACCCACGCCCCGCATCTGTAGCGCAAAGGATTAGCGAAGAAAGTGGCGGGAAGTGGACACGCCGGCAAGCACACTGGTCAGGATAACAATTCCGGCAAGCATATGCATGTCCTCCTTCCTGAAGGGGTAGAATAAATACTGATGTGAGCATAGCATGCCCAGGGCCGCGCTGTCAAGATGCTGCGGCTCCGACTTTCGATGGAACCGGCCCGGCATAGGGCAGCCAGACGCTGAAGCAACTGCCCATCCCCGCCTCGCTGCTCACACTGACCCGGCCACCCATCGCCTCGGTCAACTCTTTCACCAGCGCCAGGCCCAACCCCGCGCCGGCCGTATCCTGTGCCCGGGTCGCCTGCGCCCGGTAGAAGCGCTCCCAGATATGCGGCAGATCTTCCGGGGCGATGCCTGCGCCGGTATCCTGCACCTGCACCTGCACACCACCCGCTGCCGGGGAAACCGCCACCGCGACGATCCCGCCCGGCGGGGTGTGGCGTACCGCATTGCGCAGCAGGTTGTAGAGCACCTGCTCCAGTCGGCCCGCATCAACCAGGGCCGGCGGCGTGGCCGGGTCCACTTCGGCCAGGATCTGCACCCGGTCGCGCTGCCATGCCGGCGGCGCGGTCGCCGCCACACACTGCTGCGCAATCTGCCCGACAGCGGTAGGGCTACAACGCAGTGCCAGGCTGCCGCCCTCAACCTGGGCCAGCGCAAACAGATCATCAATCAGCCGTTGCAGTCGGATCGTCTCGCGCAGCATCACGTCCATGTCCTGCTGCAGCGTTGGTGGCGGCGTGGTCTCCCAGCGGGTACGATTCGACTCCAGATAGCCGCGTACCGTCGTCACCGGCGTACGCAGTTCGTGCGAGACCCCGGCAACCAGCTCCCGCCGCGCCTCCGACAGCGCGGTAACGGTGTCACGTTCGGCCTGCAGGTCGCGCATGGCCCGTTCCAGATCTGCCGCCATTGCGTTGAAGTTGGCCTGCAGCCGGGCCACCTCATCCGCGCCAAGCACCGGCACCCGCACACTATAATCACCCGCCCGTAGCGCCCCCGTCGCCGCCGCCAGCATCTCCAGCCGGCGGGTTGCCCGGCGAGCCACAATGTAGGAGACCAGCGCCGAGGGTGGCAGCACCGCCGCCAGCACCAGCACGACCAGCATAGTCAGTATACTCAACACCGGCAGCACCCCGGTGGCAATCTCCTGGATCAATGCTCCAGTGGGACTGGGCGGCGGCGTCAACTGCCCAGCCGGCTGTGAACGCACAATCATAATGGTCAGCATTAGTGCGAAGAACAGCGACACGGTGGCAACAACGGCCATGTGCGTATGGGTGAAGGCCCAGAGCAGCCGTCGTCGCCGCAGCCGATCCCAGAAGAGCCAGAGGCGAATCCCGGCACGGAAGAGGAGAAAGCCACCGCCGCCCGCGAACAGCACAAAGGAGACCAGCAGCATCTGCGTCTGCCCATCGGGGGGCACCAGCGGGTGCCACAGCGTCGCCGGCAGCAGCATTGCGCCGTTGATCAGCGTCAGCCCGGCGGCCGTCACCGCCTCGCGCAGCAGATGCCGCCACCAGGAAGATGCTGTCACGCGTAATCGCAGCGCGCAGACCAGCGTGCAGGCCACGCCCCAGAAAAAGAGCGTCTGCCGCACAATCGTCGGATAGAGTTCGGGATGCAGGTAGACCAGGCCGGACCCGACACTCGCCAGCAGTAGCGCCTCGATCAATGCACGCCGGGTGCCGGCGCACAACAACGGTGCCCGCAACATAGCCCCCAACCGACGGAACAAGATCAAGCGTGGCATGCGCTACTCCGGTCGCAGGCGATACCCGACACTCCAGACCGTCTCGATAGCCGCGGACAGCGGGCCGAGTTTCTTGCGCAGGCGTAGGATGGCATTATCCACGGAGCGGTCGCCGCCGACATACTGCTCGCCCCAGATCGTATCCAGCAGGTAGGCACGGCTGAAGGCACGTCCGGGGCTGCGCAACAGCAGGTGCAGCAGATCAAACTCGGTCGGGCTCAGGTCAAGCGGCACCCCATCGAGGGTAGCCTGGCGCGCCGGCGGATCGAGTTGCAGCGGCCCCCGGCTGAGGCATTCCGTGCCGGCAGTCCGATCCGCCTGGAGCGCCTGCCGGAACTGTTCCGCCCGACGCAGCAGGGCCCGCACCCGCGCCAGCAGTTCGCGCATGCTGAAGGGCTTGGTCAGGTAGTCATCCGCGCCCACTTCGAGGCCGAGTACCCGGTCAACCTCCTCGCCCCGCGCGGTCAGCATCAGAACCGGCGTGGTTGCGGACTGGCGCAGGCGGCGCAGCACCTCCAGCCCATCCAGTTGCGGCAACATCCAGTCGAGGATCACCAGCGCCGGTTGCGCTTCCGCATGAAGTTGCAACGCGCTCCGGCCATCACCCACCGCCAGTACCCGGTAGCCGGCGGCGGTCAACTCGCGCGTCAACACCTGCACCAGATCAGGGGTATCTTCGACCAGCAAAATCGTCGTCATACATGCATCTCAACTCGTAGAACAGAATAAACCCGACAGCCATTCACCGGGATATGACGTACGGATGGGGAAACAGGTTACAGGGGACAGGGGTACGGATGATGGATTGACCCATGACACGAAATCGTGTATCATTGAAACATCTGTCTTATTCCATTCCTTACATCTGCATGGAGTGCTGTTCAAACGATGATCTCTGGCGTGTGGCAAATCAATGCGGTCCATTATACCGATTGCCTCAACCGCATCATCACAACCTTACATTCTTCACTGTGCTACTCCTGTCAAGGTGCGGTAGAATAAGTGTCACCGTCGAAGCTCAAGGAAGCTCAAAAGTGCTTGACATACGACACGTAACCGTGTAAAATATTGATGTCTGTCTTTTTTATATAATGAGGTAGTTTATAGTGGCAACTCAGCGAGAGACGACGCGTGCCTGTCGGGAGTCCCTGTTCAACCAGTTCGCCGGGCGAATCCAGCTCAACCGGGAACTTGATCGTACCCTGGTCAGCTATCAGGCGGATAAGACCACCCCCGTCTACCGCTGGTTTAAATACCGGGAAGGGTTTACCTCCCGCCTGGTGGAATATCTCTTGCAGACGGTGCATCCCACGCCTGGCCGGTTGCTCGATCCCTTTGCCGGCTCCGGGGCAGCGCTCTTTGGGGCTGCCGCGCAGGGATGGGAAACGTACGGGATTGAACTACTGCCGGTTGGTCACTATGCAATGACGGCGCGGATTGCTGCGGAACAGGTTGATCCGGAACGCTTTGCCGCCACGGTTGCCACCCTGCACACGGTTGACTTCGCCACCTGGTATGATCCCGCGCATGCACTCGAGCATATTGCCATCACCCGGGGCGCGTTTACGCTGGAAACCGAGCGAGCGCTGACCGGCTACGTGGCCTACTGCACAACCCGGATCGCCGATGAACATGTCCGTAAGCTGGCGCTCTTTGCCGCGTTTTGCGTGCTTGAAGATATCAGTTTCACCCGCAAAGATGGTCAATACCTGCGCTGGGATGCCCGGTCGGGCCGGTCGCAGGGGAAAAAAGCGTTCGACAAAGGGCCAATCCTGTCGTTTGACCAGGCAATTCAGGCCAAGCTGGATCAGATGGCCTATGATCTACGCTATGGAACGCTGTTTCATCCGGCGGCAACGCCGAGTGCCCCGGTACCCCAGGTAACACCGGGATCATGTCTGGAGTTGCTGCCAACGGTTGCGCGGGACAGTTTTGATCTCATTCTGACCTCGCCGCCCTACTGTAACCGCTATGACTACACGCGAACATACGCGCTGGAACTGGTTTTCCTGGGAGCAAGCCATGCGGATGTGACGCAACTGCGCCAGGATATGCTCTCGTGTACTGTCGAGAATAAGACCAAGGTTGCGCAGATGCAGGCGCTCTATCGGCGCTGTGGGCGCGAAGCTGATTTCCACCGGATTGACATGGTCTTTCAGGCGCAGGCTGCGCTGCACGAAGTGCTGACCATCCTCGACAGCCTACGCGAAGCGCAGCAGTTGAACAACCCGCATATTGTCCGCATGGTGTGGAACTACTTTTATGAAATGTGCTTTGTGGTATTTGAACTGGCGCGGGTGCTGGCTCCCGGCGGCCATGTGATCATGGTCAACGACAATGTGCAGTATGCTGGGGAAGAAGTTCCGGTTGACCTGATCCTGTCCAGCATGGCGGAGGCGTTTGGTCTGGTGACGGAGCGCATCTGGATGCTGGCGCGCGGGAAGGGCAACAGCAGCCAGCAGATGGGCGCGCATGGACGCGCCGAGTTGCGCAAGTGTGTCTATGTGTGGCGCAGGTTGGAAAGAACTGAGAACAAAGAACCTCAGAACTGACCACGTCGGTTCCGTTCTCGCGCTACGCTTCCACTTCTAACGCATCGTCCAGCAGACGATCTGCTGAGACGTTGAATAACCGCGCCACTTTGAAGACTAGATCAGCGGTTGGTTTTTTCTTGCCAGTCTCTAACTCACTAATGTAACTGTTCGACGAGTAGCCTAACGCCTCAGCCGTCTGCACAATGGTCATGCCACGTTGCTTGCGCAGGTAGCGTAATTTTTCGCCAAATCGCTGCATGATCATTTGGTCAGAACCGAGAACTGAGAACGACAGAACTAACTGCGTCGGTGTTCTTCTCGTTCTATTCTTCCACCTCCAACGCATCGTCCAGCAGTCGGTCTGCGGAGATATTAAACAGCTTTGCGACCTTCATCACCAACTCAAGCGAAGGTTTTTTCTTGCCCGTTTCAACCAGACTAAGGTAGACATGCGCGTTATAGCCCAACTGGGCTGCCAGTTCACGTAAGGTCATACCTCGCCGGGTTCGGAGTGTTCGCAATTTTTCGCCAAATCGCTGCATTATTGAACAACCACCATTGACATTTATCCAATGATATGGTATCTTGTTATCCATTAGGATAACAAACTGTAATCATGCTCCTCACGCTGCAATGGCAGCCGGGGGCACAACGGCGGCACGGGAGCGCCGATGCATGCGGTCATTGTAGCACGACAGTGGCCGGGCCACGGCATACCCGCCCGCAGGAGACTGCTCTTATGGAACATCCCACGCTCGCGCAGGCCCATCCCCCCACTGCGACGCTGGCCGGCTACACCTTCGTTCGGCATATCGGCTTTATCCTGGATGAACTGAGCGCGCAGGGTTTGCAACTCTGGCCTGATGAGGGCAACCAGTGGCATTGGCGTTGGAACGCCACCGATCTTCGCTCGGAGCGCGGCTTCTGGGCGATTGGCGAGGCGCTGGTGGATGCGCTGGTGACGCGCTATCCAGCCGTTTTTGATGTGCATGCGTAGAACCCGGTGGCTTGCCTGCCGCTGCTGGACGGCGGACGCGCAAAAGCGCGTCCCTACCCTGGCACACATGTTGCTGCGCCGGTTGTATGAACCCATAGCAGAGGAGGTCCGGTATGGCAACCGAACAGCAACTCGATCATGTTGTACAATCACCGGAGACCATTGTGCAAACCCTGCGCGATGATGGCACGTTCCCGAACAACGAACAATTGCCATTGGTTTTGTACCGGGGCGCGATCCGGGTTGCGGCGGGTGATCCGGCAGCCACCATCGAGCAGGTGTTTGCGGCAAATGGTTGGGGCAACTCCTGGCGCAACGGCATCTTTCCCTACCACCACTACCACAGCACGGCGCATGAAGTGCTGGGGGTGGCACGCGGTACGGCGCGGGTGCAACTCGGCGGTGACAGCAACGGCGCGACGTTTGAGGTACAGGCCGGGGATGTGCTAATTCTGCCGGCGGGCGTGGCGCATAAAAACCTGGGCTCCAGCGCCGATTTCCAGGTGATTGGTGCTTACCCGGCGGGGCAGCGTTGGGATATGAACTACGGCAAGCCAGGCGAGCGCCCCCAGGCCGATCAGCAGATTGCGCAGGTACCGCGCCCGGAGAGCGACCCGGTATACGGCAAAGATGGGCCGCTGGCGGAGCAGTGGCAACTCCAGTAAGAACAGCAGAACAAAGAATAATGACGTTACTGTGACCGACGCGAACGACATCCCGATTGCAGCCGCGCATGGCCGCCCGCTCCTGACCTGGGTGGGCAAACGGCCCCTGCGCCGGGTCACCGCCCTCCCCGCGCAGCATAGCGCAACCTTCGACCCCGCTTCCGGCCTCCCGCCGGACGCCGCCTGGAACGACTGGCCGGATTCCTACCCGCCGGGGGGACTGCTATTCCACGGCGATAACAAAGAAGTGCTGGCCCACCTGCTGGCACACAGCTTCCGCGGCCGGATTAACCTGATCTATATCGATCCGCCCTTCGCATCGGGGGCCGACTATGTGCGCAAGGTGCAACTGCGGGGCGTCACCCGTGCGGCCCGAATTGACGGCGCGGACTACTCCCTCGGCGAGCAGGTGCAGTACACCGACATCTGGTCAAACGACAGCTACCTGCAGTTTATGTACGAGCGACTGCTGCTGCTGCGGGAACTGCTGGCGGAAACCGGCAGCATCTACCTGCACTGCGACTACCGTCAGTCGCACCATCTGCGCTGCCTGATGGATGAAGTCTTCGGCGCAGAGCATTTGCAGAATGAGATTATCTGGTTTTATCCCCGTGGTGGCGATAGTACCCGACAGTTTAACCGCAAACACGACACCATTCTCTTCTACACCAAGGGTGATACCTGGACCTTCAACTATCATGATGTGGTTATCCCCTACACGCCGGAGCAGTTGGCCCGCTTCGACCAGGAAGATGCGCATGGCCGCTTCTACTGGAATGTCAACCCGCGCGGCGAGCGGGTCAAAACCTACCTGCGCAAGGGCGGCATCGGCGAATACGATGTCTGGAACATCGGGATCAACGCCGCGCAGAGCCGGCAGATCGGCTATCCCACGCTCAAGCCGGAAGCCCTGCTGGAGCGGATCATCCGCGCCTCGTCCAATCCGGGCGATCTGCTGCTCGACTGCTTTATCGGCTCGGGCACAACCGCAGCGGTGGCGCAAAAGCTGAACCGCCGCTGGATCGGCAGCGATATCAACCGGGGCGCAATCCAAACAACGATCAGGCGACTACAACCGATTATCGCGGCGCAACTTGCCGAAGACGAAGCGCCGGTTACGCGGTCATTCACGGTGCACCGGGTGAATAACTATGATCTGGCGCTGCCGCATGGTGAGGCGATTACCCTGGTATGCCGGCATCTCGGCGTTGAACGCAGCCGCGCAGACAGCTTTTTCGACGGCACGCTGGGACAACGGCTGGTCAAGATTATCCCGTTTGATCACCCGCTCGGCCCGCGCGACCTGGACGCACTCCAGCGCGAACTGGTCGCCCGGCCCGACGAAACCCGCGATATTGCCCTGGTCTGCCTGGGCCAGGAGTTAGCCACCGTAGCATGGTTGGAGGAGTGGCACCGCCTGCGCGCAACCGGACCAAATCGGATCGAAATAATCGAACTGCGCAGTGATGCGCGCTATGGCACATTCATCGCTCACCAGCCGGCCACGGCGCGTGTCAGCATCGAACGCCGCGACGATCGGATCAGAGTAGCGATCAGCGATTTTATCAGTCCCACGATTATCACCCGGCTAGAGCTGGACCAGGCGCTCTTCCGTGCCGGCATTCCCGACTGGCGCGCAATGGTTGACGCGGTGATGATTGACAGCGCGTATGATGGGCGCGTTTTCAACATGACCCACTGCGACCTGCCCGCCCGCCGGCAGGATCTGGTCAGCGGCAGCTACGACCTGCCCGCCCCCGCCGAACGCACGACCATTGCCGTCAAGATTATCGACATGCTGGGCGAGGAAGTCCTGGTCGTGGCAACCGTGTAACGGCTCAGCCAAATGAGCCACCGAGAACACCGAGAACACCGAGCGATACGCCCTGTGCCCAGATGCCAGGATTCTCCGATTTTTCGGGAGGGACGCGCAGAAGCGCGTCCGCATCCCCGCCTGACGTGGTTCACCCGTATGCGCGTTATGGTATAGTATTTCCTACAACATAATCTCCGTGCCACTGCGCACTTACCGCCCGGAGGATACACCCATGCAACGCTATCTCCTGCCCTGCTTCGTACTCCTGTTGCTGTTGAGCGCTCCGCCAGTGAGCGCCCAGGCGCAGGATGTACCACCGACAACGAGCAGTGACCCGTTTCCGCTCTACCGTTTTACCCTGCCGAATGGCATGCAGGTCTGGTGCCGGCCCCGCACCGACAGCAACTCCGCAACCGCGCTGCTGGCTATGGGCGTTGGCGCGCGCCACGAAGATGCCTCCAACAACGGCATTTCACATTATGTCGAGCATATGCTCTTCACCGGCACCGAGCGCTGGAACGAGGAGGAGGTCAAATCGATCATTACCCGGCGCGGCGGTAACTGGAACGGCTGGACTTCGCTGGAACAGACCGTCTACTTTGCCGAAGTCGCCGCGCAGGATATCCCCATTGCCCTGGACTGGCTGGATCAGGTGGTCTTTCGTGCCACCTTTCCCGCAAACAAAGTAGACAAAGAACGTGAAGTCGTTTTCCAGGAGAAGTGGGGACGCTACGGCCGGCTGATCAACTCCCTCGATCGCCTCGGCTTTGGCTACGAACTGGACCGCAGTGTGCGGCGGGCCATCTTCCCCGACTCAACCCTGGGGCTGCGCGTGATTGGCGAAGATGCCCCGCTGGAGCAGATTGACCGAGCGGCGCTCCTGGAATTCTACCAGACGCACTACATTCCCAACAACGCGGTACTGATTGTTGTCGGCAATATCACGCCGGAGCAGATCCGCGAGTTGGCGCAGAACCAGTTTGGCGACCTGGAGCCGGGCACCCGCCCGCCCATGCCCGAGCCGCCCGCCCTGCCGGAAGCCGGACCCCACAAGGTGGTTGTGCGCGGCCCCCTGCTGACCGCGCAAACCCGGGTGATGCTGGGCGCGCGCACCGTGGGGCGCAACCACCCGGACCGCTGGGCGTTGGAAGTGCTGGCCGAACTGCTCGACCGTAACCTGACCGAGGAGATCCGCTATCAGCAGGGGCTAGTGTACGGCCTGAGCGCCGGGAATGTCTTCTTCAACGACGCGGGCTACCTGGTCATCACCACAACCTCCGACAGTGCCAACGCCGACCTGATCAGGCGCACCATCGAAGAGCAACTGGAGCGCATTCGGCAGGGCACGATCGACCCGGAGCGAGTGGCCGAAGCGCAGACGGCCCTGCAGGGAAGCTGGGCGCTGGCAACCGAGGACAACTACACCCGCGCCCGCTGGCTGGCGCAGTGGCCGGCGGTGTTGAGCGCGGAGGAAGCCATTCCCGACTATCCGGCAAAGATTGGCGCAGTGACACCAGCCGATCTAGCACGGGTTGTGCAAAACTATGTCACACCGGAACGCCGCTACCTGGGTCTGCACAATCCGGTAGTCACCGTTACGAGCGGTGCCTGGATCGGTGGTGGGGTTATCGGGATGGGCGCCGGCGCATGGCTGACACGGCGGCTCTGGCGGCGCGCAAGACTCGCCAGATAAAACAACCAAAAAATTTCCAAACAAGGGTATAATAGCGGCTTCATACACACTGGTGCCGGGTTTGAAAAGGAGAAATGCAATGGCGCGCATTCGTCTGGTTTGCCGCAAGTGCCGGCAACGCCTGACCATCTGGGGCACCCATGACGATCTGGTGGTGCATCTGAATGCTGAGCGGCTGGCACGTGCCGTCCGCTGCCATACCTGCGGTGAACTGCTTGAAGGGTGGCAGGCCGTCAGAACGATGGATCGGTCTATTCTGCAGGGGCATATGATCGCGAAGAAACCGTAAATGGGTGGTTCATCCGCGCCGGCAGACAATCTATGTCTACCGCTCACGTAGCGAGCACCAGTTGTTTAATCGGGATGCAATTCTGGAAGGCGAAGGGGCACTGACGGGCTTTAGCCTGCCGGTAGCAGTGCTGTTCTAAGAGACTGTCTGAACAGATGATTCGCGTCGGTCCCACGGCATGCGGGGTGCCCTGCGCCACCGGACAGTGCCCCAGGAGTCCCGGCGTCAGCCGGTTCCGGCCACACACCGGCTGACGCCGGGATTCCCGCTCCGGGGCCGTAGCCCATGACCAAAGCCTTTTCAGACAGTCTCTAAATACCACGAGTTACGCGGTCGGTTCCAATCCCGGCATGTGCCTGAATAAACGGCCCGACTCGCCTCCGGCAGGGCAGAAGATCCCATTCTTTTTCACAAACATGTTGCACACAGTGCAACATGTTTGTGAAAAAGATGAAAAAAGTACCCTGCCGCAGGCGAATCCGGCTTCCATCTGCTCAAACGTCCAGTTTGTGTACCCACCGCGTAACTCCTGTAAATGACAGGACGTACGCGGTACAGCCTGTCCCGGCCTGCTGTCAGACCACGAAACGGTCTTCGCCTGTGGACACACATATGACCAACAACAACATCGAGGAAGACCAACCATGCAAAGGCAGTTGTTAACCGTTGAAGAGAGCCGCGAGATAAAGGGGCGCGGGGTGTGTATTACTCCCTTCCTCAGCCATGACCAGATGCCTGAGCCGCCCTGGTTACGGTTTGCCCGGATCGAGTGCCCCGATGGGCAGACCGGATACGCGCGCCTGCGCAGCGAACTGATCTATGATGCCACATCGCTGGAGAAGTTCTATTATGCCTGCTTTCTCAAGAACACACTCGAACAGAATGTTCCTGCTGGTGCAACCATATGGATCTTAGATGATAGTGAAAATGCATTACTTGCTCTGGCCCTGTTTCTGGCCGCTATAGCGTTACTGCTGGTGTACCGGGCGGTGATGTCCGAAGCATTAACATTACTGGCTGGTTTTATACTGTTTGCCCTGATTGTGGGGTTTGTGGCTACACTCCAGGGGCGGTTGGTCCACATTCTGCCGTGGCGGCAGGCTGTGCGACGAACGCTAGCACTGCTTGTAATTTCGCCGATTGCCCTGGGGATTGGCGGACTGCTGGCGAACTGGTGGTTTGGCTAGAAATGAACACTCCACCCACCTACACCCGCCTCGCCGCCGCCTATGTGCGCGGTCGGCTCAAATACGACCCGGTATGCGCCGCCCAGCCGCACCTCTTCGCGCCGCCGCTGGATGCGCTGGCACCCGAGGCGCTGCAGGCGCTAGTTGAACTGGGGCAGGCCCACGGCCTGCGGTTGCATCGCTTCAAGTACACGATGGGGCTGCCGCGTGTGCAGAAGGTGCTCGGTATCCTGCGGGGCATGCAGCCTGCCGATCTGCTTGACATTGGCAGCGGACGGGGGGCATTTCTCTGGCCGTTGCTTGACGCCTTCCCCCACCTGCCCGTCACCGCTGTGGACACGCTTGACTACCGCGTGGCCGACATCCAGGCGGTACGCGATGGTGGCGTCACCACGCTGACGGCGCGGCAGGCCGACGCGACCACGCTCGACTTCCCCGACCGGCAGTTCGACCTGGTGACCATGCTGGAGGTGCTGGAGCATATCCCCGCCTGCGCGCAGGCACTGGCCGAGGTCTGCCGGGTAGCGCGGCGCTTCCTGCTGCTGTCGGTGCCATCGCGCCCCGACGACAACCCGGAGCATATTCATCTGTTTAGCGAGCAGCAACTGCGCGAACTGCTGCAACCGCATGCCGCCCGCGTAAGTGTAGAGCATGTGCATAATCATCTGATTATAGTGGCGCGGATGCGCACCACTTCATACTGATTTATTGTCATAGCCACAGAGAACACCGAGGACACCGAGGTGATGAACGGGAACATACCGTCCCTGTGCCCATTGCGCCCATGCCGAACGGACGCCTGGTCATCGGGAGCCACGATTGTTTTGAACAGGCATGAAGTTGCCGGACAGCACAAAGGATACTCAGCGCCAATGACACCCATCCACAAATACCCGCGCACGCAGCATATCGCCGGTTCCGGTATTCAGGCCGGGGATGCGGGGCTGGATGTCGTCCCCTTCAGCCGGTTGACCGGACGGCACCTGGTGGTTGAGGAGAAGATGGACGGGGCCAACTGCGCCGTCAGTTTTACGCCGGAGGGTAAGCTGCTGCTGCAGAGCCGGGGACACTATCTGACCGGCGGCCCCCGCGAACGGCAGTTTCATCTGTTTAAAGCCTGGGCCGGGCGCTACCAGGCCGAGTTGGGGGCGCTGCTGGGTGAACATTATGTCATGTACGGCGAGTGGCTCTACGCCAAACATACCATCTTCTACACCGATCTGCCGCACTACTTTATGGAGTTTGACATCTACGACCGGCAGGCGGACCAGTTTCTGAGCACCGAACGGCGGGCGACGCTGCTGCAGGCTGCGCCGTTTGTGGTCTCGGTGCGGGTGCTGCACAGCGGCACCGTGCCATCGTTGGCCGCACTACAGGCGATGATCGGGCGCTCGGCCTTTATTGCGGATGATCACCCGGCGCAACTGCACGCCGCCTGTGCCGAAAACGGCCTGGACCCGGCGCAGGTCCAGCGCGAAACCGACCCATCGTGGCTGATGGAAGGACTGTATATTAAAACCGAGGAAGCGGGCCGCGTCACCGGGCGCTACAAGTATATTCGGGCGGGTTTCCTGCAAACCGTGTTCGACTCGGAGAGCCACTGGCAGGAGCGGCCAATGCTGCCGAACCGCCTGCGGGCTGGGGTGACGCTGTTTTGAGGTATGCCATGGTTAAGGTGACAGCTATATGTGGACATTTAACAGTTACGAGAAGATAGCAGAGCAGCCACAGCAGTGGCACCTCGACGAGGCCGGCGAGCGGCGGCTTGCCCGGCTGACCTGGGTGGTCACTGAGAAGATCCACGGAGCCAATCTCTGCATTGTCACCGACGGCACGCAGATACGCTGCGCCAGCCGGCGGCAGTGGCTGACCCCGGCGGATAGCTTTTTCGGTTATCAGACGCTGCTCGCTCAGTTGCATCCGGCCATTCACGCTACCTTCCAATTAAGCCGGCAATACGCACCGGACCTCAGCCGCGTGGCAATCTATGGCGAGATCTTCGGTGGAGCCTATCCCCACCCGGAGGTGCCGGCCGTGCCGCATGTCCAGCCGGTGCAGAGCGGAATCTTCTACGCGCCGGGCATTGAGTTCTGCGCCTTTGACCTGGCCTGGGAGTATGTCCAGGGCGGACGACCCCGCACCTATGTGGACTACGAACTGGCGTTGCGGATCTTTGCACAGGCCGGGGTGTTCCATGCAACTCCGCTGCTGGTGGGCAGTTACGCAGAAGCGCTGAACTATCCGCTCGGCTTTGTGACGACCATCCCACGCCGGTTGAAGCTGCCTCCGCTGGCGGATAACCCGGCGGAGGGCGTGGTCATCAAGCCACTGCAGACGAGCAGTATCCCGACGCCACGGGGCGAGATCCGGCCTATCCTGAAGCGCAAGATCGCCACATTTGCGGAGGATCGCCGCTACCAGCAGGCGCAGCCATGGACTACGCTACCCGGAAGTGAGCATACCGGGCCGCTGGCCGAGTTGCGCTGGGCTGCCTATCAACTGGTCACGCCCAACCGGCTGCACAATGCCATCTCCAAACTGGGCTATCGCAGCCACCGCCGGCGCAGCAAGGGGCAGCAGCTTTTTCGCCTGCTGGTGGATGAGATCCAGGCGGAGCTTGCCGGGGAGCAGGAAACCACTCTCGCTGCGCTGAATGCCTACGAACAGCAGCAACTGACCACCTTCATCCAGGCCGAGGTGCGTGTGCTGCTGCGGGAGCATTTCCGGCAGGAGGGGCGACGGGTGTAATATGGTATTATCTCATATCTCCACAACTTCCTACCGCTTCCCCCACTGTCCCGTGCCGCCTGATTGGGCGCTGGACTGGCCGGCGCTCGTGCAGCGCTTCGCCTGGCTGCGGGCGCTCGACGGCGTGCCGCAAAACCCGGTCTACCATGCCGAGGGCGATGTGCTGACCCACACGCGCATGGTGGTTGCAGCCCTGGTCAGTCTGGATGCCTGGCGCAGCCTGCCGGAGCCGGCCCGGGCGCTGCTCTTTGCCGCCGCGCTGCTGCACGATGTCGGCAAGCCGGCCACCACCCGCACCGAACCCGATGGCCGCATCACCTCCAAAAAGCATGCCCAGGTCGGCGCACAGATGGCCCGCACCCTGCTCTACACCGGCGCGAGCATCGACACACCGGTGCCCTTCCCACAGCGCGAAACCATCGTGCAACTGGTGCGCTATCATGGTCTGCCGTTGTGGGCGCTGGAGCGCGCCGACCCGCAGCGCGAGGTCATCACCGCCGGCCAGATGGTGCGGCTTGACTGGCTGGCAATCCTGGCCGAAGCCGATGTGCGCGGGCGCATTGCCGCCGACTGCCCCGATCTCCTGGTCAACATTGACCTGTTCCGCGAGTTCTGCCGGGAGCAGGGCTGCTTCGGGCAACCCTATGCCTTCGCCAATGACCAGAGCCGTATGGACTACTTCCGCACGCCGGGACGTGACCCGGCCTACGCCGCCTATGCCGGCACCAGCTTCGAAGTGCTGCTGTTGAGCGGACTGCCGGGGGCGGGCAAGGATACCTGGTTGGCAGCCAACCGGCCCGACCTGCCGGTAATTGCGCTGGATGACCTGCGCACCGAACTGGACGTTGATCCGGCGGATGACCAGGGTGCGGTGGTGCAGACGGCAAAGGCACGCGCCCGCGAACTGCTGCGCCGGCGGCAACCCTTCGCCTGGAATGCCACCAATATCACACGATCGTTGCGCCGCCAACTGGTTGACCTGTTCACTGACTATGGCGCGCGGGTGTGCATCGTCTACGTCGAAGCGCCCTACGCCGCGTTGCCGGCGCGCAACCAGCGCCGCCCCGCTGCCACCGCCGTCCCGGAGAAGGTGATCCAGCGCCTGCTGCGCCGCCTGGATGTACCCGACCCGACCGAGGCGCAGCGGGTGGAGTGGGTGTATTAGCAACTGAGTACTTATGCGCGCCAATCTGTTTGTTGCCTTGCCGCATATCATTACACTCAGGAACAGAGAGACCGATGATGGTTACGTTCGATCTGGTGCCGCCGTGTGCGGTATACTATGGGTGAACGATACGGAGGTGACGTATGACCACAAGCAGCTTTGATCAGATTCTGACGGCAGCGCGCCAGCTTCCGCGCAGTGAGCGCGCGGAACTCATTGCCCGGCTAGTCCATGAGTTGGTGGCTGAACCGCCGTCACCCGGAACGAGCAGCGATGCGTGGGCCACGATGGAACGCCTGCGCCATGAATTTGCACATCTGCCGCACGACGAAGGAACGCTGGCTGACCAGCTAGAACGCGACCGCGCCGACCGCCAGGCGCTGCTCGAAGGCCGGCATGATGTACACGCTTGATGCCAATATATTTAATCGGAATGTTGATCACCGCGATCCGGCGTATGCGGTGTGCCACACTGTGCTGGAACGACTCCACGCCACCCAGCGGGGCATCGTGGTGCCCACGATTATCCTGGCCGAAATTGCGGGACCCATTAGCCGATTCTATCATGATCCCATACGCGCCCGCCTCTATACGGACAGTGTCGCGGCTCTCCCCCATCTCACCCTGATCCCGGTTGATGCGGCGCTTGCGCGGTTCGCTGCCGAACTCGCCGCCGATTATGCCATGCGCGGCATGGACGCGATCTATGTGGCGGTGGCACGGCAGCAGAGCACGATTTTCATCACGCTGGACGATGAGGTCCGCCAGCGTGCCGGCATGCTCATCACGGTACAAACACCAGCAGAGGCACTGACAACCCTCTGACCGCCCTGAGGCGTATTTGCTGGATTTCTCCCCAATCTGGCAAAACACCCGCACCGATGCTATAGTTCTCCTATACTGCTGCGATCACAATGTAAGGAGCAGGCCCTGGGAGAATATTTTTTAATTGTTAATCCAGTCAAAAAACAGTATATTGAGCCACCCGGCACCAAATGGTCTACTGTTTTTCGCAATGACGAGATTTTTGCCCTGGCGCTGCTCTTGCGCGAGGTACCGGCGGCAGAGCGGCAGCACCCACTCATGGGAGCCTGGGCGGGAGATCCGATATATGTTGCGGGAGACTATACGCGACATATTCCTGAGCCCTGGAATACCGCACCAGAGAACGAAGAATACGGAAACCTCTACTTTATCGCTGCTTTTCTGTATGAGTCAATTACCTTTCAGGCATTTCAGATGCTTTACATGCTTGAACCTGAGCGATTTCGTGAAGATTGTCCTGTGTGTAACCCCTACGAAATGGACCTTGTGTCGCTGTACTACTCGGCGACGCGCTTTGGATCACCAGTTGCGCGTCAGGCAATCTTGACCATTCTGGAATACGTCGGCGATACTGAACCGCACATTCCGTCCGATCCATCCGCCTTCGTTTCCGCCTACGAACGATCGCCGGAAGAGTATCGTACGGGCTATCAGGTTGCGCTCTGTCCACCGGAAGTGCGCCTGCAACCGGCTGCTACTCAGCCACGCAATCCCCATTGCCTGATTGTGAATCAGACCCGACAGTGTTATGTGGATACGCGCCTGTTTGGGCCGCATCTGTTTCATCACTGCATCCATGGTTTTGGCTTGCGCGAACGATTAAGAGATGGATATCGAAGTGGTCTATGTAAAAGTGGTCACTGGAGTGGTGATAAAATGAGTACCCTGAGTGTGCCATTATCGCCGGATGCACCACTCTCGCCACGCGCCGCAGAAGTTCTGACAGGCTATACCGATGTTACCTGGGACTTCTACATGGACTTCATACAAGAGATTGGAGATGAGAGTGTTACACTTGTGGCGAATCCGGATATCGTACGTGAGTTGGGCAGAGCCCACCTTCGGTGTCCAGATAAAGCCCTGGCTGCTGATATCCATAGTTTGGTAGAGTGGGCTCTATCTATCTCCAGGGAATATTTTGCTGAAGGTGATGGAGGTAATGGAGACGATGAAGAAGATGACGAGTTTGATAACTGGCTAGACCTGTACGGTGTGTGAAGTTCACTTCCAGAAAACACTTCCCGCACCAGGACGGACGGCGGACGCGCAGCAGCGCGTCCCTACGACGAAAAGCCTACCGATGAGAGCCTTGCGCCACACACCGACATCACCTATAATGCAAACAAACACCTGTTCTATTCTAGCGCGGGAGGTGATGTGATGGACGCGTCTTCCCAACTGCCGCTGCCCCTGAACAACGCCTAGGCATGCGAGAACGACGCCGCAGATCGCCGGACGACCATTGGTCATAGCAACGTGGAATATATTCAAGCGAAGGGCATCCTGACCCGCTCCTCCGGCTTTATGGATGCCTACGACTTCACCCTCAATCCCTACAGCGGTTGCTCGTTCGGCTGCAGCTACTGCTATGCGGCCTTCTTTGCGCGCACCACCGAGCAGCAGGCCACCTGGGGCCGCTGGGTGCAGGTCAAAGCAAATGCCCTGGCGCTACTGCAGAAACAGCGGCGCAAACCCCTCACCAATCAGACGGTCTACCTCAGCAGCGTCACCGATCCCTATCAGCCCATCGAGCGCGAGCTATGCCTGACCCGCAGCCTGCTCGCCGAACTGCTGGCCTACCATCAACCCCGGCTGGTGATCCAGACGCGCAGCCCGCTGGTGACCCGTGACAGCGACCTGCTGCGGCAGTTCAGGCAGGTGCAGGTAAACATGACCATCACTACCGACGACGATACGGTGCGCAAGGTCTTCGAGCCCTTCTGTCCCGCGAACCAGGTGCGGCTGCAAGCCATCCAGGAGATCCACGCTGCCGGCATCCCGGCCTGCATCACCCTGACACCGCTATTGCCGGTGGCCGATCCGCACACCTTCGCACAGAGCCTGCTGGCAAACGGTATTCAGCGCTTTGTGGTGCAGCCGTTTCACCCCAACCGGGGGCGCTTTGTGGCCGGCACCCGCGACGCCGCGCGGCAGTTGTGCGCCGAACGCGGCTGGGACGCGGACGCCTATGCGCGCGTGCTGGAGATCCTCAAGCAGTACATTCCCCAGATCGGCGAGGGCAAAGCCGGCTTTGCCCCTGGGTAGTGCGTATGGCGACAAACCGGGCGGCTCAGCATAGCGCCGCATCAGTCACAACCGGGGATCGACCGACTCGCGCTCCGGTGCCAGCACGCCGAAGACCTATTCATGCACCCGGTCAGGAAATGCTGGCGGGCAAAGGTAAACTTGCCGGAGCCGGAGACGCCGACCAGCAGCACAAGCGCGAGTTCGGGGAGGGTGATGGACAGAGGATGTTCCTTTAATGGTCACGTTCTGTTCGATAGCTCTCTGATACCACTTTGCTATTAAACCTGCAAGAAAACCACGAAGGCCACGAAGCACACGAAGCAAAGAACCGGACGCACACACGCGATCGCACCCAATGTGCCGCCGTTCGTGTTCCTTCGTGTGCTTCGTGGTTCGTCTGATTGTTGCAGGTTGGCAGTCAGATTGGTATCAGACGGTCTTCGGCAGCCCACCCGTCAGGTTCAAGACCCAGCGCATACACTTGTGCCCGGCATCAACCGGCTCGCAGAACATCATAGGGCAGCCGCCGGGGATAACGCTGATGTTGTGTTGCCGGCAGTATTCGACGGCGGCGGGTGACACACTCCCCTGCCCAAACGAGCGATGCATCCAGATGTGCGTCACACCGGCTTCGGCGCACTCGCGGACAACCTGCTCGGTCACCTGCGGCTGGGTGACAATGACGGCCCCAGCGACCCCATCCGGGATGGCGCTGACCGTGGCATAGCAGGGGTCGCCCTCGAACTCAGTGGCGTTGGGATTGACCGCAAACACCTCATGTCCCATGTCACGAAGCCGTTTGTAGATCGCATTTGCCGATGATTCTCCGCTCCGCGAAACGCCCACTACAGCAATGCGCTTTTGGGCTAAGAAGTCTGCGACTGTTTCTTGTAATGTAGCCATTCTCTTTCTCCTTTTCCTTATTCTCCTCATTTGACACGAGTTACGCGGTCGGTTTCAACCCAGGCGTTTGCCTGCATGAACGGCCCGACTCGCCTGCGGCAGCATGGTACTATTTTATCCTTTTTCACGACATTGTGGCTCGGAGAGCCACAATTTTGTGAAAAAGATCAGACATCTTCCGCCCCGCCGGAGGCGATATCCCCCGTCAAAACCCGGGAGCGCCTGCTGCATGCCAGGATTGGCCGTTTCGCGGTTTTCGCTCATGTCGTGGTGTTCGTGGTCCAAACGTCCACCGCGTAACTCCTGTCATTTAACACGAGTTACGCGGTCGGTTTCAACCCAGGCGTTTGCCTGCATGAACGGCCCGACTCGCCTGCGGCAGCATGGTATTATTTATCCTTTTTCACGACATTGTGGCTCTCCGAGCCACAATGTCGTGAAAAAGATCGGACATCTTCCACCCTGTTGGAGGCGAAATTTCCTTCCAGAAGGTGAAGCTAGTTGCCGACGGGATGGAAGGTTCCCACTGTATAATATAGTCAATATCAAACAGCAGATCATGGGTTTCAGGATTTGCGGCGCCGGCATGGACTCTGACATCATGCCAGCCCATTTCGTCAAAATCCGCTTCGGTCCAGAGCCATCTGGTTAAAGCACTGATTTTTGTGTCTGTCATTGGGTATAGCTTCGATCTGCGCGTGGTCATGATCGGCGGGCAGGTGCGGCATGTGGTGCCCCGTCTGAGTCGCAGCCCGATGACCAATCTGCATCTGCTCAACCGGCGCGGCGACATTGAGCGGGTGCGCGCGCGGATGGGTGACGCGGCGTGGCCGGCGCTCTGCCGAACCTGCGAGCAGGTTATGACGCTCTTTCCCGACAGCCTCTACGCCGGACTGGATGTGCTCGTGTTGCCCGGCTACCGGCAGCACGTTATACTGGAGTGCAACGCCTTTGGCGATCTGCTGCCGGGGGTGCTGTGGGAAGGCATGGATACCTACACGGCAGAGATTGCGGCGCTGATGGGCTGAGTGAAGGCGGCACAGCCGGAGAAGGAGCATGCTATGGACTGGCGACTGTTACAAGCGAATGAACTGGGTATCCGCCTGGAGATTGTGGCGGGCTTACCGATCTGGGAGCCGCAACCGGTCTTGAAACACCAGCGGGCGGTGGACCGCATCCGTGCTTCCATTGAGCCGGCACCACCGGAGCCGGGGCAACTGTCGGGCTGTGGCTGCGTACACGCCGGGGATGTCTATGTCAGCTTCCCCGATGGCTCGCTCAAGCGCCCGGATATCTCCATCTTTTGCCGCGAACCCGACGAAGAGGAAGAGGCGATCACGCTGGTACCTGAAGCGGTGATCGAGATCATCAGCAAGGGTTACGAGGCCAAAGATCTGGATATCGGTCCCCAGTTCTACCTGGCGCATGGCGTAAAGGATGTGGTAGTCTTTAACCCCTACACGCTGCTGGTTCTGCATGTGCGCCGCGATCAGGTTCAGCGCCATGTGTCGCCGGTGACGATTGATCTGGAGTGTGGCTGCCGCTGCACCGCCTAGGCAGGCGACTTGAATGATCCTCCGGAGAACGGCTATGCTTCGCCGGTGCAATCACAACTATTTTGAGCGCAAGGTGGTACTGATCACCGGCGGCTCCAGCGGTATCGGGCGGGCCTGTGCGCGTCTGCTGGCCGCACATGGTGCGTCGGTGGTGCTGGTGGCGCGCAACCGGCAGCGGCTTGACGCGGCGGTATCCGTCGTGCGGAGCGTAGCCCGGAACGCAACACAGCATGTGGCTGGGATTGTGGCAGACGTGACGCAGCCCACCGAGATTGAGCAGGCCGTAGAGACCACCCTGGCAGCCTGTGGACGAGTTGATATGCTGATCAACTCCGCCGGCGTCAGCTATCCAGGGTATGCGCACGAACTCCCGCCGGCGCGCTTCCGCGAGGTGATAGAGGCCAACTACTTCGGCACTCTGCATGCGATCCGCGCCGTGCTGCCGGATATGTTGACGCGGGGCAGTGGGCATATCACGAACATCGGCTCAGTCGCCGGGTTTATCGGCGTCTTCGGCTATGCGACCTACTCCCCCAGCAAATTCGCCGTGGCTGGACTTGCGGAGTGTCTGCGGGCCGAGCTACTGCCGCGTGGCATCCAGGTCTCGCTGGTCTGCCCGCCGGACGTAGACACGCCCATGCTCCATCAGGAAAATGACCATAAACCGCCGGAAACCCGGGCCATATCCGCCCGCGCCGGGGTCATGCATGCAGACGATGTGGCCTGGCAGATTGCGGCGGGCATGGCCCGGGGCAGGTTCCTGATTCTGCCCAACCGCGAAAGCCGGACGCTCTTCTGGTTATCGCGGCTCATGCCAGGCGGGGTGCGGTATGTGATGGATCGGCAGATCCGGCGGGCCGCTCGGATGCAACCCTGAGAGACTGTCTGAAAAGATGATTCGCGTCGGTCACACAGCATGCTGGGTGCCCTGATCCACCGGACCGCGCCCCCGGAGTCCCGGCTTCAGCCGGTTGCGGCCACACACCGGCTGAAGCCGGGACTCCCACTCCGGGGCCGTCGCCCCATGACCCAATACCGTTCAAATAACCGGGCTTACCTGGTTCCTGATCTGGAAGAGGATACCGCCTCCGGCAGGGTGGAAGAAACCATCCTTTTTTCACAAAAAATGTTGCACATGGTGCAACATTTTTTGTGAAAAAAGATAAAACTGTACCATGCTGCCGCAGGCGGAACCGTTCTGTATCGGAGCAA